>Ga0164243_10002891_pt1 | contig 27872 bp, 24 predicted proteins | sample OricompcompostOP_FD_108781 | JGI IMG/M metagenome (GOLD analysis project Ga0164243, IMG submission 108781) | Organic Plus compost microbial communities from Emeryville, California, USA - Original compost - Organic plus compost (OP) | ecosystem: Engineered > Solid waste > Mixed feedstock >...
CGGTCATGCCGAGGACGCCGAGGTACGTGGACAGGGGCGCGGCCTCGGGGTCGACCTTGACGGCGTGCTTCGCGTCGAGGGCCGCGTACTCGCGCCAGCCGAAGAAGTGCAGGACGTGGTCGCCGACCGCGATGCCCTCGGCGTTCGACGCGACGACCTCGCCGACCGCGCCGCCCTGCATGACCTTGCCGAGCTCGTAGGGGGCGGCGTAGGACTTGGCGGCCGACATGCGGCCCCGCATGTAGGGGTCCACCGAGACGTATGTGTTGCGGACGAGCACCTGGCCGTCGCGGGGGGTGGGCACCTCGGTCTCGACCAGGGCGAAGTCCTCGGCCTTGGGCCAGCCGACGGGACGGGAGACGAGGTGCCATTCGCGGTTGATCACAGGGTGCCCTTCCATCAAAATACTTCAGTACCTGAAACAACCATGCGCCTGAATATTTCAGGATGTCAAGTAACCCGTTACCCTGGACGAGTGACCACTCCACCCAGGACGAACCGCCCGGACGAGCTGACCTTCGAGGTCGTCGACCTCATCGGCGCGGTCGTGGCCCGCTATCACGCGGAGTACGAGGACGCGGCGGCGGAGCACGCGCTCACCGGCGCCCAGGCCCGGCTGCTGAGCCTGCTCTCGCTGGAGCCGCTGCCGATGCGCAAGCTGGCCCAGCGGCTGCGCTGCGAGCCCTCGAACGTGACCGGCATCGTGGACCGGCTGGAGTCACGGGGCCTGGTGGAGCGCCGTCCGGACCCGGCGGACCGGCGGGTGAAGCTGGCCGCCGCGACCGAGGAGGGCCGTCAGGTGGCCCGGAGCCTGCGGGAGTCCCTGCGGTTCGCCCGGGAGCCGCTGGCGGGCCTGTCGGACGACGAGCGGCTGGCGCTGCGCGGTCTGCTGCGCCGGATGCTGGCGGACTGACGCCCGCGCGCCCGACGGGCGACTACGTGCACCACCACAGGAAACGCTTGCACTCCGTCGGCTCGGGGTCGGGCGTCGGCTCCGAGGTGGCCGGGTCCTCCGTCGGGTCGGGGTCGCCTCCGCCGTCCGAGGTCGGGGTGGGGTCGGGGGCCGGGGGCGGCGTGTCCGCGCCGGTGCCCGCCGTCGCCGACGGCGACTCCGGGTCCGGGGTGCCGTCCCCGTCCGCGTCCTCGCCCTTCTTCCCGTCCTCGTCGTCCTCGTCCCCGTCGCCGTCCTCGTCCTTGCCGGACGCTGAGGCCGAGGGGGACGCGGACGGGTTCCCCGGGACCGCGCCCGCCCCGGTGCGGACGGCGGCGCCGGTGGCGCCGGGCGACGCCTCGACCTCGCCATCGGCGCCACCGTCCGCCGAGGAGTCGCCTGCGGCAGCCGTCGGGGGGTTGTCGCCGGGGGCGTCCATGCCGAGTTCGGCGAGGCTCAGGCCGCCGGCGGCCAGGACGAAGCCCGCGGCGACGAGGAGCGTCCGGCGCCGTCTGCGGCGGTGCGCGGCCGCCTTGCGGTCCCTGCGGCTCGTGCCGGCCCCGTCCTCGTCCGGGTCGCCGTCCTCGTCGTCGTACGCCTCCGGGTCGTCGTACTCCCCGGAGTCGTCGTAGCCGTCCGGGCCCGTGTGCTCGTCCTCGGGGCCGGCGGGGGCGTCCCGTTCGTCGCGGCCGCGCCGGCGGCCCCGGCCGCGTCGCTGCGCCGCCCGGCGGGCGGCCCTGCCGCCGGCCGGTGCCGCCTCGGCGAGCTCGCCGGTGTCCGCGGGGGCGTGCGCGCCCTCGGGAGCGTCCGGTTCCGCGTCGGTGTACTGCCCCGCGTACGCCGCGGGCGCGCCCGGGGACCGCTCGGCCGGCTGGGGGTACCCGGCGCCGGCCATGGCGTCCGCGTACACATGCGGCTGTTCGGTCGTGGCGCCGCACCCCGGACAGGCGAGGGCGCCGTTCAGGTGCCGTCGGCACGGGTGGCAGTAGTCCATGACGCGGGAAGACTAGGTTCCGGACGCGTATCGTTCCTAGTCACCACTGTGAAAGTTTTGTGGACAACAATGCGTAGAGGCATGACCAGTTGGCGGATATGGCGGGACACGCCAGACACGCCCCGCACGCTCCGCGACGAAGCGGCCGGATCAGGGGCCGCGAGCGGTGTCGAAACCGTTATGCGCGCGACCCATTGACACCCCCGTCACCCCCTCCCTACTGTCACGTCAGCATTTCGAACGTGTGACGAAATATCGAACATCGCCGGGTGCACAACCGAATGGGCCGACGACGCAGCAAGGGGCAACTGCCGTGCGTATCACCGGAATCAGCACACACGTGGTCGGGACGCCGTGGCGCAATCTGACCTACGTCCAGGTGCACACCGACGAGGGGCTGACCGGAGTCGGCGAGACCCGGATGCTGGGCCACACCGACGCGCTGATCGGCTATCTGCGGGAGGCCGAGGCCAACCACATCCTCGGCTCCGACCCGTTCGCCGTCGAGGACCTGGTGCGGCGCATGAAGTACGGCGACTACGGCCGCGCCGGCGAGATCGTGATGTCCGGCATCGCCGTGATCGAGATGGCCTGCTGGGACATCAAGGGCAAGGCGCTCGGGGTGCCGGTGTGGCAGCTCCTCGGCGGCAAGGTCACCGACAAGGTGAAGGCGTACGCGAACGGCTGGTACACCACCGAGCGCACGCCCGAGGCGTACCACAAGGCCGCCCGCGCGGTGATGGAGCGCGGGTACAAGGCGCTGAAGATCGACCCCTTCGGCACCGGGCACTTCGAGCTCGACCACGAGCAGAGCCTGTACGCCGTCTCCCTCATCGAGGCCGTGCGGGACGCCATCGGCCCCGACGCCGAGCTGATGCTGGAGATGCACGGCCGCTTCGCCCCCGCCACCGCCGTCCGGCTCGCGCACGAACTGGCGCCGTTCAAGCCGGCCTGGCTGGAGGAGCCCTGCCCGCCGGAGAACCTGAAGGCGCTGGAGAAGGTCGCCGCCAAGGTCGACATCCCGGTCGCCACCGGTGAGCGCATCCACGACCGGATCGAGTTCCGGGAGCTGTTCGAGAGCCAGGCCGTCGACATCATCCAGCCCGACGTCGGCCACATCGGCGGCATCTGGGAGACCCGCAAGCTGGCCGCGACCGCCGAGACCCACTACATGCTCGTCGCCCCGCACAACGTCGGCGGCTCGGTGCTCACCGCCGCCTCCCTCCAGGTCGGGTTCACCTCCCCGAACTTCAAGATCCTGGAGCACTTCAACGACTTCGCCGACGCGGAGATCAAGAAGGTGGTCAAGGGCGCGCCGCAGGTCGTGGACGGGTACTTCCACCTCTCCGACGCCCCGGGGCTCGGCGTGGAGTTCGACGCCGACGCGGCCGCCGAGTTCCCGCAGCAGCAGGCCCGGTTCGACCTGTGGGCCGAGGGCTGGGAGCAGCGCAAGCCGAAGGGGACGCGATGAGCACCGCCGTCGTCGTCGAGGCGCCCGGCCGGCACCGGCTCGCCGCGCACACCCCCCGTGACCCCGGCCCCGGCGAAGCGCTGGTGCGGGTGCACGCGGCCGGCATCTGCGGCAGCGACCGCGAGCTGTACCAGGGCAACCGGCCCGAGGGGTACGTGCGTTACCCGCTGACGCCGGGCCACGAGTGGTCCGGGACCGTCGCGGCCGTCGGCGCCGGGGTGCCGGAGCGGCTCGTCGGCCGGAAGGTCGTCGGCGAGGGGTTCCGCAACTGCCAGGTCTGCGACCGCTGTCACGCCGGTGAGACGACGCTGTGCGAGGCGGGGTACGAGGAGACCGGGTTCACCCGGCCCGGCGCCATGGCGGCCACGCTCACGCTGCCGGCCCGGCTGCTGCACGTGCTGCCGGACGACTGCGACCTCACCGCCGCCGCCCTGCTGGAACCGGCCGCCTGTATCGCGGCGGCCGCGCCGAAGGCGGGCGTCCGGCCGGGCGAGCGGGTGGCCGTGGTCGGCACCGGGACGCTCGGGATGTTCGCCGTGCAGTTCCTGGCGGCGAACTCGCCGGGCGAGCTGCTGGTGGTGGGGACGCGCCGGGACCGGGAGGAGCTGTCGCGGAGGTACGGGGCCACCGACTTCCGCACCAAGGACGAGGAACTGCCGGGCGGCTTCGACGTCGTCGTGGAGACCGCCGGGTCCGCCGACGCCGCGCGCACCTCGGCCGCGCTGCTGCGGCGGGGCGGGCGCCTGGTGCTCACCGGCATCCCGGCTCCGGGCGCCCGGGGACTCGACCCGACCGATCTCGTCGTGCGCCAGCTGGAGGTGCACACCGTCTTCGGGGCTCCGCCGGACGCCTGGGCGCACGCCGTGCGGGTGTTCTCCGCCGGTCTCCTCGACCCACTGCCGCTGGTCACGCACGAACTGCCGCTGACGGAGTTCCCGCAGGCGATCGAGCTCGTGGGCTCCGGCGACCCGAAGGTGGGCAAGGTTCTCCTCCGCCCGTGAGCGGCCCGTCGCCGTACGCCGGGACGGGGGCTCCCTGACGGTCCCCGTGCCGGCGTACTCCCGAGGTCCCGCACACCCAGAGACGCGAACCTCGTCCGAAATACCGAACACTAAGGACATCCCGTGACCGACGCCTCCGCAGCCCGACGACCCGGCGAGCGGGCACTCGCCGCCCTCGGCCTGGGCGCGCCCGACCCGTCCCCCGCCGACGCCTCGCCCCACACCTTCCCCGGCGGGGGCCGCTGGCGCACCGAGATCCCCTCGTGCGAGGGGCCCGAGGCGCTGGCCGTCGTCCTGAAGGAAGCCTCCCGGCTGGACGTGCCGATCCACCGGATCAGCCAGGGCAGCGGCGCGTGGATGCTGACCGACGCCGAGATCACCGAGATGGTCGAGGCGACGGCCGAACGGGACATCGAGCTCTGCCTGTTCACCGGCCCGCGCGGCACCTGGGACATCGGCGCCTCCACCCGCACCGACTCCCGCGGGGCGGGGCTGCGCGCCCGCGGCCACGACGCGGTGGCCGGCTGCGTCGAGGACGCCGTGCGCGCCACCGAACTGGGCGTGAAGTGCCTGCTGGTCGCCGACGAGGGCGTGCTGTGGACGCTGCACAGGGCGCGCGCCACGGGCATCCTCCCGGCCGACACCACCCTGAAGGTCAGCGCCCTGATCGGCCCGGTCAACCCGGCGGCGTACGCGGTGTACGAGCGGCTGGGCGCCGACTCGGTGAACGTGCCCAGCGACCTGACGCTGGATCACCTCACGGAGATCCGACGGGTCTCCGCCGCCCCCATGGACATGTACATCGAGGCCCCCGACGACCTCGGCGGCTATGTGCGCATGTACGAGGTCGCCGAGCTGATCCGGCGCGGCGCCCCGCTGTACCTGAAGTTCGGGCTCTCCAAGGCCCCCGGCATCTACCCCTACGGCCACCACATGAGAGAGCTGACGCTGGCCACCGCCCGGGAACGCGTTCGGCGCGGACGGCTGGCCCTGGACCTGCTGGCACGGCACGGGGCCGACGGCGCGATGGCGCCCCTCGGCTCACGGCTGCCCGGCACGCTGACGCGTTTCGAAACGCCCGCATAACGTTCCGGCGAAACCCCCTTCACAGAAGCAGACGCAGTCGAACACAATCCCACACACGCTCGGGCGACGGACCAGCCGACCCGAACAGCCCCGGACACGTCCTCTCATCGCCCACGCGGCACCCGGACCGACCGGACCCGAGCACGACCGAGCCCCGCTCCACTCACATCAAGGATGATGATCATGCGTAGTCGCAGAGCCGCACTCGCCGCCATGGCCTCCGTCGCCTCCCTCGCGCTGACCCTGACCGCCTGCGGCCAGGACAGCGAGGGCGGCAGCAAGGACGACAACGGCAGCACGAAGGGGGCGACGATCGGCATCGCGATGCCCACCAAGTCCTCCGAGCGCTGGATCGCCGACGGCAACAACGTCGTGAAGAACCTCGAGTCCAAGGGCTACAAGACCAAGCTGGTCTACGGCGAGGACGACCCCGACCAGCAGGTCTCGCAGATCGAAAACCTGATCACCCAGGGCGTCAAGGCGCTGATCGTGGCGGCCATCGACAACAAGTCGATGAACAACGTCCTCCAGCAGGCCAAGGACGCGAACATCCCGGTCATCTCCTACGACCGGCTGATCCTCGGCACCCCGAACGTCGACTACTACGCCTCCTTCGACAACGAGAAGGTCGGCCAGCTCCAGGCCAGCTACATCGTCGACAAGCTGGGCCTGGAGGACGGCAAGAAGGGCCCGTTCAACATCGAGCTGTTCGCCGGCTCCAACGACGACAACAACACCCGCTACTTCTTCGGCGGCGCGATGAAGGTGCTCCAGCCCTACATCGACAAGAAGCAGCTCGTCGTCCGCTCCAAGCAGACCGCGCTCAACCAGGTCACCACCCTGCGCTGGGACGGCGGCACCGCCCAGAAGCGCATGGACGACATCCTCACCTCGGCGTACAAGAGCGAGCGCGTCGACGCGGTGCTCTCCCCGTACGACGGCATCTCCATCGGCATCCTCTCCGCCCTGAAGTCGGACGACTACGGCTCCAAGAACAAGCCGCTGCCCGTCGTCACCGGCCAGGACGCCGAGGTCGCCTCGGTGAAGTCGATCATCGCCGACGAGCAGTCGATGACCGTCTACAAGGACACCCGCGAACTCGCCAAGGTGGCCTCGAACATGGTCGACGCCCTGCTCAACAAGAAGAAGCCCGAGGTCAACGACACCAAGACCTACGACAACGGCTCGAAGGTCGTCCCGGCCTACCTGCTGGAGCCGGTCGCCGTGGACAAGACCAACTACCAGAAGGAAGTCGTGGACTCCGGCTACATCAAGGCGAGCGACCTCAACTAACCGCCGGCCCACTCTGATTGGAAGGCACGACCATGGCGGGACCCGTCCTGGAAATGCGCTCGATCGTCAAGACCTTTCCCGGCGTCAAAGCGCTGTCGGACGTCACACTGACCGTCCGGCAGGGCGAGGTCCACGCCATCTGCGGGGAGAACGGCGCCGGCAAGTCCACGCTGATGAAGGTCCTCTCCGGCGTCCACCCGCACGGCACCTACGAGGGGGACATCCTCTTCGAGGGCGAGGTCTGCGAGTTCAAGGACATCCGGGCGAGCGAGCAGCGCGGCATCGTCATCATCCACCAGGAACTGGCGCTGTCGCCGTTCCTCTCCCTCGCGGAGAACATCTTCCTCGGCAACGAGCACGCCAGGGGCGGCTTCATCGACTGGCGGGAGACCCTGCGGCACGCCACCGAACTGCTGCGCCGGGTGGGGCTCTCCGACCACCCCGACACCCGCGTCGCCGACATCGGCGTGGGCAAGCAGCAGCTCGTGGAGATCGCGAAGGCGCTGTCGAAGAAGGTGAAGCTGCTCATCCTCGACGAGCCGACCGCGGCCCTCAACGACGAGGACAGCGGCAAGCTCCTGGACCTCATCCTGGAGCTGAAGAAGCAGGGCATCACCTCGATCATCATCTCCCACAAGCTCAACGAGATCCGCAGGGTCGCCGACTCGGTGACGATCCTGCGGGACGGGCGGACCATCGAGACGCTCGACGTGAAGGCCCCGGCGACCACCGAGGACCGGATCATCAGCGGGATGGTCGGCCGGGACCTGGAGCACCGCTTTCCCGAGCGCACCCCGCACGAGCCGGAGGAGGGCGCCGCCCCCGCCCTGGAGATCCGCAACTGGACCGTGCACCACCCGATCGACCAGCAGCGCAAGGTCGTGGACGACGTGTCGATCCAGGTGCGGCGCGGCGAGATCGTGGGCATCGCGGGGCTGATGGGCGCCGGGCGCACCGAGCTGGCGATGAGCGTCTTCGGACGCACCTACGGCCGCTACCACGGCGGCACGGTCCTCAAGGACGGCAAGGAGATCCGCACCAAGTCCGTCCCCGAGGCGGTGAAGCACGGCATCGCCTACGTCACCGAGGACCGCAAGCACTACGGCCTGAACCTCATCGACACCATCAACCGCAACATCTCGCTCAGCGCGCTGGGCAAGGTCGCCAAGCGGGGCGTGGTCGACGAGCACGGCGAACGGCAGGTCGCCGAGGGCTTCCGCAAGTCCATGAACATCAAGGCGCCGACCGTCTTCGAGCCGGTGGGCAAGCTGTCCGGCGGCAACCAGCAGAAGGTCGTCCTCAGCAAGTGGATCTTCGCGGGTCCCGATGTGCTGATCCTGGACGAGCCGACGCGCGGGATCGACGTCGGCGCCAAGTACGAGATCTACACGGTCATCGACCAGCTGGCCGCCCAGGGCAAGGCGGTCGTCTTCATCTCCTCCGAGCTGCCCGAGCTGCTCGGCATGTGCGACCGCATCTACACGATGGCCGCGGGCCGGCTGACCGGCGAGTTCTCCCGCGAAGAGGCCTCGCAGGAATCGCTGATGCGTCAGATGACGAAGGACAAAGAGGTAACCCGATGAGCACGGATGTGACCGCCAAGAGCCCGGCCCCCGCGCCGCCGGGGAAGAGCGCGCGGGACGGCGGCGACGGACTGCTCCGGCTGGTGCTGGAGGGCCTGCGCCGCAACATGCGCCAGTACGGCATGCTGATCGCGCTCGGCCTGATCGTCGTCCTCTTCGAGGTGTGGACCGACGGCGACCTGCTGCTGCCGCGCAACGTCTCCAACCTGGTGCTCCAGAACAGCTACATCCTGATCCTCGCGATCGGCATGATGCTGGTCATCATCGCCGGCCACATCGACCTGTCGGTGGGATCGCTGACGGCGTTCGTCGGCTCCATGGCCGCCGTGTTCATGGTCAAGCACGACATACCGTGGCCGCTCGCGGTGCTGCTGTGCCTGGCGGTCGGCGCGGTCGCGGGCGCGGCGCAGGGCTTCTTCATCGCGTACGGCGGCATACCGTCGTTCATCGTGACCCTGGCGGGCATGCTGATCTTCCGCGGTCTGACGGAGATCTTCCTGGAGGGCCAGACCCTCGGCCCGTTCCCGGAGGGGCTCCAGAAGGTCGCCAACGGCTTCCTGCCCACGGTCGGCCCGGACACCAACTACCACAACCTCACACTGCTGCTCGGCTTCGCGATGATCGCGGTCGTGGTCTTCCAGGAGTTCCGGGACCGCCGCCGGCAGCAGGAGTTCTCGCTGGACGTCCCGCCGTTCAACCTGTTCCTGCTGAAGCTGGTGGCGCTGGCCGCCGCGATCCTGACGCTGACGATGCTGCTGGCGAGCTACAAGGGCGCCCCGATCGTGCTGCTCATCCTCGGGGTGCTGCTCGTCGGGTTCGGCTACGTCATGCGCAACGCCATCATCGGCCGCCACATCTACGCGATCGGCGGCAACCTGCCCGCGGCCAAGCTGTCGGGTGTGAAGGACAAGAAGGTCACCTTCCTGGTCTTCCTGAACATGGGCATGCTCGCGGCCCTGGCGGGTCTGGTCTTCGCCGCCCGCTTCAACGCGGCCTCCCCCAAGGCCGGCCTCAACTTCGAGCTGGAGGCGATCGCGGCCTCGTTCATCGGCGGCGCGTCGATGAGCGGCGGTGTCGGCACCGTCCTCGGCGCGATCATCGGCGGTCTGGTCCTGGGTGTGCTGAACAACGGCATGAACCTCGTCGGCATCGGCACCGACTGGCAGCAGGTCATCAAGGGCCTGGTGCTGCTTGCGGCGGTCGGCTTCGACGTGTGGAACAAGCGCAAGGTCGGTTCGTAGGTCCACGCACGGGGCCCCGCCGCTCCGGCGGGGCCCCGCCTTCCTGAACAGGAGCCGCACATGGACATGAGCAGACGCACGGTCATCGCCGGTGCCGCGGCGGCGGGCATCACCGCCGCGAGCCTCGGCAACGCGCACGCGCACGGCACGGGAGGCAGGACCCCGGTCCGGTCCCTCTTCGGCACCCTCGCCGACGGCACCAAGGTCCACAGCTGGTCGCTCGCCAACGGCAGCACACGGATGAAGGTCCTCTCCTACGGCGGCATCGTGCAGTCCCTGGAGGTCCCCGACCGCCGGGGCCGGTACGCCAACGTCTCCCTCGGCTTCCGCTCCCTCGACGACTACGTCGCGTCGAGCCCGTACTTCGGCGCGCTGATCGGCCGGTACGGCAACCGGATCGGCAAGGGCCGCTTCACCCTCGACGGCAGGACGTACCAGGTCGACGTCAACGACGGCGAGAACAGCCTGCACGGCGGCGCCAAGGGGTTCGACAAGCGGGTGTGGGACGTCGAGCCGTTCGCCAAGGGCACCGACGTGGGCCTGCACCTGTACTACACGTCCCTCGACGGCGAGATGGGCTACCCGGGCACCCTGCGCGTGAAGGTGACGTACACCCTCACCAAGTACGGCGACTGGCGGATCGACTACGCGGCCACCACCGACAAGGCGACCGTCGTCAACCTGACCAGCCATGTCTACTGGAACCTCGCCGGCGAGGGCAGCGGAACGATCGAGAATCACGAGCTGAAGATCGACGGCTCCCGCTACACCCCCGTCGACTCGGGTCTCATCCCCACCGGCGAACTGGCGCGCGTCGCGGGCACCCCGTTCGACTTCCGCCGTTCCAAGGCGGTCGGCGAGGATCTGCGCGCGGCCCACCAGCAGCTCCTGTACGGCCAGGGCATCGACCACAACTGGGTGCTGGACAAGGGGATCTCGTCGCGCCCGGAGTGGGCCGCCACCCTCAAGGACCCGTCCTCGGGGCGCACCCTGCGCATCGCGACGACCGAGCCGGGGCTCCAGTTCTACTCGGGGAACTTCCTCGACGGCACCCTCGTCGGCAGCGGCGGCCGCGTCTACCGGCAGGGCGACGGGCTGTGCCTGGAGACCCAGCACTTCCCGGACTCGCCGAACCGTCCGTCGTTCCCGTCGACGGTGCTGCGGCCGGGCCAGACCTACCGATCCACGACGGTGCACTCGTTCACCCGCTGATTCACCGGTGATTGAACGGCGTCACCCAGACCTCCGTATGTAGTGGCGGCCCGTGCTCCCCCGCACGGGCCACCCAATGACGACGGGCCCGGTCCTCCCCGCCGGGCCCGCCCCATACGGAGGTTCCATGGCCGACAACGTCACCTCGCTGTTCCGCAGCACCGCGGCACACAGCCCGTCGATGGCGGCGCTGACACGCGAGGGCGGCGACGGGGCCGGCCCGGTCGACTTCTGCATCCCCTGCAACCCGTACTTCCCGACGCCCGAGATGTTCGAGGACATGGCGGGGAAGCTGCGGGACATCATCACGTACTACCCGAGCAGCGCCGACACCATCACGGCCGAGCTGTGCAGCCTGCTCCAGCTGCCGCCGCAGTGCGTGGCGATGGGCAACGGCTCCACCGAGCTGATCACCTGGATCGACCATCTGATGGTCCGGGAGTCCCTGGCCATACCCGTCCCCACGTTCGGCCGCTGGACCGACCAGCCGATGGAGACGGGCAAGCGGGTCGACATGTTCCCGCTCCAGGAGTCCAGCGGGTTCGCCCTGGACCTCGCGCAGTACGCCGAGTTCATCCGGGCCAGGGGCACCCGGGTCGCGGTGATCTGCAACCCGAACAACCCCGACGGCGGCTTCCTGCACAAGCACGCCATCGTGCAGTTCATGGACGCCATGGCCGATCTGGACCTGATCGTCGTGGACGAGAGCTTCCTGGAGTTCGCGGACGCCGAGCAGGAGCCGTCCGTCGTCCAGGAGGCCATGCTGCGGCCCAACGTCATCGTGCTGCGCAGCCTCGGCAAGAACTTCGGCCTGCACGGCATCCGCTTCGGCTACCTGGTGGCGAACCCGGCGCTCGCCCGGATGGTCCGCTCGATGCTGCCGAAGTGGAACCTCAACTCCTTCGCCGAGCACGTGGTGTTCATGCTGAAGGACCACGGCGCCGAGTACGCGCAGAGCCTCCAGCAGGTGCGCAAGGACCGGCTGGAGATGGCGGGGGCCCTGTCGGCGCTGCCCGGTCTGACGGTGTACCCGTCCCAGGGCAACTTCCTCTTCGTGCGCCTCCCCGTCGGCGCCGAGGGCACCGTGGTCCGCGACCGGCTGCTCACCGAGCACCGGATCCTGGTCCGCGAGTGCGGCAACAAGATCGGTTCGTCCAGCCGCTTCCTGCGACTCGTGGTGCGCCCCCAGGTGGACGTGCGTCGCCTGGTGTCCGGCCTGGAGCAGGTGCTCTACGGGTCCAGGAGGGGAGCCGCCGTACCGGAGCTGAGCAACGGGACCAGCTACAGCTCGGGTACGGCGGCCGTGGACCGCCTGGTGGGCTCCACCAACGGGGCGGGCTTCACGGCGGTGCCCCAGCCTCAGCCGGTACCGCAGCCGGTGACCCAGGGCGGCGGCGCCCCCATGCCGGCCCCGATGCCGGTGGCCCCGGCACCCGCGCCCGCGCCCGCTCCGGTGGCTCCCGCTCCCGCCCCGATGCCGGCCCCCGCCCCGGTACCGGCCGCGGCGGCCGCGGCCCCGGCGCCCGCCCCCAGTCCGGCCCCGGCTCCCCAGCCCACCCCGACACCCATGCCGTTCCCGTCCCCGGTGGCGCCGGCCGCGACGATGGTCCCGCCCGGCCCCACCCCGCCCGGCGTCCCCGCGCGCGGCGGCCTCACCGCGGCCCAGGTCCGCGGCACCACGGGCCCGGTCCCGGGCCTCGCCCCGGCCCCGGCGACGGGCTGGCCCCAGGCCCAGAGCTGGCCGAACGCTGCGGGGATGGGGCAGACCGGGTAGCGACTCCGCCCGGAGCGGACGTGAAGGCCGGCCCCGGCGGGAGGTGGCGGGGCCGGCCGTGTCCGTGCGGGGCGGGGGCTATTTCCTCGGGCACTCCTTCCAGGCCAGGTGGTAGACCGTGCTGATGTCGCCGTCGGTGGAGTCCATGGTCATGAAGCTGACCTTGCTCGGGGAGGACGAGCCGAGGTTGACGCGCAGTTCGGTGTTGATGTTGAAGTTGCGCTGGACTCCGCAGGGCGCCCAGACCAGTTGGGCCCAGTCGGTCTCGTCGGTGGCCTGCCAGTTGTCGTTGAGCGGGCCGTTGAAGGGGTGGTTGCGGAACTGGGTGCTCGGGGAGCCCTGGAAGTAGTACGAGGCCCGCTGCATGGCGTTGGCGCCGGGCTGGAGGGCGGCGAAGCCCCGGTAGTCGGCGCTGGCGATGGCGTACGTGAACCCGCCGGGGACGTGCACGACCAGGCTGAGCTGGCAGTTCTTGCGGAACGCCGTCGGATCGGAGTTGCCGCCGACCTGGGCGAGGTAGTCGCTGTAGGTCACGGTGAACGCCGTGTTGTCCTCGGACACGGCGACCGCCGTGGTGCCCTGGGGACAGCCGGAGCCGTTCACGGTGGCGACCTTGATGACGATCTTGTCCGGCGGCGGGTCCTCGAACGCCGGGTCCGCGTGGGCGGGGAGGGCCGCCGTGAGCAGGGCGGTCAGCGCGCCTCCGCTCAGCAGCAGTCTCAGGAGTCCACGTGCCATGGATCTCTCCTCGGGATGGGGGGTGGCTGCGCCCCCGGCCCGGCCCACCCTGGTTGAACCCTTGAAGAAAGGGTGGGGTTTCTGTGAAGGCCGAAGGCGTACGCATCGTAGGGGGCGGAAAGCGCCCTCCACAGGGTCCAACTCCGGCCATTTATATGGTAGTTGAAGGTAAATCGACTGTAGTGTGCAGCCGTCGCCCCGGCCCGGCTCAGGCCAGCCGGATCACGTTCCAGGAGAGCGGTTCCAGCACGGCCGTGAGCCGGCCGTCCCGTACCGCCGTCCCCTCGACGGGGTGCGGCAGCACGCGCTCGGGGTCGTCCAGGGTGTTGCGGGCGTCCGGGTCCGCGTCCGCGAGGGCGCTGTGCTCCACCACCCGGGTCACGTCGAGGCCGTGCAGGGCCACTTCCAGCGGAAGCGGCTCGGTCCGGCCCCGGTTGACCGCGAAGACGGTGACCGAGCCGTCCTGGGCGCGTACCGCCGTCGCGTGCAGCAGACCGGCCTCGCCGTACTTGCGCGTCGGGTACGTCGGCGTGTCCACGCGGACGTCCAGGACGCGGCCGCGGCCGTACCGCGCGGCCTGCGCGAAGGGGAAGAACGTCGTCTGGCGCCACGCCGGGCCGCCGGGCTCGGTCATGATCGGAGCGATCACGTTCACGAGCTGCGCGAGGCAGGCGACCGCGACCCGGTCGGCGTGCCGCAGCAGGGCGATGAGCAGCGAGCCGAGGACCACGGCGTCCGTGACGCTGTAGCCGTCCTCCAGGAGGCGCGGGGCCTCGGGCCAGTCGTCCTGCTGGAACGTCTTCGCGCGGGCCTCCCACTCGGGCAGGTACCAGACGTTCCACTCGTCGAAGGACAGCGTGATCCGCTTGCCCGACTTCAGTCGCGCGCCCACGTGGTCGGCGGTGGCGACGACGTCCTCGATGAAGGACTCCATGTCGACGGCGGAGGCGAGGAAGGAGTCGACGTCGCCGTCCTCGGGCCAGTAGTAGGCGTGCAGCGAGATGTGGTCGACCAGCTCGTACGTCTCCTCAAGGACGGTCGCCTCCCACGCGGCGAAGGTCGGCATGGAGCGGCTGGAGGAGCCGCAGACGACGAGTTCGGTGCCGGGGTCGAACTGGCGCATGGCCCGGGCCGTCTCCGCCGCGATCCGGCCGTACTCGCGGGCCGTCTTGTGCCCGGTCTGCCAGGGGCCGTCCATCTCGTTGCCGAGGCACCACAGCCGGATGCCGAAGGGGTCCTTGTCGCCGTGCGCGACCCGCAGGTCCGACAGGGCGGTGCCCCCGGGGTGGTTCGCGTACTCCTGGAGCTCCAGCGCCTCGGTGACACCGCGCGTGCCGAGGTTGACGGCCATCATGGGCTCGGCGCCCGTCTTGCGCAGGAAGTCCAGGTACTCGGAGAGGCCGAAACGGTTCGTCTCCGTGGAGTGCCAGGCCAGGTCGAGGCGGCGCGGGCGCTCGTGCGCGGGGCCCACGGAGTCCTCCCAGCGGTAGCCGGAGACGAAGTTGCCGCCGGGGTAGCGGACCACGGTGACGCCGAGTTCCCGGACGAGGGCGAGAACGTCCTGGCGCAGCCCCCGCTCGTCGGCGGTGGGGTGGTCCGGCTCGAAGACGCCGGTGTACACGCAGCGGCCGAGGTGCTCGACGAAGGACCCGAAGAGCCGGGGGTCGACGTCGCCGACGGTGAAGGCGGGGTTGAGGGTGAAGCGGGCGGTGGTCATGGGCGCCTCTCGGGTGCGGGACGGGCTGCCGTCCGTGCGAAATACCGAACCGTGTGCGTGACTTCGGACGGGACCGTAAGGTGCAAGCGCTTGTCCGTCAATGCCCCGGGGGAGGATGCCGGAGCGGCGGTCGTTCGCCGTTGAACGACGGTCGCCGGACCGCATGACGGGGACACCGGCGGCCGCGTAGGCTCGAACAGCCCGTCGAGGCGGCGGGGGGAACAGGGGGTGCGATGGACATCGCGGGCGCGCGCACGACGGCGGCCCGGGTCGCTTCGGCGCTACGGCTGCGGCGTGCCCACACCACCGTCGCCATGCGGGACCTGGTCCGCGACCTGAGTGCCGCCGTACGCTCCGGGCCCAGCGCCCCGGCCGGCGTGCGCGAGGTGGGCCGGGCGCTGTGCGCGCGGATGAGCGCCCGGCGCGGCGGCCGGCCCGTCGAACTACGCTTCGAGCGGTTCCCCGACGAGATCGAGGTGACCGGACTCTGGGTGGAGTTCCAGGACTTCGACCTCGTCATCGTCGAGGAGCGCGCCGAATCGATCCAGCAACTGGTGATCCTGGGCCACGAGCTGTGGCACCTGCACGCCGGGCACCGGCACCACCACCACGGCGTCGGCACGGCCGCCGCGCACGCCCTCGCCGGGCGGCCCGGCTGGGACGACGTGGCCCTCACCGTGGCGGCGCGCGACGGCTCCCGGCAGGCCGACGAGGCGGAGGCGGACGACTTCGGGCACCGGCTGGCCGCCGCCGTACGGTCCCTGGTGTCCGATGAGGGCAGGGGCGGCGCCTCGCCCGACCCGGTGCACCGCTCGCTCGGCTATCGCGGACGCGGAGGCAGGACGCGGTGAACCACCCGCAACTGGCGGAGAGCCCGGTCGAGTTCCTCTCCGGCCTGTACATCTCCTTCTGGCTCCCGGGACTCGTCCTCGGCGCGGCCCTGGCGATCAAGCTGCCCAGCATCGTGAAGCTGTGGCGCGACCCGCTGCTGCGCGCCGTGGGCGGCCTGCTGCTGCTCGCCTGCATGGTGTTCGTCTTCGCGGCCCCCGGCACCATCGCCTGGACGAACCGGGTCGTCGGCGTCCCCAACATCGCCGCGCCCTGGGTGTACTCCCTGATCACCGCGCTGTCCGCGTCCTGGCTGCTGCTGGTGGTGCACTGGCGCGGCGGCGGCCACACCGACCGCCGGGAGCGGACCCGGCGCGCGACCCGCTGGGTGGTCTCCGTCTACGCGACCGTCGTGGTGGCGCTGTGGGTGCTGTTCGCGCTCGCCGACGTCCCCGTGGAGCAGATCGAGGACCTGGACACCTACTACGCGTCCACCCCGTTCATGCGCGAGGAGATCCTCCTCTACCTGATCGTGCACACGGTGGCCTGTCTCATCACCGCCCGGCTGATCTGGACCTGGATCCGCACCGAGGGCCTGGACGGCTGGCTGCGCTGGGGGCTGCGGTTCCTGAGCGTCGGCTATGTCACCAACCTGGCGTTCAGCGCGGCCAAGTTCACCGCCATCATCGCCCGCTGGACCGGGCACGACCTGGACTGGCTGAACACCAACGTCGCCCCGTCCGCCGCCTGCATCGGCGCCACCATGGTCGCCGTCGGCGTGATCGTCCCGCACGCCGGCCAGTACCTCCAGGAGCGGCTGCTGGTGCGGCGCCGGCGCCGCGGGCTGCGTCCGCTGGCCCGGCTGCTGCGGCCGGTCGCCGGCCGGCACGAGCCGTTCGTGCTGCGGGCCGCGCCGGAGATCCGGCTGATCCGCCGGGAGACCTACATCCGTGACGCGCTGCTCCAGCTCTCCCGCCATCTCGACGACGACCTGCGCCGGCGCGCCCACGCCGCCGCCCTCGGACTCGGCGCCGCCCCGGACCGGGCCCAGGCGCTGGCCGTCGCCGTGACGATCCTCGACGCCGTCGAGAGCGGCCGGCGCGCCGCCGACGGCGACGGGGCCGCCGAGCCCGACACCACCTATCTGCTGCGCGAGATCCACGCCGTCTCCGGCGTCCTGCGCAGGCCCGACGAGATCACGGCGGTCCGCGCCCGCGCGGCCGTCCCGGCAGAGAGCATGTCCGCGCATGAGTGAACGTCCCTCCCCCGCCAGAGTCGCCGTGGTCCTCGGGGGATCGCATACCGGCATGCTCGCGGCGCGGGCGCTGGCCGGGTCCGCCGACCGGGTGGTCGTGGTGGAGCGCGACGTGTTGCCCGCCGGGCCCGAGCCGCGCAAGGGCCTGCCGCAGTCCCGCCATGTGCATCTGCTGTGGTCGGGCGGGGTGCTGGCGATGGAGGAGCTGCTGCCGGGCATCGGTGGGGCGCTGCGCGCGGCCGGGGCCCGCCGGGCGCCGGTCACCACGGACATGGTGGCCCTGTCGCCGCGCGGCTGGTTCCGGCGCTGGCCCGAGTCGCACCACATCGTCCTGTCCGGGCGGGACCTGCTCGACGCGACGGTCCGCTCGAGCGTCCTGGCCGACGAGCGGATCGAACTCCGCGACGGCACCGAGGTCGTGGGCCTGCTCGGCGACGCCGGGGCGGTCACCGGCGTACGGCTGCGCGGGCGCGACGGGCGGGAGAGCACCCTGGAGGCGGGGCTGGTCGTGGACGCCACCGGCCGCGGTTCGGCGGCGCCCCGCTGGCTGGCCGCGCTCGGGCTTCCCGAGCCGGTGCGGCGCGAGGTCGACTCCGGGCTCGCGTACGCCAGCCGGCTGCACCTCGCGCCGGAGCCGGCCCGGGACGGCTTCCCGGTGGTCAACGTGCAGGCCGATCCGCGCGCGGGCGGTCCCGGCCGGGCCGGGGTGCTGCTGCCGATCGAGAACGGCCGCTGGCTCGTCACGCTCAGCGGCACGCGCGGCGGCGAACCGGGCTCCTCCGACGACGACTTCGTGCGGTTCGCCCGCGAGGAGCTGCGGCACCCGGTCATCGGCGACCTGCTCGCGCGGGCCGAGCCGCTGTCCGGCGTCTCCTTCACGCGGACCACGGCCAACCGCCGCCACTACTACGAGCGGATGCCGGCCTGGCCGGAGAACTTCACCGTCCTCGGCGACGCGCTGGCCGCGTACAACCCGGTGTACGGGCACGGGCTGGCGGTCGGGGCGCAGAGCGCGCTCATCCTGCGCGAGACGGTCCGGCGGCACGGCTGGGGCGCGGCGGGGCTGGCCCGGCGGATCCAGAAGGCGGTGGCGCGGCCGGTCGGGGCGGCCTGGGACCTGGCGATCGGCCAGGACGTGTTCTACCCGGGCGCCACGGAGACCGGGCCGACCCTGCGGGACCGGCTGGTGGCGGGGTACGTGGACCGGCTGATGCACACGGCCACGGGCAACGGGCGGATCGCCCGCCGCGTCACCGACGTGACGTCGCTGGAGCGGCGGGCGGAGGTGCTGCTGAGCCCGTCGGTGCTGCTGGCGGCGGCGGTGGGGCCGTTGAAGCCCCAGCTCACCGGGCCGCCGCTGACCGCCGAGGAGCGGAAGAACGCGGGCCTCTCCTAGGGCGTGTCCGCGAAGTCCCGTCTGGCTCGCGACGTCCTCCGGGCGAGCGACGCCACTTCGGGACACGCCCTGGGCGCTATCCGGCGAAGGCCGGCTGCGCCTGTCCCTTGCCCGCGCCCGGCACCACGAACAGGGAGCCGGCCAGGGGCGGGGGCGTCTCCAGGCCGACCCGGGCCGTGGTGACGTACAGGTCGGTCAGGCCGGGCCCGCCGAACGCGCACGCCGTGACGCGCGGCACCGGGAAGGAAATCACCCGGTCGAGCGTCCCGTCGGGCGTGTAGCGGCGTACCGCGGAGCCGTCCCACAGGGCCACCCAGACGGCGCCCTCGGCGTCGACGGTCAGACCGTCCGGGAAGCCGGCGCCGTCCTCGATCTCGGCGAAGGGCCGCCGGTTCGTCACCCGGCCGCCGTCGTGGTCGAAGACGTCCACCCGGCGGGTCGGCGTGTCGATGTAGTACACGAGGCGTCCGTCGGGGCTCCAGCCGGTGCCGTTGCTCACCGTCACGTCGTCGAGGACGGTCTCCGCCGTGCCGGCGCCGGTGATCCGGGACAGCGTGCCGCCGCCGGGTGCCTCGTCGTAGCGCATGGTGCCGGCCCACAGCGAGCCGTCGGGGGCGACGGCGGCGTCGTTGGCGCGGCGGCCCGGCACCGGTTCGTGGTGCAGCCAGCGGAAGCCGCCGTCCGGGTCCAGCAGCCCCACGCCGTCCCGCAGGTTCAGCACGAGTCCGCCGCCCGCGCGGGGCTTGACGGCGCCGATGTGCTGCGGTGCGGTCCGCACGGAGCGGTGGCCGGAGACGGGGTCGTAGGTGTGGACGCGGGAGTTCAGGATGTCGATCCACAGCAGGCGGCCGCTCGCGGGGTCCCAGGTCGGGCCCTCGCCCAGCTGGGCCTCGGCGCGCACCGCCACCTCGTAGGGGGCGCTCATGCCGCACCTCCCCGGTGGCCGAGGCGCTCGGACAGCTCGGCGGCGCCCTTGACGGCGAGCTGCTCCAGCTCGGCGCGGCGCTCGTCGCTCCAGCGGATCATGGGGACGGAGATGGACAGGGCGGCGACGACCTGCCCGGTGCGGTCCCGTACGGGCGCGGCCACGCAGGAGACGTCCGGGTTGGACTCGCGGTTCTCGACGGCGATCTGCCGCTCGCGGATCCCCGCGAGGGCCTCGCGCAGCACGGCCGGGTCGGTGATGCTGTTCGGTGTCATCGCGGCGAGTGCGGCGTCGTCGGGGAGGCGGGAGGCGAGTTCCTCCTCGGGGAGGGAGGCGAGCAGCATCTTGCCGACCGACGTGCAGTGGGCGGGCAGCCGGCGCCCGGCGGCGGACACCATCCGCACGGCGTGCGTGGAGTCGACCTTGGCGATGTAGATGACGTCGGTGCCCTCCAGGATCGCCACGTGCACGGTCTCGTCGCAGGTCTCGGCGACGGACCGGGCGACCTGCTGGCCCTCGGCGGCGAGGTCGAGCTGCTCGGCGTACCGGCTGCCGAGCTGGTACGGCCGTACGCCCAGCCGGTACCGTCCCGGCTGGCCCGGCACCTGCACGATGTACGACCGGGCGGCGAGGGTGGTGACGAGCTCGTGCACGGTGGTGCGCGGCAGCTGGAGCCGGCGCACGATGTCGGGGGCGGAGAGCGTGCCGTCCCCGTCGAGGAAGAGCTCGAGGATGTCCAGAGCCCGGGTCACGGCAGGTACGAGGCGTCCCACGTCCGGCCTCCTCCTTGGTGTCGAAGAGGCTGCGTTCGATATTTCAACAGCCGATCGGAATGACGAACACAGGCTAGTCGGAGCCCCTCACCCCGGCAATGGCCGCGCGCCTACTCCCTGGCCAGTACGCCGGGTTACTCCCGCCGTCAGACGCCTCCGGGGCCGGCCCGCGGCACCGTGGTGCCCATGTCGTCCACCGCTTCCCCCACCGCCACGAGGCTGAGCCGCCCGGCCCGCCGGGCCCTCCTCGTCGTCCATGTCATCGCCTCCGCCGGCTGGCTCGGGCTCACGCTCGGACTGCTGGCGCTCGGGACCACCGCGGCGACCACCGGGTCCGCGGCGGCCGTGGAGGCGTCCGTGCGGGCCATGAAGCTGTTCGCCGACTGGCTGCTGCTGCCGCTCGCCCTGCTCACCCTGGTCAGCGGGCTCGTGCTGTCGCTGGGCACGCACTGGGGGCTGGCCCGGCACCGCTGGGTGTACACGAAGTTCTGGCTGACGCTGGCCACCACCGCGGCCACCGCCCTCGTCCTGCGGCCCGCCGTGAACGACGCCGTCGCGGGGGTCGCCGCGGGCGGGCCGCTGCCGGACACGCAGGACGTGCTGATGGGCCCGGTGGTGTCGCTGTCCGCGTACGTCTTCATGACGGTGATCTCGGTGCTGAAGCCCTGGGGCCTGACCCGGCGCGGGCGCCGGCGGCGCGAGGAGGCGTCCCGCGCCCGGTCCGGCGCGGGGCGCCGGGTCCGCCAGGACGCCTGACGGCCCGCTGCCGGGGCGTCTCCCCGCGCCCGCAGGACCAGTTCCAGCTCGAAGCGGCGGTCCCGCGTATCGACTGGTCGGTGCGCCGGGACATCCGCGGGCGGGCACTGCGGGTGCCCTGTGTCGCCCTGGACTATCTGGGGCTGCGGGACATCGGCTTCGTCATCCCCACCACATGGCCCACGCCCCCTACGTCCTGCGCGCGTGCAGCAGCAGCCGTTCCACGGGCCCCGCTACGTCAACTCGGTGCTGTTCCTGCCCGACGGCCGCCGTCCCGGCGGCCCGGTGCGCGAGCATGGGTCCCATGCCCTCCGGAAAGCGCCCCGCTGACGGACCGCACGCCGCCGGTCCCTTCACCCCGCTGCACTTCCAGCTCGTCCTGCTGCGCCGGATGGCCGACCACAACCCCGGTCTCGTCGAGGACGCACGCCGTGAGCTGGGCGTGTCCCTCGCCGAGATGCGCGAGGCGAACAAGCGCTGGCAGGCGATGGTCCGCTCGCCCCGGGCGCGCGGCTCCGCGGCCCGCTACCGCTCGGTGCTGGGCACGCCCGAGTCGGTGGTGTCCCGCAGGATCGGCGACCTGGACTGCGAGGCGTGGCGGTGGCCGGTGCCGCTGTGGCCGACGCTGCGCTTCGAGGTGCTGCTCGCGCCGGGCGGCGCGGTGTGGAACGAGTGGCTGGTGCGCGCCCCGGACGCGCCGGCGCCGGTGCTGCGCACCCTGGACGATCTGACGCCCTGGTCGTGCACGGTCGACGAGGCGGCCCGAGCCTTCGCGCCGGCCCGCCCGCTGGAGGGCAGCGCCCCGACCCGCTGGGGTCTGGCGTTCACGGCGCCGGACGCCTCGGGGGTGCCGCGGCAGGTGGCCGCCGAGTTCACGTGGGGGCTGTTGCAGCGGGTGGCGGTCGCGGACCAGGGGCGAAACACGCCTTAGCCCGCGGCGGCCAGGACCGCTTCGGTCACCGGGGCCACCGAGCCGGGGTGCACGGACAGGAACAGGTTCGGCTCCACGAGTTCGAGTTCCATCACCTGCGGCCGCCCGTCGTCCCTGTCGACGAGGTCCACGCGCGCGTACAGCAGCCCGTCCGCGTCCGGTACGGCTGCCAGGGCGCGTTCGGCGACGGAGAGTTCGGCCGGGGTCGGCGTCCAGGGCTCGAGGCCGGGGTGGGCGACCTTGCGCTGGTCGTAGGGGGTGCCCGAAGTGAGGACGGCGCCCTTGCGGCTGGCGTGCAGCAGGCGCCCGCCGTAGAACTGGAGGGCCCTCTCGCCGCCGGTGTCGATGGCGCGGACGTAGGGCTGGACCATCGCGGTGAGGCCGTCGGCGTGCATGCGGTCGAGCTGCCGCAGGGCGGTGCCGTGCTCGTGCGGCGCGTACCGGGCGGCGAACCGGGCGCCCGCGCCGGACGTGGGCTTCACCACGAACTCGTGCCCGTCGGGCAGGCCGGGGGTGTCACCGGGGGCCACGTACCGGGTGGGGACGACGGGGACGCCGGCCGCCGCGAGGTCGCCGAGGTAGCGCTTGTCGGCGTTCCAGCGCACGACGGCCGCCGGGTTGGCGAGCCGGGTCGCCGCGCCGCACCGCCCGGCCCAGTCCAGGAACTCGGCGGCCCGCCAGCTGTAGTCCCACGTGGAGCGGATCACCGCGAGGTCGTAGGCGCCCCAGTCGACGCCGTCGTCGTCCCAGAACACGGCGTCGGCGCCGGCGCCCGCCTCGCGCAGGGCCCGCACCAGCACCGGCAGGTCCCGGTCCTCGCTGACGTCGGGCCGGGGACGGCAGGTGACCAGGGCTATGCGGGGCGGCACGACGGGTTCCTCCGGGCTGCGGGGCGTTGCGATGCGCAGGCTAACAAGCGCCCGGGAGGGAACCGGGAGGGGCCGCTTGACCTTCCCCTTCGGGGAAGCCACAGCATCGGCGCGAACGGACGAGGGGGAACCGGATGCGTGAGGACGAGCTGACGATCGGGGCCTTCGCCCGGGCCTGCCGGCTGTCGCCCAAGGCACTGCGGCTCTACGACGAGCTGCGGCTGCTGCGGCCGCGCCGGGTCGACCCGGACACCGGCTACCGCTACTACGCGGTGGACCAGTTGGAGCAGGCCCGGCTGGTGGCGTGGCTGCGCCGGCTGGGGATGCCGCTGGCCCGCATCCGCGAGGTGTGCGCGCTGCCCCCGGCCGCCGCCGCCCGGGAGATCCGCGCCTATTGGGCGCGGGTCGAGGCGGACACGGCCGCGCGGCGCGATCTCGCCGGGTTCCTCGTCGGGCATCTGCTGACGGAACCGAGGAAGGACGACATGGACGACACCATGCTGGAACTGCGTTACAGCGCTCGATCGGACCGGGGCCTGGTCCGCCCCGCCAACCAGGACACCGCCTACGCGGGCGGCCGGCTGCTCGCGGTGGCCGACGGCTTCGGCCCGGCGGGCGCGCCCGCGAGCGCCGCCGCCGTGGAGGCGCTGCGCTTCCTGGACACGGACGAACTCCCGGTGGGCAACGTGCTCAACGTGCTGGAGGACGCGGTCCAGGGTGCCACCGAGGCGGTCCGGGACGCGGCCGACGGCGGCGGGGAGGCGGGGACGACGCTGACGGCCCTGCTGTGGACGGGGTCGCGGCTGGCGCTGGTGCACATCGGGGACAGCCGCGCGTACGTGCTGCGCGACGGCGCCCTGTTCCGGATCACCGAGGACCACACGATGGTGCAGTCGCTGATCGACGAGGGCCGGCTGACGCCGGAGGAGGCCGTCACGCATCCGCAGCGGTCGCTGCTGGTGAAGGCCCTGTCCTCCGGCACCCGGCCCGATCTGCGGCTCCAGGACGCCCAGCCCGGCGACCGCTACCTGCTCTGCTCGGACGGCCTGACCACCGCCGTCCCCGACGCCCGGATCCGCGAACTGCTCGCCTCCGCCGGGGACCCGGACGACACCGTACGGGCCCTGATCGAGGCGGCGAACGGGGCCGGCGGCCCGGACAACGTCAGCTGTGTGGTGGCGGACGTGGTCGGCCGCGCGGCTTGATCACGCCCCCGGCGGGCGGCCGGTACGGCAGGATCGGTGCCATGTCGCTCGCCGGAACGGACGCCTACGCCGCGGAAGTTCAGCTCCCGCCCCTGGTCCGGCGTGCCCTCGCGGTGGCCCGCGCCCACGGGTTCGTCCACTCCTGCCGCCCGGAACAGGGCCGGCTGCTGTACACCCTCGCGGGCGGCGCAGGGCGGCTGATCGGCGAGACGGGCACGGGCTGCGGGGTGGGCCTGGCCTGGCTCGCGGAGGGCGCCCGGCCGGGGGTGCGGCTGGTCAGCGTGGAGCGCGACGCGGAGCGGGCGCGGCTCGCCGCCGAGGTGTTCGCCGAGCGGCCCGAGGTGGAGATCCTGCACGGCGACTGGCGGCGGATCGCGGAGCGGGGGCCGTACGACCTGCTGGTGCTGGACGGGGGCGGTGCCGCCAAGGGCGGGGACGGCGCGGCCGACCCGGCCCGGCTGCTCGTGCCGGGCGGCCGGGTCGTCGTCGACGACTTCACCCCGGCCACCGGCTGGCCCCCGCGGTACGGCGGTGAGGTGGACCGGCCCCGGATGCACTGGCTGCGGCACCCGGACCTGGACACGGTGGAGCTGCCGCTCGCCGGCGATCTGGCGGCGCTGGTGGGCGTGCGGCGCCGGGAACGGGGCTGACGCACGCCGGCGTGCCGGGTTCCCCTCCCGGCCGCCGCGCCCGGCGCGGACCGGGGGCGTTTCTTCCGGCGGCGGATGGTGTACGGAGGAAGCGTGGTGCCCGAGGTGTCCTGCGGACGGCCGGTCTGCCGTCCCTGTCGAGCAGTCAAGGAGTACGACGCGTGTCCTCTCTCTTCCCGGCCCTCGTGGACGCCCCGGCGGGGCGGGCCGCCCTGCGGTTCGGCGACCGCGCCCTGACCTACGGCGAGCTGGCTGCCGCCGCCGGTGCCCTCGCCGCGCGGATCGGCGACGCCGGCCGCGTCGCGGTCTGGGCGACGCCCGCGCTGGAGACCGCCGTGGCGGTGGTGGCGGCGCTGGAGGCGGGGGTCGCCGCCGTCCCGCTCAACCCGAGGTCCGGGGAGCGGGAGCTCGGGCACATCCTGTCCGACAGCGCGCCCTCGTCGGTGCTCGCCGCCCCGGGCGACGACCTGCCCGCCGCACTGGCCGCCCTGGAGCGCGTCGACGTGGACGTACGCGCCGCCGGTCCGCTCCCCGGCACCGAGGTGCCCGACGGGGCGCCGGCGCTGGTCGTCTACACGTCCGGCACCACCGGCCCGCCCAAGGGCGCCGTGCTCCCCCGCCGGGCCGTCGTCCACACCCTGGACGCGCTCGCGGACGCCTGGGCGTGGACCGGCGAGGACGTCCTCGTGCACGGGCTGCCGCTGTTCCATGTGCACGGTCTCGTCCTCGGCGTGCTCGGCCCGCTGAGGCGCGGCGGATCGCTGCGCCACCTCGGCCGGTTCGGCACCGAGGGGGTGGCGCGGGAGCTGGACGACGGCGCGACCATGCTGTTCGGGGTGCCGACGATGTACCACCGGATCGCGCGGGCCCTGCCGGACGAGCCGGGCCTGGCGCAGGCGCTGGGCAAGGCCCGCCTGCTCGTCTCGGGTTCGGCGGCGCTCCCCGTCCACGACCACGAGCGGATCACCGCCGCGACCGGGCAGCGGGTCGTCGAGCGGTACGGCATGACGGAGACGCTGATGAACACCAGCGTCCGCGCCGACGGCGAACGCCGCGCCGGCACGGTCGGCGTCCCGCTGCCCGGCGTGGAGCTGCGGCTGGTCGAGGAGGACGGCAGGCCTCTGACGTCGTACGACGGCGAGAGCGTCGGCGAGATCCAGGTGCGCGGCCCGAACCTGTTCACGGAGTACCTGAACCGGCCCGACGCCACGCGGGACGCCTTCACGGCGGACGGCTGGTTCCGCACCGGCGACATGGCGGTGCGCGACCCCGACGGCTACGTCCGTATCGTCGGCCGCAAGGCCACCGACCTGATCAAGAGCGGCGGGTACAAGATCGGCGCCGGGGAGATCGAGAACGCCCTGCTGGAGCACCCCGGGGTGCGGGAGGCGGCCGTCACCGGGGAGCCGGACCCGGACCTCGGCGAGCGGATCGTGGCCTGGGTGGTCCCGGCGGACCCGCAGGCGCCCCCGTCGGCGGAGGAACTCGCCGGCCATGTCGCCGGGCGGCTCGCCCCGCACAAGCGCCCGCGCCGGGTCCGCTACCTCGACGTCCTGCCCCGCAACGACATGGGGAAGATCATGAAGCGGGCGCTGGGCGCATGACGGAACGCCTGACGGCCCGCCAGGTCATCTCGCTGGTGGCCGAGGACTTCAGCGAACTGCCTCCCGTGGGCCCGCCGCCCGGCGACGGCCCCGACGGCCCGCTGGACTGGCCCGGCTACGGCGACGCCCGCGCCCTGGCCGCCGCCCGCACCGGCGAGCAGGAGTCCGTGGTGTGCGGCACCGGCAGCGTCGAGGGCACCCGGGCGATGCTGATCGCCTTCGAGTTCGGCTATCTCGGCGGCTCGCTCGGCGTACGCACCGGAGACCGGCTGGAGGCGGCGTACGCCCATGCCCGCGCCCATCGACTCCCGGTGGTGCCGCTGGTGGCGACGGGCGGCAGCCGGATGCAGGAGGGCATGCTCGCCCTCACCCAACTCCAGCGGGTGGCACGGCAGTCGGCGCTCACCCGGGAGGCCGGCCTGCCCCAGATCGCGGTCCTGCGGGACCCGACGACCGGCGGCGGCTGGGCGACACTCGGGGCGGGCGCCGACGTGACGCTCGCGCTGCCCGGCGCCCAGGTCGGCTTCGCGGGCTCCCGGGTCCGCCCGCCGGACGCGGACCCGGCCGCCTACACGGCCGAGGCCCAGCTGTCGTCGGGCTCGGTGGACGCGCTGGTCCGGCCCGGCCGGCTGCGCCACGAACTGGGCCGCTGGCTGCGGCTGCTGACGGCACCGTCCGGCGAGGCGGCACCCCCGCCGCGCGCGCTCGGCGGTGCCGTCGGGGCGCCCGGTCCGGGCCGGGAGGCCGTACGGCGCGCCCGTGCGCCCGAACGTCCGCGCGCGGCACGCTATCTGGACGCCTACTTCACGCACCGCGTCTCCCTGACCGGCGACCGGTGCGGCGGGGCGGACCCCGAGGGCATGCTGTGCGGCTTCGGCGAGCACGAGGGCCGTACGGTCGCGTACGCCGCGCAGACCGGGACGGCGACCCGGCCCGCCGGGTACCGCACCGCGGCGCGGCTGATCCGGCTCGCCGACCGGCTCGGTATCCCGGTGCTGACCCTGGTGGACACGCCGGGCGCCGCCAACGACGCGGAGGCGGAACGCGCGGGCGTCGGCGCGGCCGTCGCGGACCTCTTCACGGTGCTGGCGTCCGCCCGCACCCCGGTGACGACCCTGCTGATCGGCGAGGGCGGCTCCGGCGGCGCGCTGGCCCTCGCGGCACCGGGCAACACCTGGGCCACGCCGGACAGCTACTTCTCGGTGATCGCGCCGGAGCTCGCGGCGGCCATCCTCAAGCGCGGCCCGGACGAGGTGGACATGACGGCGGACCAGCTGCGCCTGCGCCCGCAGGACCTCGTCGAGGCGGGACTGATCCGGGGCATCGTCGAAGGCTAGGGCGGGTCCGCAGGGGAGGCGGCGGCCTAGCCGAACCGGCCCCGCTCCCCGCGCTGCGACACGCCGCCTGACACCCCCTCAGGGACAGAACCCCCCATTCAGCGGCACCCCGCCCGGCCCCCTCCAGAAGGCGCCCGGCACCCGCCGGCGCGCACGATGCCAGGGAGGCCGCCACACGCACGGCCTTGCGACACCACGACCACGCACCCCACGCGAGGCCCGCCACCCACCCGGCGGACCCATGGTCTGCGCTCTCGGGAGGACCGCCATGACCGCCACGCTGGAGCAGCTGCGCCGCTGCC
>Ga0164243_10002893_pt1 | contig 27853 bp, 21 predicted proteins | sample OricompcompostOP_FD_108781 | JGI IMG/M metagenome (GOLD analysis project Ga0164243, IMG submission 108781) | Organic Plus compost microbial communities from Emeryville, California, USA - Original compost - Organic plus compost (OP) | ecosystem: Engineered > Solid waste > Mixed feedstock >...
GAACGACAAATAATTGTGCACAAATTTTTTCGGCACACCTTTCCCGCTATTTTTGTGGATATAATTGTGCAACATGTCGTTTTTTAAAGATAAGGTAGTAGCCATTACAGGAGGGAGCGACGGTATCGGAAGGGCTTTGGTAAACGCTTTGATCCGGGCCGGGGCCCGCGTGGCCACCTGTGGCAGAAGCTATGATAAATTATATACCCTGCAACTGGAACATTCCAACGTCATGCTCCATACCATTACCTGCGATGTGAGCAAGGAAATGGATTGCAAACGCTTCATTGATTCCACCCTCAAAACCTTTGGCAGTATAGATATCCTCATCAACAACGCCGGCATCAGCATGCGCTCACTGTTCCTCGATGCCGACCTCGAAGTGTTGCGCAAAGTAATGGACGTCAATTTTTATGGCGCCGTCTACTGCACCCGCTATGCCCTCCCCGCCCTGCTGGAATCCAAAGGCACCGTTGTGGGCGTTTCTTCCATAGCCGGTTATCGCGGACTACCCGGCCGCAGCGCCTATTCCGCTTCCAAGTTTGCACTCCAGGGCTGGCTCGAAGCTCTGCGCACAGAATTACTGCACAGCGGCGTACATGTAATGTGGGTGTGTCCGGGTTATACCACTTCCAATATCAGGAAAGTGGCGCTTAACAGTCATGGACAACCGCAGGGCGAAACACCGCTGAACGAAGACAGCCTCATGTCCGCCGAAGCAGTGGCCGCTCATGTTATGCGCGCCATTCAAAACAAAAAGCGCAACCTCGTGCTGAGTTTTACCGGCAAACGCACTATTTTCATGAACCGGTTTTTTCCTTCGTTAACCGATAAGTTGGTCTATAAATTCTTTTTCAGGAATAATGAACTAACGAAGTAGTTTTGCGCATCGGAAAAAACTTCCTGCCCTAAATCTGTCTTTGCGAAAGCTATGGTGGATGCCATCCGCCCTGGCAAAAGCTTTGGCGGATGAAACCCAAAACGTACATGCCATTAATTACCCTCACATCTGATATAGGACAACAGGACTACCTGGTAGGCGCTATCAAAGGCCGGCTATACCAGATCAATGCGGGTTTCACCCTGGTAGATATCTCCCACTCCATTTCACCCTTCAATTACCCGCAGGCAGCCTATGTATGCCGCAATGCACTCAAACATTTTCCCGAATTCACTTATCACCTGCTGCTGGTGAATTTGTTTGAAAAAAAACCGGAACACCTGCTGCTGGCCTTTCACCACAACCAATACATCCTGTGCGCAGACAACGGATTGCTCACCATGGTGCTGGAAGAGAAACCTGAAATGGTCATCGGTCTGCCGCTGGAAAAGACCATGGTAAGAAATACGTTGTCATGCATTGATGTGATGGGTAAAGCCATCCTGCAATTACACGGCGGCGCTCCACTGCATACCATTGGCACACCCGATATTTCCATTCTTGAAAAAAATCCGCTGCGGCCGGCTTTTGGTCCCGATTGGATAGAAGGTCAGATCATCTTCATAGATCATTTCGAAAACATTGTGGTCAATATTACCCGGGAGCAGTTTGAAGAACACCGGAAAGGGCGCTCCTTCCGCATCGTATTCAAGCGCGATGAAGTGATTGACCGCATTTCAGAAACCTATGCGGATGTGCCGGAAGGAGAAAAACTGGCTTGCTTCAATTCAGCCGGTTATCTGGAGATCGCCATTAATAAAGGTAATGCAGCGGGGCTTTTTGGTCTTCACCGTTTTACGGAACAGTCTCAAAATCTGCAGAATCGTTTGTTTTACCAGACGGTGCGGATTTTCTTTGAATAAAATTCCCCCACCCCTTATGTAAATTCCCCTCCTGCCGAATCATGCATTCTTTCTCCTCATCCCACCCCCAAACCCTATTCTCAAAACCCCTGACCCAAAACCCCAAACTCTCATTCAAAACCCTATATTTGCCCATTCTTTTAAAACCAAGCAATTATGACTTTCAACCGAGTGAACAACATGGTGGGCTGGCTGGTGTGCCTGGTGGCTTGTACGGTATATGTTTTAACCATGGAGCCTACAGGCAGTCTCTGGGATTGCGGTGAGTTTGTAGCCTGCGCCGACAAAGTTCAGATCCCCCACCCGCCCGGTGCCCCGCTCTTTATCCTGTTGGGCCGCTTCTTTATCATTCTCTTTGGCGACAATCCACAAACGGCAGCACGCGCCGTCAATTTCATGAACGCTATCGCCAGCGGCTTTACCATATTATTCCTGTTCTGGACCATTACCCATTTTGCCCGTAAACTGGTGCAAACAGGAGCAGAAGCGCTTTCCGGCCGCAAATTGTTCATCACCATGGCAGCCGGTGTGGTGGGCGCCCTCGCCTATACTTTTTCCGACTCCTTCTGGTACAGCGCCGTTGAAGGAGAGGTATATGCACTTTCTTCATTGTTCACCGCCATCGTGTTCTGGGCCATTCTTAAATGGGAACACGAGGTAGACCTCGAAAGCCAATCCGACGGCCATAAATTTTCACGCGCCGACCGCTGGCTGGTGTTCATCTTCTATATGATGGGCCTTTCCATCGGCGTGCACCTGCTCAACCTGCTTACCATCCCCGCCATCGTAATGGTGTATTATTTCAAGCGATACAAAGTGAGCCGCTGGGGAATCTTCTGGGCATTCGTACTCGGATGCGTGATCACCGGGCTGGTACAGGTAGCCATCATCCAATGGTCGATCCGCGGCGCCGGCGCTTTTGATATCTTCTTCGTCAATGAACTCGGATTGCCCTTCTTCTCCGGCTTTGCCTTCTATTTTGCATTGCTGGGCTTTCTCCTGGTAATGGGTCTCCGGTTCAATGAAAAACAAATCCAAAAGTTCAAAGGCTTCCCGGTATGGCTTTCCGCCATCATCCTGCTGTTCAGCTTTCCGTTCATTGATTCAGGAGGCACCTTTTTCCTGCTGATCATTTGCATCGGCGCTTTGGTAACAATCATCAGTTACTTCAAGCAGGGCCTGAACGCTTTGCTGAAGCGCGCTATCTGGTGTGCAATTTTTGTGATACTCGGCTATTCCACTTATTTCACTACGCTTATCCGTTCTTCCGCCAATCCGTCGGTGGATATGTACAATGTAGACAACCCGGTGAGCCTCGTGGGATACCTCGGCCGCGAACAGTATGGCGACTGGCCTATCCTGTACGGCCCCTACTTTACCGACCGGCCTACGGCCCAGAATTACAAGATCAAAGGTCCCCGTTATGTAAAGGGTAAAGACAAGTATGAAGTGGCCGGACAAAGGGGCGGCATTGATTTCGGCAGCATGGAATCGGCACACCTCTTCCCCCGTGCCTGGGACCCCAGCAATGATCGCAATCAGGAAATGGTATACCGCAGTTTTGGCGGACTGGGCCCCAACGACGACCCTAACCGCGCAACCGATATACGGTATTTTGTAAGCTACCAGTTCAACTGGATGTACCTGCGTTATTTCATGTGGAATTTCGCCGGTAAACAAAACGACCTGCAGGGCTTCGGCAATCCACGCGATGGTAACTGGAACAGCGGTATCAACTGGATTGATAAATATGTATTTAAACACGGCACGCCGGATGTATTGCCCGAAACAGCCGGTTCAAAGAATAAAGCCAACAATAAACTCTATTTCCTGCCGCTGATCCTGGGCGCACTGGGCTTCATTTACCAACTGCGCAGGAACCGCCGCGACTGGCTGGTGACTTTCCTGCTGTTCTTCTTTACCGGTATTGCCATTGTAATTTACCTCAACCAGGCCGGCTTCCAGCCGCGTGAACGCGATTATGCCTATGTGGGCTCCTTCTATGCGTTTGCCATCTGGATCGGACTGGGCGTCATCTTTGTGAGAGATAAACTGGCCCAATTGCTCAAGGGCAGCGCCATAGCAGATTATACAGCCTTTGGCGTGTGCCTGCTGGCCGTACCCGTGCTCATGGCTTCGCAGGTATGGGACGATCACGACCGCAGCCAGAAAACACTGGCCCGCGACCTGGGCAACAACTACCTGGAAAGTTGTGAGCAAAACGCTATCCTCATTTCCTTTGGCGATAACGATACCTATCCGTTGTGGTATGCCGTGGAAGTAGAAGGCAAGCGTCCGGACCTGCGCGTAGTAAACTATAGCCTGCTGGGCACCGACTGGTACATTAACCAGTTGCGGTATAAACTGAACGATAGTCCGCCCACAGATATCATTTTCACACCCGAACAGATCCAGGGCGGCAAACGCGATCGCGTTTATTACTACCCGTTACCCGGCTATAATCAAAACGATTATTACGACCTCTACACCATTCTGAAAGATGTGGTGGGCAGCGATGCGCCCGATAAGACCGGTCCGTCAGATGGAGAAGAGCGTCCCAACGTATACCCGGTGAAGAAGTTCAAGGTACCCGTAGACACAGCGCTGGTAGCCAAAACCATTCCGCTGAACCCGGGTGAGCAGTTTGTGCCGGAACTTCGCCTGGAAATCAACCTCAATTCCATTGACAAAAATGAACTGGCGGTGCTCGCCATCATTGCTGCCAATAAATGGCAACGGCCCATTTACTTCACCTCCACGCAGGAACTGGAACGCCTGGGGCTTTCCAAATATGTGCGCATGGAAGGATTGTCGTACCGGCTGGTGCCCGTAGAGAACAGCGATGTAGCCGTAGATATCGCGTTCAAAAATGTAATGGAGAAATTTGCTTATGGCGGCGCCAACAAACCGGGCACGTACTTCGACGAAGAGAACCGCCGTCATATCAACAGCATTCGCCAAACCCATGCATTCCTGGCCATGAGCCTGGCAGAACGCGGCATGAAAGATTCCGCCATCCGCGTGTTGCGCAAATACGATGACAACGTGCTGGAAGAAAATGTGCCGTATGGCATGACCTCCAACCGGGGTAATTTCCATAACCGCATCAGCTCTACCTTCCTGTTTGCGGCCTATCGCGCCGGCGACCTGGAACTGGCCAAAAAAGTGCACCAGTCACTGAAGCGCGACCTGGAACAACAGATGCGTTACTATCAATCGCTGGGTGATGAAATGCTGAGCCATGAAGCTATGGCCGCAGAAGCAGCAGCGCTGATGCGAAACCAGGGCAGTATGCGGTTGTCGGATAAACAACAAAACTTCGCCAACGATATCCTTTCCTCTTACCAGATGCTGATGCAACTGGACCAGCTGGAAAAACAATATGCTCCCGCTCCTGCCACCACCCGGCCTGCCGAAGGTGCAGCGCCCGTGTTGCAGAACGGAGATACGAGCCAGTAAGTCGGAAAGCGGAGAATGCCGGAAGTCCGGAAGAAAGTTTGCCGATAGCGAACAATCTTCCGGACTTTTTGTCTTTATACCTTACCATCAGTTCTTACAGCATGTTGGATTCCGGGCGATTTAGAATTCCGGTGTGTGGAATTTCCCTTTTTTGATCATTCCATATTCCAGGCTTCCGGTTCAAGGCCTGCCTGCCTTCTCCGCCTCCGGGCCCCCGGATTTCCCCGGCTTTTCTATATCCCATTATTAACTTAAATTGGGTTATCCCGAAATAAAAAGATTAGCAGTGATTGGATACCATTTTTCGAGGTTTGATCCCAACCAGCAGGGCAAAACCCGCTTTGAGCAGTTGCTGGACGTTTTCATGCAATTGCTTACCTACACCAATGGCGATGTGAGCGAAGCCCTTAACTGGATGAACCAGATAGACAAGGAATACCAGCTCACCGACGATGAGTACGGTATGGGCGATTTCATTGACGATCTCAAAGACAAAGGATATATACAGGAAAATGAAGTAAGCGGACAGATCAGCATCACCAAAAAAACGGAGCAAGGCATCCGCAAACGTTCCCTGGAAGAGATTTTCGGCAAACTCAAAAAAACAAAACAGGGCGATCACCATACCTGGAAGCCGGGTCAGGGTGATGAGATCAATCCCGAAACACGCCCTTTTCAGTTTGGCGATACATTAGAGCAAATAGATTTTACTGCTTCCATCCGCAATGCGCAGATCAATCACGGTATTGAGAGTTTCAATATGCAGGAAGATGATCTGGCCATCCGCGAAACCGATTTCAAGTCGCAGACCTCTACGGTGCTGATGATTGATATTTCGCACAGCATGATCTTGTATGGTGAAGACAGAATTACGCCGGCAAAGAAAGTGGCCATGGCCCTCAGCGAACTCATCACCACCAAATATCCCAAAGACACGCTCGATATTGTTGTATTTGGCAACGATGCCTGGCCTGTGGAAATAAAAGATCTTCCCTACCTGCAGGTAGGGCCTTATCATACCAATACCGTGGCCGGACTGGAAATGGCGATGGACATTCTGCGGCGGCGCAAGAATCCCAACAAGCAGATCTTTATGATTACCGACGGAAAGCCTACCTGTCTCAGGATTGGCAAACGGTATTATAAGAACAGCTTTGGACTGGACCGCAAGATCACCAACCGCTGCCTGAATCTGGCCGCACAATGTAAAAAACTGAAAATTCCCATCACCACGTTCATGATTGCAACAGACCCTTACCTGCAACGGTTTGTGCAGGAGTTTACAGAAACGAATGCCGGTAAAGCATTCTTTGCGTCACTGGACAGGTTGGGCGCGTTCATATTCCGTGACTTTGAAAACGGGAAAAGAAAAACGGTGTATTAATCATAAAGACGGTTTTTGTGGCAAAAAAAACAAAAGAGATTATAATGAAGTATAAAGAGATCACAACGCTGGGACAACTGAAGAAGAGCGGCTATACACCAAAATCAGTAAAAGAAGAGATCCGGAAAAACCTGATCTGTAAGCTGCAGAAAAACGAAGAAACATTCCAGGGCATATTGGGTTACGAAGAAACCGTGATCCCCGATGTGGAAAGAGCCTTGCTGAGTAAGCACAACATTCTGTTTCTGGGATTACGCGGTCAGGCTAAAACCCGCATGGCCCGCCAGATGACCAACCTGCTGGATGAATACATTCCCGTAGTTGAAGGCAGCGAAATCAATGATGATCCGCTGCAGCCGGTGTCGCGCTATGCCAAAGACCTGATTGCTGAAAAAGGCGATCAAACGCCCATCCGCTGGGTACACCGCAGCGAACGATATGGCGAAAAGCTCGCCACGCCCGACGTAAGCGTGGCTGACCTTATTGGTGATATTGACCCGATCAAAGCAGCCAACCTGCGGCTGAGTTTTGCCGATGAACGCGTGATCCACTACGGCATCATCCCGCGCAGCAACCGCGGCATTTTTGTGATCAACGAAATTCCCGACCTGCAGGCCCGCATCCAGGTGGCATTGTTCAATATACTGGAAGAAGGCGATGTGCAGATACGCGGCTTTAAACTGCGCATGCCGCTCGACATCCTGTTTGTGTTTACGGCCAACCCCGAAGACTATACCAACCGCGGCTCTATTGTAACGCCGCTGAAAGACCGTATCGAAAGCCAGATACTTACGCACTATCCAAAAAATATTGAAACGGCATTGTCCATTACGGAACAGGAAGCAGATATTGCGGAAGAACAACAATCGCGCGTAAAGATCAGCGACCTGTTGAAACGGCTGATTGAGCAGATATCTTTCGAAGCACGCAACAGCGAGCTGGTAGATAAGAAAAGTGGCGTATCAGCCCGGTTGAGCATTTCTGCTTTTGAAAATGCGTTCAGCGCTGCGGAGCGTCGCGCCATCATCAATAAAGAAAAAGAAACGCAGGTCTGGATCAGCGATATGATCGGCCTGATCCCGTCCATCACCGGTAAAATTGAACTGGTATATGAAGGCGAACAGGAAGGTCCCTACCAGGTGGCCATGAACCTGCTGGATAAAGCGATCCGTTCGCAATTCGTCAACTATTTTCCCAATCCCGATACGCTCAAGAAAAAACGGGCGCAGCAACCCGGCGAAGAAAATCCCTATCGCCCCATTCAGGCCTGGTTCGACAAGGGCAATACGCTGAACCTTTTCTTTCACACCAAAGACGAAGAAAAGGTGCAGCAGCTTTACAAGGTGGATGGACTGCATGCCGTAGTGAAAAAGTATTTCAAACACGCCAACGAAAAAGAAGCCGCCCTGCTGATGGAATTTGTACTGCACGGACTGGCCTCCTTTTCCTTCATCAGTAAAAAAATACTGGAAAACAAAATTGAATTCAAAGACCTCATGGGCTCCATGCTGAACCTGGGCCATAGCTCTTACCAGGATGAGGAGTTTGACGGGGAAGATTTCAGTTAATGCGTCTTTTTGCAGGCGAACGAAAGTCCGAAAGCCGGAAAATGATCTTGCAGCTTTCGGACTTTTTAACTTCCTGATGATACACTGTTTATAACCTTCGTCTCTAAACGATTATGGGAATAACTTTTATGTCATTTATACAATTAATTCCCTAATTTTGCCGCTTCAGTTTCGATAATTCAATATTCCTGCTGAAAGCAGACCATCTATTGCTACTGCAACTGCTAAACGGCGCTCTGGCCCCGCAGAGCAATCTGACCTTATTGAACTCCCCTATTCACTCAATCCAGGATCCGGCAACGGAATGGCCATAGCTGGCACCGGTTATCAATGATCTGTACTTATCGGATAGGCAAAACCGTCACTCATCATAAACGGGCTACCCTCCTGGCCTGATTAGTTAGCATGATGAAGTAGTGTTGTAACCGAAGCCGCATTGTTGTCTTGCGGCTTCTTTTTGCATTTCTTTTGGAGTTGATTCATTAGTTTGGTAATTCATTTCATACGGCAAATACAAGCCGCATACAATCATCCGCCTGAATGATCATACAGCAATACAGACTGTAAAAATTGTTACTGCAACAGACAACGTTGATGATAGCAATGAGCGATAGTTGTCAACAGCGAGCTGCAAAAAGTGATTTTTGCAGCTCCTGCTTTTAAGGAGGAGTGTAAATATTTTTTATACCACATTTACTTCCCTTTCCAGCTGCACACCAAATTTCGCTTGTACACTTTGTGCAATAGCTTCACTAAAGGTGTAAATTTCTTTTCCACCCGCCTTTCCGTAATTGACCAATACCAATGCCTGCTGTGCGTGACAACCGACATCGCCTTTGCGGTATCCCTTCCAACTACTCACACCCGGCCCGCCCTCCGGACCGCAGTGTTCTATTAACCAGCCCGCCGCCAGCTTCACGGTTCCATCGGGATTATCGTAAGCCACGATATCAGGATAAGTTTGTTTGAGCGTTTGAAAGAATTCCCGGCTTACGGAAGGATTCTTAAAGAAACTGCCGGCATTGCCGGTCGTAGCAGGGTCAGGCAATTTGGAGCGCCGGATGTTGATCACTGCCTGTGCAATGGCTGCTATACTCAACTCCTGCACGCCCATCCGCTGCAATTCCTGGTTGATGGCGCCATAACTGGTATGAAACACCGGCTGCCTGTTCAGGCGAAGGGTGATATTTACAATGACAAACTGGTTGCGATACCTGCCTTTGAAAACACTTTCGCGGTAACCGAATTCACAATCAGCTTTGCTGAAGCTGTACAGTTGCTTATCATGCACATGAAAAGCCTGCAGTTCTTCAAACACATCTTTAATTTCCACGCCATAAGCCCCGATGTTTTGCATGGGCGCGGCGCCTGCACTGCCGGGAATGAGCGACAGATTCTCTACGCCTGCCCAGTTGTGTTGAATACAATATTGCGTTAACGCATGCCATTGCTCGCCGGCGCCGGCACGCAGGTATACATGCTGGTCATCTTCCCGGATCAGCTCAAGGCCGGGAATGGCATTCTTCATTACCAGGCCATTATAATCGCCGGTGAAAAGTATATTGCTGCCGCCGCCCAATACGAGAGGACGGGCCTGAGCGGTTTTGGAATAATCCAGTAATTCCTGCAGTTCATCTACAGAAGTAAAGGAGGAAAAATACCTGGCTTTTGCATCTATACCCAGTGTGTTGTATTGCCGCAGCGAAATATTTTCTTGAATTTGCATAATTGTGAGGGGCCGGAAAGTTCCGGCTTCCGGATTTCCCAGCTAACCCTGCAAAATAATGAATTATGGAGCGAAAAACCGCTGTAGTGATTGGTGCTACGGGATTGACGGGCGCGCAGGTAGTGGAAGCGTTGCTGGCTGATGATTATTTTGATAAGGTGCGCATACTGGTAAGACGGCCGGTACACTTACAGCATGCAAAACTGGAAGTGCAGCTAACTGATTTTACCAATCTCCACGAACTGGAATCAAAACCGGGTAAGGGTGATATTTTATTCTGTTGTATTGGCACTACTGCCAAGAAAGTACGCGGCGATAAGCAGGAATACCGGAGAATAGATTATGATATTCCCATTACCATAGCACGCCTGGCGGTACAGCAGGGATATGAACAGTTTCTCCTGATGTCTGCTGCAGGCGCCAATGCTGCTGCTGCCAATTTTTATTTACAACTCAAAGGATCGGTAGAAGAAGACCTGGCGGCCATGCCGTTTCCGGGCGTACATATTTTTCGCCCATCCGTACTGCTTGGTCAGCGCAAGGAACGCCGGTGGGGCGAAGGCATTGCCAAAGTGCTGATGTCATTGCTGTCTTTTCTGTTCATCGGTTCGCTGAGAAAGTATAAACCCATTCAAAGCAGCAAAGTGGCAAAGGCTATGGTAGCAGTGGCGAAAAAGAATATCCATGGCGTTTATGCATACCAGTATGATGATATAAGGAAACTGGCGGGATAAAACAGTGTGGCTGTTACGCAACAGTTACAACGCATCCACATCCGGTAATATCACCACACTGCGGAAACGTTTGTCGTTGTGCAGCATGGCTGTCTGCTGATGGATGATGGCTTTGCAATGGCTGATCAGTTTGCTGTCTTTGGGCAGCTTGATCAGCAACTCCATCAGGTATTGATTGCGTATGCGGTTCACCACAGGCTCTGCCGGCCCTACGAGGTATTGTGCAAACCCGTTTTTCAAAGCGGTAGCCATCGCCTGTGCAGCGCCTTCGGCCACATCGCGCATTTTATGTTTGAAGGTGATGAGGATGATGCGCGAAAACGGCGGATAGAAAAACTGTCTTCGTCCTTCTATTTCTTTTGTGAAGAACAGGTTGTAATCGTGCTGTTGTACGTAATGCAGCACCGGGTGACGGGTATTGGCCACCTGCACCATAACATGTCCCTGCTGATCTTTTCGCCCGGCGCGGCCGCTCACCTGCTCCATCAGTTGAAAAGCGCGTTCGTTCACGCGGAAATCGGCAAAGTTGAGCAGGCTGTCCGCATCCAGAATGCCTACCAGGTTGACGTTTTCAAAATCCAGTCCTTTCACCACCATTTGAGTGCCTACCAGTATATCAATTCTGCCCTGTTCAAACAGCTGGATGAGGTTGTCGTGCGCGCTTTTGCCGCGGATGCTGTCGATGTCCATACGCGCAATGCGCGCCTGCGGAAAGATTTCTTCCAGTTGCTCTTCGATGCGTTCGGTACCAAAATTTGTTTGCAGAAAGGTGTGATTGCCGCAGGCCAGGCAGGTATGCACGGGCGGGTATACCGTGCCGCAATAATGGCAATGCAGTTTATTGGTGTTCTTGTGAAAGTTGAGCGCCACATCACAATACTGGCAATGCGGTATCCAGCCGCATACCTGGCAGACCTGGTAGGGAGAATAGCCGCGCCGGTTCTGGAACAGGATCACCTGTTTCCCTTGCGCCAGCGATTGTTCGATAGCGGCTTGCAGCGGCGGACTGATCATGATCTTGTTTTTGTCCGGCCGCAAAATCTGCTTCGTATCTATAATTTCGATGCGCGGTAACTGAATGCCGCCATATCGCTCCTGCAAAACGGTCAAACCGTATTTTTTCGTTTGCACATTATAGTAGGTTTCTACCGAAGGCGTGGCGCTGCCCAGCAATACTTTTGCCCGGAACAGGGAGGCGTAATAGATCGCTGCATCACGTGCATGGTAGCGGGGCGCCGGTTCCTGTTGTTTGTAGGAGGCATCGTGCTCTTCATCGGCTACGATCAGTCCAAGATCACTGAAAGGCAGGAACAGGGAGGAACGCGCACCGAGGACAATTTTCAGTTCGCCAGACTTCACCTTATTCCATATTTCCACGCGTTCATTCTGGCTGAACTTGCTGTGGTAGATGCCGATATAGCCGCCAAAATGTTTCTGCAATCGCCGGATGATCTGGGAGGTAAGCGCAATCTCCGGCAACAGGTACAGCACCTGTTTACCCTGCCGCACAAACCGCTCGATCATTTTGATATAGAGCTGCGTTTTGCCGCTTGCCGTAACGCCATGGAGCAGGCATACCGGTTTTTCGTTGAAATGATGAATCAGTTCATCAAAAGCCTGCTGCTGCGCAGCTGTCAGCTCAAAATCAATCCGGATGTTGCGGGGCAGATAGAGCAGGCGGTCCACATGCCGTTTTTCCAGCCATAAGATATTCTTATCAACCAGTCCGCGCAGTTGTGCATCCGAAGCGCCGCTCTTTTTCAGCAACTGCGACCGGGTAACCTCACCTTCTGTTTTGATCAGGTGTAGGTAAGCCAGCAGCAGTTCCATTTGTTTTTCTGCACGCTGCAGTTTGCGGTCTTCATTCAGCAGGTTGCTGAGCGCTTCTTCATTATCGTATTGGGGATTGAGCAGGACAAAGGTTTCCTTTTTGGGCGTATAGGTTTCTTTCAGTGCTTCCCATACATAGCATACCTTTTTTTCGATCAGTCGTTTGATGACGGTATACACGTGCGTGACATCCAGCAGTTGCTGCACTTCAGCCAGTTTCAATTCTTTTTTCAGGTGCAGCGCTTCTGCAATAAGGTATTCATCGTGGTCAAGTGCTGAATAATCTTCGCCGTACTCTTCATTATAGATCAGCACAGTTTCGCTGCTGAGTTTGAAATGAGCGGGCAGTGCGGCGGCCATCACTTCGCCTTCGCTGCACATGTAGTAATTGGCGATCCATTCCCACAGGCGCAGCTGCTGTTCGTATACGATCGGTTCGGTATCCAGTACGTTGAGAATATCCTTGGCTTCAAACACCGTTGGACGCTCCTGGTGCAATCGTTTGATGACCCCTGCATACTTCTTGTTCTTTCCCAGCACCACTTCCACGCGGCAACCCACACGCACCTGTTCCTGCAGGTGTAGCGGTACGGCCCAGGTATAGTTTTTGGGGAGGGCCAGTGGAATGATAACTTCTGCGAACAAGGAAGACATAGGGACACAAGGTAAAATGCAAAAATCAAAAAACAAGGGTGAATCCCTTTATCTTTTATCAGCTGGGTTATCCTGCATAATCCAGGCCGCTTTGTATTCCAGCAGCTTTTTTTCCATGATGGAATGTACGAGATCCCGCAGTTGCTTCACATCTTTCGGGGTATAACCGGCCACCGGTATTTCTTCCAGAAAAACGGACCGGGAGCGGCCGGGGTTGAGGGAGAACACGCTGCGGTAGTGCATACGTTCATAGGCATCGAGAAACAGTACCGGTTTGATAGGCGTTTGCGTTTCAATGGCGATGCGGAAAGCGCCATCGTAAAACTCTTTTACCGGGAGGTGGGTCTCATTGAAAGTGCCTTCGGGGAAAATAAAAATGCTGATTCCCTTTCGTATAACGCTTTTCAATATGCGCACACTTTTGGCGCGGTTCTCGGCACTGCTGCGGTCAACCGTGACTATGGCATTCCGGTAGATGAACCCAAATACGGGCACGCGCGCCATTTCCACTTTTCCGAGCACGCGCACGGGTTGTCGCAACGTTTTTACAATCACAGGAGCATCGAGGTAGGAAATATGATTGGCAACAAAAATAAACTGTCGCGAACGATCGAGCGGCGCTTCATACAAATTGCGATGCCGGATACCGATGAGGAAAAACCAGACATCACCCCAGAGGCAGCATACGCGGTAAATAAAATTGCCCCCTTTGATCTTACCAAAGAATGAACCGGCTACTACAAAAGGCACTACCAGTAACATCAACACCACAAAAAGGATAATTGCGTACAGGCAGTACAACCAACGAACAGTTAACCGGAACAATGCCATGCAGGGAGGTGCTTTTGGGGTTTCAGATTACAAGATACGGGTTGCAACTATGGGGCGCAAGATTAATCGCAGGCACAAGGCCAGTCTTTACCCAAATCAATCACCGTTATCACCACAATTTTTCCATTATCGGGAGCAAAAACGATGCGCACGTTCTGCCCGTCGCGGGTAATCCCTTCCAGCGCATATTTGGGATCGGGCTTAGCCTTGGGTTGACTCTTGCTGTAATTTATTTTTCCTTCAACAAGAATTTGTTTCACTTCTGCTTCATCAATATACCGGCAATCCATCCGGCACCGGGCATGTTTGGTATATACCAAATCTGCCGGGTCGCGTTCAAAATCCCTGATGGCATACGGGTCCTTCCCGGCCTGTTGAATGAGGACGATAGCAGCAAGAATAATAGCTATGATAGCAGCCAGCCAGGTTCTTGTACGTCTTGTCATACACCACGAATTAATAGTGCAACTTGTGATTAGAAAAATCCGAATGGGTCCCGATACACAATAAATACATAGCCCTCAATTATTACCCCAGCGAATATACCCCTGATTTTCAACCCATCACCCCTCCGATCCACAAAACTTATCCCGCCACAAGCCACCCATTCTCCCCATACCCCCTGCCCCTCACGCCCCTGGCAACAACCACTCACCATACCCCCGTCGCCCCCTCGGCCCCTCCCCCTCACTTATTCCCCACCTTTCCCGCTTATTCGCACCATCCGCAACGTATCTTTGCACGCTATATGGACCAGAAGAAAACGGTAGCCTTTCATACGCTCGGTTGCAAACTCAACTTTTCAGAAACCTCTACCCTTTCCAGGATGCTGGAAATGGAGGGTTTTGAAAAGAAGCCGTTTGACGACCTGGCCGATGTGTACGTGATCAATACCTGCTCAGTTACCGACAATGCCGATAAGGAGTGTCGCCAGCTGGTACGCCGCATTCAGCGCAAATCGCCGGAGAGCCTGGTGGTGATCACCGGTTGTTATGCCCAGTTAAAACCCCAGGAGATTGCTTCCATACCCGGTGTGGACCTGGTGCTGGGCGCTGCTGAAAAATTCAATATCGCGCAACATCTCCGCGAGTTGGTGAAAGGCGATCCCGCCCGCATCTGCAGTTGTGATATTGACGAGGTGAACGGTTTCACCGCTTCCTTCTCCATGAACGACCGCACCCGCACTTTTCTCAAAGTGCAGGACGGTTGTGATTATAACTGCTCCTTCTGCACCATCCCCATGGCGCGCGGCAAGAGTCGCAGCGACAGCATCGCCAACGTGGTGCGCAATGTTGAGCAACTCGCAGCCAGCGGTGTAAAAGAAATAGTGCTCACCGGCGTTAACCTGGGCGATTTTGGAAAAGGTCCCCAGGGTGGTAAACATGCGGAGAATTTCTACCAGTTAGCGCAGGCGTTGGACAAAGTGGAAGGTATTGCCCGCTACCGCATCTCCTCTATAGAACCCAACCTGCTCACCAATGAGATCATTGAACTGGTGGCCAACAGCGATAAGTTCATGCCGCATTTTCATATCCCCCTGCAAAGCGGCAGCAACCGTGTGCTGGGTATGATGCGCAGGAGATACCGCCGGGAGCTGTACGCCGAACGGGTACAGTTGATCAAAACCCTGATGCCGCATTGCGCTATCGGGGTGGATGTGATTGTTGGTTTCCCCGGCGAAACGGATGAGGATTTTATGGAAACCTTCAACTTCCTGCATCAACTGGATGTGTCGTATCTGCACGTGTTTACCTATTCGGAACGCGACAATACCAGGGCGCTGGACATCAAACCGGTGGTGCCCATGCACGTTAGGCATGAACGAAATAAGAAACTGCGCAATCTGTCTTATATGAAATCGCAGTATTTTAACCAACTGCATGCCGGACAGGTACGTAAAGTATTGTTTGAAGGAAGTGTAAAAGATGGTATGATGGAAGGTTACACCGACAATTACATCCGCGTAACCACCCCCTATCGCGCAGAATGGGTAAACCAGCTGGTAGATTGGCAATTGTAAAACGAAACATTATTGCATGAAAAAATTCCAGGTTAGCATACAATTCGGCATGGATGATGAGTTCATGTCGCTCATCCCTGCCCACCGCGAGTATATCAGTACCCTGATTGAAAACGGCTCTATTGATCAGTATGTGGTGTCCATGGAGACACAGCGTGTATGGATCACAGTTACCGCCGAAAATAAAGAAGAAGTGGAATCCATGCTGTGCGAATCGCCCATTTATCACTACTGGCAATACGAGATTGATGAGCTATTCATCATAGACGGACAACATTACCGGCTGCCGGTACTGCAATTGAACTGAGGAAATGAAATCAGCATAGGAGCTGTGGAGGCAGACTGCCCGCCGATGCCCCAATACATTACTGGCACTTGTAAAAATATCTTGACCACACAATCCCGTCCACGCTGAATGATTTGAGCTTTTCGCTGGCATCCACTTCGTATTCAATAATACTTGTGCCACCCTGGTTATTAGCCAGCGCTACTACATTATTAATGGACATAGCAAAAGGCAGGAAAATGCCATTGAAGTCGGTGAAGTTGAGATCGCTCATCCACATGGCAGGATCCTGCGCATAGTAATTGGGATTGCCATCGTAGGAATAATGCAGGGTGTCTTTATACTGGCTGATCAGATCGTCAATATAACAGGTGGTCAGGTTGCCGTTGGTGGTCTCGTACGTATATTCATAAATGGTAGCCAGTCCGCCCAGCGTATCCATTTTTATCTCCAGCATTTCCAACTGACCTGCATTCCACGTAAACAGGTATTCAAAAATGGGTATGACCGTTGGAATATTGGGATCTGTAACATTAAAGGTAATCTTGCCAATGGTGCCATCCGGGTTATACAGTATTTCTTCAAACGCATCAATGTTCTGTGAGCCGCTCTGGTAATAATTTCTGCGCGTGATGCGGGTGCCGGTATATACCAGTTCTATGTCGTAAGAATCATAATGTACTTTATACAGCTGGTTGGCGGCGAATTCGTACGTGGCGGTATCTATATTGCCATTCACATCGTAGTGGTAGGCGTAGTCAAGTTTACATTCAGGTGCATTCAGCAGGGAGATATCCGGTTCTTTCTGACACGAAGCCAATAAACACAACGCGGCGATCACGGGTAAGTAAACACTTCTCATAAGCTGTTTGGTATTGATAAAAGACAAACGAAAATACGTAAGTTGAACCGCAATACTTGCCGCCAGGGAAAAATAATGATTAAGCGGGTGTGGCAGGTGGATACCGGTTTGGGAAAAAAATCGCCAAAACTTTCCATGAAAAATTTGGTAAGATTTATCAGAACCTTATCTTTGCACTCCCAATTTCAAGTAAGGGAGCTTAGCTCAGTTGGTTCAGAGCATCTGCCTTACAAGCAGAGGGTCGATGGTTCGAATCCGTCAGCTCCCACAGCACCCGCCGAAGTAACCGTTCCGGCGGGTTTTTTATTTTATTTCCCTCCCACTTGCCCGGCAATCCATATTTTTTACTTTTGTAGTACACTTAAAACGGTAAGCCCATGGCATTTGATGGTCCTGCACGTCCCCGGCTTGAAGAAGATGTAGATGTGCTCACCCTCACCGATGAGCCCTACAGCCTTATTGTGTGGAATGACGACGTTAATACTTTCGAGTGGGTAATTGAAACCCTCATGGAAGTGTGCGGACATACCGCTGAACAGGCGGAACAGTGCGCTTACATTATCCACTTCCAGGGAAAATATGCAGTGAAGAACGGCACCTATGATGAATTGAAACCTCAATGCGACGCTATAACAGAACGTGGCATCGGTGCTACTATTGAAACGGTGGCTGTCTGAAACGCAGCATCCCACATTACAAGAAACGGCACCCTTCAGTAAGGCCGTCTCCACTGAAGTTCAGCATTCCTCAATCACCCAGGTATGGCTTTGTTTGCGCTGGATAATGAATTGATTTTTCCTCCCGTTCACCTTGCTGAACCGGATGGCCTGCTGGCCGTAGGCGGCGATTTGTCTGTTGAACGGTTACTCCTGGCCTACCGCAGCGGCATTTTTCCCTGGTATGAAGGCGAACACATCCTGTGGTGGTGCCCCGATCCGCGCTTTGTTTTGTTTCCGCACGAACTGAAGGTGAGCAAAAGCATGATGCAATTGCTGAAGCGCCAAGCATTCACGTTTACCGTCAACCGCGCTTTTGCAGCAGTGATCAGTAACTGCAAACAAATTCCCCGCCGCGGTCAGGACGGCACCTGGATTACAGAAGATGTTCGCCGCGCCTATATCCGCCTCCATGAGGCAGGGTATGCCCATAGCGCCGAAGTTTGGCAGGGCGATGAACTGGTGGGCGGCCTGTATGGCGTGCGACTGGGAAAAGTGTTGTTTGGAGAAAGTATGTTCAGCAAAGTGAGCAACGCCAGTAAATATGCCTTCATCAGCTATGTGCAGCAACTGGTAACAGAAGGGGTGGAGCTGATAGACTGCCAGGTATATACCGAACATCTTGAAAGTCTCGGCGCCCGCATGATCCCCCGGCCTGAGTTCCTGCAAAGGTTAAAAGCACTGGGGGTTTAAGTATAATGCTGCTTCCGGCGCGCAAAGCAAATGCCGTCACCCCGGAAGGCGACCCCACACCCCGGGAGCGGATTCAACTTCCGGCGCCCATAGCAACAGCCGTCACTCAGGGTTCTGCACTTCCTTCCTGGACCGCGTTACTCCGTATTGTTTCAACGCCGTTATCTTTAACTGTTCATTTTCCACATACACCTTTTTATACTCCCTGAACTGGTTGTCTTTATCCATAAACCCGATAATACACGAATATTGCTCCGGCCCTTTTCGTATAACCGGCTCCGGTAGCTTTCCGAAATTGGGCAGCTTCAGGGTATCTTCTCCCCTGATCTCTTCATATTGCAGTTTGATAAGGTAATGAAAGGTTTTGGGTGTTTCATATAACCGCACCTGGAAATACCATTCGTTCAACGGGTGGTCCGTCCTTACGCGGTATTCAGCCACGGGTTCTGTACGTACACTATCGCGGTACAGCGGTATCTCATCGGCTGCAGTCACTGCAGGCGTGGTATTGGCAGCGGGAGTTGGATCAGCAGCGGAATTTTTCTTTTCTGTGTGGTTACAGCTGAGCGCTATGATGCAACCAAAGGCGTACAATATTTTTTTCATTGCAGCGAAATTAACGGATTCGCTGAGCACTCACAACAGCACCTTCCGGTAAGGCGGCCGCTCTGCATACTGGTAGATCAGTCCGCGTATGTACTCATTTTCCGGGTAGCGGGTAAGATACATTTTCAGTTGTTCACGGTCGCTGATGGAAACATCATTGGGAATATAGCCCATACCATAGAACTTGCCTTTTTCCATAAGGATACAGCTTTGCTCTGCTGCATGATTGCCGGCGCCCACAATGGCGAAGGTGGGCAGTTGTTCTTCCAGCCAGTTTACCGCTTCTTCCACCCGCCTGTTGTAGGCGGCGGGGTCTTCTTTTTGTTCGCAGGCGCCGAGACAATGGTTAGACGCAAGGCCTATACACGGATCATTATCGGTTTGAATAAAGCACAACTTCGGGCATAACTGAAACCGTTCGATCAACTGGTGCATCAGCCGGTGCCCTTCGCCCAGCCAGTTGAAGGTGTATAAGGGCGACAGCTGTCTTCGTTTCTTGTCAATCGCCAACCGCACATAGCCATTGCGGTCTTCAAAGGCATATAAGCCAAAAGAAGCGTTGAAGCGTTTCTGGCTGGAATTATATTCGGGCCACAACCTTCTGATCTCAATGCTTTCGAGAATGAAGGCCATCAGTTCTGTGCCCGTTGGCTGGTAAGAAATGCTGTAGATATTGCGCAGAAACTCCTGTCGCTGCCGCCCCGGACCATTGTGCGTGAAATGACTGCAAACCCGGTATTTCAGGTTCCTGGCCTTGCCCACATAAATGACCTTTCCTTTCTGGTTATGGAAATAATACACGCCTGGACAATAAGGCAGTTTGTCAATCTCTTCCTTCGGCAGGTTGGGCGGCAAGGATTGCTCCCGGCCGCGTTTGCGGATCTGTTCCTGTACATGCGGCCAGCCATCGTGCCGCAACAGGTATTCAAACAGGCGAACGGTAGCGTCCGCGTCCCCACCGGCCCGGTGCCGGTTTTCGATGGGAATTCCAAAATGCCGGCAAAGGTTGCCCAGGCTGTACGAGCCTACCCCGGGAAATACCTTGCGCGATAAGCGGATGGTGCAAAGTTTGGGGCAGTCGAGATCAAACCCGGCTTCTTTGAGATGATGTTTGAGAAAGGAGTAATCAAAGTTCACATTGTGCGCCACAAATACCCGGTTTTGCAGCAGCTCATAGATCTCCGGCGCCACTTCTGCAAAAGCGGGAGCGGTGGCCACCATATCGTGCGAAATGCCGGTGAGCACCTGGATATGATAAGGGATGGGACGCACCGGCCGCACAAGGGTTTCGTAACGCCGTACCACCTGGTGGCCATCGTGCAACACAATAGCCAGTTCCGTTATGTCGTTATTAGCTGCGTATCCCCCGGTGGTTTCTATATCAACGATGGCGTACATAAACAAAAGCTAAGTTAGGAAGAAGCGCCGGCAAATACAGCATCCCGTACCCCCGCAAACAATTATCATCCGTCCCCTCCCAGATTAATTTTCAGCAATATGTAAATCCCTGTACCTGAAAAGGTACAATCAGCTATAGCAGGCTGTGCCTGTATACTGTTTAACCCTAAAATCCATTATCTATGCAAAAATTCAACTTACAAAAGGCCGGTGAAAAAGCCACCCTGGCCGCTGCCGCCATACTGTACTTTACAGTGTTGGTGCTGTTTTCTTTCTGGTTTACACAGCGTTAAGGCCCTGTTTGAACCCTGATGGCAGGTGAGAATGCAAATAGTGGTTCAGACAGTTACACGGATAGGTATAAAATACTCACGGGAGCCGACTTCCCTGTGGGTATTTTTTTGAGACTTAGGTTGTTAAAACCTGAACGAATCCACATTTGCACTATTAAATTCCTTATATTACCTTTGTAGTTGTTCAGGACTGCTATCAGCTAAGCATTATTCGATTAGATTGGTTCCCTCCCCTGAAACGTAGCTGAAATACATTATCTTTTGAAACACCCCTGGTTCACGTCACGTATCCCTGTGGAAATCCGTTTGCATTGTTCGGACTAAAAAAAACAAGCGTATGAAAAAATTAAATCACTTTCACGTAGGTGAAAAAGGGAAGATTGCTTTATTAGCCATTGGCTTTTTGACATTCATCATGGCGTTGTCTTACCTCTACTGGTTTGCATAACGCAGCAGGACCTTTTAAGAAACCACACAAAAAGACTTCCGGCAATAATTAATCATATTCCGGCAGAGAAGCGTTTTTTCGCAAGGCATCCCGGCAGGAGAGGGATGCCTTATTTTTTTGGGTTTTTCCTGTTTGATTAATTTTTTCGCTGATTTCCCTTCTTCTTTGTTCTGCTTTTCATTCCGGCTACAGCATCACATGCGCTGATTCCTTACATCTTTGTCCTGCACCCCATTATTGCTGCTTCTTCATTCCGCTGATCCGCCTGCTGCTTTGTTCCACGCCCATTCCTGCTGCTATCATCCCCTCCTCCATACCCTGCCCCATCCTGCTGTTTTTTCATTCCTTTTGCGCTCCCCGCGCCCCAATCCCCCCATTCTCCCCTCCTTTTTCATTCTTCCTGATTCAATCGGTACCTTTGCACTCCTTTTAGAATACAAATTATATGGAGCTCAATAAGAACTATAGTCCCGATTCGGCAGAAAGCAAATGGAGCCGGCATTGGAAGGAAAAAAAATATTTCAACAGCACGCCCGACCACCGCAAACCTTTTACGGTGGTCATCCCCCCGCCCAATGTAACAGGCGTGTTGCACATGGGGCATACCCTCAATTCCACGGTGCAGGACATCCTGGTGCGCAAGGCCCGCATGAGCGGGTTCAACGCCTGCTGGGTACCCGGCAGCGACCATGCTTCTATTGCTACCGAGGCCAAAGTGGTGCAGATGCTGGAAAAAGAAAAGGGCATCAAAAAAAGTGAATTGTCACGCTCCGAATTCCTAAAGTATGCCTTTGAATGGAAAGATAAATACGGCGGCATTATATATAACCAGATAGAAAAACTGGGCTGCAGCGTTGACTGGAACCGGGTAACCTTTACCATGGACCCGGACTATTACCGCGCAGTGATCAAAGTGTTTGTTGATCTCTACAACAAAAAGCTCATCTACCGCGGTGCGCGCATGATCAACTGGGACCCTGCCGCAAAAACAGCCCTGAGTGATGAAGAAGTGGAATACCGCGAAGTGCAGGGAATGCTGTACCATGTGAAGTATCGCGTGGAAGGTTCAGACAATGAATTTATTTCCATTGCAACGCAGCGCCCCGAAACCATCATGGGCGATACTGCTGTGTGCGTGCATCCCGATGATGAACGGTATCAGCACCTCAAAGGAAAAAAAGTAATTGTACCGCTGGTGAACCGCGCAGTACCGGTGATCTTTGATGAATATGTAGACCGCGCATTCGGTACCGGCGCCCTGAAGATCACGCCGGCGCATGATATCAACGACTACAATCTCGGTTTAAAACATCAACTCGAGATCATTGATACGCTGAACGAAGACGGCACGCTCAACAGCGCAGCACAGGTTTGCGTTGGCATGGACCGTTTTGAAGCACGTACCAAAGTCATTGAGCTGCTGCGTGAACAGGGACTGCTGCTGAAAGAAGAAGCCTACCAGACGCGTCTTGGTTTTTCACAACGGTCGCACGCCGTAGTAGAACCGCGCATTTCCACACAATGGTTCGTATCCATGCGCAGCCTGGCCGATAAAGCATTGGACGCCGTGAACAGTGGCAAGGTGCGCATTCATCCCGGCGATAAGTTTTTGGCCACCTACAAATACTGGCTCGAAAATGTGAAGGACTGGTGTATCAGTCGCCAGTTGTGGTGGGGCCAGCGCATTCCCGCCTGGTACGACAACCAGGGCAATTGCATTGTAGCCGAAACAGAAGAAGCAGCAAAAGCACAATACAAACAACAATTCGGGAAAGACAATGTACAACTGCACCAGGACGAAGACGTGCTGGACACCTGGTTCTCTTCCTGGTTGTGGCCCATTGAAGTGTTCAAAGGCATTACCCATCCCGGCAATCCCGATATTAAATACTACTACCCCACTTCGGTACTGGTGACCGGACAGGATATCATTTTCTTCTGGGTTGCGCGTATGATTATGGCCGGTATGGAGTATATGAACCAGGAACCCTTCCACGATGTGTATTTCACCGGCATGGTGCGCGACAAGCAGGGCAGAAAGATGAGCAAGAGCCTCGGCAATTCACCCGACCTGCTGCATCTGATCGAACGCTTTGGCGCCGATGCTGTTCGCTTTGGCATTATGATTTCCTCTCCTGCCGGCAATGACCTCCTGTTCGACGAAACATCGCCGGAACAGGGCAAACTCTTCAACAACAAAATGTGGAATGCCCTGCGACTGGTGAAAGGATGGGAAGGCAGAATAGCAAAACAGGCCAACAGCCATGGTGCATCGCATTTTGCCGTGTTATGGTTTGAGAACAGGCTGAAACAAGCCGCTACACAAATTGAATATCTCTACAGCCAGTACAAGCTGAGTGAAATATTGAAAACACTGTATTCGCTGATCTGGGATGATTTCTGCAGCTGGTATCTTGAATGGGTAAAGCCCGGCATGGACGAACCCATGGATGCTGCGGTATATGAAAAGACCGTGCAGTTTTTTGAACAGCTCTTGCAGTTGCTGCATCCCTTTATGCCGTTCATCACAGAGGAAATATATCACCTGCTGAAAGAACAGACAGACGATCTCTGCGTTAAACAATTCCAGGATTCCGGCAAACCCGATGCAACCATCCTGGCAAGAGGGGAACTGTTGCAGCAAGCCATTACCGCCATACGCGATGCGAAGAACAAGAACCAGTTAAAACCAAGAGAAGCAGTTACCTTATTCATCCATGCCGCAGATGCCGGCGCCTATGAAGCATTCAATGCCATTCTTGCAAGACAGGTGAGCGCAGAAAAAATAGAACTCGTGCATGCGCCGGTTGCCAATACCATTGCGGTAGTGGCAGGCAAAGACAAGTTCTATCTGCAAACAACCAAACCTGTAGACACCGGCGTACAAAAAGAAGAGTTGCTGAAAGAATTAAAATACCTCCGTGGCTTCCTGGAAGGCGTAAACAAAAAATTAAGCAACGAACGTTTTGTTCAAAACGCCAAACCGGAAGTAGTGCAACTGGAACAAAAGAAAAAAGCAGACGCCGAAATGAAGATCAAAGGCATTGAAGAGAGCCTGGCCAACCTGGAATAGCAAGTAGTTGAAGGTGAGTAGTGATGCAATATTCACTACTCACCTTCTTATCTTCCCAATAAATTGACCGGCAATATAAACTCCCATTGGTGAGGCGCCAGTCCCAGCAACGCCCCATCATATAAATGGCTGTAGCGAAAGCCGAAGCTCACTTCATATTCATTCCACCATTTGGTATCAAAATACACTTCTGCACCGGCCGAACGGAACTGGAAATGTATGCCCGTACGCAAACTCTGCACATCGGTATGATCATAAAAACCATTGGCGCGTACACGAAGGAAATATACCATGTTGGCAAATCCCCAGTCGGGATACAGCAGCGGAAAATGATAATTCACGCCGAGCTTCCACATGCGCGGAAAATCAAGATTGGTATAACCGCGGGAGAAGGGAAAATTATTGGAGAATATATAATTCTGCAAGGTATCACGTCCCTGCAAAGCGCCATTGATAATAAGGTTATGCGTTTGCGAAACGCCCGGCAGGTACAGCGAATTGGAAGAAAGCCATTGATTGGCGGTGCCGCCGGTGGTAGTGGTACGGTAGCGGCCCAATAAAGCCAGTCCCAGCCGGGGATAAATATGCATGCGCGCCTGCTGCAATTGCGCTGTATACGAAGCAGAAAAATCAAGATAATTGAAATGGCCGTTGCGATACCTGTTTTTCGACGCACCGGTGAAATATACATCCCGCACATTATACCCTGCCGATAAAGAGAGGTTCTTATAGTAACGGCCACTGGTGAAATTGAACGGCGCCAGCACCCCTATCCTTGTTCCCAGTTCATTCCAGGTAGCAGCCGTTGGCGTATCGGGCACACTGCGGTCAAACACGCCTGCAACGGAAAGGGTGAGATAGGGAAAGATGCCACCATACACCAGCGACGCCCCTGCTTCCTTGTATTTTTCGTTGCGGTTGTAATTGAAGTACAATTCTCCCTGCAATGTATTCAACACATTCTGGCTGAGTAAGGAGAAGGTGTAATCAGGATCGCTGATGTAGGGTCGCCAGCTGTGTATATTGATCAGCCCGTTAATTTTCGGAAATTTTATTGCCGTATCACCGGGTAATACCGGTGCATCCGGCGCAATACGGGCAGGAAAACGAACGGAAAAACTATGCAGCGGAGCCGTTATGGATTCCGGCGAAACGGGCGCCAGTTCACCCGCTTCCAACGCTTTTACCACCAGGCGTTGTCCCGCTGCTGTAAACGCCGACCATACCGCTTTTCCATTGTGTATACTCCACTGGTAATTGCCGGTGGATTGATTGATGGCGGGTGCAGACAGCAGGTACAGTTGCTCTCCTATCAATGCATACAACACGTCCTGGTCGCCGCGCGAAGCAGTGAACGTGATGGTATCGCCATGCACCTGCGGAAACCCGATCACCTGGTACGACCAGGGCAACAGGGTCTTCACGGCGCCATCCTGCACCCGGATGGCAGCCAGCGTCATCATACCCTCACGGTTGCGCACAGCCGAAACAATGGTTGCTGCATTATAGAATTTGGGATAGTTGTAGATCAGTCCATCCGGGTTGGGCACGCGATGGAGCACAGCTCCTGTGCCGGCATCGAGCAAATGCAAGGCAGTGTCTTTACCGGGCGCCAGCTGCACAGCCACTACCTTGCTGCCATCCGGTGAAAGATCAGGCGCAAAATATTTTGACTGGCGGGTAAGCGTGCGTTGCTGTGCGGTGTGCAGGTCCAGTATTTTGATCACACTGTAGTCATGCCAGTTCCACAGGCGGTCGGGTTCATAGGCAGCGTATACCAACTGCCCGTTGCGATAGGAAAAGTAATTATCCAGCGAAATATCTTTCACCCTGATTTTCCGCTCCGGTCCGCCGGCGGCATGCTGCACCACAAAAGCCGGTATACGGCGGTAACTGCTGCGTACAAACACCAGCGAATCGCTGCTGATCCATTGCGGAAACTCCTGGTCTTCTGCAAAGTGGCGTTGCCTGGCGGCCCAGTTGCTCATGGAATCATTGGCAGCTGCATCGGTAATGCTTGTACGAAAATAGTGTAAGGCGCTTTGCCGGAAACTCCTGTAATCCTGCCCGGAATATTTTTTTACAGCGCGCTGAAAAGGATAAAACAATCCTTTGTAGCGCACGGCGTCATCGGTTACCTTACGCCAGAAATCATCGCCGTATTTTTCGCGGCCGTACGCTACCAGCAGATAACCGAGGCGGTAATGATCGGGCACCAGGTCGCGGAGAGAACCGTTGCGCAGTTTCATCCAGGAGTATTGCTTGTCTGCGGCCCACAGGGACCGAAAATCGTTGAAGAAATAAGGCAGCCGTCCCCTGCCCTGGTCACTCAGCAAGGTTTCCTGGTATACGGCGTCGCCTTCCCAGAACCAGTTGGGCACGGCAGCGCTGGCGGCCAGGGAGAGGCCGTCTTGTCCAAACAGGATGCTGAATGCTTTTGAAATGCCTTTGCGAAAATTGTTGTATTGCTGCACATGCCGGTATTCGTGCAGGGTGAGGTATTGGTGCCAGGGCAGACTGCCCAGTTCAAACGGGTTCTGTCGCGGCGTCAGCAGCAGTTCACTGCGGCGGGGCCCCAATCCCACATAGCCGTTGGAAACGGTGGTGCCTGGTTGCAGCACGATGCTGATCTTGCGCACCCGGTCGCCGATGGTGGGCAGGGTGTGCAAACCCAGTGCGCGAATAGTGGTGACGACGTCCAATGCCTGCTGTTCCAGTCCCTTAGGGAATAGCACACGTACCGTGTCGTTATTGACCTGTCTCCATTGGGTGCCTGCGGGATGGCCGGCAAAACGCTGGGCCAGCAGCAGGTGTCCCGTCAGCAGCAGACAGGCAATCAGTGCAATTGTTCTCATTGTTTGGTTTTATGGCGCTGCCCCTTTTCCTTCTTCACTACAAATCAGAATAACAGGGGGAAATTAAAGCATTTTTATGGAAGGCTGAAAGTCAGTTTAACCGCCCCATCCTTATGCGAATTTTTCGTAAATTTAAAATTATGCCTGTACACACATCACCCCGGCACCGCTCCGGCACATCAGCAATGGCTGTTGCCCCTTCTTTTGCACGCACGGGAGCGCAGCCTTTTTTCAATACTAACAGTAGCCAACAAACGAACCAAGCGGCTGAAGGCAACCATGCTGCCCGCACACTTGTTCAAAAATCAGACGGCGATGTGACGCTTCCGGGTGTGGAAATGGTTCCCCCCACCTCTGACTATGCTGCTTACCGCGAAGAGCTGATCCGCGATGCCTGCAATAAAATGGCTGAAATTCGGCAGGCCGCCGAAAACGGCTGGATTTGGCCTTTTGAAAATGAAAACCTGCTATTAGGATCAGAAATGTTTGACCGGGGTGTAGAGGGAGCCAATCCCCTGATGGACCAACGGGCACGCATACTGGCAGATTTGCTATGGCGCCTGGCCTCGTTGATTGAAGCCATTCAAAGCGGCGAGCATCCGGTAACCTACCGC
>Ga0164243_10002894_pt1 | contig 27850 bp, 27 predicted proteins | sample OricompcompostOP_FD_108781 | JGI IMG/M metagenome (GOLD analysis project Ga0164243, IMG submission 108781) | Organic Plus compost microbial communities from Emeryville, California, USA - Original compost - Organic plus compost (OP) | ecosystem: Engineered > Solid waste > Mixed feedstock >...
GCCAGCGCCGTGCGCGGTCACGGACCGCCGTGGTCGCGGTGTTCGCCGCGCTGGCCGTGACCGGCTGCGGCACCGGGTCCGATGCCGTGGTCCCGGGCAGCACGTTCGAGTTCGTCGCGCCCGGTGGGCAGACGAGGATCTTCTACGATCCGCCGGAGCAGCGGGGCAAGCTGCCGGAGATGTCGGGTGAGAGCCTGACCGAACCAGGCCGCCGGCTGAGCCTGTCCGACTACGCGGGGCAGGTCGTCGTCCTCAACATCTGGGGTTCGTGGTGCGGTCCGTGCCGGGGCGAGGCGGACGATCTGGAGCGGGTGTTCGCCCGGACCCGCGACTCGGGTATCCAGTTCCTCGGGGTGAACGTCCGCGACGAGATGCGTGGAGCGGCCGAGGACTTCGTGCGCAACCTCGATGTCGGGTACCCGTCGTTCTACGATCCGCCCGGCCGGACGTTGCTGGCGTTGCGGGGCTTTCCCCGCAACGTGGTGCCCTCCACGATCGTCCTGGATCGCCAGCATCGCGTGGCGGCGGTCTTCTTGACCGCGCTCCTGGACACCGACCTGCAGCCGGTCGTCGAACGGATCGCGGCCGAGCCGTCCGTCCCGGGCGGTCTGCCGTGAGCCTGACCGACCTCGCGATCTCGGGACCGCTCGTCCTCGCCACGCTCGTCGCGCTGGCCGCGGGCATCATCTCCTTCGCCTCACCGTGTTGTATCCCGCTGGTGCCCGGCTACCTGGCCTACCTCGCGGGCCTGGTCGGCACGGACCCGGGCGAGGTCGCCGATGACGGCGCGGCTCGGCGGGACCGCTGGCGGGTGGCCGGTGCCGCGTTGTTGTTCGTCCTCGGTTTCACCGTGGTCTTCTGCGCGGCGGTGCTGACCGTGCTCGGCGTGTCCGACGCGCTGCTGATGAACCAGGACCTCCTGCAGCGCCTCGGCGGTGTCGTCACCATCGCGATGGGTTTGGCCTTCCTGGGGCTGATTCCCGCGCTGCAACGGGAGTTCCGCCTCCGGCACCGCCCGCGACGCGGCATCTGGGGCGCTCCCGCACTCGGCGCGGTGTTCGGCCTGGGCTGGACACCGTGCCTGGGCCCCACCCTCGCCGGTGTGATCGCCCTGGCCAGCGGCACCCAGGCCGGACCCGCGCTGTGGCGGGGCCTGCTGCTGGTGCTGGCCTACTGCCTCGGGCTCGGGCTGCCCTTCGTGTTCCTGGCGCTGGGTGCCCGCTGGGCGGTCGGCACGGCCGGGTTCCTCCGGCGCCACACCCGGGGCGTGCAGATCGTCGGCGGCGTTCTCCTGCTGACGGTCGGCGTGCTGCTCGTGACCGGGCTGTGGGGTTCGCTCGTGGCGGCCCTGCGCAGCCCGATAGCCGGATTCACCACCTTGCTCTGACATTCCTCGAAAGGTTTCCTCGTCATGACACGAAACACGAAGCTCTCGCTGGTCGTGGTCGCGGTGGTCGCCGCTGTGGTCGGGATTCTCCTTGTGGTGAACGGCACCGGCCGGCAGGCTCCGTCCACGGAGGTCGCTTCCTCCGCCGGCTCGCTGCCGCTCGAGGCGCAATCGTTGCTGGTGCGGCCGGACAGCCACCGGCTCACCTCCGCGGCCGACGGCAAGGTCACGGTCGTGGAGTTCTTGGATCTGGAGTGCGAGGCGTGCGGCGCTGCCTTTCCCGGTGTGGAACAGCTGCGTGCCGAGTACGGTGACCGGGTCACGTTCGTGATGCGTTACTTCCCGATTCGCAGTCACCGCAACGCTGAACTGGCCGCGCGTGCGGTGGAGGCGGCCGGGCGGCAGGGCAAGCTCGAACCGATGTACCAGCTGATGTACGTCAACCAGCCGCAGTGGGGAGACCAGCAGGTGTCGCACCGGGACACCTTCCTCGGCTTCGCCCGCCAGCTCGGCCTGGAGATGGCCCGGTTCGAGTCCGATCTGGACAGCCCCGAGGTCGCTGACCGGGTGCGCCGCGACCAGGCCGACGGAACCGCACTGGGAGTGCGCGGCACGCCGACCTTCTTCATCAACGGCTCGGTCTTCCAGGGCAGGCCCACCTACCAGGGCCTGAAGGCCGCGATCGACCAGGAGCTGGCCCGGTGACCACGGCCACGACAGAATCGACAGGTCAGCGCTCGGCGTTCACCACCAGGCTGCTGCCCTGGCTGCTGACCGGCGCGGGGCTGATCGGACTGGCCGCCTCCGTCACCTTGACGATCGAGAAGATCGCCTTGCTGCGGGACCCGGACTACGTGCCCTCCTGCAGCATCGACCCCGTCCTGAGCTGTGGCTCGATCATGCGCACCGCGCAGGCCGAGGTGTTCGGGTTTCCCAACCCGCTGCTGGGGATCGCCGGTTTCGCCGTGGTCGTGACGACCGGGGTCGTCCTGCTTGCCCGGGCGTCACTGCCCCGGTGGTACTGGCTCGGCCTGCAAGCCGGCACCACGCTCGGCGTCGTCTTCGTGCACTGGCTGATCTACCAGAGCCTGTACGAGATCGGCGCCCTGTGCCCGTACTGCATGGTCGTGTGGGCGGTCACGATCCCGATCTTCTGGTACACCACCGTGCACAACCTGGGACACCGCCACCTGCGCGCACCCCAGGCCGCCGTGAACGTGCTGACGGCCTATCACGGCCTCATCCTCACCGCGTGGTACCTGCTCATCGGGATCGCCGTGCTCGCGGCGTTCTGGGACTACTGGATCACCCTGGTCTAGCGGTCGAGTCGCTGCTGTCGGTGTTGCGGAGACTGGCGAGAACCAGTACCGCGGCACCCACGGTGATGAAGACATCGGCGAGGTTGAAGGTGGGGAACCACCCGGTGTGCAGGTAGTCGGTCACGACGCCGTCCACCGCCCGGTCGGCCAGGTTGCCGGCCGCCCCGGCCAGCACCGCGGCCAAAGCCGTCCACACGAGCGCCGTCGCAGTGCGCGCCGCCTTCCACGCGAACACGACCAGGCCGGCGATGACCAGCCCGGCGACGCCGAGGACGACGCCGCCGGGCAGGGAGTCACCGAGGCTGAAGGCGACCCCCGAGTTGAACGCCAGCCGCAGGTCGATCAGCGCGAGATCCACCGAGGACCCGTCAGCCAACGCGCGCTCCGCCCAGATCTTCAGGCCGAGATCGAGCGCGGCCAGCAGGACGGCGGTGGCGGCGAGGGCGAGCCGCACGCGGTTCGCCCTGGCCGTTTTCCTCGCTGGGCTGTCGGTCATGCGCCGACCCCGGCCGGCACCGCCGCGGCTGGCCGGTGCGCAGCCGTCGTGATCTGCAGCTGCCGGGTGCGCCCGGCACGCACGCCGTTGGCAATGACCACGACCTCGGCCAGCTCGTGCACCAGCACCACGGCGGCCAGACCGAGCACGCCGAACAGCGCCAGCGGCATCAGCACGATGATCAGCCCCAGCGAGAAGCCGACGTTCTGCAGCATGATCCGGCGTGCGCGGCGGGCGTGGGTGAACGCCTGCGGCAGGTGCCGCAGATCCTCGCCCATGAGCGCGACATCGGCGGTCTCGATGGCCACGTCGGTGCCCATCGCGCCCATTGCGATGCCCAGATCCGCGGTCGCCAGAGCGGGTGCGTCGTTGACTCCGTCGCCCACCATCGCCGTCGGCCGCTGAACCCGCAGCTTCTCCACCAGGCGGGCCTTGTCCTCCGGCCGCAGCTCGGCGTGCACGGACTCGATACCGACGTCCTTGGCCAGCGCCGTGGCCGTGGCGTGGTTGTCGCCGGTCAGCATCGCGACGTGGTAGCCGTCCCGCCGCAGCTGAGCCACCACCTCGGCGGCTTCCGGACGGAGTTCGTCGCGGACCGCGATCGCCCCGACGACCTCGCCGTCGTCCTCGACCAGCACCGCGGTCGCGCCGGCCTGCTGCATCCGCTCCACGTCCGCGGCGAGCGCGCCGGGCTCGAGCCAGCCCGGGCGGCCGAGCCGGACGCTGCGGCCATCCACACGGCCGGTGAGTCCCGCTCCCGTGACCGCTTCCACGTCCGCCGCCGGGGACACCTCATCGACAGCGGCGAGGATCGCGCGGGCGAGCGGGTGCTCGCTACGCGCCTCCAGCGCCGCGGCCAGGTGCACAACCCGCTCACGGCTCGCGCCGCCGGTCGTGGCGACCTCGATCACCGCGGGCCGGTTCGCCGTGAGCGTCCCCGTCTTGTCCAGCGCCACCCCGCGCACCTTGCCAAGCGCCTCCAGCGCCGCGCCGCCCTTGACCAGCACGCCGAGCTTGCTGGCCGCCCCCACCGCGGCCACCACCGCCACGGGTACGGAGATCGCCAGCGCACACGGCGAGGCCGCGACCAGGACGACCAGGGCCCGCTCGATCCAGGTGACCGGATCACCCAGCAGACTGCCGATCAGCGCGATCAGGGCAGCAGCGACCATGATCCCCGGCACGAGCGGCTTGGCGACGCGATCGGCCAGCCGCTGCGAGGCGCCCTTGCGGGCCTGTTCGGCCTCGACGATCTTCACGATCCGCGCGAGGGAGTTGTCCTCGGCGGTCGTGGTGACCTCGACCTCGAGCACACCGGTGCCGTTGATCGACCCGGCGAACACCTCGCTCCTGGGGCCGGCCTCGACCGGCACCGACTCCCCCGTGATCGCCGAAACGTCCAGCGCGGTACGGCCGTCGCGGATGACGCCGTCGGTGGCCAGCCGTTCCCCCGGCTTGACCAGCATCCGGTCGCCCACCCGCAACTCCGCCAGGGACACCACGAGCTCCGTGCCGCCACGCAGCACGGTGGCCTGCTCCGGCACCAGCGACAACAACGCGCGCAGGCCGCGGCGGGTACGGGCCAGCGAGTACTCCTCCAGGCCCTCGCTGATGGAGAACAGGAAAGCCAGCATCGCGGCCTCGCCCACCTCACCGAGGATCACCGCGCCGACCGCGGCGATTGTCATCAGCGTGCCGACGCCGATCTTGCCCTTGACCAGCCGCTTGAGCGTGGACGGCACGAAGGTGTAGGCGCCGACCACCAACGCCACCGCCGCCAGCACCAGCTCGACCGGCCGCGCGACACCGGCCCAGCCCGCGATGAACGCGGCCAGCAGGAACACTCCGGACGCCGCCGCGAACTGCAGCTCCCGGACCTGCCACAGCCGCTCCGGCTCGTGCTCCTCGGCCTCCTCGCCGACCACCGGTTCGTCGTGGCCGCAGCACGCGTCGCTCATCTCGCGCTCTCCCTCGTCTCTTCGTCCACACCGGCGACCGACGAATCCGTCCCGTAGTTCGGGCACAGCGCCACCGCGTTGCCCGTGGCCGCCAGCAACGTCTCCGCCGATGCCAGCAGGTCCATCAACTCCGGCCGGGCCAGGCTGTAGAACACCTGCCGGCCCTGCGGGCGCCCCACCACCAGCGCGCAATCCCGCAAGCAGGCGACATGAGCCGACACCGTCGACTGCGCCAACCCCAGCTCGGTCACCAGATCGACCACTCGCGCCTCACCATGGGCAAGCCGCTGCACGATCGCCAGCCGCGTGGCATCCGAAAGGCTGTGGAACAGCGCCACGGCCGGATCCAACCCAGACCCGCTCGACGCGAGGCATCGATCGGTGCTATTCATCGTCACACGGCGATGATATCAGCCAACGACGATCCAATCGAGAGGAAGCCGTCCTGGGGATCGACCGTCGCGAGCGCTGGTCAGCCGTGTTTGTCTTCGAGGGCATGAGAAGCCTGCTCGGACGACGTGGGAGTGGCCTGGTGCAGGGGGACCGGCCGTCCGCGGAGCGTGATGTGCCCTTCGCGCCGGAGCCGCTCGACCATGTGCGGATAGTGGAGTTCGAAGGCCGGCCGCTCAGACCGGATCCGCGGCAGCTCCAGGAAGTTGTGCCGCGGCGGCGGGCACGTGGTGGCCCACTCCAGTGAATTGCCGAAGCCCCACGGATCGTCCACCTCGACCGGCTCGCCGTACCGGTAGCTCTTGAAGACGTTGTAGATGAACGGCAGCATCGACGCGCCCAGGATGAACGCGCCGATCGTGGAGACCGTGTTCAGCAGGTTGAACCCGTCGCTGGACAGGTAGTCGGCGTAGCGGCGCGGCATGCCTTCCGCGCCCAGCCAATGCTGAACGAGGAAGGTCATGTGGAACCCGACGAACGTCGCCCAGAAGTGCAACTTGGCCAGCCGCTCGTCGAGCATCCGGCCGGAAAACTTCGGGAACCAGAAGTACACCCCGGCGAAGGTGGCGAAGACGATCGTCCCGAACAAGACGTAGTGGAAGTGGGCGACCACGAAGTACGAGTCGGTGACGTGGAAGTCCAATGCCGGAGCGGCCAGGATGATCCCGGTCAGGCCTCCGAGCAGGAACGTCACCAGGAAGCCGACCGACCACAGCATTGGGCTCTCGAGCGTCAACCGTCCCTTCCACATCGTGCCGATCCAGTTGAAGAACTTGATCCCGGTCGGCACCGCGATGAGGAACGTCATGAACGAGAAGAACGGCAACAGGACCGCGCCGGTGGCGAACATGTGGTGCGCCCACACGGCCACCGACAGCGCGGTGATGCCGATGGTCGCGAACACCATCAACCGGTAGCCGAACAGCGGTTTCCGGCTGAAGACGGGAATGATCTCGGTGATGATCCCGAAGAAGGGCAACGCCACGATGTAGACCTCGGGATGACCGAAGAACCAGAACAGGTGCTGCCACAGGATCGCGCCGCCACTGGCCGGGTCGAACACGCGTGCCTCGATCACGCGGTCGGCCAGCAGCCCGAACAACGCGGCGGTCAGGATCGGGAAGGCGATGAGCACCAGGATCGCGGTGAACAGGATGTTCCAGGTGAAGATCGGCATTCGCCACATCGTCATGCCGGGGCACCGCAGGCAGACGATCGTGGTCACCATGTTGACCGCACCCAGAATCGTGCCCAGGCCGGAGACGATCAGACCGGCTATCCAGAGGTTCCCGCCGATTCCCGGGGAGTTCGCCGCATCGGACAGCGGCGTGTAGCCGGTCCACCCGAAGTCGGCCGCCCCGCCCGGGGTCGCGAACGAGGACACGACGATCAGGCCACCGGAGAGGAACAGCCAGTAGGAGAACGAGTTCAGCCGCGGAAAGGCCACGTCGGGAGAGCCGATCTGCAGCGGCAAAACGAGGTTGGCGAAGGCGAACACCGTCGGGGTCGCGTACAGCAGCAGCATGATCGTGCCATGCATGGTGAACAGCTGGTTGTACTGCTCCTGCGACAGGAACTGCAGACCCGGCCGCGCGAGCTCACCCCTCATCAGCAATGCGAGCACACCCGCCGAGCAGGAAGAACCCGAACGAGGTGACCAGATACATCATCCCGATCAGCTTGTGATCGGTGGTACGCATGAGGTTCAGCAGCACCGCGCGCCGCGGCCTCCGCCGGCGGACGCGCTCGGGCGGGTTCATCGTCACGACGCCGACGTCGGCCTGGGCCACGGTCCACCTCCGGAGGCCGGAACCGGTTCTACTATTCGTTATCGTAGGGCCGGTCCGGAGGTGGCGCGAGTCAGCGGCTCGAGGTCAGCCACCCCGGCTCTGCCTGAGCTTGGTGAGCATCGCCCGATAGGCCATGGTCTCCTCGTCCTCCTCCCCCGTGGGGGCGCCGCGGAAGTCGGCCAGCCGGTCGTACCGGTACCACTGGACCAGCAGCACGACCTGGGCGATCACCAGCCCGAGTTCACCGGCCACGAGCGAGATGATCCCCGCCAGACGCTGGTCGGCGAGCAGGTCGCTGAACCAGGGCAGGGTGAGCGTCCGGTAGTAGTTCTCCGCGATCACCGTCCGCATCGTCATCACGATGACGGCGAAGACCGCGTGGAAGGGCATGACGGCGAACACCAGACCCAGTCGTCCCAAGTGGGGAAACCGGCGCGGCAACGGGTCGGTGCCGACAACGATCCAGTAGAACTGATAGCCCACCGCGAGCACGACGACGTTCAGCGCCATCCGGGACCAGTGCTCGTCGATCACCCACTCGAACACCCCGGTGAAGTAGAGCAGGTAGTAGGAGGCGACGAACAGACCCGCGGCCACGGCCGGGTGGGACAGGGCCCGCACCACGCCCGAGTCGACCACCGCGACCAGCCACTCACGAAGGCCAGGTGCCCCTCCCGTTGCCGCGGCGGGAAGCACACGGAGTGCGAGCGTGAGCGGCCCACCGAGCACCAGCAGCAGCGGGGCCAGCATGCCGAGCACCATGTGTGAGCTCACGTGCTCGCTGAACCCGGCAGGCGCAAAGGCCCCGACCCCGGACGAGGTCGCGACGAACACCAGTCCGCACCCGGTGAGCCAGGCTGTGGTCCGCCCGGGCGGCCAGCGCTCGCCTCGCCGGCGCAGCCGGCGCGCCCCCACGAGGTAGACCGCCGCGGCGACCAGCGCGGGCAGACCGAGCACGAGGTCGAGCCGCCACGTGGTGAGCAGGTTCGCCAGGTTCGGCGCACCCGGCAACGAGTAGCCGACGGCGATCTCGACGGGGCTGAGTTCCGGGCCGAAGACCGCGGGCGGAGGAACCTGGACCATGCCCATCGTCACACCGAAGGTGACCAGGAAGACGGCGGTTTCGGTGGCGGCGAGGCGCAACAGCCGGTGGGGCTGGTTTCGTACCGCCCGCCTTCGAGCGACCACGCTCAGCGCTCCCACGGCGACCAGGGCGACACCCTTGAGCAGTACCAGTCGTCCATAACCGGTCGTCACCAGCGCCACCGGTCCGGTGAGGAGCAACGCGACGAAAATGCCTGAGGCAGCGATCAGGATCCAGCAACCAGTGGCGAACCGCTGGTAGCGGGCCACCGCGACCTCGATCCGCCCGGTGCCCCGCCGGAGGTGGAGGACCAGCGCGACCAGCACCCCGAGCCAGAGACCGGCCACGACCACGTGGAACGCCATGCTGTTCATCGCGTAGTCGTGCGCCGCTCCGGAGGACGCGTGGCCGCTGACGACGGGCGGCAGCAACCCGAGCACCGCGAGAACCGCCAGTCCGAGCGCCGCGCGCCACCGCAGCACGACCCGGCACCCCACCGCGACCACCAGCGCGGCCAGCGCCGAGGCCGACCAGGCGCGCGGTTCGTACAGCGCCGTGAACAGGCCCGCGAAGTCGGCGGGTCCGAGCACCTCGGAGACCGGGACACCGATCGCGTCCGCCATGTCGAAGGGAATCATGAGCAGGACGCCGCCGAACCACACCCAGGCCGCCCAGCCGGCGACCCAGATGGCCGCCCACCCGTCCGGTGACAACCGCCCGTTCGGCTCGGAGGCCGTGAAGAACAGGCCGTACGCCAGGGAGCCCGCAGCCACCGCGCTGGCGGCGTCGACGACGAAGCGCAGCACGTACGCGCAGACCTTCGTCACGGCGCCGGGATCGGAGTACCCCAGCGCCGCGTAGCCCTCGCTGCCGCTGCTCAGGACGAGGACGACGGTGAGCACGAGACCCAGCAGCAGCCCTGCACCGCTCACCAGGGTGATCCGACGCCACCGGGCGCGACCGGTCATCGCCGGTGCCGTCGCGAGGCGGTCCGTTCCGAGTCACGCTGGGGGCCGAGCACCTCGGCGCGGCTGTCGTCGGCGTCCAGCAACCACCACGGAGTCACGGTCTGGCTCTGGCCCTGCACCCGGTCGAGCTGCCGGTCCATCCTGCGTGCTTCCCGTTCGTCGGACCGGTACCACTGGCGGATGAACGCGCCGACGAGCACGGCCGCGGACACGTCGCCGAACGCCCAGAGAACGGCACCACCGATGTGCTGGTCGGTGAGTGGTGCGGGTCCCCAGTCACGGGCGAGCGCGAGGTAGAAGTCCCCGGCGAGCAACGTGTCCATCATCATGATCGGGATGCCGAGCAGGATGTGAATCGGGGCGAGGCCCACCACCAGCAGGAACCGGAACACGAAGGGCGGCCGGTGCGGCACCGGGTCCACTCCCAGCAGGGACCAGTAGAACAGGAACCCGGTCAGAACGAAGTGCACATGGGTGAAGTCGTGGATCCAGGCGTTGCGCAACGCACCCTCGTACAGCCCGGTGTAGTAGAAGACGAACTGGGTGGCGGCGAACAGGGTGAACGTGACCGCGGGGTGCGCGACGAACCGGGCCGGGCCACTGTGGACGACGACCAGGAGGACGTTGCGCCACCGCTTCGGCAGCGTACGCAGCGCCAGTCTCATCGGCGCACCGAGCACGAGTGGCACCGGCGCGATCATCTGCAACAGCATGTGCTGGATCGCAGGCACCGAGAACAGCACCCGGTCGTACACGCCCAGGGACGACGAGGTGCCCACGAACACGATCGCGAGTCCGACGAACCAGTAGACGGTCCGATGGCGCTCCCACCCGTCACCCCGCCGGTGCAGGATGCGTACGCCGTGCACGTACAGCGCGGCCGCCACGACCAGTGGGACCAGCATCACCGGGTCCAGGGTCCAGCTCGTCAGCATCCGGACCGGCGTCAGCGGAAGCGGATCCGTCGGGGGCATCGACGCCAGCACGGAATCGGTCACCATGTCACCGCACCACCTGGTCGGCGGACGGCGGCACGTCCGCGGGCGAGAACTTGCGCAGCCGGAGGCTGTTGGACACCACGAACAGCGACGACACCGCCATCGCCGCTCCCGCTATCAGCGGGTTGAGCAGCCCCGCCGCCGCCAGCGGGATTGCGGCGACGTTGTACCCAAAAGCCCAGAACAGATTGCCCCGAATGGTCCGCAGCGCGGCCCGCGCGAGCTTGACGGCGTCCGGGACCACGGTCAGCTCGTCACGGACGAGGATGAGGTCCGCCGCGTCGACGGCGACGTCGGTCCCGGCCCCGATGGCCATGCCGAGATCCGCGGTGACCAACGCCGGCGCGTCGTTCACCCCATCCCCCACGACCGCCACGGTGTGGCCCTCGGCCCGCAGCCTGGCGACCTCGCGAGCCTTGTCGCCGGGTAACACCCCGGCGACAACCTCCTGGATTCCGATCTCGGCTCCGACCGTCCTGGCCGTCTCCTCGTTGTCGCCGGTCAGCAGCACGGTGCGCAGCCCGAGCCGGTGGAGCTCGGCCACCGCGGGTGCGGCCGAGGGCTTCACCAGATCGCTGAGCGCCAGCAGCCCGATGACCTCGCTGTCCTTGCTGACGACGACGGTGGTGCGCCCCTGCCGCTCCCATGCGACGCGCACGTCCTCGATCGGGCGCGGAAGCGGGACACCACGCTCTGTGAACAGCTTCGCCCGCCCCACGACGATCTCGTGGTCCAGAACCACCCCATGAGCCCCGAGACCGGGCTCCACGCGGAACCCGCTGACCGGCGGGAGCTCGCCGAGCTCGCTCCGGGCGGCCGAGGTGACAGCGGTGCCGACCGGGTGCTCGGAGGCGTCCTCGACCGCACCGGCCAGCCGGAGCACCTCCGCCCGGGAGGCCCCCTCGGCCGGTTGCACCTCGACCACGGACATCCGGCCCGTGGTAACGGTTCCGGTCTTGTCCAACACGACCGTGTCGATCGTGCGGGTGGACTCCATCGCCTGGTAGCCCTTGATGAAAATGCCGAGACGAGCACCACGACCGGACGCCACCATCAGCGCGGTCGGCGTGGCCAGGCCCAGCGCACAGGGACAGGCGATCACCAGCACGGCGAGCGCGGCGCTGAACGACCGCTCGACCGAGCCCCCGAAGACCAGCCAGCCGGCCAGCGTGAGGACCGAAAGCACGAGCACCGCGGGCACGAAGAACGCGGAGATGCGGTCCACGAGCCGCTGCACCGCGGCGTCCCCGTTCTGCGCCTGCGACACCAAGCGCAACATCGCGGCGAGCTGGGTGTCCCGTCCAACCCGGGTCGCTTCGACGACGAGAGACCCGTCGAGTGCCACGGTGCCCCCCACGACCTCGGTGTTCTCGCCCGCTTCGACGGGCACCGATTCACCGGTCATCGTGCTGGTGTCGACTGCAGCCCGCCCTTCGACGACACGCCCGTCGGTGGCGATGGTGCCGCCCGGACGGACCAGGAAACGCTGCCCGACCCGAAGTTCCTCGACGGGCACGGATCGTCGCGCTCCGTCGGCCAGAACGACCGTGACGTCCTTGGCTCGCAGCGCTGCCAGCTCCCGCAGAGCGCTGCCGGCCTTGCGTCGGGCCTTCGCCTCGAAGTACCGGCCGGCGAGCACGAACGCGGTCAGGCCCGCGGCCACCTCCAGATAGATCGCACCCTCGGAGCGGAGCAGCAGCCACACGCCGGACACCGGCGATGGACGCTCGGCCTGAACGAACATCGCATAGACCGACCATGCCGTAGAGGCGGTGATCCCGAGCGAAACCAGCGTGTCCATGGAAGCGGTCCGGCGCCGCAGGTTCCGGGCAGCAGCGCGGTGGAACGGCCACGCCGCCCAGCCGACGACGGGCGCGGCGAGTCCGGTCAGCAGCCACTGCCAGCCGGTGAAACGCCACTGGGGCAGCACGGTGAGCGTGATCGACAGGTCGGCCAGCGGCACGAACAACACCACCGACACGATCAACCGGCGCCAGAGGTCGCGAGCGCGGCCGCTGTCATCGCCACTGGTGTCATCCAGGCGATGAGGCTCGACCGGTTCGGCGTCGTAACCCGCCTGCACCACGGCGCGGACGAGCGACTCGTCCCCGACCGCCGGCGCGGCGGTGACTTGGGCTCGGCCCGTGGCGAAGTTGACCTTCGCCCGTACGCCGTCCAGCCGGTTCAACCGGCGCTCCACCCGAGCCGCGCAGGCAGCGCAGGTCATCCCCGACACCGACAGCTCGACCTCCCGCGAACCTGGGTCCGCGCCGGGCCGGCCGGGTGGCGGGGCGAGCCCGGGTCGCACCATCGCCAGACTCTCCGTTTCTCGCTCGCGCAGTTCAACTAACTCACATAGTAGAACCGCGAGGCGTCCGTTGCCCTCACAGGTGTCCGCCCTCACCGAGCGCCAGGAGATCGCTACTATGTCACCCAGTAGAGGGGCTCACGTCCGTGAAAGAAGGGGGCTTTCTGATGCGCATGGCGTCGCGCCGGCTCGCGGTAGTGATCGGCATCGCGGGCGTGTTCCTCGCCGGGTGCACCGGTTCTTCCAAGGGCCCGGCCACCGGCTCCGGGGCTCCCTCCCAGCCCGGCCCTTCCGCGGTGGTCGAGGCGAAGCCTGCCGATGGCGCCAGGGACGTCGCACCCGGCGACCCGGTCATGGTGTCCGCGAAGGGCTCGACGTTGCGGAACGTGGGACTGGTGGACGAGAAGGGCAAGCCGGTGAGCGGTGAACTGAGCCCCGCAGGCGACGCCTGGACCGCGACGGGAAAGCTGGAGTACTCCACGCGGTACACCATGACCTGGACCAGCTCGAGCGCGGACGGTGCCACCGTGACGGGGTCCAGTACCTTCGTGACCGCGACCCCGAAGGCACTCGCCTACCCCTCGGTCATTCCGCTCGACGGCGAGACGACAGGGGTCGGCATCCCCATCATCATCAAATTCTCCCAACCGGTGAAGGACCACGCGGCCGCCGAACGAGGGCTCAAGGTCACCTCGGACAAGCCCGCCGAGGGCGCGTGGCGGTGGTTCGGCGACGACGAGGTGCACTACCGCACCAAGGAGTACTGGCCCCCCTACAACAAGATCACCCTCGACATCGACCTCGGCGGTGTCGCACTGGGCGACGGGATCTACGGCGAGACGGACCGGCGGATCAATTTCCAGACCGGGCCCGCGATCATCTCCAAGGTGTCCGACAAGGACAAGCAACTGCGGGCCTACAAGGACGGTCAGCTCGTCCTGACCGCCCCGGTCAGTCTCGGCAAGCCGACCGCCAGGTCCGTCTCCGGGACGCTTCTGGTGATGACCGTGCAGTCGCCTTACACCATGGACTCCTCGACCTACGGGGTTCCCGCGGACTCGCCCGGCGGGTACCGCACGACGGTGCAATATGCCCTGCGGTTGACCAATTCCGGCCAGTTCCTGCATTCGGCCCCCTGGTCCGTCGCCGATCAGGGCAGAACGAACGTCTCACACGGGTGCATCAACATGAGCACGGCGAACGCCAAGTGGTTCTACGAGAACTCGCACCGGGGCGATGTCGTCGAAGTGAGCGACACCGGCGAACAGGTCAAGCCCGGCGACGGCTGGACCGACTGGCGGTTCACCTGGGAGCAGTGGATTCAGGGACGCTGACCCCGCACTCGCTGACTTCGGTTCCACACCCACCTCGGCCACCGCGAGTGCGGCACCGGCACGCTGGTTAGGCTTGGCGTGCGGCGGTCTCAGTTCCGCGCGGAGACGACACCGAAACCGTCTCCCTCTCCGCAAGCTGCAGGGGCGTAAACGGACAGGGGATCGCACGTGGCGCTGGTAACCGACATCCTGGAATGGCTGCAGGCACTGCCGCAGCCGGCGTTGGTCGGCGCGACCGGCGCGCTCGTGTTCGCGGAGTGCACGATCGGGCTGGGCTTCATCGCTCCCGGCGAGTCGGGTCTGCTGGTCGCCGCGACCACCGCGAACACCGCGCCGCGGTTCCTGATCCTGTGGGCGGTGGTGGCGGTGTGCGCCACGCTCGGCGATTCACTCGGGTACGTGATCGGGCGGCAGTTCGGGCCGCGGCTGCGCGAGACGAAGCTGATCCAGAAGTACGGCACGGATGCCTGGGACAAGGCGACCGGCGTGCTGCACCGCAGGGGCGCGTGGGCGGTGTTCTTCGCCCGGTTCCTGCCGGTGATCCGGACGCTGACACCCGCGGCGGCCGGCACGTCGGGGCTGGAGTTCCGCAAGTTCCTGCCCGCGGCGGCCGCGGGCGCGATCAGCTGGTCGCTGCTGCACATCAGCCTGGGCGCCGCACTGGGCGAGGCAGCCAAGCGGATCGAGAGCTTGATCAGCACCGGCGGCCTGATCGTGGTCGGCGTGCTGGTCGCCGTGGGCGTGTTCTTCCTGCTGCGGTGGAAGAAGAGGAAGGCGATGGGCAGGCTCGAGCAGCGCGCCATGGACCCGGATGCCGAGTGAGTCAGGGTGCCCCCCCGCGCTCGGCACATCAACGTCGACGCTGGGCACCATACACAGGGGCGGCACCAATGATGCGCCCCCCACGGCTGCTGCCGTCCGCACCGCAACCGGTTCCGCCCCTGTGATCCTCCGTGGAGCCCGTATACGCTGACATGATCGACAGTTACTATCTCAAATAGTAGATACGGCGGGAGGTGCGATGCTCGGGCTCGGCGATCTGGAGGCGGCCATCATGGACGTCCTCTGGACCCTGGACGAGCCGGCGAAGGTCCGCACGGTCCTCGACCGGCTCGATACAGGGAAGCGACTGGCCTACACGACCGTCATGACCGTGATGGACCACCTGTACCGCAAGGGATGGGTCGACCGCGAACTGCGCGGCAAGGCCTACGTCTACCAGCCCGCCCGTAGCCGGGAAGAAGCCGCGACCCAGGCGTTGCGCGAGGTCCTCGTGGCCTCCGGGGACCCGGCCGCGGCCCTGCTCCGTTTCGCAGCCACTGCGAGCGACGAGGAGGCTGCGGTGCTACGTACCGCCCTCCACAAGAAGCGCCGCCCCTGACGATCGTCGCGTCAGCGCTCCTGCTCCGCGCCCTTGTCGAGGATTGGCTCATCCCCGGCGCGGAACTGCGGTTTTCTGATCACCGGGACCGCCAGGCGCGCAACCAAGTGCAACAGTCGATCCCGTGGCGGGAAAGAATCAGACGACATCGGCGTGGATCTGTCCCGAGGCCCTATCGGGAGACGGAAAGGTCGACGCCGCGATCGCGCAGCCATGCGAGCGGGTCGAGCTTCCTGCCACTGGACGACCACGCCTCGAAATGCAGGTGCGGTCCGGTGGAGTTGCCGCGGTTGCCCACCTCGGCGATCACTTGACCACCCTCCACGCGCTGCCCTTCCCGGACCGAATAGCTGTTGATGTGGCCGTAGACCGTGATCGTTCCGTCGTCGTGACGAACCCGCACCCACAGTCCAAAGCCGCTCGCGGGCCCCGCGTCGAGCACGACACCAGCCACCGGTGTTCGGATCGGGGTACCGATGCGGTTGGCGATGTCCAGCCCGTAGTGGGTTACACCCCAGCGTGGTCCGAACTTCGACGTGATCACTCCCGTCACCGGCGCATATCCGCGCTCGCGCGCCTCCTCCTGCCGCGCCGCCTCCTGTCGGGCCGCCTCGTCGCGCGCGACCTGCGCCGCCTTGTCCCGCCGGGTCTGCTCGGCGTCATCCAGGGCGGCAACCTCGTCGAGAGCGGACCGCTGCGGAACCGGCATCACAAGCCGTTCGGCGGCCGCTGGCTGACCACCGCCGACACCGGTCGGTGCCATCGAGTCCGCCCTCGCCTGCGGAAGACCACCGTTCGGCGCCGCCTGGGCCGCGGCAACGACCGCTCCAGCAGCGAATCCAGTCAACAGGACACTCGTACGCACACTGTTCCGCATGACGCGCTGAGCGTGCCGACCAGCCACGATGCGCCTCTCAACTCGGGATGGGAGCGTTCGTTGCCGGAACGTTATCACTATGCAGGTTAGTAGATGGGCGCCGGGGTGCGCCCACGGTGACGACGAAATCCGCGGCTGAGCGCCCGTCGACCTTCGTCACTCGTCAGTCGTCAACCAGGCAATGGCTGCGGGCCACACCCGGGCCGGGATCTCCCGCCTCAACGAGAAAGCGGCGCCGGGACATGACCGACGCCGCTGGCACCCTGTTCTCGTCAGCCGACGATGCGGCGCGCCCCGATGTAGTGGCCGTCCCCCTTGATCGAGCGGATGTCGACCACCTGGCCCTCAGTGGGGGCGTCGACCATCTTGCCGTCCCCGACGTACATCCCGACGTGGTGAATGGTGGACGGATCGCCACTGCCGTCGTCGTAGAAGACCAGATCTCCCGGCTGGAGTTCGCTTTGCGAAACAGCCCGTCCCAGGGTGTACTGGGCGCGGCTGGAGTGCGGGAGCGAGATTCCCGCGGCGCGGTACGCCCACATCGTCAAGCCCGAGCAGTCGAACTCGCTGGGTCCCGCCGCTCCCCACTCGTACTCCGACCCGCGCTTGGCCAGCGCGGCCTGCAGCGCGGTGTTCGCCGCCCCCGGAGGGCCGAGGTAGGACCCGGTGTCCTTGACGGTGCCCATGCCGGCCTTCGTGGCCGGACTGAGCCGCTGCAAGGCCTGGCGGACCTGCGCGATCCGGGCGTCGAGCGTCCGCTTGTTCTGCCGGATCTCCTCGGTCAGCTTCGCCGCGGCGTCCCGCGCGATCGTGGCGCGTTCCTGCGCGCCCTGCGCGTCGGCCCGCGCCTGGTCGGCGGCGGTCAGCGCGGCGTTCAGCGCGTCGAGCGCACCGGTCTGCTGCTCGGCCAGAACGCCGAGAGCGGACATCCGTTCCAGGAAGTCCTGCGCGGATCCGCTGGAGAGGACCGCCGACATCCGGCTGGCCCCGGCGCCCCCCTGGAAGGCCGCGGCGGCGAACCGGTCCACATCGGCGCGGGCCTGCTCCACGGCCACAGCGGCCTGTTGCTGACTGGCGGTGGCAGCGGCGAGATCGGCGTTGGCCTGGTCCAGTTCGGAGTTCCGCCGGGCAAGGTCGTCCCGCGCCTTGAGCAGGTCCTCGTCGGCCTTCCCGGCTTCCTCGGACAGCTGCTGGTACTCCTTCTCTGGATCTGCCGTCGGTTGGGCGTTCGCCACCGGTACGGCGGCGACGAGGCCGAGGGCAGCGCACAGTGCGAGCCCGCGGCGGAACATTCGACCGCGTGGGTGTACCGCCACGTCGCTGTACCTCCGTCTTCCCGGCCGGCTGCCGGATCTCCGGCCCGGCCGCTTCGTCTGGTGCGTCCGTTGAGTTCACGGCGCCCCCGAAACGCCGGCGGCCATACTAACGGTGGTAGTAGAAGTTCACTCCAAGGGGTGATAAGTGCCACTGAAGTGGCACGCGCCGTGAGGGCTCAGAGAACGCCGACGGGGCAAGCGACGAGCGCGATGGCAAGGGTGAACGCCGCCCCGGACACGAAAGGAGCCACGACGGCAGCGGCCCCCGCGACGCCGCACCTCACCACCCGGCGCACACCCGCGACCGGGAGACCAGGCTGATCCAAACGCGCCAACCGCACGTCCACCGCATCGCGCGCCATGGCCAGAGCACTCGCAGGCGCACCGCACCCGGAAACTCCCAGGAGCGCGGAGCGCACGGCTCGGCGTCCGCATTGCCGCGTGGCACACACATCCGCGGCCAATTCGACCAGTTCCCGGATCGCGTCCGGTGCCTGCCGGAACAGGGGCACCGATGGAAGCGCGGCGCGCACAGCGTCGGCAACGGCGATCAGCTGATGGTGCCGCCCTGCGAGGTGGGCTCGCTCGTGCACGAGGACGGCGGCGACGGCGTCAGCATCGAGATGACACCGCAGTCCTTCGGTCGCGACAATCACGCCGCGCCGGCCGCCCATGCTGAAGGCGAGTGGCCGGTCGTGCGCCAGCCACAGAGTGGTCGGATCCACCCGATCGGGTCGCCCCGCGAACCGCAGCGCCGCCAGGTTCTGCTGACGGGTGCGCGCCCGTCGGCGGACACCGCGGGCACCGACGACGACCAGACGGCAGGCCAACACCAGGAGCACGGCTGTGCCCAACATCCCGCCAAGCTCTTCCGCGGCAGGCGGGGCCCCGTGCTGCAGGAAGTTCCAGCAGTTGTTGATCGCCGCGAGGAACAGGCCGAACGAGCCGTGCGTCGGCATGAGGAGGAGAACCACGCCGGCCGTCGCCGCGAGCGCCACCCCGAGCATGGACAGCAACCAGCAGACGATCAGCAGCACCGGATCGCGCCGCCGAAGGTCCAGCCCGCGCAAGCGCCCCGGCATCAGCCAGCCGGCCGCGAGGGCGCCGGCGAGCAGTGACAGGGCGATGATCACCGCCGACGAGCCTTCCGGCGCAAACCCTTGCGCAGGACGTCGACTTCCTCTTCCGACACCGACTGCGCGAAGTGCAACAGGACCGCTTCCGGATCACCAGAGGACTCGAGGATGCCGCGCAGCGCTCGCGCCGCCGCTTCCTCCCTGCTGACCACCGGCTGGTACAGGTAGGCCTTACCGTCGAGCTCCCGCTCGACCCAGCCTTTGCGGTGCAGGTTGTCGAGCACGGTCATGACCGTCGTATAGGCGAGTTGCCGCGGCGTGTTCAACCGTTCGAGAACCTCCCGCACCTTGACCGGTTCGGAGCTCGCCCACAACACGTCCATCACCGCGGATTCGAGGTCGCCGAGACCGAACATCCCCACCTCCTCGACTCCACTATGCCCGACACGACCACCACAGGATATCGGTCCGGCTCACGAGTGGGTGGCCAGCACCGGATTCATGTTTGCCATCATCTACTATCTCTCCTAGTATTGACTGTGGTGATCGCGTATTCCGGGCGAGCACCGCGTGCCTCCGGGCCCCTTCCCCGAGGCACGCCGCCGTGCGGGGCCGGCTCGTTCCGGCCCCGCACGGCACACGACCCGTCAGGCAGGAGTGGGCTCGGCCGCGAGACGACGACCACGGTCGAGCCGCCGCAACCCAAGGGCACAAGCCGCGCCGAGCGCCCCCAAGGCCAACCACGGCAGTTCGGGCCAACCCGCGTTCCGCGCCAGGTCGAACACAGTCCCCGTGAACAGGTTCCCAGCCAGGATCCCGACGCCGACGATCGTGTTGTAGAACCCGTAGTGGGTCGCCACCAGACGCTCGCCGGACAACCGGACCACGGTGTCCATCTCGAAGGGGAACACGGCCACCGTGCCAAGGGCCAGAAAAACCGCGGCGAACACGAGGGCCACGGCACCGGCGGCAGCACCTGCGCGAGCCGCCGCCAGCGGCGCCGCGAAGCCCACCGCCATCAACGAAAGCCCGATCACCAGGCACGTCCCGGGGTACCACCGCGACTTGAACCAGCTCGTGATCTTCAGCTGGCCGATGAGGGCGAGCACCCCGGACACGGCGAACAGCCCGGCGACCAGCGCGTCACTCGCCGTGGTCGAGCCCGCGACGCGCCGTGCCTCCATCGGCAACGCCAAGTACGTCTGGAACGACAGTACGTACGAGCCGATCATCACCAGGGAGAACAGGACGAAGGTCCGGTTGGAGGCGACACTCCGCCACTCTGTCAGCACCGAGCGTCGCTCCCCTGGCTCGGCCGGTGCCTGGGCCGGGAGTGCCCGGACCTGAACGATCGTCAGCACCGCGAACACCGCCGCGGCGACGAGGCAGGTCAGCCGGAAGTCGACGGTGGTCAGCGCCAGGCCGACGAGCGGACCCGCCAGGATGCCCCCTTGGTAGAACACGTTGAACACGGCGAACGCTTCGAGACGCCGTGGCCCGGCGTCGGCTGCCAGGTAGGCCCGTACCGCCGGGTTGAACAGCGCGCCGGCGAATCCGGTGGCCGCGGAGGCAACGATCAGGCTCGGAAGCGACTGGACCGCCGCGAGAAGGCCGAACCCCGCCGTTCGGAGCAAGCAGCCCGCCACGATCAGCGGCTTGTAGCCGAACCGGTCGGCCAAGGTGCCGCCGACGAGGAACATGCCCTGCTGGGAGAAGTTGCGGACGCCGAGCACGAGGCCGACGGCCCAGCCCGCCAGGCCGAGCGGGCCCGAGAGGTAGCTGGCGAGGTAGGGCATCAGCATGTAGAAGCCCAGGTTGATGGTGAACTGGTTGACCATCAACAGCTGGCTGGGCCTGCCGAACGAGCCGAACTGCTGGACCAGCCGCTTCACCGCGCGGCCCTCGCCGTCGGATCGGCGGCGGCCGACGTGGGGTCGACCACCGTCCGGCAGCGAGTCCAGCGCTGGACGACGCGTTCGCCGGGAACGGGGATGGTGTCCGGCTCCAGGGACGGCGGAGAGTCCAGCAGGCGGTGCCGCGCGCAGTATTCGTCGTTGTACACGGTGTCGAAGTACCGCTGCGGCCCGTCCGGGAACACAGCCGCCACCCGGACGTCCGGGGCATGCGTGCGGGCCACCCAGCTCGCGACGAGAGCGACCGCGCCGACACTCCACCCCCCGCTGGCGTGGTGGGTGGCGGCGAGCTGGCGGCAGGTCCACACCGCTTCGGACGGCGCGACCCAGTGCACCTCGTCGAACGCGTCGTAGTCGACGTTGCGCGGGTGGATGCTCGAGCCGAGTCCGCGCATCAACCGGCTCACGGGCGGCTGCCCGAAGATCGTCGAGCCGACGGTGTCGACGCCCACCAGCCGGAGGTGCGGGAAGCGGCGCTGCAACGCGCGGAAAGTCCCGGCCGAATGGCCGCCGGTGCCGACGGAGCACACCAGGATGTCCACGCGGCCGAGCTGGGCGGCGAGTTCGTCGGCCAGGGTCTCATAGGCCGCGACGTTGTCGGGGTTGCTGTACTGGTCGGGACACCAGGCACCGGGATGCTGCTCGAGCAACTGGTGGACGCGATCCCGGCGCGCCTGCTGCCAGCCGCCGGCCGGGTGGGGCTCGGTCACGAGTTCGAGGTTGGCGCCGTAGGCGGCGAGCATCCGCTGGACGATCGGCTCCATGCCGGGGTCGGTGACCAGGGTGACCGGGTGGTCGTACACGATCCCGGCCAGTGCGAGGCCGAGACCGAGGGTGCCGCTGGTCGATTCGACGATGGGGGCGCCGTCGAGGAGCTCGCCGCGCTCCCGCGCCTTGGCGACCATGTGCAGCGCGGGACGGTCCTTCATGCCGCCCGGGTTGAACCCTTCGAGCTTCGCCCAGAACCCCCGGCCGGAGCCGGCGACCGGGTCCTCGATCCACAGCACGGGGGTGTTCCCGACCGCGCGGGCGACCGAGTGGCAGTACACGCCAGACGCTTGCAGGCGGGCGGAGGCCATACGCTGCTTGGGCAGAACGTTCATCGATCCTTCGATCTCTTGCAATGGTGAACATGAGCAGGCGGCGTCACCGGCCAGTCCCAGACTGGCCGGTGACTGTCGAACGCAGCTCACGTGCGTGACACGCTGAGATCGAGAAGACGTTGTCGTCCGGATTGACCTGGCGATCCGGAGGGCTCGGGCAGGGCGATCACCCCGCGTCGGCATGGTGCCCGGTCAGACTCCGGCAGCATGGCCGCGAGAGGGGCGACAGGAAGGACTGTCTGCTCACGGACCTGCAGGCCGGCAAGAGAGGCGTTCGGGTGTGCCGATTCGTCCTGGTGATTGCCCACGGGGTACTCGTGCTCACCTGCGGCGTGACTGTGCTGCGCAACGAATCCATGGTCGCGGCTGACCGCACCCGAACCCGCCTCGGGGTGGGCAGCGGCGACGACCAACAGCCCGAGAAGCGCCAGGAGAATGGTCGGCAAACGTAGAGTAGCCGTGCCGATACGCACAGCTTCAACGTAGCCCAGGCACACCTTCCGGTGCCACCATCCACACTGCACTTAGCCCGAAGGTGTGACTACGCGACAAGTCCAACCGCAAGTACTCCAAGGGTTTTCGCGAACACCTTTGTCTATTTAGGACATAACCACACGCCGGCTTCACATCCGCCCGTTTACCAGAAGCGACACGCCAAGCACACGACCGTGTGAGGATGCCCCTTCCGGCACCCCCACACGGTCGTCATCCACCCGCGAGATTCAGAGGGTGGCCAGGAGCTGCTGCATTTCGTTGATCTCGGCCGTCTGGTCGTCGATGATCCGTTGCGCGAGCGCCTTCGCGTCGGCGTTCGAGCCCTTGACCACCTCAGTGCGAGCCATTTCCACCGCACCCTGGTGGTGCTGGACCATCATCTGTAGCCACATCCGGTCGAACTCGGCGCCGCCGGCCTGCTCGAGTTTCCGCATGTCGGCGTCCGCCATCATCCCCGGCATCGAACTGTGATCCATGCCCGGCACCGACGTCGACGGCGTGGACATCGACGGCATCGCACTCGTCGAAGCGGCCCACTGGCCGAGCCAGCCCCGCATCTGCTGGATCTCGGGCTCCTGCGCCCGCTCGATCCGGCTGGCCAGGCCCTTGACCTGGTCGTTTGTGCTGCGCGCAGGAACCAGCTTGGCCATGTCGATGGCCTGCTGGTGGTGCTGGATCATCTCCCGAACGAACGCGATGTCGGCCTCGTTGTGGTTCGCGGCCTGGGCAGGAGCGGACGTAGGGGCGGCAGTGCCGCGGCCCATGTCCATGCTGCCCGTGCTGTCGTCGCCTCCGCCACACCCGGCCAGGATGAGCGCCGTGGCGGTCACGACGATGCCGGTACCCAGAAATGCCTTGTTCATACTTGTCCTCCGGTCAGTTGAGCTGTTCACCTGCTTGTCCGGCGCGACAACGCCGGACAGCCGGATCACAGACGCAACACACAAACCGTGGTGAGGATCTTTCGGCCCGCGCCCTCTGACGGCGGGTCGGGCCCGCATCGCATCAGCGAGCGCACCGCCGAGCGCGAACCCGCGGTCATGCGCACGAACACCGCCGCAGTGAGCAACAGGAGGACACCGGCGGCAACCTGAACGAAGACCGCGAGGCACTGATGCAGCATCGCTGCCATCCCCGTGTCGTCCGTCGCCGGACGAGCCACGGACATGGTGTCCGTGTCCATCACGGCCGCCACCGAAGGCGCCGCGTGCGCTTCCTCGCTCGAGGGGTGCCGGGCGGGCGTGTGGTGCATGATCACCAGCGCGAGCACGACGAACGCGAGCAGCATCCACCGCGCGAGCAAGTTGCGCGTCGCGGTGGTCATGCCCCCACAGTAACGACTTCCGGTTCGCGGCAGGCGAGGTATGGGGGCTCCTGAAATAGTACTATAGTGCGTAGTAGACTGGCGTGACGGCGCCGTGTGGGAGGTACGGGCATGGCAGGGCTCAGCGCACTGGTGAGACGGGCAACATCCACGGGGCGGGACGCAGCCCATCGCGGCCTGGCGACCATGGGATTCCGACAGTCCGAACGAACCATTTCGCGCGACGCCGCAGAGTACTGGGCAGCCTGCCGTGAGGAGCACTGGAAAGCCGACTCGCACTGGCGTGATGCCGCGGTCTTCGCCGGAACCAGCCTGTGGCAGCAGATCGGAGCCGACCACCTGGAGATGTTCCACCGTGGCGCCCGGATGCTCCAGTTCGACCGTCCATGGCAGCGCATCGTCGAGTGGGGTTGCGGCGGAGGGGCGAACGCCGTGCAGTTCGCGCCGCACGCCGGGGAATACATCGGCGTGGACGTGGCGCCCGCGAGCCTCGATGAATGCGCCAAACAGGTCGGCGGGTGCTGTGACACCCCCTTCAAGCCGGTCCGGATCGAAGTGGACCACCCGGAGTCGGCGCTGGACCTGATCGACGGGTCCTGTGAGATCTTCCTGTCGTTCTACGTGTTCGAACTGATCCCGACTCCCGAATACGGGGCACGACTGTTGCGGATCGCCCGCGACCTGCTGGTCCCGGGCGGACTGGCACTCATCCAGATCAAGTACGACGACGGCCGGTGGCGCAGCCGACCACGCCGCCGCTCCTACAAGACCGGCGTCGCCGGGATGACGACCTACCGGATCCCGGAGTTCTGGGAGCTCGCGAAGAAGTGCGGGCTCACCCCAGAGTCGATCGAACTGGTGCCGGAGAACGAACTGGACAAGCGGTACGCCTACTTCCTGCTGTCCAAGCCCGCGTAGGCGGCGCCGGCCCGGGCAAGCTGCCACGAGCAGCGGTGGGCTCGCGGGTCCCACAGGGCCCTGGCCGGACTGGCACCTCCCCTCGGGGGCGCACATCCCCATCCTTACCCCGGGGGTAGTTGCGTCAGCGACCACGGGGCCGCTGCTGCTCGGAAGCCGCCGGACCTGCTCCGTGCACGGCGGATGTTCACGGCGGGCTCGGTCGTCACCCTCGACGATTCGGTGGTGGCCGGGCCCCTGCCGGCGGTCGAGCTGGCGGGCCGGGTGCTGCAGGGCGGCGGGGCGGCGTTGATCGCGCCGTCGGCCCTGACGCTTTCGATGGTGCTGTTCGGTGACCGCCCGAAGGAACTGACGAAAGCGCTCGCGCTCTCCGAGGCGGCCGGCGGCACCGCGGGTGTCTTCCCCGGCGGCGTGATCACCGAATGGCTGTCCTGGCCGTGGGCGCAAGACCGTCCCCGGCCGATGCCGGGGATCACGGCGTCGACATCGGCGAAGTCTTGTACAGCGCCACGTCGGACGCGGTCAATGCGGCACACTGGCCTCTCCCGAAGTCGTCCTACCGGCCTCGCAGACGAAAGTTCCTTTCGACGGAACCGTGACTACGAGTCCTGCTTCCCGCAGGAGCTGAGTCGCGTGGCGGAGGGTGCCCAGTGCGACGCCGAGTTCCGCTGCCAGGCGCCGTTCGGCCGGAAGCGGTGTGTTGGGCGCGAGTTCGCCGGATTCGATACGGGCTTTGAACTGCTCGAAAACCGTCCGGTAGAGATATTGCGGAGTCCGACGGTCTTCCGTCATCGCCGACTCCGGCGCACGCGTCCCCAGCCGTTCTCTTCGTTGAGCGCAACCTTCACGCGCTCGGGCATCGCATGACGAGGGCGATGCTGGGATCGAACGCTTCTCGCCGAGGAAGGCACGCCACGGCAAATACGAGAAAACCACCGCCACATCATTCTTCCCTCCAGGTTTGGTGCGGTGTTACACACCAAACGACGGTGCAATGCGTTAACGAGAAGGAGCAATAGCCCATTCGGGTCGTTCTGACATAAAGGTCTCTCTCGGTACTCTTGACTCCATGCCGAGGCACCCCGACACGGAGAAGCAGCTCGACGACCGCCCGCTCGCACGTCTCCTGCGTTCGCATTGGCTGGCTCGCACACCTCGGCCCACCACGAGAAACATCGGCGAGCAGCTCGACGTCTCGCATACCACGGTAACCCGGTGGCTGGATGGCACACTCCTCCCCACAGTCGACCAGACAACAGCACTCGCGGACGCCCTGGGAATCACAGGTAGAGCACGTGCAGACCTGCTCCATGTCGCGGAGTGGGTGAATCCGCGCCGGGGCACACCCGGCCTGTTTGGCATTTCTCATCAGACCGCCGAAGCGTTAGAGTTCGAGAAGCGAGCCACCTCCATCGTGGAATGGTCACCACTTCGCATTCCCGACTTCTTACAGATCGACGATTACGTTCGCCGTGTCACAGGTGATTCGAGCGACATGACCGGCAGAACTGAACGTCAGGTCACCCTCCAGGGCGGGCAGAAGAAGTATGAGGTTTTCCTCGGCCTGCCGGCCCTGACCTGGCAGGTCGGCGGGGTGAACGTCATGTCGAAGCAGGTCGAGCAGTTGATCGACACCCTTGACCAGCGATCGGCCGAGCTGCGGCTCGTGTCCGAAAGTTCCGACTGGCATAACGGCCAGCTCGGCCCGTTCGTGCTCTACAACCACGAGGATCGCCAGGGCGCCGTTCTCATCCAGCACCTCGGGGCGGTCACCCTCCTGACCGATCGCGAGATCGTGGAACGCTACCGGGGACTTCGTACCGAGCTTGAGCAACTGGCCTTGACATCCGAGGAGACTCGCCGGCGCCTCGAAGATGTCTTGCGGGACTTGAGAAACCCCTCGCCGTGAGGCCGACCGCGGTCAGTCGTCGCGGCGGCGCAGGGCGTAGGCCGGGACGAGCTGGTCGACGACCTCGAGCTTGGTCCGCCGCGGGTCGGCGTAGGGGATCTCGAAGTCGACGACGCCGAGCCAGTCCCCTTTCGCCGTGGAGAACCAGCCCGTGAGACGTCCGGGTACCTCGCCGGTCATGTCGAGCCCGGTGGCGACGGTGTGCGTGGGCGCTCCTGGCACTCGCAGGTAGATGGCGTCGAGCCGAACCCAGACGGGGGTGATGACGGGGACCCGCCCGTGGTCGTCGTCGCCCGTGAACCGGGTGTAGGGACTGTGCAGCATCCGCAAGCCCCTACCTCCGGCCCGGGCGCGCGACGTCCGGCCGAGGCCTGCTGTCGAGGTACGGCTGGTCATCGAACTCTGCCCGCGCGGCGAGTGGCCCGGCCGTGCCGAAGTGCCACGCTGCCGGAGAAACACCATCGACTCGGCACGCCTGGCACTCCACGGCGATGCCAGCACCGTTGGCAACGGCGCGGTATCCCGCCACGACAAGGGAATGTCGGCCCGCCCTGCAGGTCGCGGGCAGGACGACGACCCGCTCACCGCCGGGATCGACGCGGTAGCTGACGAGCCCGTCGTACTCCTCACCGGTCAGGCCCTCCACGTTCATGCCCCGAGGCTAACACGTCGTCGAACTGGTGTTCGAGAACCGTACTTCCGTTGAGGCGGTGTGCCGCCCAGACGCGGGCGGCCGGGACGAGGGTGCGCCACAGGTCGCGATGCTGCTGCGCGGCCTGGTACTGCCAGATGCCCCAGATCTCGACCGCCAGCGCGGTGCGGACGGCCGGTGGAGTTCGTTGCCACGCCGGGAGCGCCTCCGCCCACTCCTCGGCGGCGGGTGGGGTGTGGCCGGCGGCGATCAGCCGGGCGATGAGGAACGCCACGTCGACCGCCGCTGATCCGGTGCGTGACCACGCCCAGTCGATGATCACCGCTTGCCGCGCGGATACCAGGATGTTGAGCGAGTGCAGGTCGGTGTGCACCAGGTCGTGTCCATCGGCTGCCTCGATCGCGCGCGCCTCCCACTGGACGAGCTGCTCGGCGACCGTGGGATCGAGGCCGGGTGGCGGGTCCTTGGCGAGCCGTCGCCAGGGCGCGAGCCGTGCCCACTGGTCTGCCAGCCGGGGCGCGGTCGCCGGGCAGTCGGCGAGGTCACGCCCCAGCGCTGCCACGGCGGCGGCCACCACGGGCAGGTCCGGTGAGCCGGGTGCGAGGTCGGCGTGGGCGCCGGTGACACGATCGAAGCCGAGTAGCAACCAGCCGTCGGCCTCGATGCGCCAGCGCAGTCGCGGCGCGATGGCCGAGGGCAACCACGGGTTGATGTCCGCCTCGTGGCGGTGCATCGCGCCGCGTTTGCCCTCGGCATCGGCGATGCCCTTGCAGAACACGACTCCGCCGGAGCGC
>Ga0164243_10002896_pt1 | contig 27838 bp, 27 predicted proteins | sample OricompcompostOP_FD_108781 | JGI IMG/M metagenome (GOLD analysis project Ga0164243, IMG submission 108781) | Organic Plus compost microbial communities from Emeryville, California, USA - Original compost - Organic plus compost (OP) | ecosystem: Engineered > Solid waste > Mixed feedstock >...
CCGTGGCCATGACCGTGGCCGCCGCAGGCGCAGGAGCCGCCGCAGGCGCAGGAGTGGGCGTCGGCGTGGTCGTGGGGCTGTTCGCCGAGGATCACGTGCATGCCGTCGAGCAGGGTGGCGAGGTCGACGTCGGCGTCCACGAGGGCGGGGAGCAGGATGTCGTTCTCCTTGCGCAGGTGGACCTGGAACAGGACGTCGAGCGCGGTGGCCGCGCCCGCGATGTCGCCGTTCGTGCCGGCCTCCTCCAGTTCGGAGACGAGGGCGCGCAGGACGACGTGCTCGTCCGTCATCGCCTTCACCAGCAGGCGGGTCTCGGGCAGGTCGGCGCCCGCCGCGTACAGGGTCGCCTCCTCGGCGAGGGCGTGCGGCAGCACCTCCTTGGTGCAGAACGCCACCAGGCGGGCCCGGCGCGGGTACGGCGAGGCGAGCCGGTCGATGTCGCGGCGGAGGGTGAGCGCGTGCTGGGCCATCGTCTCGCCGAGCCGGCGGTGGTGGTCGCGGATCGCCTGGAGCGTCGCGTCCTGCGCGGACGGTTCCCGGGCGGCCGTCGCGGCCGTGCTGTGAGCGGTCATGGTGGGCTCCTCTCCCGGCTCCGGCTGGCGCCGGCTTCTCCAGGATAGTTTTTACGATGCACATTGTATTTACAACGCGGATCGTGCAAAATCAACGTGTGAGCGAGCACAGCGGCGAACACACGTCATCGATCGACCCGCGCGCCCACCGGGTGCTGGCGGACGTGAGCCGGGTGGCGGTCCTGGAGACCCTGCGCCGGGCCGGTCGCCCCCTGTCCATCCCGGACATCGCCGCCGAGGTCGGCCTGCACCCCAACACGGTGCGCGCCCACCTCGCCCTGCTCGTCGAACACGGCTACGCCGTCGGCCGCACCGAGGAACGCGAACGCCCCGGCCGCCCCCGCCTCCTCTACACGGCCACGGCCCTGCCCGGCGTGGCCGAGCCGGGCGACGAGGAGCGGCGCAACTACCGCCTGCTCGCCGAGGTCCTGATCACGTACCTGAGCGGAGCCGACGGCCCCGGCGGCGGCGCCGCCGCACTCGCCGCGGGCCGCGCGTACGGCCACCGCATCGCGCACGGCGACGCGCACCACGCCCTGTCCGGCCCGGGGCCCGTTGACCTGTCCGGTCGCCGAGCCGGACACGGAGGTTCGGCCACGGCCGACACGACGCATGGAAGCGGCCTCGGTCTCGCGGCCTCCACCGCGACGGGCGACAAGAGCGAAGCCGGACGCGACGAACCGTCCACAGCCCTCGCAGAGAACGGGGACAGCCCTGAAGCCGACCAAGGGCCGGGCCGCGCGATCGGCTCTGGGCGGGGCAAGGCGGCCGACCCCGGGGGCGACGGTGTGTCCACGGTCGGCGTGAAGCACGGAGACGGCCCCGGTCCCGTGGTCGACGCCGGGCGGGGCGGCGCGTCCGGCGCGGTTCCGCGGATCGGCGCGGAGGTGGCGGTCGAGCGGATCGTCGCGCTGCTCGATGAGGCCGGTTTCGAGCCGCGGCTCGCGCCGGACGGGTCGCACATCGATCTGCACCGCTGCCCGTTCCATGAGCTCGCCGAGGCGAATCCCGAGGTCGTGTGCGGCGTGCACCTCGGCCTGATGCAGGGGGCGCTGGCCGATCTGGGCGCGCCGATCACCGCTACGTCGCTGCGCCCGTTCGTACGGCCCGGCGTCTGCGTCGCCACGCTCGGCCCTGGAGGCGAAGAAGAGCGATGAAGCCCGCCCCGACGCCCGTCTCTCCGACCCAGGCCGGCACGACCGGCGGGCCGGATGAGGCCGTGACCGCCGGTCCGCGTCAGGGGGCGCGGCCGGGGCGGGGCGTCGCGGCCGGGCGGCTGCCGTTGCTGGCCGGGGGCGCGTTGGCGCTGGTGGCCGGGTTGTGGGGCGGGCTGGGGCTGCTTGAGGTGGGGCCCGGGGTGCCGCGGGCGGCGTTCGCGGCGCAGCACGGGCCGTTGATGGCGCTGGGGTTCCTGGGCACGCTGATCGCGCTGGAGCGGGCGGTCGCGGTGCGGCGGCGGTGGGCGTACCTGGCGCCCGCGCTGGCCGGGGGCGGGGCGGTCGCGCTCGCGGCGGGGTTCGCCCAGGTGGGACGGTTGGCGCTGACCGTGGCGGCGGGGTGGCTCGTCGCCGTCTATGTCGTCGTCGTGCTGGAGCGGCGGCCCGGCCGCGAGGTCATCGTGCAGATGACGGGGGCCGTCGCCTGGTACGCCGGCGGACTGCTGTGGCTTCGCGGGCATCCGGTCGCCGACCTGGTGCCCTGGATGACGGCCTTTCTCGTGCTCACGATCGCCGGGGAGCGCCTGGAGTTGGCGCGCGTGGCGTTCCTGCGGCGGCGGGCGGGGGACGGCCTGGCGGCCACGGCCGGTCTGTTGACCGCGGGCGTGCTCATCTCGGTTCCGCTGCCTGGCGCGGGATGGCGGATCACCGGGATGGGCATGCTCGCGCTCGCGGTGTGGCTGGGCGTGTACGACGTGGCGCGCCGTACCGTGCGCGGCACCGGGTTGCCCAGGTACGCGGCGGTTTGCCTGCTCGGCGGGTACGGCTGGCTCGCCGTCGGCGGCGTGTTGTGGCTGGTGGCGGGGCGGCCCGACGGGGAGCTGTACGACGCGGCGCTGCACGCGGTGTTCCTCGGATTCGTCATGTCGATGGTGTTCGGGCACGCGCCGGTGATCCTTCCGGCGGTGCTGCGGGTGCGGCTCCCGTACCGGCCGGTGCTGTACGCGCCGCTCGCCCTGCTGCACGTGGCGCTGCTGGTGCGGGTGGCCGGCGACCTCGCGGGGGCGGGCGCGGCGCGCGTGGCCGGCGGGGTGCTCGGCGAGGCGGCGCTGGCCGGGTTCGTGGTGTGTGCGGTGGCCTGTGCGCTGTCGTCCCGTTCGAGATCGGTGGAGTCGTCATGACCTCGGTGGATGTGCGCATCGGACCTCCCGGTTCGCGGCCCGAGCCGCCGCGGCCCCGGCACGGGCGCGCCCGGTGGCACACGATCGCGAACGCGGTCGTGCTCGGCTGGCTGGCGCTGACCGCGGCGGCGGCCGTCGCCGGCGGCTGGCTGCCCGCGCCGCGCTGGCTGGCGCTGCACGTGTTCCTGCTCGGCGCGGTCAGCAACGCCATCGTGACCTGGACGGAGCATTTCGCGGTCGCGCTGCTGCGGCTCGCCGAGCCGCCCGCGCGGTGGCGGGCGGTGCGGCTGGTCGCGTTGAACGCCGGGATCGCCGGGGTGCTGACGGGCGCGTCGAGCGGGCCGGTGATCGTCGGCGTGGCCGGGGCGGCGGTGGTCGTCGCGGTCGTCGCCGCGCACGCGGTCAGCCTCGTGGTGTGGTCGCGGGGCGCGCTCGGGGGGCGGTTCTCGCACGTGGTGGCCTGGTACGTGGCGGCCGGGGCGGCGCTGGCCGCCGGGGGCACGATCGGCGCGGTGATGTTGTCCGGGCACGTGACCGGCCCGGCCGAGGAGCGGCTCGTCGCCGCGCACGTGCACGTCAACCTGCTCGGCTGGGTGGGGCTGGCGGTGCTCGGCACGCTGTTCACGCTGTGGCCGACCGTGTTGCGGACGCAGGTGGCCGACGGGGTGGGGCGGGTGGCCCGGCTGTCGGTGCGCATGGCCGTACCGGGGCTGGCCGCGGCGGCCGGCGGGCTGCTCGCGGGGGCGCGCTGGGTCGCCGCGCTCGGTCTGCTGCTGTACGCGACCGCCGCCGCGCTCACGCTCGTGCCGTTCCTGCGCACCGCCAGGCGCAGGCCGCCGCACACCGCGGCCTCGTTCATGCTGGCGGCGGGCACCGTCTGGTTCGTCGTGGCCGTCGCCGCCGACCTCGTCGTGGTGGCGACCCGGCCGCCGGAGCGGGTCGCCGAGGTGATCGAGACGGCGCTGCCCGCGGTGCTCGCCGGGTTCGTCGGCCAGACGCTCGTGGGCGCGCTCACGTTCCTGCTGCCGGTGGTGCTCGGCGGCGGCCCCGCCGTGCTCAAGCGCACCGGCGCGCTGCTGGAACGCGGCTGGCGGGTGCGGCTCGCCGCCGTCAACGCCGGCCTGGTGACGGCCGTGCTTCCGGTGCCCGGCCCCGTCCGGACCGTCGCCTGGGGTCTGGTGGTGGCGGCGCTGGCGGCGTTCGTGCTGCTCGCGGGCGTGGCGGTGGCGCGGGCGCGGAACGTGCGGGTGTCCCCGGCGGCGGGCGGCGTCGCGATCGGCGTGCTGGCGACGCTGCTCGCCGTGGCCGTGTCGGCGACCGGCGGCAGCGGACCCCGGGTTCACGCGGTGGCCGGGGGCGGCACCCAGACGGTGGACGTCACGCTGGTCGGCATGAGCGTCGTACCGAACAGGATCGAGGCGCCCGCGGGCACCCGGCTGATCCTGCGGGTGACGAACAAGGACGCGCAGCGGCACGACCTGCGCCTCGCCACCGGGCAGCGCACGCCGATGCTGCGCGCCGGGCAGTCGGCCATGCTCACCGTGCCCGAGCTGACCGGTCCGGTGGACGGCTGGTGCACGGTCGCCGGGCACAGGGCCGCCGGGATGACGCTGCGCATCGAGGTCACCGGCTCGGCCGCGCCGCCGCAGGCCGCCGGCGACACGCCCGCGCACGACCCCAAGGCGCATTCGCACGGCCCGCTCAACCTGGCGGCCCCGATGAGCCCGGGGTGGAAGCCGTACGACGCGACCCTGCGGCCCGCGCCCGGCGGCGTCGAGCACAAGGTGGAGATCCGCGCCGTGGAGAAGGACGTCGAGGTCGCCCCCGGCGTACGGCAGCGCATGTGGACGTTCGGCGGCACGGTGCCAGGCCCGGTGCTGCGCGGCAAGGTCGGCGACGTGTTCACGGTCACGTTCGTCAACGACGGCACGATGGGCCACGGCATCGACTTCCACGCCGGGTCGCTCGCCCCGGACCGGCCGATGCGCACCATCGAGCCGGGCGAGCGGCTCACCTACCGGTTCAAGGCCGAGCACGCCGGGGCGTGGCTGTACCACTGCTCCACGATGCCGATGCTGCAGCACATCGCCAACGGCATGTACGGCGCGGTGATCATCGACCCGCCGGACCTGCCGCGCGCCGACCGCGAATACGTGCTGGTCCAAGGCGAGCTGTACACGGGCGAACCGGGCGCGGACGCCCACGTGGCCAAGATGCGCGAGGGCCGCCCGGACGGCTGGATGTTCAACGGCACGGCCGCGCAGTACGACCACGCGCCGCTCACCGCCCGCGCCGGCGAGCGCGTACGCGTCTGGGTCGTCGCCGCCGGACCCGCCTCCGGCACCGCCTTCCACATCGTCGGCGCCCAGTTCGACACCGTCTACAAGGAGGGCGCCTACCTGCTGCGGCGCGACGACGGCGGCGACGGCGCCGCCCAGGTGCTCGACCTCGCCGCCGCCCAGGGCGGCTTCGTCGAGACGGTCTTCCCCGAGCCGGGCCGCTACCCGTTCGTCGACCACGACATGCGCCACGCCGAGGCGGGCGCGCACGGGTTCGTCCAGGTCACCGAGTGACGGACGCGCTCACTCCGGGCACTCCTCCAGCTCGGCGATGCGCGCCTTCGCCTCGTCGAGCTGCCGCTTGAGGTCCTCCAGCTCGCGTTCGAGCTGCAGGATCCGCCGGATCGCGATGAGCGTCATGCCCTCGTCGGCCATCCGGGTGACGTGCTGCACGATCATGATGTCGTGGCGCGAGTAGCGGCGCTGCCCGCCCGCGGAACGGCGCGGGCTGACCACGTCGTGCTGGTCGAGCCGCCGCAGGTACGCCTGCTGGACCTGGAGCATGTCGGCGACCTGGCCCAGCGAGTAGAGCGGCGCGTGCTCGTCGTCGAACGGCAGCTTGGACATCATGACCTCCTCATCGCGGTGCGGCGGACCCGATCCGCGCCCCACGCCAGGTCACACGTCGATGACCGTCGGGTAACCACATCGGACAACTTCCTTGCAAAAAATTTATACCTGGAGTTATAAGTTCCATCGAACTCAACGACAAGTATCCCCGACTTTCCGAACGGACGGCTGGTGATGATGTCGCTGTTCCGCCCCCTCGCGTGCGCCTTGGCGGCCGTCCTCGGCCTCGCCGCCGCCTCCCCCGCGTACGCGCAGACCGCACCGTCACAGGTCATACGCTCCCAGGCGATCTCGCTTTCCACCCCGTACCCCTCGGTCGTCGTCGAGGCGGGCCAGCAGGTCTCGCTCGACGTGGAGGTGAACGCCTCCCCCAAGGGCCGGGTGAAACTCGACGTCGACGCGCCCAAGGGCTGGAAGAGCTCGCTGCGCGGCGGCGGTTTCGTGGTGTCCAGCGTGTACGCGGGCAAGGCCACGGTGACGCTCGACGTCACGGTGCCCGCCGACGCCAAGGGCGCCAAGAAGGTGACGGTGACCGCGACCGGTCCGGGCGGGCAGCGGGCCACGCTGCCGCTGACGCTGTCGGTGTCCGGCGGCGGCTCCGGCTCGGTGCGGCTTGAGGCGGAGTTCGCCAAGCTCACCGGCAAGGCCACCGACACGTTCGAGTACAACGTCACGCTGCGCAACGACACCGCGAAGAAGACCACGTACGCCCTCGCCGTGCAGGGCCCGTCCGGCTGGAACGTGTCCGCGAACCCGACCGCGCAGCAGCGCGCCACCACCGTCACCGTGGACGGCGGCGCCACCGAGACGATCAGCGTCTCCGCCGACCCGCCGGACAACCTCACCGCGGGCACGTACCCGATCCGCCTCGGCGTGACCGGCGGCGGCCGCGACGCCGCCATCGAGCTCGCCGCCGAGATCACCGGCACCGTCGAGCTTGAGCTCAGCACCCCGGACGACCGGCTCAACGCCTCCGGCACCTCCGGCGACCGCACCCGCGTCCCCGTCATCGTCACCAACAAGGGCTCGGCCCCGCTCAACGGCGTGACCCTCACCGGCTCCCCGCCGAGCGGCTGGGAGGTCAAGTTCGAGCCGGAGACCGTGAACATCGAGCCGCAGAAGTCGGCCCGCGTCAACGCGATCATCACCCCGTCCGGCGACGCCGTCACCGGCGACTACATGGTCACGCTGCGCGCGGAGAAGGACGGGCAGAGCTCCAGCGCCGACATCCGCTACACCGTGCAGACGTCCCAGTGGTGGGGCCTCGTCGGCATCCTGGTGATCGTGGCCGTGGCCGGCGGACTCTGGTACGTCTTCCGCGTCTACGGACGCCGCTGACGCGGGGGCGAGGCCGCCATGGACGACAGCGTCACCAGGCCCGCCGGGCCCGCCGAGGCGGCCCGGCCGGGCGTCACCACCGTCCTCGACGCCGCCGACCTCGACGTCATCAGGATCGACCGGCTCACCAAGCGGTACGGGGACGTCACCGCCGTCGACCGGCTCGACCTGCGGGTGCGCCGCGGCGAGGTGTTCGGCCTGCTCGGCCCGAACGGCGCGGGCAAGACGACCACGATCCTCACCCTGCTCGGCCTGATCGAGCCGACGTCCGGCAGCGTGCGCGTGCTCGGCCTCAACCCGGTCACGCAGGCGATCAAGGTCAAGCAGCAGGTCGGGTACGTCCCCGACTCGGTGGGCTTCTACCCGACGATGACCGGCCGGGAGAACCTCCGCTACACGGCCAGGCTGAACGGCCTGCGCCACGCCGAGGACCGCATCGCCGACGCGCTCGACCAGGTCGGCCTGGCCGACGCCGCCGACCGCCGCGCCGGCGCGTACTCGCGCGGCATGCTGCAGCGGCTCGGCATCGCCGACGCGCTCGTCAAGAACCCGTCGGTGATGATCCTCGACGAGCCGACGATCGCCATCGACCCCGAGGGCGTGCAGCTCGTGCTGTCGCTGATCCGGCGGCTGCGCGACGAGCGCGGCATGACCGTGCTGCTCTCCTCCCACCTGCTCTACCAGGTGCAGGAGGTGTGCGACCGGGTCGGCATCTTCGTGCGCGGGCGGCTCGTCGCGGCCGGCTCGGTGCGGGAGCTGTCCGAACGGCTCGCCCAGGGCCGCACCGTCACCGAGATCCAGGTCGGCGGCGACGTCGACGCCGCCGCCCGGCGCGTCGCCGAACTCGACGAGGTGCAGCAGGTCGACCGCGAAGGCGACCTGCTCGTCGCCGTGTGCACCGCCGACGTGCGCGCCCGCATCGCCGAGACCCTGATCGGCGCCGGCCATCCGCTGCTGCACCTGCGGCAGCGCAGCAGCCACCTGGACGAGATCTACCACCGGTACTTCCATGACGAAATCACCTGACATCGCCGCGCCGCCGCCGGGGTGGATCACGGTGGCGCGCAAGGAGATCGCCGACCATCTGCACTCGGCGCGCATGCTCGTGGTGGCCGGGCTGCTCACCGTCACCGGCGTCGCCGCCGTCTACGCGGCCGGCGGCCGCATCCGCGACGTGGCCTCGGCCGCCACCGACGACCCCGCGCTGTTCCTCAAACTGTTCACGATCTCCATCGAGAACACGCCGTTCGCGTTCGTCAACTTCGTCGCCCTGATCGGGCCGCTGCTCGGCATCGCGTTCGGCTTCGACGCGGTCAGCTCCGAACGCTCCCAGCGCACCCTCCCCCGGCTGCTCGCCCAGCCCATCCACCGCGACGACATCGTCAACGGCAAGTTCGTCGCGGGCCTCGCCGTCATCGGCATCCTGCTCACCGCGCTCATGGCGCTCGTCGCGGCCGTCGGCATCATCCGGCTCGGCATCGTGCCCCGGCCGGACCAGGTCGCGCGGCTGCTCGTGTACCTCGCGGTGTCGTGCGTGTACATCGGGGTGTGGCTGGCGTTCGCGCTGATGTTGTCGATCCTGCTGCACCGCGCGGCCACGGCCGCGCTCACCGGCATCGGCGCGTGGCTCGTGCTGTCGCTGCTCGCCGGGCTCATCGTGCAGATGGTGGCGGGCGTCTTCACCACGCCGGGCACGATCGAGAACGCCGAGATGCAACAGGCGCTGGGCCGGTTGTCCCCCGCCTTCCTCTACGAGGAGGTGACCGCGGCGCTCCTCACCCCGGAGCTGCGCACGTTGGGCGTGATCCTCCCGGAGCAGGCGTTCCGCGCGGTCCCGTCGCAACTCCCGCTGGGCCAGAGCCTGCTGCTGGTCTGGCCGCAGCTCGCGGCGCTGGTCGCGCTGACGGCGGTCATCTTCGCGCTCGCGTACGTGGCGTTCCTCCGCCAGGAGGTGCGTCTCTGATGATCGGGCGGCACCAGCCGATGTTCGTTTCCCGTTACGGCCCAGCCGACTTGACCGGCCACCGCCGCACGGGGCATCGGTCGGTGCCGCCCGCGTATGTCCGCACCACACAAGGCAGCCGACCGTCATCGAGGGCCTAGCCGCTCGCGGAAACCAACCCGTCATCAAATGCCGGATGATGTCTCGGTTGACCGCAATTTCCGCAGGTGGCCAACGGTGGCGTTTGACCGGCTTGCGGGGTGCGGCGGCGCGCGGGCGGCAGCCGCCGATGGCCGTGCGGCGGTGGCCCGCCGAGGCGGCTGGGCCGTAACGGATGTGCGCCTTGGCGAGACGGCCGGGCCGTAACGGATATCCGCCTCGGCGAGACGGCCGGGCCGTAACGGATATGCGCCTTGCCGAGACGGCCGGGCCGTAACGGATGCCTATTCTTCGCCGAGCTCCTCCCTGACCTCCTGGATGACGCGTTCCGCCACCGCGTCGAGCGCCGTCGCGAGCAAATCTTGCAGTTCCATGAGATCGACGCCCTCCTCGTGGCCCGCGGACATCGCGTAGAGCCCGTCGGCCGCCGCCATGTTGAGTTGGGCGAGGTGCAGGGCGATCTTGGGGCGGCGTTCCACGACCTCCGGGGGGAGGACGGCGGCCCACCAGTTGCTCATCTCCTCCAGGGTCTGCTGGCGGATGCGGAGGAAGCGCGCGCGGGCGGCGGGTTCGACGACGCGGCGTTCCAGCATGAGCATGAGGCCGAGGCGCATGAACGTGGGATGGCTGGCGAAGGTGCGGCCGGCGTCGCGGAGGACCTGGCGGAGGTGGTCGAGGCGGCTGACGCCGGGGGCGGGGGGTTGCCAGGCGGGGGTTTCGGGGAGCCAGTCGCGGTGGCTGTGTTCGATGACGGCGGCGAGGAGTTCGTCCTTGCTGCCGAAGTGCCAGTAGACGGAGCTCGCGGGTAAGCCGGAGCGTTTGGTCACCAAGGCGACGCTGGTGCCGTCGTAGCCACGCTCGGTGGCGATCTCGGCCGCGGCCTGGAGGATCTTGCGGCGGGACTCCTCGCTGTGCTGCGTGCGTCTTTCGGTTTTGGGGGGCACAGCCCACTTGCTATCACACGCCGCCGGGTTTAAGTTTCAGGACAGTAACCTCCCTGTAATGATCACTACAGATTGAAGCGCGCACTACATCTCACCGACGGCACCCGCGGCAGCGCCGAGCCGAGCGGCCGATCCGGACGCCGGGCCGTCCCGCACCGGACGACCGGGAGAGAGGAGAGCACGGATGCCCGTGTCCGCCACACACGGCGGCGGCTCGCCATTCTCCGGCGGGACCGGCGGCGAAGCGCAGCGCGAGCAGCCCGGCGGCCATCCCCCTGAACGCGCGCACTCCCGGCCGGGCCGTACGGCCTCGCGCCGGACAACCAGGGGGGTTGTTGCGGACGATCAACACCCAACCGGCACAATAGGCACTTGGTTGCCTACAAGCTGACAAAGCTCGCATAGATCAACCAACTCACCGCGATAGGACGAACCACACCCACCCGCCTCGACGGCACAGGGGAGACTCTCGCCCACTTCCCTGTAGTGAGTGATACAGGGACGAAAGGATGACCATGTCAATCGTCGAAGAGGTGCGGCCATGACGCGCGCCGTGCTGCCCGGCAGGAGCGCCGGAGAACGCCGTGCCCGGCTGCGCGAGCTGCTCGCCTCCGGGAACACCGTGATCGCCCCCGGCGTGACGGACGCCGCCGGGCTGCGGCTGGTGGAGGAGGCCGGGTTCGAGGTCGCCTACGTCACCGGGGCGGGGCTGGCCAACGCCCAGTTCGGGCTGCCGGACATCGGGCTCATCTCGCAACGGGAGGTCGTCGAGCACGTGTGGCGGCTCGCGTCCGCCACCGACCTGCCGCTGATCGTGGACGCCGACACCGGGTACGGCGGCCCGCTGCCGGTCATGCGCACCGTGCGCATGCTCGCGGACGCGGGGGCGGCCGCCGTGCAGCTTGAGGACCAGGTCCTGGAGAAGCGGTGCGGGCACTTCGACGGGCACAAGCTCATCGGCGGCGACGAGATGTGCCGGAAGATCGAGGCGGCGGTGGACGCCCGCGGCGACGACGGGCCGCTGATCGTGGCGCGCACCGACGCGCGCGGCGTGTACGGGCTGGAGGACGCGATCGCCCGCGCCAAGTCGTACGCCGAGGCGGGGGCCGACGTGCTGTTCGTGGAGGCGCCGCGCAGCGTCGAGGAGATGCGCGTCATCGGCGCGGAGCTGGCCGGCACGCCGCTGCTGGCGAACATCGTCGAGGGCGGCAAGACGCCCGAGCTGAGCGTGGCCGAGCTGAAGGAGCTGGGCTTCACGATCGCGCTGTTCGCCAACTACCTGATGCGCAGCATGCTGCAGGCCGGCCGGGAGGCGCTCGCCCACCTCGCCGCCAAGGGCGAGACGAGCAGCCGCACCGACCGGCTGCTGCCGTGGGCCGAGCGGCAGACCCTGTTCGGCCTGCCCGCGTACGCCGACCTTGAGCAGAGGTACGTCGATGGCTGAGCGCTTCGACGTGGTCGTGGCCGGCGCCGGGCTCGCGGGGGCGAGCGCGGCGGCGGCCGCGGCCGAGCGGGGCGCGTCGGTGCTGCTGGTGGAGAAGAACCCGCAGCCGGGCGGCAGCACGGTGCTCAGCTCGGGCCTGAACGCCTACGCGGGCACCGACGAACAGGCGGCGGCCGGGGTCGCGGACGACGTGGAGCTGCTGCGCCGGGACCTGCTGGAGACCGGCGGGCACCGCAACGAGCCGACGCTGGTGGACGCGTACTGCCGCGAGCAGCTCACCACCTACCGCTGGCTGCGCGAGCACGGCGTCGTCTTCGGCGCGCCGCTCGCCGCCTCCGGCCAGTCGGTGCCGCGCTCGCACCCGGTGGACACCGCCAAGATGGTCGAGGCGCTGCTGCGCGCGGCGGCGTCGAACGGCGCGCGGATCCGCTACCGGTGGTCGGTCAAGCGCCTGGAGACGACCGGCGACCGGGTGAGCGGCCTGCGCGTGGCCGACCGGGACGGCGCCGAGCACCACGTCGAGGCGGGCGCGGTCGTGCTCGCCACCGGCGGCTTCTCCCGCAGCCCGGCGCTGATCAAGCGGTTCGCGCCGCGCATGGAGAAGGCGATCAAGGCGGGCGGCGCGGGCAACACCGGCGACGGCCTGCTCATGGCGTGCAAGCTCGGCGCGGGCCTCGCCGACCTGCCGTACATCAAGGCGACGTTCGGCGTGTTCCCGTGGCCGTCGCCCGCCGAGGAGGGGCACGGCCTGCTCGCCGTCTACAAGGGCGCGATCGCGGTGAACGGCAACGGCGAGCGTTTCACCGACGAGTCGCTGCCGTACAAGGAGATCGGCGACGCCTGCCTGGCGCAGCCGGAGGGCATCGCGTTCCAGATCTTCGACGCGCCGGTGCTCGACACGGCCAACCCGGACGTGCCGATCTACGACTTCGCGCCGCGGCTGCGCGCCGGCCAGTTCCAGCAGGCCGACACGCTGCCGGAGCTCGGCGAGCTGCTCGGCATCCCCGGCGACACGCTGCGGGCCACCGTCGACGACTACAACCGGCGGATCGCCGCGGGCGAGCCGGACCCGTTCGGCCGCCGCACCCTCTCCGGCGGCGTCGGCGAACGCAAGCCGATCGTCACCCCGCCGTTCTACGGCTACCCGTGCACGGCGGTGCTGCTCGCCACGTACGGGGGCGTCACGGTCGACGCGGAGGCGCGGGTGCTCGACGTGTTCGGCGAGCCGATCCCCGGCCTGTACGCCGCGGGCGAGGTCACCGGCGGCTTCCACGGCGCCGGCTACGTCACCGGCACCTCCCTCGGCAAGTCCGCCATCTTCGGCCGGCTCGCCGGGATCACGGCGCAGAAGGAGGCCGCATGACCGACGTGTCCGACCCGACCGGACGACACGCCCAGGCCACCGGCCCGGCCGCCCTCGGCCGAAGCGCCGCGCGGACGGGAGACCGCACGGCCGGACGCCCTGCCCCGATCACCGAGGTCACCGCGCAGAAGGAGGCCGCATGAGGGACGTCTTCGACCTGACCGGGCGGCGCGCCCTGGTCACCGGGGCCGCCAAGGGCGGGCTCGGCGCGCAGGCGGCGCTCGCCCTGGCGCGGCGCGGAGCCGAGGTGGTCGTCGCCGACCTGCCCTCGCGCGGCGCTGACCTGGACGCCACGCTCGGACAACTGCTGCGGACCGGCATGCGGGCCCGCGCGCTGCGCTTCGACGTGACCGACGAGGCCCAGGTCGAGGCGGTGGTGGCGCACGCCGCCGACCCGGACGGGCGGCTCGACATCCTGGTGAACGCGGCCGGCATGATGCTGCGCCGCGAGGTGCAGGACACCTCGCTGGACGAGTGGCGGCGCGTGCTCGACGTGAACCTGACCGGCACCTGGCTGCTCAACCGGGCGGCGGGCCGCATCATGACCCGCCGGGGCAAGGGCGCGATCGTCAACTTCTCCACCGTGTACGCCGAGCGCGTCGGCCCGATCCCCGAGTCGGCGTACTACGCGTCGAAGGCCGGCATCGGCAACCTGACCAGGTCGATGGCGGCCGAGTTCGGCCCGCACGGCGTCACGGTGAACTGCCTCGCCCCGGCCGTGTTCTACCCGACCAGGATGACCGCCCCGCTGAGCGAGGACCCGGACCGGCTGCGCTGGTTCGCCGAGCGCACCATGCTCGGCCGGCTCGGCGACCCGGAGACCGACCTGGAGGGCCCGCTGCTGCTGCTCGCCTCCGACGCGGGCCGCTACATGACCGGCCAGATCGTGTACGTGGACGGCGGCTGGTCCGCGTGGTGAGCCCCGTCACGAGCACCGCCGCCACCCTTCCGAGCACACTCCCGAGGAGAACCTGACCATGGGCCGTACGGCTCTGCTGTTTCTGGACTACCAGGTGGCGCTGTGCGAGCGCGGCGAGCACTGCCGCCTGCCCGCGCTCGCCGAGCAGGTCGAGCGCCGCGGCGTGATCGCCGCCGCCGAGAAGACCCTCGCCGCCGCCCGCCGCGCCGGCCTGTACATCGTGCACGTACGGCTCGCCTTCGACCCGTCGTACGAGCTGCGCACCAACCGCACCCCGCGCTTCGACGCCTACCCGCGCGACCGCGCGATGCTGGCGAACTCCCCGGGCGCGGCGATCGTCAGCCCGCTCGCCCCGCTGCCGACCGAGCCGGTCATCGACAAGGGCGCGGTGGGCGCGTTCGCGGGCACGCCGCTGCAGAGCATGCTGCTCGCGGCGGGCGTCGACCATGTCGTGCTCGGCGGCGTCGCCACGAACCTCGCGGTCGAGTCGACCGCCCGCGTCGCCGCCGACAGCGGCCTGCAGGTCACCGTCCTGGCCGACCTGTGCGCCTCGTTCGACCCGGCGCTGCACGACGTCGCGGTCGAGAAGATCCTGCCGATGTTCGCCTCGGTCCGCGACTCGGCCGAGTTCCTCGCCGACCTCTGAGCAGCAAGAAAGTAGGAGCGGAGATGTCCGAAAACAACGAGTTCGACGACAACGAGTTCGACGTCGTGGTGGTCGGCTCCGGCGTCGCCGGGCTCACGGCCGCGCTGTCCGCGGCCGAGGAGGGCGCCCGGGTCGTCGTGGTCGAGCGGGCCTCCCGGTCCGAGAGCGGCGGCAACACCCGCTACACCGAGGCGTTCCTGCGGATGAAGTCGATCGACGAGGTCTCCGAGGACTTCGAGGAGCGGCTGCTCGGCGACTTCATGGGCCACCCGGACCCGTCGCTGCTGGTGGAGTCGCTGCGGGAGCGCGACTCGTGGTCGCAGCCGACGCGCACGCTGAGCGTCGTCGACCCGGACGTGGTCGCCGCCCTCGCCGAGAACGCCGGGCCGACGCTGCGCTGGATCCGGGACCACGGGGTGCGGTTCGAGGCGCTCCCCACGCCGTTCCTCACCACGTCAACCACCCGCCTGATGCCGATCGGCGGCGGCCTCGCCCTCGTCGAGGCGCTCACCGAGGCGGCGGAGAAGGCCGGGGTGACGTTCCGGTACGAGACGTCGGCGCGGTCGCTCATCGTCGAGAACGGCGCGGTGACCGGCGTGCGCACGTCGCGCGGCGAGCTGCGCGGCCGGGTGATCCTGGCGTGCGGCGGCTACGAGGGCAACCCCGAGCTGATGGCCCGCTACCACGGGCGCGGCGGCCGGTACACGCGGCCGGTGGCGCGCGGCGGCCACTACAACAAGGGCGAGGGCCTGCTCATGGGTCTCGCCGCCGGCGCGGCGACCGCGGGCGACTTCGCGCTGTTCCACGCCGAGCCGGTGGACCCGCGCTCCGGCCAGCCCGAGGCGGCGATCTTCGCGTTCCCGTACGGCATCCTGGTCAACCGGGAGGGCCGCCGGTTCACCGACGAGGCGCCCGGCCCGGTGGACGCCTGGTACGAGCGGGTGGCCCGGCGCATCCACGCGCAGACCGAGGGCATCGCGTACGCGATCTTCGACGCGGGCTGGCAGGACGTGCCGAACTTCTCCGCGGCGATCCGCACCGACCAGCCGCCGATCGAGGCCGACGACCTGGAGTCGCTCGCCGCGAAGCTGGAGGTGCCCGCGGACGCGCTCGCCGCGACCGTCGCCGAGTACAACAAGGCGTGCGTCGAGGGCGAGTACCGGCCGCTTGAGGTGGACGGCCTCGCCACGCAGGGCCTCACCCCGCCGAAGTCGAACTGGGCCCGGCCGATCGTGAAGGCGCCGTTCCGGGCGTACCCGATCATCGCGTCGAACGTGTTCACGTTCGGCGGCCTGAAGACCGACGACCGGGCCCGGGTGGTGGACGTGGACGGGTCGGCGATCCCCGGCCTGTACGCGGCGGGCGAGCTGACCGGCATGTACTACACGAACTACACCGGCTCCACCTCGGTGCTGCGCGGCGCGGTCTTCGGCCGCATCGCCGGGCGGCACGCGGCCGGCGCCGCCTGATCGTCGACGGATGAACCCTCCCGGACGCCCCCACCGGGCCTGAACACGGCAGGAAAGTGACATGCGAATCTGGCACCAGAGCTTCACCGTGCTCGACGACGTGCCGCACTACCGGGACGCGCTGCAGCGCCACCTCACCGCGGTGGCCCGCCCCGGCACCGAGGTGGAGCTGCACGGCATGGCCCCGGGCACGTACCCCAGCGCCTACCCCGGCACCCACATCGGCTACCTGTACCTGACGAACCTGCACCGCGAGCAGTTCGTCCGGGCCGCGCTCGCCGCCGAGGAGCAGGGCTACGACGCGTTCTTCATCGCCACCCTGCCCGACACCGGCTTCGAGGAGATCCGCACGCTGGTGGACATCCCGGTGGTGGCGTTCGGCAACTCGTCGGTGGCGTTCGCGGCGACGCTCGGCGTCCGGGTCGGCATCGTCAACTTCATCGCCGCGCTGGAGCCGCAGATCCGCCGCAACATGGCCGGGTACGGCTTCGGCTCGATCGTCGGCCCGATCGTGCAGGTCGCCGCCGAGTTCACCGACGTGATGGCCGCCTACGACAACCCGGGCCCGCTGATCGACGCGTTCCGCGCCGCGGCCCGCCGCGCCATCGACGCCGGGGCCGACGTGATCGTGCCCGGCGAGGGCCCGCTGAACGTGTTCCTCGCCGACCAGGGCGTCTCCCGCGTCGACGACGTACCAGTGATCGACTCGCTGGGCGCGACGCTCGCCCTCGCCGAGACCCGGGCCGACTTCCGCCGCCGCAACGGCCTGCACCCGTCCCGCCGCGGCCTCTACTTCGCCAAGCCCGACCCCGAGCTGGTGAAGGCGGCCCGCGCGTTCTACTACGGGGAGCGGGCATGACGTTCGACTACGAGGTGGACGTGGCCGTGGTCGGCGGCGGCGCGTGCGGCCTGATGGCCGCGCTGCGCGCCGCCCGCGACCCGGAGCTGGTCGTCGCCGTCTACGAGAAGAGCACCAAGGAGGGCTGCAACACGCAGTTCTCCAGCGGCAGCCTCGCCGCGGGCGGCACCCGCTTCCAGCGCGCGGCCGGCATCGACGACTCGCCGGAGCGGCACGCCGCCGACATCCTCAAGGTGAGCCAGGACCCCGAGTCCGAGCCGATCGTCACCGCGCTGTGCCGGGTCGCGCCCAGGTACGTGGAGTGGCTCGCCGACGAGCTCGGCCACCCGGTGGAGATCGGCGTCGACATGGCCCGCTCCGGCCAGAGCGTGCCGCGCCTGCACACCGACACGGGCCGCGCGGGCGGCGGCCGCCTCGTCACCACGATGCGCAAGGCGGTGGAGGCGGCCGACAACATCGCCTTCGTCGACAACGCCCCCGGCGTCGGCCTCATCACCGAGCCCGGCGAGAACGGCCGCGCCAAGGTCGTCGGCGTCGAGGTGCTGGAGAACGGCGAGCGCCGCCGCGTCGGCGCGAAGGCGGTCGTGCTCGCCGCCGACGGCTTCGGCAACAACCCGAAGATGCTCGCCGAGTACTGCCCGCAGGCCGTCGACGCCTTCTACAGCGGCGTGAGCACCAGCACCGGCGACGCGATCACCTGGGGCGTCGAGCTCGGCGCGCAGGTCCGCAACATGGCCGCCTACCTCGGCCACGGCCTCGTCGTCCCCGGCCACGGCACCCGGCTCAACCCGGTCCTGCCGTTCCTCGGCGCGCTGCTCGTCGGCGTGGACGGCCGCCGGTTCGTGGACGAGAAGGCCCAGGGCTACTCGAAGCTCGGCCGGATCATCGCCCGGCAGCCGTCCCGCAAGGCCGTGCTCATCTGGGACGAGCGCATGCACGAGACCGCGATGCACTCGGAGCTGATGCGGGAATCCGCCGCCGCCGGCGCGTTCGGCCGGTACGAGTCGGTCGCCGAGCTGGCCAAGGCGTACTCGCTGCCCGAGGACGCGCTCGCCGACACGATCGCGAACTTCCCCGTCGTCTCCGTCGTGGAGGACCCCGCCGGCGTCGACCACGGCCGCCTGGAATTCCCGCTACGCGCGGGCTGGGTCACCCACGGCATCCTCACCACCCAGGGCGGCCTCGTCGTCGACACCACCGGCCGCGTCCAGCACCGCGACGGCGGCTGGATCGAGGGCCTGTACGCCGGAGGCGGCTCGGCCTGCGGCATCTCCGGCCCGTCCGCCGAAGGCTACATGTCCGGCAACGGCCTGCTCGCCGCCCTCGGCTTCGGCTGGATCATCGGCGACCACCTCGCCGCGGCAGGCTAGTCACTTCGCACACCCCACCCGCCCGCGCGACCACCACCGGAAACCCTCACCGTACGAAGGCGCCGCACCGGGCGGGCGAGCGCCACGAAGCACCGCGCACCCGGCCGGATACCCCGTCCCGGTGCGCGGTGCCTCATCGCTCCCGTTCAGACGAGCTCGATCGCCCGGGTCGCCGATGCGGTCTCGTCATCGACATCAGCGGCCGGGGTGCGCCACCGCGACGCCGACTGGATCAAAGCCAGCACGCCGTCGACCGAGCACGAGGTCAAGGCGACGCGTAGAACGTCTTCTGCACGTTCTTATCGTCGACGCACGTCAGCCACCACATGAAGGTGATGCCGTCCGTCGTGCACTTTCTGGTGTTGAACACGTGGTCACGGTACTGCGTGTTGTATCCGTTGTGCACCGTGACCTGCCTGGCTATGTCTCCGCCTCGGACCCACACGTCAAGGAAGATTCGATCACGGTCCCTGCGACGTACCGTGAGCGTCGCCCGCTGCCCCGCCATCCGGTCGCCCGAACACCTGTATTCGAAGTCCGCGTTATTGTCGTAGCTCTGCGCGGTGAGGCAGAAGTCCGCGGTGAACAGGGCGCCGTTCACGATTTCAAGCGTGTAGGTGGAAGCCGCCGACGCGGGAGACGCGGCCACCAGACCGGCACCCCCCAGCGCCGCCATCAGCATTCCGGCCGCGGCGACTCGAAGTGATTTCGACATTGGAATTCCTTTCCAATTCGTTTCCATGGATCACGCTCGCCGACCGCCGGGGACGGTGTCGCCATCCGCACCTCAGCCGTTGCCCCTGGGCTTGATTATGGGGCGTGCCTCCTTGTAGGGAGGACGAGGATGCACTTCGTATATAGGCGGGGGGCAGTCTTCGGGGAAATACCAACAGTTGGCCGGTGCGGCGGCCTGCGCGGGGGCGGCGGCGAGCACGATGCCGGCGCCGAGGAAACTCGCTCCAAGCGCGGCCACGCCCGCCTTCTTGAGCCGATTGAACATTGCTCTTCCTCCAAAGTGATACGGGTCGCTTACCCTGCCGATTGTCCTTGTCAGGCCGTCGCGGTCCTCTGCGGCGCCATCCGCACCTCAGCCCTTGCCCCCGGGAAGCTTCCCGCGCACTGGCCCGTAGGTAGGCGTGTCATAAATAGGCGGGGGGCAGCCTTCAGGGAGAAACAGACAGGTGGTCGGTGCGGCGGCCTGCGCGGGGGCGGCGGCGAGCACGATGCCGGCGCCGAGGAAACTCGCTGCAAGCGCGGCCACGCCCGCCTTCTTAAGCCGATTGAACACTGCTCTTCCTCCAAAGTGATACGGGTTGCTTACCCTGCCGATTGTCTTTGCCGGGCCGTCGCGGTTCTCCGCGGTGCCGCGGTGCGGTCTGCGATGCAGACAGACCCGACGCGGTGTTCCGGCCTCGGATTTCAGGCGCCCTCAAGAAGAGGTCATTGCTTGTAGAATTCCACGCCGTCGCACACGAGCTTCCAGTCAAAGGTCGTGCCCGAGATCGTACATTCCCTGGTGTTGAACACGTGCCTGTTCGCCCGCTCGTTGAATCCGTTGTGCAGGGTGATCTGCTTTCCCGCGGCCCCGGCCCGGACCCAGACGTCCAGCCAGACTCGATGGCGATCCGTGACGTCCACCCGCAGCGTGCCCGAACTGCCTACCATACGGTCGCCCGAACATCTCGACGTGTGGTCGCGGAAATCGTCGTAGCTCTGCGCGTGGATGCAGAAGTCCGCGGAAAAAGCCGCTTGGTGATAGATCTTGACCGAGTACTGCGCAGCCGCGGACGCGGGCGACGCGGCAATCAGGCCCGTGCCCCCCAATGCCGCCAACATCACGCCGGCCGCGGCGACTCGAAACGATTTCGACATAAGACCCTACCCTTCCGACCTGTCGCGTGGGATGAGTGGTACGGGAAACGATGCGGAGTTCATCGAGGACGGCGGTGGTCTACGGACGTGATTTCACGCGGGTTGCTTGTAAAAGATTTTTCCGTGGCAGTCCAGGGACCAGATCAAGGTGGTGCCGCGCAGTACGCACTCTCTGGTGTTGAACACGTGCTCCTTCAGCCCGACGTGGTAGCCGTTGTGCAGCGTGATCTGCTCGCCCGAGACCCCGCCGCGGACCCAGACGTCCAGCCAGACCCTATGGCGGTTTGTGACAGGCAGCGCCAGGTTGGCTATCTGATTGATCGCCTTGTCGTCGGAACATGTCCACCGGTGGTCGTTGTGGTTGTCGTAGTTCTGCGCGTGCAGGCAGAGATCCGCGACGAAGTAGCCCTGCTGATAGACCGAGACCACATACCTGGTATCCGCGGACGCGGGTGACGCGGCCGTCAGGCCCGCACCCCCCAGTGCCGCCAGCATCACGCCGGCCGCCGCGACTCGAAGCGATTTCGACATGAACGCTCTTCCTTTCCAGCCCGTTCTTGCGAAAATCACGACGTGACGGTCACGTCTCGTAGAAGTTCTCGCCGTCGCAATAGAGGTCCCAGTCAAGGGTCGTGCCGCGCAGAATGCACTGCCGGGTGTTGAACACATTCTTTTTCAGTCCGACGTGGTAGCCGTTGTGCAGAGTGATCTGCTCGCCATTGGCCCCGGCTCGGACCCAGACGTCGAGCCAGGCCCGATGGCGATCGGTGACAGGTATCGACAGCCGGAACTGCCTGTCGATGCCCTTGTCCCCGGAACATTCCCACCGGTGGTCGTTGTGGTTGTCGTAGCTCTGTGCGTGCAGGCAGAAGTTCGCGACCAGGAAGCCCTGCTGATAAATCAGGACCGAGTACGTGCTGGCCGCCGACGCGGGCGACGCGGCTACCACGCCCGCGCCTCCCAACGCCGCCAGCATCACGCCGGCCGCGGCGACTCGAAGCGATTTCAACATGGGACTCCCCTTCCAATCCGTTTCCATGGATCGCGCTCGCCGAGACCATCGCGGGCTTCCCCGTCATCTCCGTCGCCGAGAACCCGACCGGCGTCGGCCACGCCGTCTGGAATCCCACCGCGAAGGGGGGCCGCGCGCTCCCGGGTGCACGGCGCCGACGTTCCCTGCGAAATCCCGATGGTTTTCCCTGCGGCTCCTCGCAGGGAAGCGATGTGAGCTTCAGCGAGAAGGGCCGCCATCCTGCGGGGATGGGGCGTTATTAATGGTCGTCTGGATCAGCGAAAAGGCCGGCAGTGTCCTCAGGGTCGGCGACGCGATCCGCATTCGACCTCCGTGGCGGCATGCGCGGGGGCTGCCAGCACAATGCTGGAAGTCGCCGCGAGTGCGACTACGACCCCCTTATTGAGCTGATTCACCACTACTCTTCCTCCACGAGTGATGCGAGTTCCCTGAAGAACACGGGGGCATCACTCCATACCAGACCCGATCAGGTGCCTCAGAACTGTTCAAAAATTTAATTAACTGTGCGCCACCGGAAGTACGCGAGATGCACATGGGCGCTTCCGACACAGAGACCTTGACACGTGAGCCTAAAGCAGGTCAAGCAACTGCGAGCAATTCTTGCGGGCGACAAGAATTCCGATTCCACGGTAAGACGCCTGACCCGAGATCGACGGCCCGGCTCCCATGTGCCGCGCCACCTGCGACGACGCCGGCCTTCGGGTCGGCGCCGAGACGGCGCGGAGTGAATTATTTCACATACCAACCAACTGCGTTGGCACGGTGGAACACGATTTCAAGGCTTCGCGGAAACGCCGTCGGAATGAAATTTCATAGCGGTCTCGGCCGGTGCACGCCGGCACGACCACACCCCCTCCGCACGGCCCCATCCCCGCGCCGAAGGGACCGGCCTGCGAAAATCGCCCGGCGGACGGACCCGTCCGGCCGCGCGGGGCCGGGACGCCGCCGGGCGGGACCCTTCGACGGTTCCCCCATGCGGCACAGATTTCTTGCCGCCTCCCGCCGCGCGGCCTACGTTTCCCAACCACAGGATGTGTAGCGCGCACTACAGGACGGGCCACGCGGCCCGAAGTCCGCGCGAAAGAGGGAAGGGAAGCATGGGAGCCGAGCCCCGCATCGAACGGCTGATCGCCGAGAAGGCCACGAGCCTCCGGTTCGCCGACCTGCCGCCGAACGTGGTCCGGCTCGCCAAGGTGGCCGTCGCCGACACGCTCGGCGTGGGGCTCGCCGGCGCCCGTGAACCGGTGGCGCGTGCCGCCGCCGCTCTGGTGACGACCGCCCCTCGGCCGGGGGTCGCGACCATCTGGGCCACCGGGGACGGCGCGGCGCCGCACGACGCCGCGTACGCGAACGGGGTCGCCTGCCACAGCCTCGACTGGGACGACTACATGCACCCGATGCACGGCCACTGCAGCGCCGTGCTGCTGCCGGTCTGCTGGGCGCTGGCGGAGAGCGCCGACGCCGACGGGCGGCGCTTCCTCGAGGCGTTCGTCACCGGCTACGAGATCAACGGCCTGCTCGGCCGCGTGCTCGCCACCCCGCACTACGAGAAGGGCTGGCACGCCACCAGCACGATCGGCGTGATCGGCGCCGCCGCCGCGGCGGCCCGCCTGCTCGGCCTGGACGCGGACAGGACCGCGCACGCCCTCGGCATCGCCGCCTCCCACGCGAGCGGCATCCGGGTCAACTTCGGCTCGATGACGAAGTCGCTGCACGCCGGCCACGCCGCCCGCGAGGGCCTCTCCGCCGCGCTGCTCGCCCGCAACGGCGTGACCTCGTCCGCCGACTGGCTGCTCGGCCCGAACGGCTACCTCTCCCTGTACCAGGGGCTGATGGGCCCGGACGAGGCCGCCGAGTCGATCGCCGCGCACGACTTCGGCTCGTTCGTCATCGAGGGCCCGGTCGGCCTGGTGCAGAAGCCGTACGCGTGCTGCGGCAGCAGCCACGCCGCCGTCGAGGCCCTGATCTCGCTGATCGAGGAGAACGACCTGACCCCCGACCGCATCGACGCGATCGAGGTGCACCACGACCCCCTGCTGAACAAGACCCTCATCCACCGTGACGCCCACAACGCGCTGGAAGGCCGCTACTGCCTGGAGTACACGATGGCGGTGGCGGCGGTGGACCGCGCCGGCGGCGCGGAGCAGTTCAGCGACGAGTCGGTGCACCGCCCCGAGGTGCGCGCGATGATGGCGAAGGTCTCCCGCGTCCCCGACCGCAGCAACGGCCCCGAGGCCCGCTTCGCCGCCGAGGTGGTGATCCGCTCCGGCGGCCGCGAGTTCCGCCGCCTCCAGGAGCACCAGCCCGGCCACCCCAGCCGCCCGCTCACCGAGGAGCAGCGCGACGCCAAGTTCGCCGCCGCCGTCCGCCCCCTCCTCGGCGACCGCGCCATCGAACTGCGCACCCGCATCGCCAGGCTGGAGCAGGCCACCTCCTGGCGAGACCTCGCCGACCTGATCCTCCTCCCCACGGCGGCGCGGGCCTGAGCCCCCGACAGGCCCGCCCACCCGCCGACCGACGGCCGCCGGGTTCTCTCCTCCTCCTCCCCCTGCCCGGCGGCCGTCGCCATGTCCGCACCCGGCCGCGCTCCCTTGGCCCGGCCCCTGTCCCACACCCGGCGAGCGTCACCCCGTCCGCGTCCGGCCGCCGTCCTCCTGGCCCGCCTCGGCCGCCGTTCCCTTGACCCGCCCGGACGCCATCCCCCCTGGCCGCCCCGCGAGCGTCACCCCGTCCGCGTCCGGCCCGCCCAACGCCCTTCCCGCACCCGGCCGCCCGGACCCGGACAAGCGAAACGCCGGCGCCCCAAGGAGCACCGGCGTAGCGCGTGGATAGGGGCTCAGCTCTTCGCCGACGACTCGCTCGGGCCGAAGTACGCGTTCTGCAGAAGCTGCCCGTCCTCCAGCCCGGCGACATCGCCGGTGTAGACCGAGCGGCCGTTGGCCAGCACCACGGCCTGGTCGCAGATGCGCAGGGCGGCGGAGAAGTTCTGCTCCACCAGCAGCACCGGCGTCTGCGCGGCGATCTGCCGCAGCGCCTCGTACACGGTCTGCGACACGAGCGGCGACAGCCCGAGCGACGGCTCGTCCAGCATGATCAGCCGCGGGTTGCCGACGAGGGCGCGGCCGATCGACACCATCTGCTGCTGGCCGCCGGACAGCGTCCACGCCATCTGCCCGGGGATCTCCCGCAGCGCCGGGAACAGGTCGAACACGTCCCCGATGGAGTAGCCGCCGCCCCGTCGCCCCCGCGCGGTCATGCCGACCCGCAGGTTCTCCAGCACGGTGAGGTTGCCGAACAGCCGCCGCCCCTCGGGCACGTGGATGAGCCCGAGGCGGGCGATGCGCTCGGGGCTCATGCCGCGCAGGCTGACCCCGTCGAAGACGATCTCCCCCTCGTACGGCACCAGCCCCGACACGGCCTTGAGGGTGCTCGACTTGCCCGCGCCGTTCGCGCCGAGCAGGGCCAGCGCGCCGCTGGCGGCCATCGGCAGGTCCAGCCCGTCCACCGCCACGGTGTTGCCGTACTGGACCCGCAGTCCCGAGATGCTCAACATGGTCATGTCCCCAGGTAGGCCTCGATGACGGCGGGGTCCTTGAAGACGCGCTCGGGCGGGCCCGAGGCGATCAGCCGCCCCAGTTCGAGGACGTCGATGCGGTCGCAGATCCGGCTCAGGTACTCGATCTTGTGGTCGACGATGAGCAGCGACACGCCCTCCTCGCTCACCGAGCGCAGCAGGTCGGCGAGCCGCTTGGTCTCCTCGGCGTTGAGCCCGGCGGACGGCTCGTCCAGCGCGATCACGGCGGGCCGCCCGGCGAGCGCCCGCGCGATCTCCAGGTACCTGGCCTGCCCGTACGCGAGCCCCTCGGCGAGCTGGTCGCGCAGCGCCGCGAGGCCCACGGTGGCGAGGGCCCGCAGCGCCCGCTCGGTGCGCTCGTGCTCGTCGCGGAGCATGGCGCGCCGGGCCAGCGTGGCGCCGAGGAAGCCGGTGCGCCGGAACCGCTCGTCGGACAGCATCACGTTCTCGACGCAGGTGAGGTCCTCGAACACCTGCGGCGTCTGGAACGTCCTGCTCAGCCCGGCGGCGCGCACCTTCAGCGGCCGGCCGAGCGGCACCTGCCGCCCGCGCAGGGTGAGCGAGCCGGTGGCGGGGACGATGCCGCAGATGGCGTTGAGGAAGCTCGTCTTGCCCGAGCCGTTCGGGCCGACGATGCCGACCACCTGGCCCTCGTCCAGGCTCAGCGTGACCCCGTCGACGGCGGTGTTTCCGCCGAATTTGACCCGGATGTCCTTCGCCTCAAGCATGGTTCGCCGCCTTGCCCTTCCGGCCCGTCCAGCCCCGCGCCTTCTCCGCGAGCCACGAGATCGCGCCGACGATGCCGTTCGGGAACAGCACGATCACCGCGAGCAGCAGCAGCGAGTAGACGACGGTCTCGTACTCCTTCACCGGGCGCAGGAACTCCGGCAGCCAGGTGAGGAAGAACGCGCCCGCGACCCCGCCCCACAGCGAGCCCGCGCCGCCGAGCAGCAGCATCAGGAACAGGTTGATGGAGACGCCGACCTCGAACGACTCGGGCGCGATCGTGCCGAGCGAGTGCGCCTGCAGCACCCCGGCGAGCGCGCCGAGGGTGGAGCCGTACGTGAACAGCGTCATCGCGCTGCGCCGCGGGTCGATCCCGTTCGACTCGGTGACCTGCGGGATCGCCTTCACCGCCAGCGAGTGCCTGCGCAGCGGCGAGCGTTCCAGCAGCACGCTGAGCAGCAGCACCACGCCGAGCACCGCGAGCAGGAACCAGAAGATGTCGCCGGGCAGCGGGAACTCGTATCCGGCGACGCTCGGCGGGGCGATGCCGTACAGGTTGCCGCCGCCGGTCGGGCCCGCGGTCACCTCCCAGTTCCGCAGCACCAGCACGACGATCTCCGCGAACGCCATCGCGCCGATCGCGAAGTACATGTGCTTGGCGTTGCGCAGCAGGAAGGCCAGCCCGTAGCTGAGCACCGCCGCGACGATCAGCGCCACCCCGGCGGAGAACACGAAGCCGTAGTCGGGCGAGAGGATCGCCGACGTGTACGCCCCGATGCCCATGAACGCCGCCTGCGAGAAGGCGAACATGCCGCCGAGCTGGTACGCGAAGTACAGGCCGACCGTCGCGACGGAGATCGTCAGCGCGTTGTTGAACACGCTGATCTGGTACATGTTCTCGGTGTTCCCGGCGCCGATGAGGGCGATCACGACGAGGAAGGCCACCACCGTGAGGTAGTGGCGCCGCCGGTACACGGGCGGCAGCGCGCCCGCCGACTTCCCGCGCCGGTGGCCCGGCTTGGCGCCTGCGCTCTGGTCGCGTTCAGAGGCGAGCACTCGCCTCACCCCCGAAGAGTCCCTCAGGCCGGAAGGCGATGATCAGCAACATGACGGCGAAGGGGAAGATCTCCCGCCAGTTCGTGGAGATGTAGCCGCCGCCGAACTGCTCCGCCAGGCCGAGCAGCACGGCTCCGGCCACCACGCCGCCGAACCGCCCGAACCCGCCGATGATCGCCGCGCCGAACGCGAACAACATCGGCGAAAGCCCCATCTCGGGGGTGAGCGCGGCGACCGGCCCGAGCAGGATGCCGGCGAGCCCGGCCATCGCGGACGCGAGCGCGAACGTGATGATGGACAGCCGGTTCACCGCGATGCCCTGCAGCCGGGCCGCGTCCCGGTCGAACGCGAGCGCCCGCACCTGCCGGCCCATGTCGGTGCGGTTGAACGCCCAGGACAGCGCCGCCACCGCGATCGCGCAGACCACGATGACGAACAGCGAGTGCTTCGGCACCGGCGCGCCCAGGATGGTGACCGTGTCGAGGCCGAACAGGCTGCGCAGGCTGCGCGGCTCCGCGTCGTACCACAACACGATCAGGCCGACGAACGCGAAACCGCCGGCGAGCGTGGACAGGAACACCGAGTCGACCGGCCGGGTGCGCAGCGGCGCGTACGTGAGCCGCTCAAGCCCGACCCCGACCAGCGCCATCACCACGATGGACAGCAGATAGGAGACGAGCAGCGGCATCCCGGCGTCGGTGGACGCCCAGAACGCGATGTACGCGCCCAGCCCGACCAGGCCGAACTGGGCGGCGTTCACGATGCCGGTGGCCTTGTAGAGGATGACGATCCCGAGGGAGACCAGGGTGTAGATCGCCCCGAGCGTCAGCCCGCTGAACAGCAGAGCGACGAAGTTGCTCATCCGGACTCCGTTCCGGCCGCGCCGGGCGGGCGCCCGGCGCGGCCGTCGACGACGTGCGTCATCCCTGCTTGCGGCCCTGGCCGGCGAGCTGGTCGGCGGTGTAGCGGGCCAGCTCCGTGGGCTCGCCCTTCGCGTACGAGATCACCACGGCCTCGTGCATGAGCTCGTGCCGGTCGTCGGCCTGGTACTTGGAGGCGCACATGGTGCCCTCGGTTATGCTCAGCGTCTTCAGCGCCTCGGCGATCTTCGCCTTGTCCACGCCGCCCGCGGTCTCCACCGCCTTCTTGGCGAGCATGACCGCGTCGTACCCGACCGCCGCCGACGAGTCGGCCACGGCGTCGTACTTCTCCTGGAACCGCTTCGCCCACTCCTGCACGTGCGGGCGGGTGTCGGCCGCCGGGTCGCAGGAGGACATGCCGATCAGCGAGTCGCGGTTCTCCACC
>Ga0164243_10002897_pt1 | contig 27838 bp, 26 predicted proteins | sample OricompcompostOP_FD_108781 | JGI IMG/M metagenome (GOLD analysis project Ga0164243, IMG submission 108781) | Organic Plus compost microbial communities from Emeryville, California, USA - Original compost - Organic plus compost (OP) | ecosystem: Engineered > Solid waste > Mixed feedstock >...
AGTACACGCATCTTGATCTCGCTGGCGTAACGGTTTTCGATGCCGGCGGCGATGGCTCCGTGCCGCGTTACGGTCCCGTGTTCAAAGCGCTCGGCAAACTGACGTTCGGTCTTTACGACAAACCATCGCAGCCACTGTCGGCCGAAGCGACGAAACAGCTCTCCCATTACGCGCACTTCTGGGAATCGCCGCATAAGGGCGCGGAGAACCTTCTCGTTGAAGAGATGCCGGCCGGCACCTTGCGGAGCTTCCTCGAGGGCGTGAAGGATCGCGCGGACTATCCTTCTCATCACCCAAAGCCTACTGCCGCAATGAACGATGGGGAGATCAAGGAACTTGCACGCAAGGTTCTCAAAGATCGCAAGGGGGAAGCGCACGGTTACGGCGCGTTGCTCATCGCTGGGTGCAAGACAGAGAACGAACTGCCGGGCACAGTGCGTGCGGTTCTCGACAAGATCCACGAAGTGCTTGTCCCGCCTGCGCCAGAGGCGGCAGTGACCGAAGGAACTGCGCCCACGGTGCCGGGAACTGAGCCAGAAGTTCTAGCCGCCGCAGGAGGCGCCAGCGCTTGAAGTTGGAGCTGGATAAAAAGCGCGAGGCCATCATCGCGGCGCAAGGCCATTTGCTTGTGACCGGCGGACCGGGATCTGGCAAAACGACAGTCGCCCTGCTCAAGGCGCGGACGCGAAGTGCCGCGTTGAAGCCGGGGCAGGAAATTCTGTTTCTGAGTTTCTCTCGCGCTGCTGTCAGGCAGGTCCTGATGCGTTGCAAGGAAATCCTTCGTCCGGTCGAGCGCAAGCTGATACAGGTCAAGACGTATCATTTATTTTGCCTGGAGTCGCTCACAGCTCACGGTCGTCTGCTTTGTGGCCGGCCGGCGCGCTTTCTCTATCCGGGCGATGAGCGCCTGCGTAAGTCCGTCTATTCCGGCGACTGGGAAGGGGAACGACAGAAGCTTGCAGCGCAGGAAGGGCTCTACTGTTTTGACCTTGTGGCGTCTGCGATTGCGACGCTCTTCGAAGAATGCGCCGCGGTGCGGGCGCTGTATGCAGAGAAATACCCTTTGGTGATCGTCGATGAATTTCAGGATACGGACGATGACCAATGGAGAATCATTCAACAATTTCTGAAGACGACTGACGTCTTCTGTCTCGCCGATCCAGAGCAGCGCATCTTCGAGTATCGGGAGAACGTTGATCCACACCGCATCGAAGCGCTGCGCGAACAGGTCAAGCCTGCGGAGTTCGATCTTGGCGGCGAGAATCACCGAAGCCCGACAGCCGAAATTTTGAAGTTTGCCGATGCCGTGCTTCACAATCGACCGCCGCTTCCCAAGACTTCGGACGTCCTTGTTGTCGACTACCGCGGCAACACTTTCGGTGCGACTGTCCATGCTGCTGTGGTCTGGACCTTCAGCAAGCTCAGAAAGGAAGGCGTTGGGCGACCCTGTGTAGCTGTGCTGTGTAGGAGTAATCCTTTTGTCGCCCAGCTCTCGGCTATCCTGAGTGAAGAGCACAATTACAGGAAGCAGGCCTTAAAGCCAGTTGAACACGATGTACTGTGGGATGCCGACCTTTCGGCAGCAGCAGCTCAGGTTGTGGGCTCGATATTGGAATGGCCCGTTAAGGCTCCGCGAGACGCCGTTCACGGATCGCTGGAGATGATCGCCAACTATTACAGGATCAAAAACGCGGAGACGCCTTCGAATGCCGCGGCCGAAAGCGTTCGAAAGTTCGAGGAGGCGGCGAAGGCTGTCAGCGACGGAAAGACGCCAAAGATCAAGGCCGCGAAGGAGCTGCTTGCGACTGCAGCCGAGGGACTGAAGTTCATAGGCGATGCTGTTGAGGACTGGCGGCTCGCGCGCCGCGTTCTACAGAACATTACTCTCCTCAATGAGCTGTTTCGTGAGGCACGGATGGTTCGACTGTTTCGTGCCACCGATGCTTTGGGAGGAGGTTTAAGCGAGCTCTGGCTGGCAGCAGGAAACTATGCCGGTGCATGTGCCCTCGTGAAACGCATTCTCGATAGAGAGCGACTCATTTCTGCCGACCGCGATCCGCAAGGATGCGTCCTGATGACGATCCACAAGGCCAAGGGCAAGGAGTTTGACGGCGTTGTTCTTGTGGAAGGCAGCTTCAGCTCACAGTTCTTTGATACCAATCGGGAGCAGCCGCCATACCAGAGGAGCCGGCGCCTGCTTCGTGTCGGAATCACGCGCGCAAAAAAGCAAGTGACCATGGTGCGGCCTCACGGAGCTGTCGCGCTCGTTGGCGATTGATGACGTGCGCTGTAACGGAGTGCCACGGCGCCAACGGCTGTACTCCGCGGATTTGGAAGACGAACACTATATGCCGAGGGCGAGGTCGGACATTCACCGCTCTGCGCAAAGCCGGAGCCCTCGTCACACATTCGCAAGTTTCAGGGCGGCACCTGCGGCCGGCGATCCGGCTCTCACTGTAAGCCTGACCGCTTATTGACCGCGAATGGCCATCCACCACTCGAACTCATCGGTTCCGATGCGAGGGCGGAAGCGAGCGAGTGTCTCAATGCGGCGCACAACCTCGTGTGCTCGATTCTCTAATGACGGATCGGAGGACAGCCACTCCTGCAGCACATTTACGGTAGAAAGCGTCTGTACGGATAACTGCGGCCGATGAGCCACCTCAATGGCCTTTGCATCGTCGGTAAGCAAGATGAGTCCGCGTGCTTTTGCAATGGCCAATGCCTCAGCTTCGCCGTCGTCCAGCTCTGCTGAGAGTTCGACGTAAAGTTCCATCTCCTCCGCGGTCTCAGCAGCTGCACGATTAAGCTCACCTGATTGCACGAGGTCATCGAGCCTAAGCGCGATCGTAACTAGCCTGCCACCCTCACCCACGTCTCGAGTGTATTGTGCCTCCTTTAGCGCCGCCTCAGCCACGTACCAGGTGTGTCCGAGCGCTTGTAGTTCGTGCAGCCCTCGCCATCCCGTGTAAAGGTTGATGAGAGAGCAGCAATCGATGATCCGATTCGCCATCCCGGCCTAGCTCGCAGTTCCTGTAAGCAACGATCTAGTTAGTGACAGACTAACGCGCGACGGAACACCATCTGCGTCATCGGACGCTCCCACGCACTCGTCGACGATTTCTCGTGCTTCGATCCTTGGAGCGCGAAGGATCGTGGCTAGCTGTCCTTCCGTGATCTTCGCTGCGACAAACGCCTGAACAGCTAGGAGCTTGTAGCGCTTGGGATACTGTTCTGGCGAGTCATGATCGTTCGGCTGCTCAACACCAGCTTCGCGCCGAAGTTCACTGACGGGAACCTTCGTCGCATTAATCTCATCCCAGCTGCCCTTCGGCACTAGTCCTAGAGCTTCCAATCTCCACGTCATTGCGTGCAGAGAGACAAGATAGAAATCTGCCATCCTGCAAAGATCACCCACAGTGAAATCGCCAGTTCGATCAACCTCCTCATAGAACCGTTGATGTACCCCCGTCTCTGGCATAAGGAACGCTGCTGCGAAGACGTCGGCGAATTTTTCGCTCTCCGATCGCCGTCCTATTGGCTTTAGATAGTCGATACCCGGCTTATCGCGATCGGCCAAGAAGTGGCCATACTCGTGCGCAATCGTCCACCGGCGGCGCTCCGGTGGATGACGGCGGTTGACCAATATGCAGTACCCAAAATCAGGCACAAACAGATACAGGCCAGCAAGCCTTGAATCGAGGTCGTCCGCAAACACGTTGACGCCTACTTCCTCTAAGACCTTGCGAAGCGTGTAGATGGGCTGATGAGATCCAAGATTCAGCCGGGCCCTTTCTTGTTGAGCACAGTGCTCGGCAAACCGCTCTATTGGACCTGGTGGAATACGAACTGCAGGTGGGAAATTCGTAATCGGCCTAGACTGCATCAGCTGCTCGAGAAACTGATAGTCCTCCACAAATCTACTTAGTTTCTCTATGGCTTGCTCAACCTCCTGTGACCCACCGCCAGCTGCATCGAGGCTATATCGTAAGTGTGGACGCAGAGCTTGAGAACGCATCTCTACGCGCAGCAGCCTGTTGAGAGACACCTTATACAGGTCAGCGAGCTTTACTAATTCCTCGGGTCGCGGCCTGCGTGCGGCCTTCTCGATTGCGATGAAGGTCGGCCGGCTCATGCCAAGGTGGGCAGCCGCATCTTCCTGCGTCAGCCCAGCTGCCTTGCGAGCGGCAATCAACCTTTCCGCAAGGGATCCAACGTCAATGCTTTCGTAGCTCATATCGCTACTCCTGTGAACGCCAACGACGGCGAGCCGCTTCCAGCCACTCGCTCAGGAGCGGATAGCCGTCTTCGAACTCCAGAAAACACGCGTCGCACTTCATCTGCGTTCCGGCACAGGAGCTGATGGATTCTCTCGTCGTCAGCCGAATCGACGCCGGTGCCACGCAGGTGCGCACGCAGCCGCCGGACAACTAATGGATCATCCGAGAGTAATCCAGCGCTCTGCTCGAAGAGCACGTCAAAGTAGTCGCGCAGCCCCGCTCTGATGGAAGAATGAAACAAATCCACTGAGTAACTACGCACGTTCTCTTCAATGCCCGCAATCGCAAATGCCAACCGTCGCTCGATACAACCCGGACACAGCCCACAGTGAGTTACGCCCGCGATTCGAAGTGACGAGTGAATGCAAGACCGCGATTGCTGCAGCCAATCCTCCAATCCCCTGCCTCGCAATGCAGCCACGAGTTCACCTTTGGTTAGATCCTGATACGGGAGCGAAAATGAAACTGGCTGATCTATGACCAAAGCTCCAAGGGCAGACATCATCTTGAGGAACGAAGGATGTGCTCCTCGAGTTGCGAGACCACCAAATAACATTCCAGTCATCGGTGGTAGATTGATCGCACCTACGCCATTTTCGTAAACATCAATGTTTGGCACTTCACAAGCGGCAGCAGCGGCAATGGCGGCTGCGCAGAACAGAAACGCTCGACTTCGTTGCGTTTTCTCTTGCAGCCGCAGGCGCCTCGCGACACCCCCGCGCAAAGAGACAAGAAGACTCGCATGCTTGCCGCATAGATCCGGTACCAACTCGGCTAACTTCAGGATTTGACGCTCTGCTCGGCGCCTCAGAGCTGCGTAGTGACCAACAGTCACAAGCAGTATCTGATCACTGCCTCTTAGAGCCTGATCTGCTAGCCCCGCCGCGGAGTCGAGCCCTTCGCTGAATAGTGCTATGCGCGTAGGCGTGAACCACTTAATCGGCAGAACTACTTGATACCAATTCTCCCGCGTCTGCTCAAAAGAGACGCACCAGTTGTCATCCGTTAGGAAGCTCAGTATTTCGACAATTTGCTCGCCAATCTCGGGTCGCGACCAAAAAGCGAGATCCTCGACGCCAAACGTTATATGGAAGGAGCGGATGGCGTGCTGCCGACCGTACCTCAGCGCCATTCGATCTGCCGCATAGGCACCAATCGCAATCATTAGAAGATCGATGGCGCGCGGCTGCGGGAGTCGGGGCAGTGAACGAAAGAAGGCAGTGGCACCAACACTCACGCGCTGATTTACTTCGCCGCCGACGACAAGTTGGCCGCCAGCTGCATTCACGCGAAGAGAGTTAACGAATCCGCTCATTGGAACGCGGGATCGCTGGCAACACACGTAGGGATCGGTTCACCAAGACCTTAGCCGTCACACGCTCTCGTGAACGATGGCGGTATCCGGCCTTGATGGCTTCACCACGAAGGGACTTTTCCAGAATTTCCGCGATACCTGCCACGCATACGTCTCTACGTTGCTCCATCTCGGTTCTGAGCAGCTCGCGCTGATGGTCCGCACGCCAGCCATCATGCTTGCCTGCGAACACCACGGTGCGATTGACAAGCGCATCAAACATTAGCGCTGCCGTCGCATAAGCAACGTCTCGTGCAGACATGGTGTCGCTGGTGTGGCACCCGCCTCTCACGAATCTGGCGAGTTGCTGATCTGGGAACAGACTGACAGCCGCCTTCATGGCGGCAGGATTGCCGCTAGCAGCTTCGAAAATCTTTATGAGACTTGCCCCCTTCTGCAGCGCTCGCTTTAGAACTCTGCGGACATCGTGCACGGCGTCCGCGCATGCGCAGTGAGCCAGAGTCGCTGGATCGACGTCTGGCCTAACGAGCAGCTGCCGCGTGGTTTTCCAACGGCGCCCCCACCGAACATCAAGAACTTCGTTCTCTGCCATGTGCGCGCCCGCCCATAACGCACAGAGTATGCGAGCGCGTACTGCATGTCAAATTGATAGGCGCTTATTTATTGACATTGTAAAGTCTGATCACGTTGACCGCCGTTTGAGTCGGCGCAAGGCGGGTGCTCGTCGTTGCGCCCCGGAACCAAGATCAGGTGACCAAATCGTGCCTTGCGGGTTCGCAAGCGCCGCAAGTGATTGATTTATAATCCTTCGAACGACTGTAAATCTCCGCTACGGAACCGCTCCGACCGTTCCCGCTCGCGAGTAGCATGAGGGGCCGCGCACACAGGAGTTCAGGTATTCGGCCCATTCCACTAGGATCTCGAAGAGGCGCCCGGCTTCGAAAAAGTTCGAAGTTTCTCTCTTCGGGCGCGCCATTCCACAGACCCTGAGATGATCTCGCTCGAGAACTTTGGATCTGTGTGCACACGGTGGCCGCTCAGACCGTCGGCACGGTACCGCCGTCGATAACGTACTCCGCTCCCGATACGGAAGCCGCTCGGGGCGAAACCAGAAACGCGATGAGGTCTGCAACTTCGCGCGGCTTCGCAGGACGTCCTAACGGAATTCCCCCCAATCCTTTCATGATGAGCTGCTTGCCGCCTTCGTAGTCCGTACCCGCATCCCTTGCCAGGCGTTCGGCAAACGCGACGGCTGCTTCGGTTTCGATCCAGCCTGGAGAAACGCGCACGACCCGGATGCCTTGCGGCGTGACTTGTTTCGAAAGCGCCTTGCTGTATGTCGACAATGCGGCCTTCGCAGCGGCGTAAGCGATCGTCGATTCCGGCAATGGCAATACGCGCTGAATCGACGTGACATGGATGATCACGCCGGACCGTTGCGCGATCATCCCAGGCAACAGAGCGCGATCTAGACGCACGGCGGACATGAGGTTCAGGTCGAGCTCTTTCGACCACTGCACATCATCGAGCGCTGCGAATCCTCCAGCCGGTGCACTCGAACCGCCGACCACGTTGACGAGGATGTCGACACCGCCGAGATATTGGCGCGCTGACTCTGCAGCATGACGCGCGCCTTCTGCGGTGGAAAGGTCCGCAGCGACATAGCGCACGTTGTCGACCGATCGGCTTGGAAGCGTGCGCGCGACAGCGACGACTCGCACGCCCGCTTCCACGAGTGTTTCGACTACCGCGGCGCCCACGCCACGAGCTCCGCCCGTGACCAACGATCGCATGCCCGAGAGTTGCAGATCGAAGCTCATGGCGTGATCTCCAACGATGCGACCATGCCGCGCTCGAGCGTGAAGGTGAACCGAAGCTCCACGGGGCTGCCGGGAAACTCGCCTATCACTCGGCTCGCGACGAGGTACTTGCGATCTTTTTTCTCGAACTCGAGCGGTTCTGCGATATACGGGAAGCGGCTGGAAGTTGCAGTTTTCCACGCTTCGATTGCCGCGCGCCAGCGTACGTTCGTCCCTCGTCGATGACCACACCATCATTCGTGAAGCAGCGCGCGACGGCCGCACCGTCGCGCCTGTCTGCCTCGAAATATGCGGCGATAGGCTCAGGAAGCTTCAGCTCTCTCATCTCTGGGACTCCATCCAGTGTCGCAGACGCAAGATGGCTCGCGCGCAGAAATAAGAGAATCGCCTATTATCTACGCAGGCTATTTAGAAAGTAGTACACAATGCGTGGATCCGAATTTGCCGAGCTGAAAGCGTTCGTCGCGGTCGTCGATCGGGCGAGCTTTGCGCGTGCCGCGGACCACTTGGGCGTGTCGCGATCAGCGTTGAGTCAGACCATTCGTCTGCTCGAATCTCGACTTGGTGTTCGCCTGCTCAATCGAACGACTCGCAGCGTTGCACCCACGGAGTCGGGCCGACGTCTTCACGAGCGTATCGCACCGATGCTGCGTGAAATGGATGATGCGGTCGCGCAAGCGGTCGGTGCGACGACGCGAACGGCTGGGACGCTGCGCATCAACACGCTGAGCATGGCGGCGAAGAAGATCATCGCGCCGCGGCTCGGACGTTTTCACACGGCACATCCCGATGTGGTGCTCGACATCGTGATCGACGATGGCCTGAGCGACATTGTGGCGGGCGGATTCGATGCGGGCATCCGCGTGGGTGGGCGCCTGCAGAAAGACATGGTCGCGGTGCGCCTCACACCGGATGTGAAGCTACTCGCCGTTGCCTCGCCTGGGTATCTTGCAAGATGCGGTGAACCTAAAACCCCTGCCGATCTACATCGTCACGCATGTATCAACTGGCGCTTTCCCGGCAGCGGCAACATCGCCAAATGGGAGCTCGCCAAGAAGGGCAAGAAAATCGAAACCTTCGTGGAAGGCCCGGTGATCTCGAATCACCAGGACATCGTCGTGCCGGCCGCCCTGCAGGGATTGGGCATTCTCTACGCTTATAACGACGATGGGATTGCAGAAGCTTTGGAGCGAGGGCGGCTGAAGCGCATCCTCGCTGATTGGTCGCCGACCGTCCCCGGTCTGTATCTCTATTATTCGAACCGTCGCCACCTTCATCCTGCGCTCCGCGCCTTTATCGCGTGCCTACTCGATCGAGACGAAGGTAAGGCCCCGAGGGGGCATGAGTGACGGGTTCCGAAGTACTGCACCCGCGAAGTGCGCTTGCTTTCTCGAGCCGAGCCCTGATCCGTGCTGCCATCGCCTCGATTGTTGTCCTGACGCGATCCCGCACCAGCTTGTGATAGGCCGCTGGGCAAACCGTGCTACAACGCGCTGCCTTGTAATAAGTTCCCATGCCCAGCGGCCACGTGCTGACGGCTTGTGCCCGCGCTCATTGCCGGGAACCGCAGAGCTGCTGAGACGTTGAGCAGTTCACGCGGGTGATCCTAAAAGAGCTCCTAAGCACACTGCGCGGGCCATGGCGGTCGGGTCCGCAAATCCATATTGCCCAGGTCACGTGGGTCAACCTCAGGGGGCTGCTGTGTCCAACGACAGTTCGCATGACCATTTAGATGTCACGTCCTTGCCGATTGCGCTCGAACGTGATGTGTTTCTGCGCACCCTCATTCGGGAGCTCGCAGGTACGCTGCAAGAGGTCGTCGGGCTCGAGGAGGCTTCAGGCTTCATCAGTGTCGTAGGGCAGCGCGTGGGAGAGCAGATCAACGCTGATTACAAGCGCGCATTGCAAGTGGAGCAGCTGAGCCGCGCGCAAGTCGCGCAGGTGCTCGTCGATCTGAAGCGCCGGATCCAAGGCGATTTTTTCGTGATCGAAGAAACTCGCGAGAAGATCGTCTTCGGCAATCGCAAATGCCCGTTCGCCGAGAAAGTCATCGGCCGTCCGGCAATGTGCATGATGACCTCCAACGTGTTTGGCGTCATCGCGGCCGAGAACCTCGGGCAAGCGAAGGTCGTGTTGGAACAGACGATCGCCCAAGGCGCGCCCACGTGCCGTGTCACCGTGCATCTCAACGCCAACGAGGACGCTGCTGCAGCCGTCGGCCGCGATTATTTCAAGAGCTAGATCATGTCGGCGGCGGTCGAAGCCTTCTTCCGTTTCGCGAATCTGTTTTCCGAACCGATCTTGCTAGTCTCCAACGGCGCTCGTCTGCTCGGCGCGAATTCGCCTGCTCACCGCATGTTCCTCAGCCGTGGCGAGAGCGCCGCCCGCTCCTTGTGCGAGATCGTCGAAGAGGCCCCTGATCGAGTTTTGGACTATCTGCGCCTGTGCTCACGCACAGCGCAGCCGCTTCCTGGCCTGCTCACGTTTCGTGCCGGCAATGCCTTCGATGCTCCGATTCAGTATCGGTGCGCCGGTTGCGCGTTCCGCGCTGACGAGGATGAGGGAGAGCGGCTCATCGTGCTGCGGATGGCGCCGAAAGCAGTCTCGAATCAGTTCATCGCGCTCAACCAGCAGATCGAGCGCCTGAAAACCGAAGTATTGAGGCGCCAGGAAGCAGAGCGGTCCGAGCACGAAAAGCAGGAATTGTTGCGCGTGACGCTTGCGAGCATCGGCGATGCCGTTATCACGACCGATCTGGCGGGCAACGTGGTTTTCATGAATGCGGTGGCGGAGTCGCTCACTGGCTGGCGCCTTCAAGACGCGCTCAACCGTCCGCTCGAGCAGGTGTTCGTCATCCGCAACGAAAGTAGTCGCATGCCGCTCATGAGTCCCGTACGCCGGGTACTCAAGAGCGGTCGTATCGTCGGGCTCGCGAACCACACTGTGCTCGTCCGCAAGGACGGCACCGACATTCCGATCGACGACAGCGGCGCGCCGATTCGCGATTCGGCCGGTGAGCTGCTGGGGGTCGTTCTGGTGTTTCATGACGTGAGCGAGCGCCGCAGGCTCGAGCATGAGCTGATTCGACAACGCGAGGCGTTGCGCGAGATCGATCGTTCGAAGGATGAGTTCCTTGCGATGCTTGCCCATGAGCTGAGGAATCCATTGGCCCCGCTGCGCCATTGCCTGCAGATCCTGCGCGCGCAGGGCCGATCTTCAGTCGATACCGACCGACTGGTAGGGATGATGGATCGACAGACGAATCAGCTCGTGCGGCTCGTCGACGATCTGCTCGACGTCGCACGGATTACGCGCGGAACGATTGCATTGAGGCGCGAGCAGGTTGGCGTGCGGACGCTCGTCGACCAAGCGGTTGAGACGAGCCGACCATTGATCGACGCACGACATCACCGCCTGCGCATCGACTTGCCGGCGGACGGCTTGCTCGTCGATGCCGATCCGGTGCGGCTCGTCCAAGTGATCTCGAACATCCTGACGAATGCCGCCAAGTTCACCGACCCAGGAGGCGACATCTCGATTGCGGCATGGCAGGAGGCAGAGCGAGTCGTCGTGAGCGTACGAGACTCGGGTATCGGTCTACATCCCGCATCGATTTCTCGCATCTTCGATATGTTCAGGCAGGAAGACAAATCGCTCGATCGCGCCCAGGGCGGGCTCGGGATCGGCTTGGCAGTTGCGAAGAAACTGCTCATCATGCATGGGGGAGACATCGCCGCATACAGTGAGGGAGTAGGACGCGGTGCGGAGTTTCGGTTTTGGCTGCCGATCTCGCATCCCACACAGGCGCGCGCGCCGGATGCCGCATCACTCGGAAGATCGCCCGATGCAGCGCGCGTGCTCATCGTGGACGACAACGCGGATGGCGCCGAGAGCCTGGCCATGTTGCTGCGCATGTGGGGTTGCGACGTGCGCGTCGTCGCGGACGGGCATGCGGCTCTCGAGATCGTAGCGCGATCTCCGCTTCCCGACGCCATCTTGCTCGACATCGGATTGCCGGGCATGAACGGCTATGAAGTCGCACGACAGCTGCGTCTCCGGCCCGGGCTCGGCGCGGTAAAGCTCATCGCCATCACCGGGTACGGCAGCGAAATCGACCGGGCACGGTCGTACGAAGCAGGATTCAATGCACATCTCACCAAGCCGGTCGATCTCGATGAGCTGCAGAGGCTGCTCAGTGCGTGACATGAGTGCCTCGACGGAGCGGACGGCGACGATCGACGCGGCACGAGCCGTCTTGCCGAAGGATTCGCCGCGATGGCTCGCAGAGCGACCGGTTTCGCGTCCGAACGAGGCAGCGGTGCAGTGCGCCGCCAAGTTTGGAACATCTACGTCGGCGTCCCGGTGATGGTCTCCACGCACACCGACTCGATGCAGGCGCTCGCGGAGATGCTCGACCAAGCAGGCGTGGGCGTCGCCAAGATGGATACTAACGGTCAGTATCTGTTCGCGAGCGCCCCATATGCTCGCATGCTCGGTCGCACCCACGCAGAGCTCCTGCAAACCCGGCTCCATGACGTCACGCATGGCGAGGATCTCGCGCTCGCGTTGGACGCGATGATTCGGACGATCGATACGGGTTTTCCCGCCGTCGTCGAGTATCGCCACGTGCGGCCGGATGGCTCTTACGCATGGACGCGCAACAGCATTTCGCTGGCGCGCGATGCGAGCGGCAACCCGCAGTACCTGCTCCTCATCGCGCAGGACATCCAGGTGCTGAAACAAGCGGACCAAGCGCCCAATCGCGGCCAACCCGATCTGCGCTTGCTGCTCGAGTCCTCGGCCGATGGCGTCTACTGCATCGATCAGGACGGGCTCACGACGCTCTGCAATGCGACCTTCTTGAGGATGATGGGGTTCGTACGCGAGGAAGACGTGATCGGCAAGGATCTTCACGAGATCATTCACCACCAGCGCGCCGATGGCGCGCCCTGCACGAAGAGCGACTGCCCCATCTATCGGGCCGTCCAGTCAGGACGGCACATGCACGTTCCTGACGAGCTGCTGTTCCGCACCGACGGCACGAGCATTCCGGTCGAATACTGGGCTCGGCCGATCCTGCGCGATGGGGAGATTCAAGGCGCGGTGTGCACGTTCATCGATCTGACCGAGCGCAAGCGGGCGGAAGCTCGCCAGCAGCTACTCAACCGCGAGCTTGCCCATCGCATCAAGAACACGCTTGCCATGGTGCAGGCGATCGTCGGTCAATCGCTGCGCAACGCCGTCACCCCGCGCGAGGCCATGCAGTCGATCAACGAGCGTTTGTTCGCGCTCGGCCAGGCCCACAACATTCTCACCCAGACCCAATGGGGTACGGCGCCGATCATGCAGGTCGTGGAAGGCGCGATCGCAGTTCACAACACGTCCACGCGGCGAATTCACGTCAGCGGTCCGATGCTGGATCTGGGCGCCAAAGCGGCGCTCGCGATCACGATGGCGCTGCACGAGCTGTGCACGAACGCGACGAAGTACGGCGCACTGTCGACGGAGAGCGGCAAGGTTCTGATCGACTGGACGGTCGTGGGCGGCGCTGCCGATGCGATGTTTCGCATGATCTGGCGCGAGCAAGGCGGGCCGGTCGTGACTGCGCCCACCCGCAAAGGCTTCGGCTCCAGGCTCGTCGCCGACGCGATCGGCGCGGATCTGAAAGGGCGCACGCAACTCGTCTTCAATCCCGACGGTGTCTCCTGGAGCTTGGAAGCGCCCGTACAGGCGGTTGGACAATGATCGACGCGACTGCCGCAGCTAGCTTGCTGGGAGCAGCGCGCGCCGTTCGGCCTCCAACCAGCGATACCATTGCGGCAAACCCTCTGCGGTGCGCGCCGACGTCTGCAGCATCGCGATCCCGGGATTGACCGCGCGGGCGTTCGCATACGCTCGGTTCACGTCGAAATCGACGTGCGGCAGCAAGTCGATCTTGTTGATCAGCATCAGGTCGGCCGCTCGAAACATGTGCGGGTACTTCAGAGGCTTGTCATCGCCTTCCGTCACGGAAAGGATCGCCACCTTGCGGTGCTCGCCGAGGTCGAACAGGGCAGGGCACACCAGATTGCCGACGTTCTCGATGATCAGGATGGAGCCTGTGCAGGGATCGAGCTCGTCCAAACCCTTGGCGATCATCTCCGCATCGAGATGACAGCCGGTGCCGGTGTTCACCTGCACGACCGGAGCGCCTGCCGCTCGAATGCGCTCGCCGTCGTTCGAGGTGGCCTGGTCCCCCTCGACGACGAACAAGGCAGTCGCTTGCCCCAGCTCGCGAATCGTGCGCTCGAGCAGCGTCGTCTTGCCGGCGCCCGGGCCGCTCATCAGATTGATCGACAGCACGTTGCGCGAGGCGAGCCGATCGCGGTTGGCGCTCGCAAGCGCGTCGTTCTTCGCCAGAATTCGCGTCTCGATGTCGATGATCGTGCTCGCGCCGGGCTCGTGTCCATGGCTGCGCGCAGGCAGTGAGCCCGGGTGCAGCCGATGCGGCGGATGACTGTGGCGCGTGCCATCGGCGTGGACATGCTCATGCTGAGGATCCAGCACGATCATTCGTCCGGTTTGCAGATTGAGCGCCGTGGCGCTCGCTTCGTCATCGCAGCCGCAGACTCCGCACATCAGTGCACCTCGTCGATTTCCATCGTCTTGATCTTCAACTCTTCACCGGCCAGGTGCGCCAGACGCGCTGACCCGCATGCGCACGCGATCCCCCAGCTCGGCACCGTGAACTCCGCGCCGCACGACAGGCAGCGAGCGCGCCCGTCGATCTCGACGATCTCGAGCGCGGCGCCTTCGAGCACCGTGCCATGCGCGGCGGCCTCGAAACAAAACGCTACTGCGTCGGCCAAGATGCCCGAGAGCTTGCCGATCTCCACCGTAACGCGCCGCACTCGTCGCCCCGCCGCGGCCTCCGCGACGATCGCGACGATGTTGCGGCTGATGCCGAGCTCGTGCATGACCCGCGAACCTTCAGCAAATGCGAGGCAACTGCTCGCCGACGAGCATGTCCACGATGCGACTGCCGCCGAACAGCGTGCGCATCACCACGCGGCCAGCGTCGGACCGTGCGACTCGACCGACGATGCGCGCATCGGCGCCGAGCGGATGCGCCTGCAGCGCCGCGAGCGCGGGATTCGCATTTTCAGGCGCGACGATGGCGACGATCTTGCCTTCGTTCGCCAAGTAGAGCGGATCGAGCCCGAGAATTTCGCAGAAGCCGCGCACTTGCTCACGGATCGGGCAATCAGCTTCATCGATCTCGATGCCGACCCGCGACGCCTGAGCGATTTCGTTCAGCACGGTCGCAACGCCCCCGCGAGTCGCGTCGCGCAGGCAGCGTACGCCCGGAACGCGGCCGAGGAGCTCAGCGATGAGCCCATGCAGCGGCGCGCAATCGCTTTCGATCGTGCAATCGAGCGCCATCTCTCCGCGCGCCGCCAAAATCGCGGCCCCATGATCGCCCAGCCAGCCGTTCACCAGCACGGCGTCGCCGGGTCGAGCGGCATGCGCGCCGAGCTGCACGCCCTCGCGAATGACGCCGATGCCCGAGATCGTGAGGAAGAGCTTGTCGCAGGCGCCGCGCGGCACGACCTTGGTATCGCCGGTCACGATGCGAACGCCGGCGTCTCGAGCCGTGCGCGCCATGGATCGAGCGACCTCGCGCAACAACTCGACCGGCGTGCCTTCCTCGATGATCGCTGCACATGAGAGATACAGCGGCACGGCTCCGCCGACCGCGAGATCGTTGATCGATCCGCATACGCCCAGCTTGCCGATGTCTCCGCCGGGAAAGAACAGCGGGTCGACGACGACGGCATCGGTCGTGAACGCAAGCCGGTCGCCGGCGGCGGCGAGGGCGCGCATGTCCAACCGCGCTTGATCCTCGAGCGGTGCGAGGTCTGCATTGTCGAATGCCGTGACGAACACATCGTCGATCAGATCCTTCATCGCTTTGCCGCCGCCGCCGTGTGCGAGCGTCACGGTCGGCACGTGGATCCTGCCGAGCGTGCGCTGCGGCGTTTCACGGGAGTCGCTCATGCTGCGCCCGCCCGCTGCTTCGAATGACTGTATTGGTAGTACGCGGCACAGGCTCCTTCGGACGAAACCATCAGCGCGCCGAGCGGCGCTTCGGGGGTGCAGGACGAGCCGAACACCTTGCATTGCCAAGGCTTGAGCACGCCCTTCAGAACTTCGCCGCATTGGCACGCCTTGGGATCCGCGATGCGCGCGTTCGGGATCGAGTATCTGCGCTCCGCATCGAAGCGCGCGTATTCCGCCCGGATGCTCACGCCGGAGTGGTCGATCGAGCCCAGCCCGCGCCACTCGAAGAACGGCCGCAGCTCGTAGACGCGCGCGATCGCCTGCAACGCGGCGGCGTTGCCGCCGCTCGGCACGACGCGAGCGTACTGGTTCTCCACCTCGCAGCGGTGTTCCGCGATTTGCTTGAGCACCATCCATATCGATTGCAGGACATCGAGCGGCTCGAAGCCCGCGATGACGAGCGGCCGCCCGTAGTGCCGCGCGATGAATTCGTACGGAGCGGTGCCGACGACCATCGACACATGCCCCGGGCCCAGGAAGCCGTCGATTCGCACGTCCGGACTGTCGAGAATCGCCTTGATCGTCGGCACGATCGTGATGTGGTTGCAGAAGACCGAGAAGTTGTCGATGCGTTCACCGTGAGCCTGCAACACGGTCAGCGCCGTCGCCGGCATGGTCGTCTCGAATCCCAGGCCGAAGAACACGACTTCGCGGTCGGGATGCGCTCGAGCCAACGCGAGCGCGTCCATCGGCGAATACACCATTCGCACGTCCGCGCCTTCGGCTCGCGCCTGCATCAGGCTCTTGCGCGAGCCGGGAACGCGCATGGCGTCGCCGAAGGTCGTGAAGATGACGTTCGGCTGCTCGGCGATCGCGACGCAATCGTCGACGCGGCCCATCGGCAGCACGCACACCGGACAGCCCGGACCATGAATCAGCTCGAGCTGCGGCGGGAGCATGCCTTCGATGCCATAGCGAAAGATCGAGTGCGTGTGCCCGCCGCACACCTCCATGATGCGAATCGGCGCCGCTCGGTCGGCGAGGCTCGCAGCGAGCCGCGCGATGTCTGCGGCGAGCGCCGCCGCCTTGTCCCGGTCGCGAAATTCGTCGACGTATTTCATGGCTTCGATCCGGCGGCCGCGGAGCCGCGCTGGTCCGCAAGCAGCGTGTGCACGAGATCCCAGAGAATGTGATATGCCGTGACGTGGCATTCCTGGACGCGATGAACCGAGTCGCCTTCGACGACGAGACAGTGATCCACGACGCCCGCGCTCTTCATGCGTCCGCCATCGCCGCCGGCGAAGCCGATCGTCGTCATTCCCAGTTGCTTGGCCGTCGCAAATCCCGCGATCAAGTTCGCTGAGTTGCCGCTCGTCGATATTCCGATGAGCGCATCTCCCGCGCGGCCTTGCGCGAGCAATTGCCGCACGAACACGTGCTCGAAGCCCAGATCGTTGCCGACGGCCGAAAGCATCGCCGTGTCCGCCGTGAGATTGATCGCCGGCAAAGCCGGTCTGCCCGCCGTGATCGGATGCAGGAACTCCACCGCGACATGCGCGGCATCGCAGCTCGATCCGCCATTGCCCATGCAAAACAAACGTCCTTCATTGCGAAATGCGGCGGCGAGCGCCTTCGCCGCTTGCACGAGCGTCGCAGCCTGGCGCGTGAAAACCCGCTCGTTCGCCTCGCGCGAGTCGTGCGCCTTCTGGCGCACCGAATCGAGCAATGCCGCTTCGAGTTTCGTCTCTGAATGGCTCACGCCATGCAAGAAGGGATACAGGCCCTTGAGGTCGTCCGAGCTGGTCATGCTGACTCCCGTGGTAATGCCGTCATGGACTCGAGCTCCGCTTGCGCTTCCCCGAGCTCCTGCAGGATCTGCAGCGTCAGCGCGGCCTCGCGCTCATCGATCCGCGCCATCGCGAACCCGACGTGCACCAGCACCCAATCGCCGACGCATTGCTCCGCCGGGTGCGTCGCATCGACGATGCACGCGATGTTGACTTGGCGTTTCACACCGGCGACGTCCACGGTCGCGAGCTTGCGCTCGGCGTCGTCGATGCGAATGATCTTGCCCGGAATGCCGAGACACATCAGCGTAGCTCCACTTTTTCACGCGTTCCAAGCAGACGGGCAGCCGCGACGGCGGCCTGCCCGAGCGCCAGCCCGCCGTCGTTCGCGGGTGTCGACCGATGCCAAAGAACGTCGAACCCCGCAGCTTCGAGCCGCTGCACGGTTTGCTCGAACAGCACGCCGTTTTGGAAACAACCGCCCGACAGCGCGACCGTGTCGAACTGCGCGCCCTGCTGTTCGCCGCGCTGTGCGAGTTTCGTGGCGAGTGCGGCGATCGCGCGAGCGAGGCCCTTGTGAAAGCGCGCTGCAATCACGGGGGCGGGCGTGTCGAGAATGAGATCCCCGAGGATCGCGCGCCACATTGCAAGCGGCTCGATGTAAGCAAGCGCTGTGCCGCGAAGCGTCGGAAAGGTGAACGGATAGGCGAGCTCGTCGCTCTCCTCGTGCAGCGTGCGTTCATCGACGATCGCCTCGAGCCGGCATGCGGCTTCGCCCTCGTAACCCTGCCGGTCGCGACAGACGTCGAGCGCTGCAGCCACGGCATCGAAGAGTCTTCCGCACGAAGAGGCGAGCGGCGAGTTGATCGCATCCCGCAGCATCGCATCGAGAATTGCGCGCGGCCGCTGTTCGAGATATCGATACACCGGTAGCTCGGAGAAGTTCATCGTCAGCTCGCTCCAACTCATCTGCGCGCGCAGATGTGCGTACAGATTGCGCCATGGTTCGCGGCTCGCCTGGTCGCCGCCGAGCATCGCGACGGGCTTGAACGTGGCAAGGCGGCGTGCGTCGCGATAGTCGGCGAGCAGGAATTCTCCGCCCCAGAGCGTGTCGTCGGCGCCCCAGCCGAGCCCATCGAGCGCGATGCCGAGCACCGGCGGTGCGTCGAGCGCCCGTGCGTTGTCGACGAGGCACGCGGCGATGTGGGCGTGATGGTGCTGCACTTCGACGAGAGGCAGCCCCGTGCCGCGCGAGCGCTCGCGCGCGAGCTTCGAGGAGCGGTACTCCGGGTGTAGATCGGCGGCGAGCGCCGCGGGCGCGTGATCCAGCAGCTCCGCATACGATGCCAACATGCGCCGGTAATCATCGAACGTCGCGACGTCATCCAGATTGCCGATGTGCTGCGAAATGACCGCCTGGCCATCCTTGAGGACACAGAACGCCGATTTCAGATCGCCGCCCGTCGCGAGCAGATCGGGCGCTCGCTCGAACCCTTGCGGCAGCGGGATGGGCGTAGGGGCGAAGCCGCGCGCACGACGCAGGACGTGTGTCGCTCGTCGCGTGATGCGCACGACCGAGTCATCCACGCGGCTCGCGATGTTGCGGTCGTGGACCAGCGCGTACTCGGCGATACCTTGCAATTGCTCCAGCGCCTCGCTGTCGTCGGTGAGCTGAGGTCGTTCTCCCAGGTTTCCGCTCGTCATGACGACCGGGCGATCCACGCGTCGCAGCGCTAGAGTGTGCAGCGGCGTCGTCGGCAGCATGAAGCCGAGCGTCGTCAGGCCAGGCGCGACATCTTCCGGCAAGCGTTCGTGCCCGCCGGCACGCATCAACACGATCGGCGCCTCGGGAGTCGCGAGCTGCCGAAGTTCCGCGTCCGACGGATCGCAGTACCGGCGAATCACATCGACATCGCGCGCCATCAGCGCGAACGGCTTCGTCTCGCGGCCTTTCAACCGGCGCAAGCGCTGCACCAGCTGCGGCTGCGTCGCATCGCACGCGAGCTGGTAACCGCCGAGCCCCTTGATCGCGACGATGTGTCCCTTGCGGATCAGGCTGCCCAAGGCATCGATGTCGTCCAGCATCGAATGGCGCTCGAAGCTGTCGGTATGACCATCGAGGCGAATCAGTTTCGCGGTCGGCCCGCAGCGGTGGCAGGCGATCGCTTCGGCATGAAAGCGGCGATCCGCCGGATCGCGATACTCGGACGCACAGGCTTCGCACATCGCAAACGGGGCCATCGTGGTGGCCGTGCGATCGTAGGGAATGCTACGAACGATGCTCAGGCGCGGCCCGCATTGCGTGCAGTTCGTGAACGGATAGCGAAAGCGGCGTTGAAACGGATCGAGGATTTCGCGCGTGCAGTCCGCGCACACCGCCGCGTCCGGAGCGATCTGCGTGCGGGCCGCGCCCTCGCGCGATTCGGCGATCACGAATTCACCGCGCGGCGCCGTCTCGATCGCTCGCGACTCGATGCGCTCGATACGGGCGAGCGGCGGCGGCTCGCGCCGCAACTTTTCGACGAACGTCGCGAGTGCTTCGTCCGATCCGGCGACCCGGATCAAGACTCCTTCCGCATCGTTTTGCACCTCTCCCGCCAAACCGAGCTCGCGTGCGATGCGCCATACCGCCGGTCGAAAGCCGACGCCTTGGACGCGGCCGCGGACGCGAATTTCCAGGCAGGCGAGGCGGGACGAGAGGCGCGCTGGCTGATTCATTGCGCCCCCCACAGCAACACGCGGTTGTTGCCGGAATCCGCGACGACGAGCGTGCGCTCGCACGCCGCGACGGAGTAGGGCCAGCAGACCGTGTCGCGCCCCATCGGCTGCCAGCGGTTCTCGCCTTTGTCGGCGAAGCTGAGCTGGCCGGATAGATATTTCGCGGGCACGCCCGTCGTCAGATCCTCGAGCTCGAACCCGAGCAGCCGCGAATTCGCCGTGTCTGCGACGACGAGACGATCGCCGAGCACCGTCACGCCGTAGGGCATGTTCATCGTTGCTGCGGTCGGATAATAAGAAGAGCGATTGTGTTCGACCGCATCGAGATCGCTTTGGCCGAGCACGCCCGCGAGCTCGCACGACGCAGCGTCCCCGGGCGGCCGCGAGTAGGCCAGCACTCGACTGGCGCCGGCGTCGGCGACGAACCATCGAGCGTCGATCGCGGCAATCGCGTGCGGCCATCGCATTTGCATGTCGCGGGTCGTAAAGTCGGCCTGCCCGAGCACGAGGTCCGCCGGTGCGCCATTGCGCTCCGGTATCCGCTCCCACCACAGCACGCGACGATTGCCCGTGTCGGCGACGAACAGCTCGCCGTTGTGAATCGTGACGCCGTAACACCAGTTCAGCGTATCGGCGCGCGGTGTCGACAAGCCTCGATTGGCGTATGCGCTGGAAAAGTCCTCTTGCCCGAGCACGACGTCAGCTCGTTGATTCGCCCGCTGCGGCGTTGCGTGCCAGAGCAGTACGCGATGATTCCACGCGTCCGCGACCGCAACCACTCCGTTGCCGCTCGCAACCGCGGTGGGGACATTCACGCTCGCCGCGTCGATCGCGGCACGCGCATTGCGTCCCTCGGACCGAAGATCAGGCTGACCGATGACGAAGTCCGCCGGCGTGTGATCTTCGGTCGGCGTCTTGCGCCATACGAGAACACGATGATGCCCGGTGTCGCAGACGAGCAGCGGTCCGCTGGGATGAACGAGGCACGCACCGCGCGGACCGAACAACGTATGCGCCTCCGGCGCGAGCGGCTCGACGGGTGCGCCGGACGCAGTCCGCGCACCGAGCACGACGGCGGCACCATGCGCATTCAGGAGAGGCAATGGCGCGCGCTCGGACGCCAGCGGCGAGTTTGGGTCGCGAGGGGGCTCAAGGGAGACACGCAAACTCAACGACGTCTCCTCACGTCGAGGCGAACGGGCTGACGAGATGCGTCGTCGCCGTGCCGCCCAGGCCTTTGACGTGCACGATCTCCGTGATCTCCGGACACGCTTGCTGGACCGCAGCTTTGATTCCGGCGTGAAAGGTCAACGCCGACGCCGCACACCCGTCGCACGCCCCGATGAGCTGAACCTCGATCCGCGGCGGCGCGACCTCGACGAGCTGCACGTCGCCCCCGTGCGCGGCGAGCATGGGACGAATACCGGCCAAGGCGCTCTCGACGCGCTCGTTGACGCTCGGTTTGATGAGCTCGTGATGTCGGAGCACCGCATAGACCACTTCATCGTGCGCTGCCTCTTTCATTGCGGCGAGCGCGGCAGGGTCGCGCTTCAGTGCGCGAAGCAAGCGCTTGAGCGCCTCGCCGTGCAGCGCCTCGAGCGCGCGGCGATAAGCATCGGCAGCCGCGCGATGATCGTCGTCCCAGGTGGCAAAGATCGCTTCCAAGCTCTCGACGTCCCGCAGCAATCCCGCCAGGTCTTCGCGCTGCGTCGACTGACGGCTAGTGGCCATGGCGAGGCTCGCTCCCGTGTTCGAGCTCACCGACGAGCTGCGCCAGCGCGTCCGCGACCTGATGCGCCTTGTCGAGCTCCCCGTGGCTCATGAATATCTCGCGGGCTTCCTCGTAGTGATCGCGCGCTCGCTGCAGGTTCACTCGATTGCCGGCCTCAGGCTGCTCAGGATCGTCGGGAAGATTCCACAGGCAGTTCGCCTTGTTCGCGAGTGTGTTCGCGTATTCGAGCGGCGTATTGGCCCGCGAGCGCACCTTCAATGCCTCGTCATACGCGGCGAGCGCGCGCAGATTGTTCTCGACCGGATGGCTGGAAGGCGCGTATTGCAAAGCGTTTCCCAGATTGTTTTGCAGCATGGCGTACTCGACGGGATGCTCGATCAGCGTGACGACTTTGAGCGCATCTTCGAAGCACTGAACGGCAAGGGCCTCGCGAATTTTCGCGCGCTCGTCCGCGAATGGAATCGACAGAAACGCAGTCGCCAGATTGTTCTGCAGGATCGCGTATTCCACTGGGAAGCGCTGTCGGTCGAACGTGCGCAACGCGCGCTGATAGGCCCCGATCGACTCCGTGATCGCGGCGCGGCCGCAACCGGCCAAATGTTGCAGCACGAGGCCAAGGTTCATTTCGGCCTCGGCGATCTCTTCCGGTCCGCCGAGCTTGTTCAACACCGGAATCGATTGCTCGTAGGCCGCGCGCGCTCGTTCCAGCGACTCGGTTCCTTGTTCGGGGACGGCTTGTAACGCGGTCGCCTTTCGAGCCGTGATTCGAGCCCGCAGCAGCTCGTCTTCTTGCGGGCACAGCGCGAGCGCCTGATCGTAGAGGTCGACCGCCGACGTCAGGTGCTGCAGCGTTTTCGGACGCCGCTGCAAGCCCATCGCGATCTCGACGAGCATTTCCGCGCGCTCGCGTGCGGTGCTGTCGAGGTCCTGCGCGGCCGCCTGCGCCATGCGCAGCAGCTCTTCGAGACGGCTCGACGCCGGGTCAGGGAGCATCTGCGACATGCGCTTCCTCGCTCAAACGCGCGCGCACGAGCGCCTCGATCCGGTCGACGACCGTCGCGGCGCCGCGTTGCGCCTCGGGGGACAGTCCAATGCCGAAATCGAGCGTCGCGGCCTCCACCAGGAACACCGTGACGTCCGTCGGAAACAGCTCGCCGAAAATTCTGCGCCCTGCGAACAGCGCATGATCCCAACGAAAATCGTGCAGATTCATGGACGGCTCGTAGCGCTGATCGAGTGTCGCGCCCGGGACTTCGAACACGGATCCGGGCGCAGATCCGCAGCGGCAGGCATCGACGAGGAGGAGGGTGCGGCAGCCTCGCGCCGCGAACATCACACCCATGCCGTCGGTGCCGGCATCGAGGATGCGCACGCGCGCATGCGCGGCGATCTCCCGCTGCGTGAGCGCGCGCACGACCTCGGGGCCGATGCCATCGTCGCCGCGCGTGGGATTGCCACAGCCGATGACCGCGATCATCACACGCGCCAAAGCCTGCAGTACCAATCGCGCTCGACGGGCACCGCGAGCTCGGGCAGATCACACCACTTGCGATTCGCGAGAAAGTAGATGCAGTCCGCGCACGATGCATTGTCCGGGCCGTGCGGATGGTCCTTGAAGCCGCTGATGACGAGCTTGCCTTTCAGATCGCCGGGCGCGAGTGCTCGCAGCTCCTTGAGGATCTCGCCGAATTCCTTCTCCGTGGGAGGGAACGGTTCGACGCGCGTCTCGAGGCCGGACGCCAAGAGGTTGGCAATCTCCTGCAGAAGCGCGTCGTGCTCGTCGGTGCTCATCGCGGGTTCCTCGTCTTTCAAGCAGTGCGAAAGCGGGCGAGCTCCGCGCCGGTACGGCCGTCGTGCGCGTGCACCGTGCAGACCAGGCACGAATCGTACGAGCGGCAGACGTGCCCGATCTCGACGGGATCGTGAACGTTGGCCACCGGCGTGCCGATGAGCGCTTGCTCGATCGGGCCTAGTTCCCCCGAGTCGGATCTTGGCCCGATGTTCCAGGTCGTCGGCGAGATGATCTGATAGTTCTTGATCTTGCCGTCCTTGACCTCGATCCAATGGCAAAGAGCGCCGCGGATCGCCTCGGTGGCGCCCCAGCCTCGGCCGTCGCGCTCGGTGGGCTTGATGTACCAGACATCCTTCAAGCGGAACTCGCGCAGCACGCGCTCGGCTTGCCGATACAAAGTGATGACCTCGTGCATGCGCGCGAAGTGCCTGAGCAGGACGCTCGCACCGCCGAGCTTGCGATACATGTCGAGAATCAACGGGTCGTGGTGCTGCCAAGATTCCCCGTGCTTCCCGCCCGCGATGAGCTGGCGCGCAAGCGGACCTGCTTCGAGCCTTCCGAGCTCGGTGTGCCTCGGCGCAGTGGACCAAGAGTATCGGCCGGCGAAATCCGTCGGATTGCGCTCGGTCGGAGCCGTCACGCGATCGAACGGGTGCAAGCCGCTGGTCTCGTCGTACCATGCGTGCAACGTATCCTCGCGGATCTGAGCCTGATCGAACGCTTTGTGCTCGTCGGTGCGGCTGTCGTAAAAGCCGCCCTTCATGATGACGCAGGCGCTGCGCCCATCGATCGTTGGTTTGTTATATCTGTTCTCGTGCGGCAGGTAACCCCAGGAGAAGTATCTCCCCGAGCCCCGGCCGAAGGCGCCAAGACCGATGTCTTCGCCCATGCGCCAATACAATCCTAGATCCGAATTCGCGTGCGCGGGGCTTTCGTCCAGCCACGCCATGAAGTCGTCGTACGACTTGATTTGCTCGTAGCGCTCCATCGAGCAACCCAGCCAGATCGGCTCGATCCAGCTGCGGCGAATGTGCTCGAGAACCGACCAGGCGCGCGTCACGTCGGTGAGCGTCGGAGCGCACATGACGCCACCTGGCACCATGTAGCTGGAGTGCGGCCATTGTCCGCCGAACAATGCATAGATCTCGACGGGGCGGCCAGAAATCGTGATGCCGAGCTCGTAGTGCTTGCCCGTGTACGGCGTCCAGCGCCGCAGCGCTTCCTCGTAGAACTTGGAGCCGGCGTATTTCTTGTTCGTGAAATCGATCATGAACAGGCCGTAGTGATGGCGCGCCAGGCTCTGCAGCGACTCCGCGATCTGCCCGAGGTTGCGGGCGAGGATGGCATTGCGGGGCACATCGGTCTGCCATGCCGTGTCCAGCGCCCACGCAGCGCATGTCAGATGCGAAGCACCGCAAATGCCGCAGGCGCGAGGCGTGACGATCAAGCCCGCTTGCGCGTCTTTCTCGCGCAGGATCACTTCGAAGCCGCGAAACAGCGAGGCTTGAGTCCACGCGTTCACGACGACGCCGTCCTCGATGTCCACGCGAACGTCGAGGTCCCCCTCGACGCGGCCGACCGGCGATATATCAAGTGTTTCGATCACGGACATGAAGCGCTCAAATCACGAAAATGTCGTCTTCGACCCAGCGAGGCGCCGCGGCCTTGGATACGGCGAGCATTTTGACGTATCCCACTTTCTCGACGCCGGTCGGCAAAGTTCGCGGCACGCCCATCACCGTTTGCGTCTTGAACACCGTTCCCGGCGCGAGGTCGAAGAACGGGAACTCGGGCTCGGTGCAGCCCAGACACGGCATGCCCGCACGCGTCTTCGACGACTGACGGTTCCAGAGAATGCGGTTGCAAGGGGAGTGCGTCATCGGCCCGCGGCAGCCGAGGTCATAGAACAGGCATCCTTTGCGCTGGCCGAATTCGGTCGCGGACACCTTGTATGCGAAGTGCATGCTGCGCGTGCAGCCCGTCTGCGTGAACGTGCTGAAGAAGGTCTTCGGCCGTTGCAGGTCGTCGAGCGACACATCCTCGCCGCGCCCGGTCGCAATCGCGACGAGAATCTGCGTGATCCAGTCGGGATGCGCCGGGCAACCCGGAATGTTGATGACCGGAAGGCCGGCGCGCGAGCGGAAGTCCTTGCCCAGGAATCCTCCTTGCTCGCGCTTCAGGAACTGCAACCCAGTGCTGCCGGTGGGATTCGGTGCGGTGGCTGGAATGCCTCCCCACGTGGCGCAATCGCCGATCGCGACGACGTAATTTGCACGCGCCGCAAGCTCGCGCACCCACTCGAGCATTGGGCGGCCCGCAAAACGATTCCATTCGCCCGTCCCGTTCGGGGCGCGAATGACGGTGCCTTCGAGCACGAATATGTCCAGCGGCGTTTCGCCGGACGCCGCCGATCGCAACAGCCTGCGGAGGTCTTCGCCCAACTCCATGCCCAGTGAGGGATGCCACAGGACGTTGATCCCGAAATCCGTGACGAGATCGCAGACACTCGGCTCCTCTGCGTTGAGGAACGACATCGTGTTGCCCGAACAGGCTCCACCCTGCAGCCATATGAGGTTGGCCATCAAGACCTCCGGAAGTCATACTCTTTCGAGAAGCAACGAACTGAGGGTGCGTACTCGCAATCGGTTCAGCTGTCCCATTGAACTCGAAGTACCCTGCGCACCATGTCAACAGAACCCGGCCCCTCGCACTCGTCTCCGACCATTCTGGCAGTAGAAGACGAGGTGTTGATCCGCATGCACCTCGTCGATTCTCTACGTGAGTACGGATTCAATGTAATAGAGGCGGCAGACGCCGCCGAAGCGATCGATGCGTTGAAGACCTGTGATGCCGTGGATCTGGTGTTCACGGACATCACGCTACCCGGCGAGCTCGACGGCTTTGGCTTGGTCCAGTGGATCCGCGCTCAAAACTCCTCGATGCCGATCATTTTGACTTCCGGCGGTCACAATGCCGCGCTCGCCGCGGAACGCTGCAAGGGTGAGCCGTTCTTGGAAAAACCCTACGACGTCGGAGTACTGGCGCAACGAATATTCGCTGCATTGAAGATGCGTGGGAACGGCACGGCCTGAGCCGAGTCCCGGAGTATCTTCGCGCGCTTCGCTCTTTGTCCAGCGCCGTGCGATCGGCTCTGCAACTTTCCGGATCGAGTCATCCGCAGCCCCGCCAGCCGCTCGCGCGAGTCCGAAAGCAGCCGACCTCGAGTCGGCGAAACACGCTAACGCGTCCGCCCCCGCGCTTGTTCCAACACGTTACAAATCGTCCGCGTCCCTCAGCGCCCGGACCGCAAAGCGACGAGATCCGGGAACAAATTCGATGCTCCGGACGTTATCACGCGGCTGCGGGACCGGGCGTTCTTGCGCTCACAAGACAACCAACCTCAAACCCGCACATCAAGCGGCTGAACGAGAAGGGCGAGCGGCAGCGCCCGTGGCTTCTGTCGTTCACGAGGTGCCGTCATGGCGCGAAACGAACATAAGACGGAACGGAGAGCGTTCGGTTGAACGACGAGCGACGAACATCGGGGGCCGAGTCGCTCTTTTTCGGCGGCGGCGAGCTCGGCGAGCTGATGCGAACGCTGGATTGGAGTGCGACCCCGCTCGGGCCGCCCGATACATGGCCGCAAAGCTTGCGCTCGGTCGTGCGCATGATGCTGACCTCCCGTTATCAGATGTGGCTCGGGTGGGGCCCCGAGCTCGTGTTCCTGTACAACGATGCCTATCGCCCCACGATGGGAGTCAAACATCCATGGGGGCTCGCGCGCCCGGCTTCAGTCGTTTGGAAAGAAATCTGGGCGGACATCGGCCCGCTCATCGATCAGGTGCTGCGAACCGGCAAGGCGAACTACACCGAGGGAATGCTGCTGCTGCTGGAGCGAAGCGGCTTTCCAGAAGAAACGTATCACACGTTCTCGTACAGCCCGCTCTTCGACGACGACGGCAACATCGCAGGAATGTTCTGTGTCGTGCTGGAGGAAAGCGATCGCGTCGTCAACGAGCGCCGATTGGCGACGCTGCGCACCTTGGCTTCGGCGGCGGCGCGAACCAACACCGAAGCCGAGCTGTTCCGCGAGGTCGAAGCTCAGCTCCACACGAACCTCCGCGATCTACCGTTCAGCTTGTGCTACGTGATCGACGCGGGCGGTACGGCGCGGCTCGTGGCGGCAACTGGAATCGACCGCACGCATCCGGCGGCTCCGCCGGCGTTCACGAGCGGCGAAGGCCCATGGCCCACGCAGCAGCTGGGTTCAGGGCAGCCGGGACTGCTCATCGATGATCTCGACAGCCGCTTCCCTTCGCTGCCACGCGGCGCGTGGGACCGTCCGCCGCATCAA
>Ga0164243_10002899_pt1 | contig 27834 bp, 28 predicted proteins | sample OricompcompostOP_FD_108781 | JGI IMG/M metagenome (GOLD analysis project Ga0164243, IMG submission 108781) | Organic Plus compost microbial communities from Emeryville, California, USA - Original compost - Organic plus compost (OP) | ecosystem: Engineered > Solid waste > Mixed feedstock >...
TGGACGGGTCTTTCTCCTCGGCAGATGAGTGGGTCGCACTTCTCATCCTGCCGCCGAAAGACCCGTCCCCTTGCCTCAGACCCCCTCAACCGACACCAACGTCATGACCCGCAACAGCTAGCGCGCCTCGGTCTGATGCCTCGCGTCCGCTTTCCACCGTGGCTAGGAACAGTTCCACCAATGCGTTGCGTAGTCGACGGTAGGGCAGGTGGGACATGCTGCCCTGCTGCTTGATCTGGCCGAGCATCTGACGGAGCAGGGGTGCCGCGGGCGCATCGGTGAACCGCTCAAGAGCCTGCTGAGCGCCGGTTCCGAGCGACAGCTGCCTGAGGATCCTGGCCGGCATCAGGATTGCGCTCTTGTGCAGGTGGTCCGGGATCTCGGCTTGGGTCGCGAGCTGACAGTTCCACAGGGCGACGTCTCCAGGGGCGAGGACGTGACGCTCGCCGTCGATACAGACGATCTCGCGCCCGGAGTGCACGGCCACCAGTGCGTAATACTCCTCGCCCGTCTCCCCGACCCCCTGGGCCGGTCGGGACAACTGATGCGGTCCCCAGGTGCAGTCGCAGTAGACGATGTCTCCCATGGGTACGAGGGTCATGCTCTCGGCCCGTCGATGGGGGGCCAGGCCCGACACAGACATCGGAACGAATATCGAGATGACGTCGCCGAGATCCCTGGTCTCGTCGGACTGTGGGGCGTCGCTGGCCCACGTGAGCAGTTCCATGGTGCTACCTCCGCACGGACTCCGGTTCGGTGAAGTCGAACTCGAGGACAAGGCCGGTCGCCGTGAGCTTGGGCCCGATCTCGGCATCCTTGAACGCAATTTCGAAGATACCGCCGATGTAGCGGCGAACCTCGCCTTCGTTGTTGAACGACATCGTTCCTCCACGTCTCTGTGGCTCTGGACAACTACGGCCCGGGATGGTGCGGCCGATTCCCCGGAAAGCTTGATGCGATGCTAGCGGATTTTAATGGTGATTCAATACCCTGTCGCTCGGAAGACCTCGTTCACTCGATCGAGTCATGGCCCACGGGGCGATCGCACGGCGAGCTCACCCCAGCAGCAGGTCTCGCGCGGGGAAACCGGTGTTCACGAGGTTCAGCAAGAGAGGCGATCTGCCCGGCGAACGGCTCACAGCAGACCAGAGCCGACGGGAACGTTGTGGACGGTCTGACCCAGATACCGGACATCCTGAGAGGGCGCGACCATCGGGGGCGGTCCAGGGCATGAACGCCTCGATCGTGGGGCGCCATCGCGCCCCGCTCATCGGGCTGGCGGTGGTGCAGCGGTCCACGCCCCGGTGCACGGCCTGGAAGATCCCGTTCGCCTCCGGCCGCCCCGTATGGTCGCGGCCGGCGCCCTCTGCTCAGGGCGACGTTCGGCTACCTGCTCTCGGTCGACGCGACATTCGGCGCCACGGCGTTTCGTGTCCGGCCAAGGCTGCCCCCGCTGACCTCCTCGCGGTGACACACCGGCAGCGTTGTCAGCTTCCTGCCGACCATCCTGATGGGCGTCCTCTCGGACTGCCGATGAACTACGACCTGTCCCTCGTCGCCCACATTCGGGGAGGACTACGTGCACCGCGGCCACCCGCGCCGCGCCATCGAGTCCGGATGGTCCCGGCATCGCCGGTCTTCGACGCCGAGCGCGACGCAGTGGTGCACGAGCTGCGCCTGGCGACTGCAGGTGGCGACCGAGTACAGGTTCACGGGCTTCATCAGCGTCGAGCAGCTCCGTGCCGTCGAAGAACTGCGCTCGGGAGCGGAATCGATCTGGGTCACCCTTCAGGTAGGCGCGACCTGCGTTGACGGTGACCCAGCGACCTTGGTCGGCGGGACGGGGGAGCTCACGTTCGCGCTATCCGCAGGTGAGTGGCCGCAAGAACTGGATCGGGTCGACGCTGCCACTTACGTCGAGATACTGATCCCAGTGACCAGCAATCCCGAGCACGCGAACGCAGCTCGCCGCCTGCGTAACGCACGCACGCTGATCCAGAACGATTGCGCGGAGGAGGCTCTCGCCGAGGCGCGCAAGGCCCTGGAGTTTGTGCGGAAGGCGGAGGGCACACTGAAGATCGCGCAGCAGGCCAAGGACAAGACTCCGCGTGATCGTGACCTACGTGAGCGCTGGGCGTACCTCGTCGAAGACATCTTCTCCCTGCTCAGCGGCGCCGCGCACGATGATCAGGGCACCACTGAGCACTTCAAGTGGACCCGAGCCGTGCTGTCGCCCTGGTCGGTAGCACGGCCGGGCTACTTGGACGACTTGCCGACCAAGCCGAATATTAGGGCGTGTGTCGAAGTCGGGCGTGAGGCTTGACAGGAGTTCACTCTGCCGGGCGTGTCGGTGATCAAGAATGAGCGAGGTCTCCGGTAGTTGGTTTAACGACCAAGAAAAACCGGAGATCACCGGAGACCTCGTGACCACCTTAACGGTGACCGGGCGGCACGACCTGACCGACGCGCAGTGGGCGGTGCTCGAACCGCTCTTACCGGCGCCGAGCCGTCCGTGTAGGCCGTCACGCTGGACCAAACGGCAGCTCATCGACGGGATCCGGTGGCGGATCCGGGTAGGAGCGCCGTGGCGAGACATCCCGCCGGACTACGGGTCCTGGTCGGCGGTGTATGCGCTGTTCAGACGGTGGCAACGGGACGGGACCTGGACGCTGCTGCTGACCGCATTACAGACCATCGCGGACGCGGCAGGCCGGATCACCTGGGACGTGTCGGTGGACTCCACGACCGCGCGGGCGCATCAGCATGCCGCCGGGGCGCGGAAAAGGGGGATCTGCAGGCTGAGCCGCCTGGTGGGGTCAGCGGTGAACCTGCTGATCACGCGCTGGGGCGTTCGCGGGGTGGGCTGACCACGAAGGTGCATCTGGGCTGCGAGCAGGGGCAGAAGCCGTTGTCGACCCTGCTGACCGCGGGCTAGCAGGGGACCATCGTGCGCTCCACTTTCGCTCCGGCGCCCTGCACTGGCGGGCGACGAGAACGCAGGCCAGCTCGCCCGCCGAGACCACGGGCAGCGCACCTCGATGGTGCCGCACCGGCCCTGGCCGGATTCGATCGGCCGCAATTTGGACCAGCGCGGGCAGCCGCAAACTCGGCTGGCGCGTTCCTCGTGGTCGATCTGGTTCTGGCCCCGCCACGGTCGTCCCTGCGCCGCAGGAACGCCAAGCCAGTAGGCCGCGACCGGGATGTTACGGGCGTGGTGCACAGCACCCACTCCAGTAGCGACACCGCCGTCGACTCCCTTACCACCCGAACATCCAGTCCGGACGCGGTGCCGTCGCGTTCCGGCGCCGAGCGCGCAGAAGACCACCTCGTTTCCGGCGCGGGCGAACGCGGCGGCCAGGACGGTGTTGATGTCGCCCACACCGTCCGGCAGCGGACTGGTCATTGAAGTGCGACTCCATCAGCGGGCTACTTTCCCAAACCGACTAGGAATCTGGCCAGTCGAACGTTGCTGAGCGCGCGGAGTGGTCAACCGTGAGGTCGATCTTCGGTGTCTGCTCGCGGCTGTGCGACAGCCGTGCAGTGATCAGTGGCCGGACATCCCGCCGTCCACGGCGAGGGTCGTCCCGGTGATGTAGGACGAGGCGTCGCTGGCGAGGAACACCACCGCGGCGTCCAGCTCGTGCTGCCGGCCGAGCCGCCCGAGTGGGCTGTGCTGCCGGATGAACGGCAGCAACTGGTCCTCCGGGATGTCGGCGGTCATCTCGCTGGCGAAGTAGCCGGGGGCGATCGCGTTGACGCGGATCCCCTTGCGGCCGGACCACTGCTGCGCGAGGTCACGGGTCAGGCCGATGACGCCGGCTTTGCTCGCGGCGTAGGCGGCCTGGGGTGCGTAGGACTTGATCAGCGCGAGCACGCTGCTGATGTTCACGATGCTGGAGCCCGGTCGCATCACGCGGCCGCAGGCCTGCGCGGCCCAGTAGGCGCCGTTGAGGTTGACGTCGATCACGCGGCGGAAGTCCTCGGGCGACTCCCGCGTCGCCGGGATCGCGGTGCCCACCCCGGCGTTGTTGACCAGCACGTCGACGGCGCCGAACTCGGCGACCGCCCGGCTCACGAGCGATTCGCAACTGTCCGGATCGGATACGTCGGCCGCCACCTCGAGCGCGCGCTTGCCGAGTCCGCGGACGCCGGAGGCGACCTCGGCCAGGCGGTCGGTGCGGCGCGCGGCGAGGACGACGTCGGCGCCGGCTTCGGCCAGGGCGCGGGCGAACCCAGCGCCCAGGCCCGAACTGGCGCCGGTGACAACGGCGACCTTGCCGTCGAGACGGAACAAATCCAGTACTCCGGCCACGATCACTCCGATCCGATCCGGGCCGCGGCGCGCAGTCCCGCCGCGGCCAATGGGGCAACAGCCTCGCCGACGGAGTCGAACCCCGAACCGCGCGTGAGCCCCTGCCGGTGGCGCGCGTGGATCCCCTCCGCGATGACGGCGATCTTGAAGTACCCGAGCGCGATGTGGAAGCCGAGTCGGCTCAAGTCGCGCCCGCTGGTTTCGGCGTAGCGCTGCGCGAGATCGTCGGCCGATGGCAGTCGGTCGCTGGTGGAGGCGGCCGTGCCGGCCAGCACGGATGCGAACGCCGGGTCCGCATAGACCAAGTGCAGGCCGAGGTCGGCGAGTGGATCGCCGAGGGTAGCCATCTCCCAGTCCACGACCGCGCGCACCGTCGCCGGGTCATCGGGGTCGAGGATGACGTTGTCGATGCGGTAGTCGCCGTGCACGATCGACGCGCCGCTCTCCTCGGGGCAGGCGTCGGCGAGCTTGGTGTGCAGCACGTCGATGTCGGGCAACGGGCGGGTCCGCACCCGCAACCACTGGTCGTACCAGCGCCGGACCTGCCTGCCGAGGTACCCCCGTGGACGACCGAAGCTGGCCAGCCCCGCCGCCTCCGGGTCGACGGCGTGCAGCCGGGCCAGCACCTCCACCAGCCCGTAGGCGCAGCGCCGGATGTCCTCGTCCGGCCACGCGTGCAGCTGCTCGGTGGTGCGGATGACAACGCCGTCGACGTGCTCCACCACCGAGAACGGAACACCGAGCACGCCGGCGTCGGCCAGCGCCACCGCGCGGGCGACCGGCACGTCGCTGTCCCGCAGCGCCGCCACCACCCGATACTCGCGCCCCATGTCGTGCGCCGACGGGGTCAGGCCGCCCAGCGGCGGACGACGCAGCACCCACCGGTGCCGCCCGTCGGTCAGCAAGTAGGTGAGATTCGAGCGTCCACCCTGGAGCATCTCCGCGGACAGCCCGCCACTGAATTCCGGCACCGTTCGGGCGAAGAACTCCTCGAGCGCGGGCAGGTCGAGCCCGTCGACCGTCGCGGTCATCGGGCGTTCTTCTCGTGACGGCGCAGCACCCGCCGCGCGATGGCCCACCGGTGGGTCTCCGACGGCCCGTCGTAGATCCGGAACGGCCGGACCTCACGCAGGAACCGGCCCAGCAGCACATCACCGGAGACCCCGAGCGAACCGCAGATCTGGATCGAGCGGTCGACGACCCGCCAAATCGCCTCGGCGCAAAAGGTCTTGGCGATCGACGTCGACTGCGACGCGTGCTCGCCCTGGTCCAGCTCCCAGCAGGCGCGCAGGATGAGCCCGCGGGAGGCGGCGATGTCGATCTCGTTGTCGGCGATCATCTGCTGCACCATGCCCAGGTCACCGAGGCGCGAGCCGAACAGCCGCCGCTGCGCCGCCCGCGCCACCGCGATGTCCTGCGCCCGCCGGGCGATGCCCAGCCAGCGCATGCAGTGGGTCATCCGCGCCGGGCCCAGCCGGACCTGCGCGTAGCGGAAGCCCTGGTCCACCTCGCCGAGCACCGCCTCGTCGGGCACCACGCAGTCGTCGAAGACCAGCTCGATGTGCCCGCCGTAGAGGCTCTCGTCGAGGGTCTCGATGTGCCGGACCACCTTCAGGCCCGGGTTGTCCTCGTCGACGAGGAACATCGTCGCGCCGCCGGCGTCACCGGGTTCGCCGGAGGTGCGGGCCATGCAGATCGTGAACCCCGCGCCCTCGGCCCCGGTGATGAACCACTTGCGACCCGTGATGCGCCAGCCGCCGTCGACGCGCTCGGCCCGGGTCGTCAGCGCCGCCGGATCGGACCCGGCGCCCGGCGCCGGCTCGGTCATCGCGAAGCAGGACCGGATCTCTCCGCTCGCGAGCGGGCGAAGGTAGCGCTCCTTCTGCTCGGCAGTCGCGATGGCCTCGAGCATGTGCATGTTGCCCTCGTCCGGCGCGGCGATGTTCAGTGCGAGCGGGCCGAGCAGCGAGTACCCGGCCTCCTCGAACACCGCGACCCGGCCACGCATGTCCAGACCGTGGCCGCCGTACTCGGCGCCCACGTGCGGGGCGAACACCCCCACCTCCTTCGCGGCCCGCTGCAACTGCGTGCGCACATCGTCGGAGTGCACGACGCCGCCGTGCTCCTCCTCGACACCGATCACCACGTCACGGACGAACTCCGCGGTGCGCCGGGCGAGCGCGGCGACATCCGGTCCGGGCGCGAGGTCGACGGCCATGACACCTCCACTGGCTAAAGGCTATTAGCCGCGATGATAGGGGTCTCAGCCGTCTCCGCGAAGGTCTCGTGGCGACCGTCACCCTGGTCAGCTATCATCGATTAGCTACCGCGAGGGGGTGACGTGGACCGACTCGGCCACATCCGCGAGGCCGCACTCGAACTGTTCACCCGCAAAGGGTTCGAGGCGACCACCATGAGCGACATCGGTGGGGCGGTGGGGATCCGCGCCCCCAGCCTGTACAAGCACGTCGCCTCCAAGCAGGACCTGCTCGCCCAGATCATGGTCGAGACGATGGACAACCTGCTCGCCGCGCACCGCACGGCCGTGGCGAACGTGTCCGACCCGGTCGAACGGCTGCGGCGCGCGACCGAAGCGCACGTCCGCTACCACGCCCGGCACCGGCTCGAGGCGTTCGTCGGCACCCGGGAGATCCGCAGCCTGACCGAGCCGCACCGCACCCGCGTGCTCGACCTGCGCGCCGAGTACGAAGTGTGTTTCCGCGCGGTCGTCCAAGCCGGAGTCGACGCCGGGGTCTTCCACGTGGACTCCGTGCGCCTGGCCTCCTACGCGATCCTCGACCTAGGCATGGGCGTCGCGGTCTGGTACCGCGCCGACAGCGAGCACCCGGAGGACACGGTGGTCTGGCAGTACAGCGAGTTCGCCCTGCGCCTGGTCGGCGCGCGAGCCTGATCGCGAATTGTCCAGCCGACCCGACACCCGAGCGGTGCGGTCGGTAAGGACCCCATGAATCTCCTGGTCGGCCAAGGCGAAGAGAGACTCCATGCTGTCCGTCCTCCACGGCGTCATCGGTGACCGCGCGCCCGCAGGCCCCGGAACCGCCCCGCTGACGAGTCACCCCGTGAAGCTTCCGCAGAGACTGCCGACCGCGGCTGACAACGACGGTGAGGTTGCCCCGGCGGATCCCGTGTCAGCATTCGAGCCATCGACATAGTTACCTACCGTCCCGTCGGTCAATGGCCGAAGCACTAAACCTCGATCCACCGACGCTGGGGTCTGGGTGGGCCTGTCGAAATGAGAGAAGTGCCCTCTGAGCTGGGACGATTGGAGTTCTCACACAACAACCCGGCCCAACTCTGGAAGGCACTTCGAGTGCAAGTCTCGCATAGGTTCGCCGAAGAGTCGGCGATATTCGACGATGACCATCTCGTGTCGCTGGCCGGCCTGGTGCCTGTGATGACCTTGGCCGGACAGACCCGACTGCCGCAGCTTCTGGCGGAGAAGGTGTCGATAGCCCAGCCGCGGATCGCGTCCGGGGCGGCGAATCCCGGCCCGAAGCTGGCCACGGTGATCGCGGGGATGTGCGCGGTCGCGGACTGCATCGACGATCTCGATGTCGTGCGTTCGGGTGGCATGACCACGCTGTTCGGCGGGGTCTACGCGCCCTGGACGGACGGAACCCTGCTGCGGGAGTTCACCTTCGGGCACGCCCGCCAGTTGGAGTCGGTGCTGCGTGAGCATCTGACCGCCTTGAGCGAGCGAGTCGATCTGCTGCCGGGCGCCGACCAGCGGGTGTTCGTGGATATCGATTCGCTGTTGCGGCCGGTGTACGGACATGCCAAGCAGGGCGCGTCCTACGGGCACACGAAGATCGCCGGGAAACAGGCGCTCCGCAAAGGACTCTCGCCGTTAGCGACCACGCTGAGCACCGAGCACGCCGCGCCGGTGATCGCCGGGATGCGGTTGCGGGCCGGGAAGACCGGTTCCAGTCGGGGCGCCGGGCGCATGATCGCTCAGGCGATCCAGACCGCGCGTGCCGCCGGGGCGGCCGGTGAGATCCTCGTGCGGGGTGACTCCGCCTGCGGACCCGGGCGGTGGTCCGGGGCGCGGTTCTCGCTGGTGCTCACGAAACACGCCGCGGTCCGGCGCACGATCGCGGCGATACCCGAGGACGCGTGGACACCGGTGAAATACCCCGGCGCGGTCCGCGACCCCGAGACCGGGGAGTGGATCTCCGACGCCGAGGTCGCCGAAATCCCCTATACCGCGTTCGCCTCCACGGCAGACCGGGTCACCGCGCGGCTGATCGTGCGGCGTGTCAAAGACGCCCGCTACCCGGACGCGCTGTTCCCAGTCTGGCGGTACCACCCGTTCTTCACCAACAGCGCTGAACCAACCGCGGCCGCCGACATCACCCACCGCCGCCACGCCGTGATCGAAACCGTATTCGCCGACCTCATCGACGGCCCCCTGACGCACCTGCCCTCCGGCCGGTTCGGCGCCAACAGCGCGTGGGTGTTGTGCGCGGCGATCGCACACAATCTGTTGCGCGCCTGCGGTGTCCTGGCCGGTGATCGGCACGGTCACGCCCGCGGCGCCACCTTGCGCCGCCGCATTGTTACTGTTCCTGCCCGTTTTGCACGTCCACAGCGTCGGCCGGTCCTGCACCTGCCCAGCCACTGGCCCTGAGCCACGTCATGGCTTGGACTGTGGCGCAACACCATCGGCTATACACCACCATCCGCTGTGGCTGTGTGACCACCCCGCCGCGCGACGGCCTGACCGGAGACCATAGTGGAGAAGCTGGGCAGACCAGCGGCTACCCTATGCTCGAAACACGCTAGTCCGCGCACCGAAGGCACGCCGAGCAGCCCGCAACCTCAATCGGTGGATCGAGGCTAAGATCGCGCGGACGCAACCACACTCGCTTGCTCCGTCGCCCGGGTCCAGTGCTCGTGCCGGAATCGGTCCCCGTACCGCTCATCCTCCCACGCGGCTACGTCCCCGACAGCCCAAACATTCTCCGCCGCCCTCCCGAATTTATCGCAAGGGACACCACCGCAATGAGCAAGAGCAAGGCCACGCAGCCATCCGTTGTTCGGAACCGTTCCGACGCCGACCACGATATTTGCGGCCGAGAGCGTCGTTCCGTCCTCCAAGGCGATGGCGGCGCCGCTCGCGCTCTCGAGCACTCGCTACCCCCGACCCTGTCTTGAAGGTTACTCCGTGCTGACGGTGGAGCTTCGCGAGCAGCCCACCGAGTTCGGCTACAAACGCAACGGAACCACGACCTTGTTTGCGGCCCTGGAGATCGCCACCGACAAGGTCACCGACCAGTGCTACGACCGTCACGGCAAAGCCGAATTCCTCGCCTTCCTCAAAAAGGTCGCCAGGACCTACCCCAGGCGCAAGCTGCACGTCGTGCTGGACAACTACCACACCCACAAGCACGACGACATCAACGCGTGGCTGGCCAAGAACCCGAGGATCACGCTGCACTTCACCCCCACCTCAGGCTCCTGGCTCAACCTCGTCGAGGTGTTCTTCGGCATCATCACCCGCCAGGCCATCCGCCGCGGATCCTTCAACAACGTCAAAGAACTCATGACCGCAATCCGCGCCTTCATCGACGGCTGGAACCAGCGGTGCCACCCATTCACCTGGACCAAAACCCCCGACGAAATCCTGCCCCACGCCACCCGTCAACGAACCTCAGACGCGCGACACTAGCAACTCCGTCATTCGTGCTGCCCATGGGCTGAGACGCCGACGCTCGACCTTCCTGCCAAGCTGACGCGTTGCACGTGCGCACCGGTGAGCAGGACGTCCACCTGGGTCTGGCCACAGGAACACGATCGCACCCGGCCCGTTCGAGAGCCACATGATGTCGTTTGCGCTCGAGGATCCCGACACGCTGAGCGCGCTGGTCGGGGACATCCCGCTGAAGCAGATCGGCAGGCCGGATGACATCGCCGCAGCAGCGCTCTACCTGGCCGGCGCGGGGGCGCGCCTGGGTGACCGGTACGACGCTGTGTGTGGACGGCGGGGCCACCGGCTGCGGCTGATCCACGGGCAAGATGCAGAACCTCGTGCTGCGCGAAAGGCGCGGCGCACCGTGCAACGACGCAAAACCGGCGGATGCCCGAGGCCTGAAGACGATCCGAGGGCGTGGCACCCATTGCTTGACCATCGAACGGCTCGGCTGAGCCCGACCAACCGACGCTACGAAGGCGGCCCGAGTGAAGCGCACCCTGTTCGACGAAGAACACGACCTCTACCGCGACTCGGTCCGCCGGTTCGTGGCGACCGAGGTCGTCCCGCACCGGGAGCGATGGGAACAGCAGGGCAAGGTCGATCGCAGCCTGTTCCTCGCCGCCGGGAAGGCGGGCATCCTGGGCATCGCGGCGCCGACAGAATTCGGTGGTGGCGGCGTCGACGACTTCCGGTTCAACGCGATCCTCTCCGAGGAACTCGCAGCGGCCGACGTCTTGTCGGCCGGCCTGGGGCTGGCCATGCAGGCCGACATCGCTCTGCCGTACCTGCTCTCGCTCACCACCCCCGGAGCAGAAACAGCGCTGGCTCCCCGGCGCCGTATCCGGTGAGATCATCCTCGCGTTGGCGATGTCCGAGCGCGGCGCGGGATCGGACGTGGCACGCATCCGTACCACAGCCCGTCGCGAGGGCGACGAGTATGTGATCGACGGGGCCAAGACGTTCATCACCAACGGCCAGAACGCCGACCTCGTCATCACCGCGGTGAAAACCGACCCCGCACAGCGGCACAAGGGCATCAGCCTGATCGCGGTGGAAGCCGACCGCCCGGGTTTCAGCCGCGGACGTAAGCTGCCGAAGGTGGGGCAACACGCCGCCGACACCTCCGGTGCCTGCAGGTGCACGGCGGCTACGGGTACATGTTGTGGAGTACCCGGTCGCACGCGAGTGGGCCGACAGCCGCATCCAGACGATCTACGCAGGCACGACCGAGGTCATGAAGGAGATCATCGGACGGTCACTCGGCCTGTGATCCGGGTTCCTCGCTGCAGGAGCGCGATGGCCAGGGAAGCCATCGCGTCGGCAAAACAGGATTCCAACGCCGGTTGAGGACGCCACGACGATCTGGCAGATCGTCGTGGCGTCCTCAACCGGACGAACGACCGCTCGCGTGATGATCCGGTTCGCGCGCGGAAACCTCGATCGCCACGGGCAAACGCAACGCAGCAAGCCACCGTCGGGGTGGGCCCGTCTCCGACAACGGAATCTGCGGCTCTTCTCCGTCCCCGTAGGGTCAGCGGATCACGGAGGCCAAGCCGCTCCACGCCCTCTCTTGCGCAGCACGAACTTCTGGATCTTGCCCGTGGAGGTCTTCGGGAGGTCGCCGAAGGTCACCGTCTTCGGTGCCTTGAACCGCGCCAGCCGGGCTCGGACGTGCTCGCGGAGTTCCTCCTCGGTCGCGTCCGCGCCGTCGTGCAGCGTCACGAAGGCAGCGGGGACCTCACCCCAATGGTCGTCCGGCACCGCGATCACCGCCGCCTCCAGCACAGCCGGATGGTCCATGATCGCCTGCTCCACCTCGACGGACGCGATGTTCTCTCCACCCGAGATGATCACGTCCTTGGACCGGTCGCGAAGCTCCACGTACCCGTCCGGATGCACGACGCCGATGTCCCCGGTCCGGAACCACCCGTCGGGCGCGGCCGCCAGTGTCGCCTCCACGTCGTCGAGATACCCGAGCATCAGGTTGTTGCCCCGCAACGCGATTTGTCCGGTCGTCGTCCCATCGGCTGGCACGTCCGACCCGTCCTCGGCGATCACCCGGGCCGTGCACGAGATCATGTTCCCCACGCCCTGCCGCGCCTTCAGCCTGGCCTGCGCGTCCCTCTCGAGCGAGTTCCACTCCGGGCGCCAGTCGCAGATCATCGCCGGCCCGTACGTCTCAGTCAGCCCGTACAGGTGCGTCACGTCGAATCCCAGCTCGGCCATGCGCCGCAGGATCGCCGGTGACGGCGGTGCCCCACCCGTCGCGATCCGCACCTTCTCCCCGTCGAGCGGTGCCGCCTCGTCCGCGTAGGCGATCATCGACAGCACCGTCGGAGCCCCGTTCAGGTGCGTGACACCCTCGGAACGGATCAGCCGCCAGACCTCGGCCGGGTCCACTTTGGGCAGACACACGTGCGTGCCAGCGGCTGCGGTCACCGCCCACGGGAAACACCAGCCATTGCAGTGGAACATCGGCAACGTCCACAGGTGCACGCTGGACGGCGACAGGCCGGTGTGCCCCACCATCGCCACGGACTGCAGGAACGCACCCCGATGGTGATACATCACTCCCTTCGGGCGCCCCGTCGTCCCCGAGGTGTAGTTGATCGACAACAGCGACCGCTCGTCGGCCGGGGTCCGGTGCAACGGCTCCGACGACGCCAGCAGGTCCTCGTACTCCTGCCCGGCCCGGATTCGGACCGGCGGATCCGTGAGCTCGGCGAACGCCGAGTCGACCAGCCCGTCGAAGACCGGATCGTGAACCAGCACCGCCGCCTTCGAGTGCGCAAGGATGTACGCCACCTCGCTCGCGGAGAGCCGCGTGTTCACCGCCACCAAGGGCACTCCCGCCCACGCCACGCCGAAGTGGGCCTCCAGCAACACGTGCGTGTTCGGCGCCAACACCGCGACTGGCCGTTCGCCGGCCAGCGGTGCCAGGCCGCCCGCGAGCCGCATGCATCGCTCGCGCAACTCGGCATAGGTCCAGCGCCGGTTCCCGTCGACCACTCCCACCCGATCGCCGTGCGCCGCAGCAGCGCGATCCAAATAGGACGTCGGCGTCAACGGCTCGAAAGACAAGGAGTCCATCATGAGCCCGAGTACTTCTGGGTCATCCCGAGATCCACCGGCAGCGCGGCACCGGTGATCGAGCGGGATTCGGCGCTCGCGAGGAACAGGACGGCGTCAGCGACGTCCTCGACCTCGACGTACGGCTCGGGGATCATGTTGATCCCGGCCAGCGCGTCGAGGGAGTCCGCGAACGTCGGGCTGTCGAGGTCGGGCCGGAAGATCCGCGCGCTGGACTCGTTGTCGATCATCGCGGTACGCACGTTCGTCGGGTGTACGGAGTTCACGCGGATCCGATGCGGGGCCAACTCGTTCGCCAGCGACCTGGCCAACCCGGTCACACCGTGCTTGGCCGCGTCGTAGTGCGCCACACCAGGGATGCCGCGCAAGCCCGCGGTCGAGCTGATCAGGATCACCGAGCCCCCGGGACCGCGCCGCAGGATGTGCGGAACCGCCGCCTTCGTCGTGTGCCAGACGCCCGACAGGTTGACGTCGATCATCGTCCGCCAGTCCGTCTCCGAGAGCTCCCAGCTCATCCCGACGTTGTTGAGGATCCCGGCGTTGGCGACAACGACGTCGAGCCCGCCGAGTTCGGCCACGGCCGCATCGAGCCCCGTAGCGAGCGCGTCCTGGTCCCGAACGTCGGCGGTGAACGACACGATCCGCCGGTCCAGCGCCTCCACGGCCTTGACCGTCTCCGCCAGATCCTCGGGCGTCGACGCCGCGTACCGGACGCTCTCGACCGGACCGGCGATGTCGGTGGCCACGATGTCGGCGCCCTCGCCCGCCAGTCTGATCGCGTGGGCGCGGCCTTGCCCACGCGCCGCTCCGGTGATGAAGACGACCTTGCCGTCCATGCGTCCCATCAGGAGTCCTCCCTGAATCAGTGATGGTGCGGGGTGACGGCATCCGCCATCTCCGGCTTTCTCACCGACGCCGCCTCCTCCTGGCGCGCGATCTCGCCTTCCAGCGCCCGATGATCCTTGCGGTACGCGGCCAGCCAGCGCCGACCTGCACTCTCCGACATGTGGCAGAGCCCGGGAACCTGCGGGAAGCGCGAGCAAAGCGGACCGGAACGGGCGGGGGCGGCCGTGGTGGGGGCTGCCGCACGGCCACTGAGCCCGACGGCCGCCCAGACCCGGCGGGCCTCTCCCCCGCACTCGCACGTCCGGGAAGCCGGGGCCGGCGCCGCGACGAAGTGCTCGGCTGTGCTGCCGCAGTCCTCGCACAGGTAATCGACCAGGATCATCGAGTCACTCCCAACAAGTCGGTGCGTGCCCGTAGGCGGCCCAGTCGTCAGGGTCGTGGGTAATCCACAAGGTCGCGTCCTCGCTCTCCCGGAGCCGCTTGAGCCGGCGCAGCGTGCGCAGCGACGACTTGGTGTCGTGGTCGATCGGGAAGTGATACTCCTGCTCCAGCGCCGCCCGCAGGTGCACCGCGTCACCGGTCAGGATGAACGTGCGCGACGCCAATCGAACCTTGAGCGAGAGCTCACCCGGTGTGTGACCTGGCATCGAATAGATGACCAGGCTGCCGTCACCGAACAGGTCGTGGTCGATCCCCGGAACCACGCGCCAGTCGAAATTCTTGGTGCGCTGCAGCTGATCAGGCATGTAGCAGAAGGCGCCGATCGGGTCCGGGAAGTGCGCGAACTCCAGTTCCCCTTGGCCCACGTAGTGCGCGGCTTCCGGGAAGAGATGGTGCCCGCCCGCGTGGTCGAAGTGCAGGTGCGACGACACGACATGGGTGACATCGGAGAGCTTGTACCCAAGCGCTGCCAACTGCCGGTCGATGCGCTGATCGGCAGTGCCGGCGATGCCCAGCCCGGCGGCCATCTCGGCGCCGTACAACGACTCGGGATCGTCGATCGCCTCGGGCGCGATCCCGGTGTCGAACAGCACGAGCCCCTTCGGGTGCTCGATCAGGAAGGCCGGCATCGGAATGGTGATCATCCCGGTGAGCCCGTACATCAAGGTAGCGGCATCCACCGTGAGCGTGGGCGAGTCGAGCGCCCACATCCGCTTCGCGACTGCGAGTGACATCAGTGTCCTTCCACCGGATCCCGTGACGAGGTCCCTATGACCATGCATCCCGTGACGAGGTCCCTATGACCATGCACAGTCTGACCCGGCGAACGACGGCGCCCGCGTGCCACTTTGAGACAGGTCCGGCCGGGCCGTGTCGCAAACTCGCACACAACACGGGCTCCCGCAGCGCGTTCGATGGGCAGGTACGTGAACGTCGTCAGGGAGGACGCCGATGACCAGGGGCAGAATCGCCGCGCTCGTGGGGCCGGAGAAAGTCGAGATCAAATCGTTCGACGTCCCGGAACCGGAGCCGGGCGCGGTGGTGCTCGGAGTGCGCAGGGCCAACGTGTGCGGGTCGGACGTGCACCAGTGGCACTACGAGAGCCCGGCGCTGCGCGAGGCGGGGCTGGGACACGAGTTCGTGGGCGAGGTCGTGGCGCTCGGCGAGGGTGTGGAGACGGACTTCGCGGGCGAGCCGGTCGCCATCGGGGATCGGGTCGTGGCCGTCTACTACCTGACGTGCCACCGTTGCGGGCCCTGCCTGCGCGGGCAGTTCAACCTGTGCACCCGCGGGCTCGCCTCGTGGTCGGTGAACCCGGAGGTCGCGCCGCACTTCCGCTCCGGCTTCGCCACCCATTACTACGTCCAGCCCGGCCAGTTCTTCTACAAGGTCCCGGACCGGGTCGACGACGCCGCGGCCGCGGGCGCGAACTGCGGACTGGCCCAGATGCTCTTCGTCCTCGACGCGCTGGAGGTCAAGGCGGGTGAAACGCTTGTCGTGCAGGGCGCGGGCGGGCTCGGCCTCTACGCGACAGCCGCCGCACGCGAGCGGGGCGTGCGGGTGATCGTCGTCGACGGCGTGGCCGACCGGCTGGAGTTGGCCCGCCGGTTCGGCGCGGCCCGGACCGTGGACATGACCGAGCACCCGACGGCGCAGGCCCGTGCCGAGGTCGTGCGCGAGGCGACCGGCGGGGCCGACGCGGTGCTGGAGGCGACCGGCGTGTCCGCCGCGTTCGCCGAGGCGATCGAGCTGGCCCGGCCCGGCGGCCGGATCGCGTCCGTGGGCAACCTCGACGCCCGGCCCGAGGCCGACGTCGCCATCTCTCCCGGCCTGCTGACCCGCAAGAGCCTCACGGTGAAGGGCGTCCTGCGCTACGACCCCAACTACCTGCACCGCGCGGTCGCCTTCCTGGCCCGCAACCCCGAGCTGCCGCTGGGCTCGCTCGCTGGCAGCACTCATGCCCTGGACGAGGTCGTCGAAGCCCTGCACCGGGGCGAGCAGCGCTCCGTCGCCCGCGTCGCGATCGTCCCCTGAGACACCGAAGGAGCCCACATGGACTTCCCCACCCAGCTGTTCACCGACGGCGCGTGGCGCGACGCCGCGAGCGGCGCCACCTTCGACGTCACCGACCCCGCCACCGGTGAGGTGATCGCCGCCGTGGCCGACGCCGGCCCGGCGGACGTCGAGGCCATGATCGACGCGGCGGAGCGCGCGCAGCCTGGCTGGGCCGCGCTCCCCGCCGTGGAGAGGGCGCGGATCCTGCGTCGCGCCGCCGCACTGTTCGAGGAGCGGATCGACCCGCTGGCCGAACTGCTGACCCGTGAACAGGGCAAGCCCCTCGAACAAGCCCGCGGCGAAATCCGGTACGGCGCCGGGTTCATCGAATGGTTCGCCGAGGAGGCGCGCCGCGTCTACGGGAGCACCATCCCCGCCACCACGGGTGCCAAGCGGATCCTCACGATCAAGCAGCCGATCGGGATCACCGCCTGCGTCACGCCGTGGAACTTCCCCAGCCTGCAGATCCTCCGCAAACTCGGAGCCGCCCTCGCCGCGGGCTGCACCATGATTGTCAAGCCCGCGGAGCTGACCCCGTTGTCCGCGCTGGAGATCGCGCGGGTGTTCGCCGACGCCGGCCTGCCCCCAGGAGTCCTGCAGGTCGCCCCGGCACTGGACCCGGTGCCGGTGAGCGGGGTCCTGATGGCGGACCCTCGGGTGCGCGGCATCTCGTTCACCGGCTCCACCGAGGTTGGCAAGATCCTCATGCGGCAGGCGGCGGACACCGTCAAGCGGGTGTCGCTGGAGTTGGGCGGACACGCACCGTTCATCGTCTTCGCCGACGCCGACCTGGACCTCGCCGTGGCGGAGGCGGTCGCGGTGAAGCTGCGGAACATGGGCCAGACCTGCGTGTCCGCGAACCGCATCTACGTGCATCGCGACGTGGTGGACGAGTTCACCGAGAAGCTCCGCGCGGCGTTCGCCGATCTGACCGTGGGCAACGGACTGGTCCCTGGCGTCGACGTCGGACCGCTGGTCGAGCAGGCGGCACTGGACAAGGTCGAGCGGCATCTGACCGACGCCCTGGCGAAGGGCGCCACTGTAGTCAGCGGCGGGGCGAGGGGCAACGGTTTGTTCTTCCCACCGACCATCCTGCGCGACGCCGACGACACCATGCAGCTCGCGCACGAGGAGACCTTCGGCCCGGTGGCGCCGATCTTCACCTTCGAAACCGAGGACGAGGTCGTCGCCAGGGCGAACAACTCCCCCTACGGCCTCGCCGCGTACTTCTTCACCGCCGACCTACGACGAGCGACACGGGTGGCGGAGGCCCTCGAGTACGGCACTGTCGGGCTCAACGACGCCAGCATCTCCGCCGTCCAGGCCCCGTTCGGCGGGGTGAAGCAGTCCGGCATCGGACGCGAGGGAGGTCCGCTGGGCATGGACGAGTACCTGGACGTCAAGTACCTCTCGGTCGGCGGGCTGTGATAGTGCCCGCGTACCTGACCGGAGCGGCGGTGACTCGCTTCGGCCGCCAGCCAGGACGATCGGCGGTGGACTGGCAGGCGGCCGCGGCACTCGCGGCCGTCGCGGACGCCGACGTCGGCCTCGACGAGGTCGACACGGTGATCACCGGCTACGCCACGACCTCCGGCCATCTGATGCCCGCCGACCTGCTCGCCGAGCGACTCGGCATCCGCCCACGCATGGCGTTCGGGATGAGCGTGGGCGGGGCGACCGGGCTCGCGATGATCGCCCAGGCAGTCCACCTGGTCCGGTCCGGAGCCGCGCGCACGGTCCTGGTCGCAGCCGGCGAGGACCGGGCCAGCGGGCAGAGCCGCGAGACGTCCACACAGGTGCTCGCGCAGGTCGGACACGCAGAGTACGAGGTTCCGCTCGGCGGCACCGTCCCCGCGTACTACGCGCTGCTCGCGTCTCGCTATCTCTGGAACCACGGGCTCGAGGCGGGCGCCAACGCGCCGATCGCGGTACAGATGCGGGCGCACGCCGTGGGCACCGAGGGCGCTCACCTGCGCGGGCGAACCACCGTCGAGGACGTACTCGCGTCCCGCCCGATCGCCGACCCGTTACGGCTGCTGGACTGTTGTCCCGTCTCCGATGGCGGTGCGGCGTTCGTCGTGTCGGCGACCAGGGGAGAGCGGGCCGTGGAGGTCCTCGGCACCGGCCAAGCACACCGCCACCAGCACCTGTGCACCCTCGACCCGCAAGACACCGGGGCGGGACGCGCGGGCCGCGCGGCGCTGGCCGAGGCGGGGCTCGAACCCACCGGTATCGACGTGTTCGGGATCTACGACAGCTTCACGATCACCTTCGCGATGATCGTCGAAGAGCTGGGGCTCGTTCCGGCCGGCCGGGCGGGCGCCGAGGCCACCGCATTCGCCGTCGACGGCCGGTACCCCACCAACACCCACGGCGGCCTGCTCTCCTACGGCCACTGCGGAGTCGCCGGCGGGCTCGCTCATCTCGCCGAGGTGGTCGCCCAGCTCCGCGGGGAACGCGCGGGCGCCCAGGTCCCGGGCGCCGCGACCGGCTACGTCCACGGCGACGGCGGCGTGATGTCCGCGCACGTCGCGCTCGCCCTCGGGAGGCCCCGATGAAGGACTGGACGACAGGCGACCCCCGCCTACTGCTGACGGCGTGCCGAGCCTGCGGCACCACCCGCTATCTCCCCCGCGAAACATGCCCCAGCTGCGGGAGCCGGGACGCGAACGTGCTGGAAGCCGCGGGCACGGGGCGCTGCGTCGCCGCGACCAGGGTCCACGTCGGCGTGACCGACGGCCCGGTCGATCTCGTCCTCGTCGAACTCGACGAGGACGCGGTCGTGATGGGCCGCACGGCAGGCCCCGTCGAGCCGGGAGACCTCGTCCGGGCCGATTTCGTCCGCCATGGGGACGCGCTCGTCCCCATCTTCAGTAGGGAGAGCAACACATGAGCATCGGGTTCTTCCACCGGCCCGACTCGGTCGCCGTGGTCGGGGCCTCGGACGACCCGGAGAAGATCGGCGGCCGCCCCCTGCGGTACATGCGGGAGTTCGGCTTCCGCGGCCGGATCCTCCCCGTGAACCCGCGCCGTGCGGAGGTTCAGGGCCTGCGCACGGTCCCCTCCCTCGACGCCCTCGCCGACGACGTCCCGGACGTCGCGTTGATCGCGGTCCCGGGACGCGCGGCGGTCGACGCCGTCGCGACCGCCGCCCGGCTCGGCGTCCGGGGCGCGGTGGTGATGTCCTCCGGTTTCGGCGAGGTCTCCAGCCCTGAAGGCACCGCCATGCAGGCCGATATGCTCGAGGCGGCGGGTGCAACCGGAATGCGGATCATCGGACCCAACACCCAGGGCATCGCGGACTTCTCCTCCGGTGCGATCCTCGGATTCTCCACGCTGTTCACCGAGCAGCCGCCCGAGGACGGGCCGGTCGCGATCGTCAGCCAGAGTGGCGCGATGTGCTCGGTGCCCTACGGCATCCTGCGCCGCCGCGGCATCGGCATCCGATACGCGCACGCGACCGGCAACGACGCCGACGTCACGGCCGGCGAGCTCGGTGCGGCCACCCTGGACGACCCGGACGTGCGGCTACTGCTGCTCTATCTCGAGAGCGTTCGAGACCCGGCATCGCTGGTCGCGCTGGCCGAGCGGGCGCGCGAACGGGACGTGCCGGTTGTCGCGCTCGTCGGCGGACGCAGTGCGGGCGGTGGCCGGGCCGCGGCCTCGCACACCGGCGCGCTCGCCACCGAACGCCATCTGCTCGACGCCTTCTTCGCGCGGATCGGCATCCAGCAGGTGGACTCCATGTCGGCGCTGGTGGACTCCACCGACCTCTACCTGCGGTATTGGCGCGACCGTCCCGACGGTCTCGCCGTGGTCAGCAACTCCGGTGCCTCCTGCGTGCTCGCCGCGGACGCCGCCGAGGACGCCGCGCTTCCGCTGGCCGAGCTGTCAGAGGTCACGAAAGCGGATCTGAAGGAGCAACTACCGGCGTTCGCGACGGTGAGCAACCCGGTCGACGTGACCGCGGCCCTGCTCACCGACAGCTCGATCTTCGGCCGGGTACTGCCGGTGCTCGGCGACGATCCGGCGGTCGGAACGTGCCTGCTCAGCATCCCCGTCGCGGGCCGCGGCTACGACGTCGAGCAGTTCGCCGCAGACGCCGCCCGGTACGCCGCCGACGGCGGGGCGATCGTGCTCGCGGTCCCGCAGCCCTCGGTCGCCGCACCGTTCCGCGACGCGGGCCTCGTCGTGTTCGACGACGAGACGGCCGCCATCCGGGCGATCGCCCAGCTCGCCACCCACCGCCGCCGAGCCGAGACCGCGGCCGGCCTGCTGCCCCCCGCGCTCGGCGACGGCAGGCGCGTCACCCCGGGCACCATGCGCAACGAGTCGGACAGCCTCGCCCTCCTCGCCGAGCTCGGGATCCCGATCGTGGACCACCACCTGGTGACCACCGCTGACGACGCCGCGGCCGCCTTCGCCCGGCTCGGTACCGAACGGGCCGTGGTGAAGGGATGCACGGCCGCGGTCGGGCACAAATCCGAACTGGGGCTCGTGGAGCTCGGCTGCGGCTCGCCCGAGGAGGTTCGCGCGGCTGCCGAACGCATCGTCAGGGCCGCGGCGGACCACGACGTCACGCTCGACGGGCTGCTGGTCGCGCCAATGGTTCGTGGACTACGCGAGGTGCTGGTCGGCGCTCACCGCGATCCCGTGTTCGGGCCGGTCATGGTGGTGGGCGCAGGCGGCTCGCATGTCGAGGCGATGCCGGACAGCCGGGTCCTGTTGGCGCCATGCACGCCACAGGAGGTCCGCTCCGCGATCAGCGAGCTGCGGATGGCCCCGATCCTCGCGGCGGTCCGCGGCGAGCCGGCTGCGGATGTCGACGCCTGGGTCACCGCCGTCGTCCGAGCATCGCAGGCCCTCGCGGACCCGGACTCGACGATCCAGGGCTTCGACGCGAACCCCCTGCTGCTCGCACCCGACGGAGAGGGCGCAGTGGCGGTGGACGCAGTGGTCTACCAGCGCTGACGGCCAACGCCGAAGCACTCGGCGCCGACCGTCAGAAGTACTGGCGGTCGGCGTCGATGCGATACGCACGCAGCTTGCGGTAGAGCGTGGAGCGCGACAGCCCGACCGCTTGCGCGGCCGCCTGCTTGTTCCCGCCGTGCCGCGCCAGCGCGTCGACGATCGCCCGGTACTCCAGCTCCTCGATCGCGGACAGATCGCGCCGGGTGGCATGGACCTGCAGCTCCTGCGGCAAGTCCTCCAGGCGGATCTCCTTCGCGGGCGCCCGTTCCACCGCCGCCCGGACGACCCCGTCGAGCTGCCGGAGGTTGCCCGGCCACGGAGCGCGCATCAGGGTCCGCAACGCCGCCGGGGCGATGGTCGCCGACGGCCCGCGGAGCGCCGTGAGCCGCGCCGCAGCAGCCTCGCCGATATCCTCCCGCCGTTCCCGCAGGGGCGGCACCGTCACCATGCTGGCACCCAACGTGTCCACCAGCCGCCGCAGTCCGGGCGACACGGGGTCGCCGTACGGATCGGCCGGGGTGAGAGTCGCGATGACCTGCGGTAACCCTGGATCCACGGATCGGCGTTCGAGGAAGGCGGCAGCAGCGGCAGCGGCCTCCGGACCCGCCGCCTCCAGGTGCCGGATCAGCAACGCCGACGGATCGCCGTCGAGTGCACTACCCAGTGCCTCGACGAGCGCCGCGGGATCGACGGCGCTCTCCGCCGCGTCGACGATCGCCCGGCGGTCGTCGGCGACGCCCGCCGCGGTCAGAGCCGCTGTGGCCAGCGTGTATTTCCCGACGCCGGGCTCACCCACCACAACGATGGGCGCCCCGTTGATGACGAGCCGCGTGGTCCGCGAAACCGTCGCGGCGAGTGCGGTGCTCCGCCCCGGTATGGCTAGCGGGATGGCCGCGGAGGTGGCCGGGGCCGCCCCGGCACCGGATCGTTGCCTCGGCTCCGGGCGCTCCAGGTCGAACTCGACGACGGCGCCGATGACCGCGCGCTCGTTCTCCACCGGCTTGCAGCGCACGATGCCGAAGCGCTCCGGGGCGAACCCGCCGGGGACCTCCCGCGAACCGACCGCCGCGGATCGCACGTACTCCCACAGCGTGGCTTGGTCGACGTCACCGAGCAGCTCGGTGACCTGCGGGCCCGCGATGAGCAGATCCCGCCCGACGACCGCGACGGGCCCGCGCCAGGCGCTCGTGGCGAACACGTAGGCATCGAGCAGCCTGCGCTCTCGCACCGACGCCTGGTCGAGAAGCCGGCGCTCGATGTCACGGGCAGTACTGGTCATCAGCGGGGTGAGCAGCGGGTTGCCCGCCTCGGCACGGCAGGATAGCGTGATGATGCCCTCGAGCCGCCGCGTCACGGGATGGAGAACGGGAACCCCGACGCACGTGAAGCGCGACAGGGCGAGCGCGAGGTGCTCCGGGCCCGAGATCTGGACGGCCGTACCACTTTCGATCACAGTGCCCACGCCGTTGGTGCCGATCGAGTCCTCACCGACGTTGAAACCCACGTCGGAGTTGATCCGGTCCAGCAGCGAGCGCAACGCCGGGTCGGCGACCCAGCGTCTGACGATGTTGGCTTCACGGTCAGCCAGCAGCAGACCACCCTGCAGACCGCCCATCTGGTCGGCGAGGTCGGAGAGCACCGGCTCCGCCGCCTCCAGGAGCCGGGTACGGACGGCCGCATCCCCGCAGTACTGCAAGCTGGCCTGCTCCGGGTGCGCACCGCTGATCAGGGACCGACGCCAAGACTGCAGGATGTCTGGTCGCACGACTCCGGCAAGACTGTCGGGGACGACTCCCTCGCTGAGCACCTGATCCCGCGCTTCAAGGACGGACCGCGGACCGGGCATCGTCACCTCCCTCGTTGGAGACCCCCAGTAAAGCAGAGCCCGCCACCCGGCGCCGACGGAGTCGTGTGCCAAAACGACACACGTCGACCTGGCCGTCGTCCGGAATTGGGACAGAGACACCCCGCCCTCGGGCTCGACCATGACCACGGTCGGCCGTTCGGTCGACGCCGCACGAGTCGGTCACGTGAGCAGAAAGGAACCGGACGCAATGACTGCACCGGCGACGACGAGCTCCCCCCTCGAGGTGGACGCCGTGGTGATCGGATCCGGGTTCGCCGGACTGTACGCGCTGCACAAGCTGCGCGACGACCTCGGCCTTCAGGTCCAATCCTTCGACAACGCGGGCGATGTCGGGGGCACGTGGTATTGGAACCGTTACCCGGGCGCCCGCTCGGACACCGAAGTCACCGCCTACTGCTATTCCTTCGACCGCGAGCTGTACGAGAGCTGGAACTGGACCGAGCGTTACCCGCGCCAGCCCGAAATCCTCCGTTACCTCGGGCACGTGGCCGACAAGTACGACCTGCGCCGCAGCATCCGCTTCGAGACCCAGGTGGAGAGCGCGGTCTTCGACGACGCCACCGAACGTTGGACGATCACGATCGACACCGGCGAGCAATGGTCCGCCCAGTTCCTGGTCGAGGGCGTCGGGCTGCTGTCGTCGACCAACTGGCCCGCCTTCCCCGGCCAGGACTCCTTCACCGGCGAAGTCGTGCACACCTCCCGCTGGCCGCACGAAGGCGTGGACCTGGACGGCAAGCGAGTCGGGGTGATCGGCACCGGCTCCAGCGGCACGCAGGTGATCACCGACATCGCACCCCGGGTCGGGCACCTGACGGTCTTCCAGCGCACCCCGCAGTACACCGTCCCGGCGCACCACGGGCCGATCTCGCCGGACTTCCTCAACCGCGTCAAGCAGGACTACGACGGCTACTGGACCTCGGTGCTCAACTCGGTCACCGCGTTCGGCTTCCCGGAAAGCGACGTGCCTGCGGAGAGCGTCTCCCCCGAAGAGCGCCGCGCGGCGTTCGAGAAGCAGTGGAACTCCGGCGGCGGCTTCCAGTTCATGTTCGCCGTGTTCAACGACATCGGTACCAGCCGGGTGGCGAACGACAGCGCGACCGAGTTCATCCGGAGCAAGATCGCCGAGATCGTGGACGACCCGGAAACGGCCGCCGCGCTGACCCCGACCGACCTCTACGCCAAGCGCCCGGTCTGCGACGACGGCTACTACGCCACGTTCAACCGGGACAACGTCACCCTGGTGCCGGTTAAGCAGAACCCGATTAGCGAGATCACACCGAGGGGCATTCGGCTCGCCGACGGCACCGAGCACGAACTGGACGTCATCGTGTTCGCCACGGGCTTCGACGCCGTCACCGGCAACACGCTGAAAATCGATCACCGCGGCCGTAACGGCGTCTCGCTCGCGGACCGGTGGGCCGACCGCCCGCGCACCCACCTCGGCATGATGACCTCCGAATTCCCGAACATGTTCACGATCTTCGGACCGATGGGGCCGTTCACCAACCAGCCGCCCGCCCACGAGGCCCAGGTCGACTGGATCGCCCAGGCCATCACACATCTGCGCGAGAACAACGCGTCGACGATCGAAACCACGAAGGAGTCCGAGGACGCCTGGGTGGCACTGTGCGACGAGATCGCCCACCAAACCCTCTTCCCGCAGGTCGACTCGTGGATCAACGGTGCCAACATCCCGGGCAAACCGAAGACCGTCATGTTCTTCATGGCCGGCATGGGTGCCTACATGGAACATCTGCGCCGGACGGCGGAGAACGGCTACGAAGGCCTGCGCATCGGCGCCCCGGTGGGCAGCTGACATGGGCACCTTCACCTCGGGTGAGGTCGTGCTGATCACCGGCGCGGGATCCGGCATCGGACGCGCGATGGCCCACGAGTTCGCCGCGGAGGGCGCACGGGTGATCGCCCTGGACATGAACGGCAGGACCGCGACCGAGACCGTCGAACAGATCGGCGGCGATGCGCTCGCCGTCGAGGCCGACGTCTCAGTCCAGGCCGACGTCGATCGCGCCATCACCGAGACGCTGGCAACCACCGGCCGCCTCGACGTACTGTGCAACAACGCCGGCATCCTCGACGGTTACGCCGACGCCCTGAACACCACCGACGAGCTGTGGGAGCGGGTCATCGGCACGAACCTGACCGGGGCGTTCCGCATGATCCGCGCGGTGATCCCGCCGATGCTGGAGCGCGGCAAGGGCGCGATCGTCAGCACTGCGTCCGTCTCAGCGTTCGTCGCAGGCGGCGGCGGGATGGCCTACACCGCGGCCAAGCACGGAATCGCGGGCCTGACCAAACAGGTCGCCTTCAACTATGGATCGAAGGGCATCCGCGCCAACGCGATCGCACCAGGCGGCATCCGCACCCCGATGACCGCCGGGCTGGAGGACGACCCGCACGTCAAGGCCCTGATGGACGCCACCCCTGCCGGCCGGTGGGGCGAGCCGGAAGAGATCGCGCGGGTCGCAGTGTTCCTGAGCAGCCACAAGGCGTCCTTCGCCCACGGCGCCGTCGTGTCCGTTGACGGCGGGTGGATCGCGGCCTGACCTCGAGACCGGCTCGCTGCGCGCGGCGATCCCGCCGTCCTTCCAGGCGGCGGGATCGCCCCGACGGAGTCCGACACCCACCCATACCCGAAGAATGGTACCGGCACTCCGACTCCTCGGTGAGCAGTACGTCCGGTTGCTGTGCCGTCGCGCTGGCGATCGCCACGCGATGCCACTGCCCGCGCGAGGCCGCGTCGGCGCGCTTGCTCAGCAGCTCGGCCGGTCCGAGCCGAGCAGCGGCCAGTACCGCGATTTCGCGACCGGTCCTCCGCAGGAGGCGTGGCTGCTCAGCAGCAGCGGCTGGCTCATCAGGTGTCCGATGAGCACTTGGACGCCTACCGCCGCGCGCTCAACCAGCTGAAGATCTTGGAAAACCATGCCAATCCTCGCCGCCTGCCCCCACTTGCGCCGGCCACGCAGCCCCGTGTGCACCCGTCCGTCATGCCGCACCTCGCCGTGGGTCGGCGCGAACAGTCCAGCCAGGCATCGCATCAACCCTGGACGTACCCGCTCCGCTGCGACCGAGCACGGCGACGATCTCATCGGGAGCGACGCGCACGGTCACCTCGCGCACCGCGGCGGTATCGTCAGGATACGTGTGGCTCAGCTCCACGGCCTCGAGCCGTGCGGCGGTAGGCGGCACCCGTCACTGCCGCAAAACCCTTTCAGGTCAACGTCCAGCCCGCGGCAGCCTCCCGAACGAGCCCGAAGTTGGCATTTGCTGCCGCGCGAAACGAGTCATCGGCCTACGAAGCTTTTTCACCGGATCCCCTTGCCACCGATTTCCAGATGGGCGACCGTCGGCCGGGTTTCGCCGAAAGGATCCCGGGCAACGTGTGCAGACCACGCCCCCAGAGGTAGAACACGAACAACGCCAGCAGCGCGAACCCCAGCCCCAGCGGGATCTGCCCCATCATCGGGATCAGGAACACCGCCACCGATTCGACCGCCAGGAGGCCAGCCCCACCCGGTAGCCTGGGGTCTATCCGGCGATCGGTGTTTCTGGCGTTGTTGATCAGTAGGTTTCGGCGGCCGGCCAGCGGTCACCGAAGGTGATGGCGAAGGCGTTGATCACGGGTATCCAGCGCATCGTCCATCGGGCGCGGCCTGTCCCGGTGGGGTTCAGGCTGCGGGTCACAAGGTACAGGCACTTCATCGCGGGGTGGGTTCAACCGGTCAACGCAACACCTCACTGACCAGGGGTGTTGCGTTGACCGGTTGAACCCACCGCCTGCCTGCGCACCGGCCGCGCGCTGCGGGTGCCGCGCGCCCGCGCCCGCCGCACCCGCGATGGCATGCTCACCCCGGAGGTGATGATCAGCCAGCGGCCCGCAGAAGCCGCCGACCGCGCCGTCCCCGGACACGGGGAGGGAGACTTGATCATCGGCCTGACCAAGTCCGCGATCGGCACACTCGTGGAGCGGTCCACCCGCTACGCGATGCTGCTACACCTGCCGCGCAGGGAGGGCTACGAGACCGAGGCGAGGGTGCACAACGGCCCCGCTTTGGCCGGCCATGGTGCCGAGGCCGTCCGGGATGCTATCGCGTCCACGATCACCACGCTGCCCCAACAACTGCGCCGATCACTGACCTGGGACCGTGGAAAAGAAATGGCCCAGCACGCCCAGCCACGCATCGACACGGGGATCGAGGTCTACTTCGCCGACCCGCACAGCCCCTGGCAGCGCGGCACCAACGAGAACACGAATGGCTTGCTGCGCCAATATTTCCCGAAAGGCACCGACCTGGCCCGCTGGAACCGAGACGAACTCGATGCGGTCGCCGCCGCACTCAACAACCGCCCACGCAAGACACTCGGTAAGGGGCGTCAGAACGCACGGCACCACCTCGTCGGAGGAGACCCGCGATGACCCCGACACACGGCCACGACTCACCGGGAGACGGCCCCCAGGAGCACGGCCCGACCGACCCCCCGACCGTCCCGATCCCGCTCCCGCACAGGCGGCGAACA
>Ga0164243_10002900_pt1 | contig 27821 bp, 28 predicted proteins | sample OricompcompostOP_FD_108781 | JGI IMG/M metagenome (GOLD analysis project Ga0164243, IMG submission 108781) | Organic Plus compost microbial communities from Emeryville, California, USA - Original compost - Organic plus compost (OP) | ecosystem: Engineered > Solid waste > Mixed feedstock >...
GCGCCGGACGTGCGCCGGGGGCGCGCAGGTTTCGGGAGGAGCGCGGCGGCACCGCCGCTGAGCGGGCCGGGCGCCGCGCAGGTGCCGCAGGCGGCGCAGCACCGCCCGCGGCACCGGAAACCCTTGTGCCGGCGGAAAAAACTCGTCGTCCGTGACCTCAGCGCAACACCGGGGGAACGGATCGCGGGTCACAATGAGGTGCACTGCTACACGTTTCACGTAGCCGGATGTGGAGGCGGTGCACCATGACCCTCTGCGCGAGTTGCCGCGAACCGATTCCGTCCACGAGCCCCTCCGACGACTTCTGCCGCGAGCAGTGCCAGCTGTCCTGGCACGCCGGGAGGGTGGTCGGCCCGAAGGCGCCCACCACCGCCGCGACGAGCCCGTCCTACGCCGTGCGCGACCGCCGCCCGGCCACTGGGAGTGCGTAGCCCGTTCCGGTGTTTATGCTGGTCATTGCCTTGTTTTCCGCAACGGTCAGGACAAGGGGGCCGGCGATCAGATGGCGATGCGAGTGTTCGTGGTCGACGACCACGAGGTGTTGCGGCGGGGCGTTGCGGCCCTGGTGAAGTCCGATCCCGAACTGGAACTGGTCGGTGAGGCCGCCTCGTTCGCCGAGGCGGTCGCACTGGTCCCACCGGTGAACCCGGACGTGGCCGTGCTGGACGTGCGGCTGCCGGACGGCAACGGCGTCGAGCTGTGCCGCGAGCTGCGGTCGCTGCGCCCGGAGCTGCGGTGCCTGATGTTGACCTCGTTCGACGACCACGAGGCCCTCATGGACGCGATCCTGGCCGGTGCGGCCGGGTTCGTGCTCAAGGGCGTGGTGGGCGACGAGCTGGTCAGCGCGCTGCGCACGGTCGGGTCCGGCGGCACGCTGCTGAGCCCGAAGAAGACCGAGGCGATGCTGGCCTGGCTGCGCCGGGAGCAGGAGCGCGCCGACCCGCTGCGCGAGCTGACCTCGCGGGAGCGGGAGGTGCTGGAGCTCATCGGGGAGGGGCTGACCAACCGGGAGATCTCCCAGCGGATGTACCTCGCCGAGAAGACGATCAAGAACTACGTCTCGCAGCTGCTGTCCAAGCTCGCGATGCGGCACCGCAGCGAGGCGGCCGTGCTGGCCACCGAGCTGCGGCTGGACCGGGGCACCCGGGGGGAGTGAGGTGACCGCGCTCGACCCGGGCCGGGCGCGGCTGCTGGCGGCCCTGCGCGACCTGCGGGACGGCAACTTCCGGCGGCGGCTGCCGGTGACCGGCGCGGACGCCGAGCTGCACGCGGTGGTCAACGAGCTCGCCGACCGGCAGCAGCGGCTGGCCGGGGAGCTGCGCCGGGTCACCGACGAGGCCACCAGCGGCCGCAGGCCGGTGCACCCGGCGGTGGTCGGCGGCGCCGGCGGCTGGGAGTTCGCCGAGCGGGCGCTCAACGAGCTGCTGGACGCGCTGGTGCGGCCCACCGACGAGCTGGTGCGGGTGCTCGGCGCGGTCGCCGAGGGCGACCTGGGCCAGCGCATGTCCCGCCGCCGCGGCGACATCGCGCCGGGGAAGCTCGGCGACGTGGTGGGCACCGTCAACGACCTGCTGGACCAGCTGTCGCTGTTCACCTCGGAGGTCAGCCGGGTCGCCGCCGAGATCGGCACCGAGGGTCGGCTGGGCGGGCAGGCGCACGTGCCCGGCCTGGCCGGCACCTGGCGGGACCTGGCGGACTCGGTGAACCGGATGGCCGCCGACCTCACCGGGCAGGTGCGGGACATCTCGCAGGTGGCCAAGGCGGTCGCGCAGGGCGATCTGACCCGCCGCATCGCGGTCCCGGTCTCCGGGGAGATGGCCGAGCTCAAGGACACCATCAACACGATGGTCGACCAGCTGTCGGCGTTCGCCGACGAGGTCACCCGGGTCGCCCACGAGGTCGGCAGCGAGGGCCGGCTGGGCGGGCAGGCGCAGGTGCCGGGCGCGGCCGGGACCTGGCGCGGGCTGACGGACTCGGTGAACCGGATGGCCGACAACCTCACCGCGCAGGTCCGCAACATCTCGCAGGTGGCCACCGCGGTGGCCCGCGGGGACCTGAGCCAGAAGATCGACGTGGACGCGCGCGGGGAGATCCTGGCGCTGAAGAACACCATCAACACGATGGTCGACCAGCTGTCCGCGTTCGCCGGGGAGGTGACCCGGGTGGCCCGCGAGGTCGGCACCGAGGGCAAGCTCGGCGGCCAGGCCGAGGTCGCCGACGTCTCCGGCACCTGGCGGCGGCTCACCGACAGCGTCAACGGGCTGGCCGGCAACCTCACCACCCAGGTGCGCGCGATCGCCGGGGTGGCCAACGCGGTCACCAGCGGCGACCTGACCCGGCAGATCACCGTGGCCGCCAGCGGGGAGGTCGCCGAGCTCAAGGACGACATCAACGCGATGATCTCCAACCTGGCCGAGACGACCCGGGCCAACCAGGAGCAGGACTGGCTCAAGACGCACCTGACCCGGCTGTCCGGGCTGATGCAGGGCCGCGGCGACCTCGGCGCGCTGGCCTCGCTGATCATGACCGAGCTGGTGCCGCTGGTCTCGGCCCAGCACGGCGCGTTCTACCTGGTGCGCCACGAGCAGGACGGCGTGGTGCTGGAGCGCACCGCCACCTACGGGGCGCACGCGGGCCTGCCGGAGCGGTTCGAGCTGGGCGAGTCGCTGGTGGGCCAGGCCGCGCTGGACCGCCGCACGATCGTCGTGCGCGACGCCCCGCCGGAGTACCTGCGGATCGCCTCGGGGCTGGGCGAGTCCGCGCCGGCGGGGGTGGTGGTGCTGCCGGTGCAGTTCGAGGACCAGGTGCTGGCGGTGCTGGAGCTGGCCGCGCTGCGCGGGTTCGCCGAGGTGCACCTGGACCTGCTGGAGCGGCTGCGGGACGTGATCGGGGTGGAGGTGCACACGATCGTCTCCAACACCCGCACCGAGGAGCTGCTGGCCGAGTCCCAGCACCTGGCCCGCGAGCTGCGCGCCCGCTCCGAGCAGCTGGAGCGCCAGCAGGACGAGCTGCAGCGCTCGAACAGCGAGCTGGAGGACAAGGCGGCGCTGCTGGCCGCGCGCAACCGGGACATCGAGATCAAGAACAGCGAGATCGAGCAGGCCCGCCAGCAGCTGGAGGAGCGGGCCCGGCAGCTGGCGCAGGCCTCGGCCTACAAGTCGGAGTTCCTGGCGAACATGTCGCACGAGCTGCGCACCCCGCTGAACAGCTCGCTGATCCTGGCCAAGCTGCTGGCCGACAACGCCGAGGGCAACCTCACCGCCGAGCAGGTGGACCTGGCCCGCACCATCCACGAGGCGGGCTCGGACCTGCTGGCGCTCATCAACGACGTGCTCGACCTGTCCAAAGTGGAGTCCGGGTACATGGCGGTGCTGCCGGAGGAGGTCGAGCTCGCCGACCTGGCCCGCCACCTGGACGCGCTGTACCGGCCGCCGGCCGAGGAGCAGGGCCTGGCGTTCTCCGTGGAGGTGGCCGAGGACGCGCCCGGCAGGGTGCGCACCGACCAGAACCGGCTGGAGCAGATCCTGCGCAACCTGCTGTCGAACGCGCTGAAGTTCACCGACGAGGGCTCGGTGGCGCTGCGGATCTTCCGGCCCGAGCCGGCGGAGGTGCCCGCGCAGCTGCGCGGCGCTCCCGGGGTGGTGGCGTTCTCCGTGCAGGACACCGGGATCGGGGTGCCGGAGGACAAGCGGCAGCGGATCTTCGAGGCGTTCCAGCAGGGCGACGGCACGATCGTGCGCCGCTACGGCGGGACCGGGCTGGGGCTGTCGATCAGCCGGGAGCTCAGCGAGCTGCTGGGCGGCACGCTGCACGTCGACAGCGAGGAGGGCCGCGGCAGCGTGTTCACCCTCTACCTGCCACCGGCCGCGCCGGAGGGGTCGGGCGAAGCGGAGATGCCGCAGCAGCGCGACGCGGAATCCGCGGAGGTGGCCGCCGAGGCCGCCGGGCCCGCGGAGTTCGACGGTCCCGCGGAGGTGGACGGCACCGTCGAGCGTTCCGAGCCCGCGCCGGAACCCGCCGCACCTCCGGAGATCCCCGCCGCCACCGCGCGCACCGACGTCGAGGCGCACTTCGACGTGACCGCCGAGGGCATCGATCCGCCGATGCTGGACTGGGAATCCGCCCCGGCGAGCCTCCGCGCGGCCGCGGCAGGCGGCGAAGCGGAGGACGGCGATCGGAACGGCACCGGTCGTCGTGCGCCGGTTCCCCAGTTCGACGGGCAGAAGGTGCTGGTCGTCGACGACGACCCGCGCAGCGTCTACGCGCTCACCGCGCTGCTGGAGCAGCACGGGCTGCGGGTGTCCTACGTGGACAACGGCATCGGGGCGCTGAACGCGCTGCGCGAGGAGCACGACGTCGCGGTGGTGCTGATGGACGTGATGATGCCGGAGCTGGACGGCAATTCGACGATCCGCACCATCCGGCAGATGCCCCGGCACCGGGAGCTACCGATCATCGCGGTCACCGCCAAGGCGATGCAGGGCGACCGGGAGGAGAGCTTGGCCTGCGGCGCCGACGAGTGCGTGACCAAGCCGGTCGACGCGGGGCGGCTGCTGGAGCTCCTGGCCGAGCGGATCGGCGTGCAGGCCGCGCCCGGCTGAGCGCCGAGCTGAGCACCGGGCGCCGGATCGGGCCGCCGGGCAGGTGCCGGGAACTCGCCGCCGCGTCCGGCATTCCGCTCAACCGCCCGGATCGCGCACCGAGGCCGCTGAGCCGGCGGTGCTGCTCAGCTCGCGGCGGGCGCTGGTCAGCGGGGCGCCGCTCGGCTCGCAGTGCGGTTCGGCTCGCGGTGCCGCTCGGCTGAGCGCGTCGGTCGGCTGCCGGTGTCGTTCCGGCGGCCGGCGCCGCTTCAGTTCTCGCGGTCCTCGGTCTCGGGCAGTTCGGCGAGCTGCTCGCGCATCCGCTGGGCCCACATCAGGTCGCGGGCGAAGGTCGCGTCGTGGTGGTCGACGCCGTGCGGGCGGTTCGGGTCGTGCTCTGGGTGGTTCGGCATAGCGCGTTCCTGCGGATCGGGTCCGGCCCCGCTCGGGGGACAGGCGGGGCCGGAAACACCACAGTACGGGCGGTTCGCCCGGATCTTCCGCCCGATGTCCGGCGACTCACAGATTCCCGGCCGCCGAGCGGGGATTCCGCACGCGCCGGAGTCGGTCGGCGACGCTGCGCGAGCGCGGCGGACACTGGGCTGAACGAGTGAAAAGTAAACAGTGTTCACGTTCCACTGTTGTCCGCGCCGCTGCGGCGTTCGTAGCTTGTCGACCATGATCCGCTTGCTCGGCGCCGCCTGCGCCCTGGCCCTCCTCCCGCTCGGACCGGTCGCCGCCGCGGAGGCGCCGCAGCGCCCGTGGTTCGACGACGCCGCGAGCCGCGCGCTCACCCTGGACACCTCCGGCGGTGGAGTGTCCTACCGGGACGGTCACGGCCGGCAGGTCGTGCTGCGCGGCTTCAACATCTCCGGCGAGGTCAAGCTCGGCGAGAACGGCCACCTGCCGTTCGCCTCCGCCGCCGACGCGCGCGAATCCGCCGCCGCGCTGCGGCAGAAGACCGGCGCGAACACCGTGCGGTTCCTGCTGTCCTGGGAGCGGGTGCAGCCCGCGCCGGACCGCATCGACCACGACTACCTGCGCCGGGTCACCGAGCAGATGGCCGCGTTCGCCGACGAGGGCTTCCGGATCCTGCCGGACTACCACCAGGACCTGTACTCGCAGCACCTGTTCCGCCCGGACAGCTGGTACACCGGCGACGGGGCGCCGCGCTGGGTGATCGCCGCCGGCGGCTACCCGCCGGAGAACTGCGGGGTCTGCTTCCACTGGGGGCAGAACATGATGTCCAACGAGGCGATCAAGCAGGCCAAGGCCGACTTCTGGCACAACCGGCGACTGTCCACACCGGCCGGTCCGGTGGGCGTGCAGGACGCGTTCTTCGCGCAGGCCGAGGCCGCGCTCGGCTACCTGCGCGAGCACCTGACCCCGGCGCAGTTCCAGCAGATCATCGGCTTCGACCCGATGAACGAGCCCGCGGCGGGCCGCTACGAGCAGGGCCAGGACAGCCGGGCGTGGGAGCGTGACCTGCTGTGGCCGTTCTTCGAACGATTCCGGTCCACGATGGACAGAGCGGGGTGGGACGGCAAACCGGCCTACGTGGAACCGACGGTGTTCTGGAACAACAACGTCTCCTTCGTCAAGGAGGAGGGCGGTTTCCGCGACCTCGACCGGCTCGGCACCCGGTACGTGTTCAACGCGCACTTCTACCACGCGCTGGCCCAGTCCGGCCTCTACGGCAAGGCGGGGGACGGGGAGAACACCGGCGATTTCAACGAGATCCGCGACCGCGCCGGAGACCTCGGCACCGCTGCGTTCGTCTCCGAGTACGGGCATCCCCTGGGCGGCAACACCGCGGACCGGTTCCCGACCGTCATGAAGGGCATGTACCAGGGCATGGACTCGCGGCTGTCCGGAGCCGACTGGTGGCGGCACGCCGCTGAATCCGGGCCGGTGCTGTCCGGCACGCAATGGCAGTGGGACGTCTACCACGACCGGCACCACGAGCCGATGAACGGCAACCCGGACAAGGTGCAGACCGCCGCGGACGGCTGGAACGGCGAGGACTTCTCGCTGATCAGCCGGGACGAAACCGGCACCCTGCGGCTGCGCGGCGACCCGCGGCTCACCGACCGGCTCTACCCGCGGGCCGTCGACGGCACCACCGCGGCGTTCACCTACGAGGACCGGGCCCGCGACGGCGGCGAGACGCTCACCTGGAACGAGATCCCGGAGACCATGCCCGCGGTGCGCGAGCTCGTCGGCTCCGGCCAGTACGGGGTGCTCGCCTGGCGGGACGGGGATTCGACGGCTCCCACCGAGCTGCACCTGCCGGCGACGTTCCAGCGCGGCAACACCACCGTCGTCTCCGACCTCGGCGCCGTGCACGGGATTCCGGACTACGACGGGAAAGCCCCGATCTCGTCCACATCGGACTCCCGGCTGGTGCTGGCCGCGCCGCAGGCACCGGGCGCGCTGCACCACGCGCTGATCGCCAACGGCCCGAACCCGCCGAGCCCGCAGCTGCTGGCCGCGGCCCGCGCCGAACTCGCCGCCTGGGCCCGGACCCTGGGCTGACCCGGTCAGCCGCGGCGGGCGATCTCGTCGGCGACGGCCCCGCCGAGGTCGGCGGTGGTGGCCTCGCCGCCGAGGTCCGGCGTGCGGGGGCCCGCGGGATCGGCGAGCACGGTCTCGATGGCGCGGGTGACCTCGGCGGCGGCCTCCGCCTCGCCGAGGTGGTCCAGCAGCATCGCCGCCGACCAGATCTGCCCCACCGGGTTCGCCACGCCCCGCCCGGCGATGTCCGGTGCCGAGCCGTGCACCGGCTCGAACATCGACGGGAACCTGCGCTCCGGGTTGATGTTGGCGGACGGGGCCACGCCGATCGTGCCGGTCACGCCCGGCCCGAGGTCGGAGAGGATGTCGCCGAACAGGTTGCCGCCGACCACCACGTCGAACCGCTCCGGGGAGAGCACGAAGCGCGCGCACAGGATGTCGATGTGCTCCTGGTCGGTGGCGATCTCCGGGTACTCCGCGGCGATCGCGGCGAACCGCTCGTCCCAGTACGGCATCGAGTGGTAGATCCCGTTCGACTTCGTCGCCGAGGTCACCCGCCCGCGCCCGAGCCCGCGGGCGAACTCGAAGGCGTAGCGCAGGATCCGGTCGGTGCCGTGCCGGGTGAACACCGCCGTCTGCAGCACCATCTCGGTCGGCGTGCCCTCGCCCTGCCTGCCGCCGAGCCGCGAGTACTCGCCCTCGGTGTTCTCCCGCACCACCCAGAAGTCGATGTCGCCGGGCCCCTTGTCCCGCACCGGCGGGGTCACGCCCGGCAGCAGCCGCACCGGCCGCAGGTTCACGTACTGGTCGAACTCCCGGCGGATCGGCAGCAGCAGGCCCCACAGCGACACGTGGTCCGGCACGCCCGGGTAGCCCACCGCGCCCAGCAGGATCGCGTCGTGCTCGCGCAGCCGGTCGAGGCCGTCGGCGGGCATCATCCGGCCGGTCGCGCGGTAGGTCTCGCAGCTGTAGTCGAAGTGCCGGTAGGTGAACCGGCAGCCGTGCGCGGCCCCGACCGCGTCCAGCACCCGCAGCGCCTCCGGAACCACCTCGTTGCCGATGCCGTCGCCCGGCACCACCGCGATCTCGTAGCCGCTCATGCGCTCGATCCAACCCGCGGGCGGGCGCGCGCGTCCAAGATCCGTTCCGGATCCGGCAGAGAGGCCGGGCCTATCAGTCCAGGTCCAGCGCCACGTCCAGGAAAGCCTCGGCGGCCGGGGTCAGCGGGGCGGCGCGGTGCACCAGCGAGATCCGCAGCTCGGCGGCCGGCTCCAGCGCGTAGACCCGGGCGCCGCTGCGGCGGGCGATCTCGCTCCAGCCGGCGGTGAGCACGGTGATGCCGACCCCGCGCAGCACCAGCGGCAGGATCGCCTCCCGGTGCGCGGTCTCCACCACGATCCGCAGGTCGACCCCGGCGCCGATCATCTCGTCGACCACGTGCCGCATCCGGTTGCCCTCCGGCACCGTCACCACCGGCTGCCCGGCCAGGTCCGCGCGGTGCAGCACCGGCCCGGACCAGGGCGCCTCCGGACCGGCGACGACCACGAACCGCTCCCGCTGCACCGTGCGCGCCCGCAGGCCCGGGTAGGCGAAGTCCTCGGCCGCACCGATGAGGGCGAGCTCGCTGCGGCCGCCGCGCACCAGCTCCACCGCCTCCGGCGCGGTGATCGCCGGCTGCACCGCCACCAGCACGCCGGGGTGCGCGCCGTGGAAGCGTTCGATCATCGTGGTCAGCGGCTCCACCGACTGCGAGGGCAGCGCGGCCAGCTCCACCCGGCCGGTGCGCAGGCCCCGCGCCGACTCCGCGGCCGCCCGCGCGGTGTCCAGGTCGCGCAGCACCTGCCGGGCCGGTTCCAGCACCTGCCGGCCCGCGTCGGTGAGCACCGCGCGGCGGCCGAGCCGGTGGAACAGCGCCACGCCGAGGTCCCGCTCCAGCGCGCGGATCGCCTGCGACAGCGAGGGCTGGGCGACGTGCAGCCGCTCGGCGGCGCGGTGGAAACCGCCCTCGTCGACGATCGCCGCGAAGTACTCCAGCTGCCGCGCGTCCACGCCCGCCTCCTGACCGGATCTGCCCGCACGCGACGGTATCCCGTGCGGCAGGGCCCGGGGAGGACTACCAACGGTGGGGTGGAATCCGCGACAGCGCTGCGGGAGATCGCGTTCCTGCTGGAGCGCGCGCAGGCACCGACCTACCGGGTGCGGGCGTTCCGCCGGGCCGCCGGGGTCGCCGACGAGCGCGCCGACCTGGCCGAGCGCGCCGCCGCCGGGCGGCTGACCGAGCTGGCCGGCATCGGCGCCACCACCGCCCGGGTGATCGAGCAGGCCGAGGCCGGCCGCGTGCCGGACTACCTGGCGAAGCTGCGCGCCGAGGTGCAGCCGGTGGACAGCCCGCTGCGGGCGGCGCTGCGCGGCGACTGCCACACCCACTCCGACTGGTCCGACGGCGGCAGCCCGGTCGAGGAGATGGCCCGCACCGCCCGCGACCTCGGGCACGAGTGGATCGCGCTCACCGACCACTCGCCGCGGCTGACCGTGGCCGGCGGGCTGAGCACGGCGCGGCTGCGCCGGCAGCTGGAGCTCGTCGCCGAGGTCAACGCGCGGCTCGCGCCGTTCCGGGTGCTGACCGGCATCGAGGTGGACGTGCTCGCGGACGGCTCGCTGGACCAGGACCCGGACGTGCTGGCCGAGCTGGACGTGGTGGTGGCCAGCGTGCACTCCAAGCTGCGGATGCCCGCCGCGGAGATGACCCGCCGCATGGTCGCCGCGGTGCGCCGGCCGCACGTGCGGGTGCTCGGGCACTGCACCGGCCGGCTGCGCTCCGGGCGCCCGCCGTCGGAGTTCGACGCCGACGAGGTGTTCGCCGCGTGCCGGGACAGCGGCGTCGCCGTGGAGATCAACTCGCGGCCGGAGCGGCTGGACCCGCCGCGGCCGCTGCTGCGCCGGGCCGCCGAGCTCGGCTGCGAGTTCGCCGTGGACTCCGACGCGCACGCACCGGGCCAGCTCGACTGGCAGTTCCACGGCTGCGCGCGGGCCGAGGAGTGCGGCATCCCGCCCGAGCGGATCATCAACACCCGGCCCGCGGCCGAGCTGCTCGGCTGATCACGCCACCTGGAACGACCGCTTGGCCAGGCCCATCCAGTAGCCGTCGATGAGCTGCTCCGGCGGTGCACCCGGGTCGGCGGCCGCGCCCAGGGTCAGGAACATCGGCGCGAAGTGCTCCGGCGTCGGGTGCGCGTACGGCATCCCGGGGGCCCGGTCGGCGTAGGCGGCGAGCTCGTCGACCGCGCCGCGGGCCAGCACCTCTTCGGTCCACGCGTCGAACTCGCGGGACCAGCCGGGCGCGGCCGCCCGCGGGCTCCAGTCGGTCAGGTGCGGCAGCCCGTGCGTGGTGAACCCGGAGCCGATGATCAGCACGCCCTGCTCCCGCAGCGGCTGCAGCCGCCGGCCCAGTTCCAGCAGCCGCTCGGGGGCCAGCGTGGGCATCGAGATCTGCAGCACCGGGATGTCGGCGTCCGGGTACATCACCGTCAGCGGGACGTAGGCGCCGTGGTCCAGCCCGCGGTTGGGCTGGTGGGCGACCGGTTCGTGGTCCGGCATGAGCGCGGCGACCTGCGCGGCGAGCCCGGGCGCGCCGGGGCTGGGGTAGCGGGTGCGGTGGTAGCGCTGCGGGAAGCCGGTGAAGTCGTAGGTCAGCGGCACGCCGGTGTCGGTGGCGCCGATGGTCAGCGGTGCGGATTCCCAGTGCGCCGACACGACGAGGATCGCCTCCGGCCGCGGCAGGTCCGCGGCCCAGCGGGCCAGTTGGGCGGTCCACAGCTCGTCGTCCACCAGCGGCGGGGCGCCGTGGCTGAGGTACAGCGCGGGCATCGGGGGCGCGGCGTGCGGCATGGCGGCTCTCCTTGATTGAAGCTTCAAATAACACGGTAGGGCAAGGTGCGGAGCGGTTCAACCGCCCCGGTTAAACTCGGGGAGTGGGCGAGCCGAGGTGGTTGGACGACGACGAGCAGCGGTCCTGGCGCGCCCTCGCGATGGTCGCGATGCTGCTGCCCGGCGCGCTGGACGCCCAGCTGCAGCGGGACTCCGACCTGACGCACTTCGGCTACTTCGTGCTCGTGATGCTCAGCGAGGAACCCGCCCGCTCGCTGCGGATGAGCGACCTCGCCGCGCGCGCCGCGGCCTCGCCGTCCCGGCTCTCGCACGTGGTGGCGCGGCTGGAGCAGCGCGGCTGGGTGCGGCGGGTGCGCTCGGACAGCGACGGGCGCAGCACGATCGCCGAGCTCACCGAGGACGGCTACCGCAAGATCACCGAGGCCGCGCCCGGGCACGTGGAGAAGGTGCGCTCGCTGGTGCTGGACGCGCTCACCGCCGAGCAGGTGCAGCAGCTCGGCGAGATCTGCGGAGCGGTGCTGCGCCGCATCGACCCGGAAGGGCGCATGGGCACACGGCCGGTCTAGGGGCTCGGGAATCGCCGTGCCGGCCGCAGGTCCCGAACAGCTCGTCGGAGGGGGAGCCGGTCAGCGGGGCCGGCGCTGAGCCCGCGCCACTTCTCGCGCCGGGCGGTGCGCGGCCTCCGGGCGGTATTCCCCGCTGTCACAACGGATCCGGCATCTCCGCGGCGACCTCGCGCGCCTTGGTGCGCAGCCACACGTGCGCCGCGTCGTGCGCGTGCACCGGATGCCACCACAGCGCCTCCCGCAGCGGCACCGGCTCGTACGGTCCCGGCACGATCCGCACCGGCTCCACCCGGGCCAGCCGCCGCGCCAGCCGCTCCTGCAGCAGCGCGATCCGCCGGGTTCCGCTCAACAGCCCCGGAATCGCCTGGAACCCGTCCACCGAGACCTCCACGCGCGGCTCCACCCCGCGCACCCCGAGCTGGCGCACCGCCGGCGCGTCGTAGGTGCGCTGGTAGGTCACCCACGGCAGCCGCTGCAGGTCCGCGGTCGCGAGCCGGTCGCCGACCTCGTCGTTGTCCGCGGCCACCAGGAACACCCAGCGGTCCGAGTACAGGTCCGTGGCCGGGAGATCGCTGATGATCCCGTGCGGCATGAGCATCCCGTCGACCGAGCTCAGCAGCGCCTCGGTGCGCTCGTCCACGTCCGGCGGCGGCTGCCGGAAGTCCAGGTGCACCCGCGGGGCCTCCCGGTGCACCGCGCGGGCCAGCTCGGCGCCGAACACCGCGATCGCGTAGTCCGAGCCGATCAGCCGGAACGCGTGCGCCTCGGTCGCCGGGTCGAAGTCGGCGCGGCTGCTGAACAACCGGTCCAGCTGGTCGTAGACGGTCGTGGTGCGGTCCAGCAGCACCCGGCCCAGCGCGGTGAGCTCGTAGCGCCCGCCGCTGCGGGAGATCAGCTCGTCGCCGAAGTGCCGCCGCAGCCGGGCCAGCGCCGCGCTGGTGGCCGGCTGGCTCAGGCCGATGCGCTCGCCGGCGCGGGTCACGTTGCGCTCCTCCAGCAGCGCGCGCAGCGCGACGACGAGGTTCAGGTCCAGGCTCGCGAGGTTCACCGGGCTCCCTCCCGCCGCCGGTATCCGTCCGGTGGATGCAGGCTATCCGGAGAATCGATTTCCCGGATCGCTCGTGCGGGGCCAGACTGGGGCACGTCGTTGATCCGCTGCTCGGCGGGGCGGGAGGCATCGCCGGATTTCTCCGCCGCCGCAACGGTTTTCCGCTCCACCGCGATTCGACAGGAGGCTCCGTGCCGCCCGCAGGTCCCCTCAGCGCCCCGTTCGCGCTGGCCACCCTCTCGTTCCCCGGCGAGGCGCCGCACCCGGCGCTGGTCCGCCCGGACGGCCGCGCGCTCGCGCTGCCCGGCGCGCTGGACGATCCCGCGTGGGACGGCCCGGCGCTGACGGTGCGCTCGCTGCTGGAGCGCTGGGACGAGGTGCTGCCGCGGTTGCACGAGCTGGCGGGGGAGGATTCCGCGCAATGGCGCGACATCGCGGACGCCGCGGTGCACGCCCCGGTCGAGCCGCGGCAGGTGTTCCAGTCCGGCGCCAACTACCGCCAGCACGTCATCGACCTGGAGGTCGCCCACCGCCCGGCCGACGACCCGCGCACGCCCGAGCAGGCCCGCGCGGACGTCGCCGCGCTGATGGACCGCCGCGCGGCCGAGGACCTGCCGTACGTGTTCCTCGGCCTGCCCAGCGCGATCTGCGGCCCGCACGACGACGTGGTGCTGCCGCCGGAGTGCGCGAAGCCGGACTGGGAGCTGGAGCTGGCCGCGGTGATCGGCCGCCCCGGCTACCGCATCCCGGAGGAGGCGGCGCTGGAGCACGTGGCGGGCTACGCGATCGCCAACGACCTCACCGACCGGGCCGCGGTGTTCCGCCGGGACATGCCGGCGATCGGCACGGACTGGCTGGCGGCGAAGAACGCGCCGGGGTTCACCCCGCTCGGGCCGTGGCTGGTCCCGGCCGAGTTCGCCGGCGACCCGGCGGACCTGCGGATCACGTTGGCGCTGAACGGGACCACGATGCAGGACGAGTCCACTTCGGACATGCTCTTCGGCGTGCCGCGGCTGATCGCGCACATCTCCCGCTGCGCCCGCCTGCTGCCCGGGGACGTGGTGCTGACCGGCAGCCCGGCGGGCAACGGCATCCACACCGGGCGGCTGCTGCGGGACGGGGACGTGCTGGAGTCCTCGATCACCGGCCTCGGTGTGCAGCGCACCCGGTGCGTGGCGGGGGAGGCGGCATGATCGACCGGACCGATCCCGCCGGCGCGATCGCCGCGGCTGCCGCGGACTGCTCGAACTGGGGCCGCTGGGGCGCCGACGACGTGCTGGGCACGCTGAACTTCCTGGACGCGGCCAAGCGGCGGGAAGGCGCCGCGCTGGTGCGCCGCGGCGCGAGCTTCTCGCTGGCGCAGCGGTTCGACGCCGACGGGCCGCAGCGGGGCTGGCGGCGCCGCACCAACCCGGTGCACACGATGCTCGACACCGGCACCGACGCGGTGTTCGGCGACCAGGGCTTCCCGCACGGCATCGGCGGGGCCGACGACGTGATCGCGATGCCGCTGCAGTGCTCGACCCAGTGGGACGGGCTCGGGCACATCTTCGACCGCGGCAAGGCGTGGAACGGGCGGCCGGCCGAGCGGGTGGTGACCGCCGCCGGTGACCAGGTGACCGGCATCGAGCACTGCGCCCCACACGTGGCCGGGCGGGCGGTGCTGCTCGACGTCGGGCGCGTGGTCGGCGGGGGAGAGCTGCCGGACGGGTTCGCGATCACCGAGCAGCACCTCGCCGAGACCGCCGAGGCGCACGGGGTGGCCGTCGGGCGCGGGGACATCGTGCTCGTGCGCACCGGCCAGCTCGCCCGGGTGCGCCGGGACGGCTGGGGCGAGTACGCGGGCGGACCCGCGCCCGGCCTGTCGTTCACCACCGCGCGCTGGCTGCACCGCACCGAGATCGCCGCGATCGCCACCGACACCTGGGGTTTCGAGGTGCGGCCGAACGAGTTCGACGAGGCGTTCCAGCCGCTGCACCAGATCGCGATCCCGAACATCGGGCTGCTGCTCGGCGAGATGTGGGACTTCGAGGAGCTGGCCGCGGACTGCGCGGCCGACGGCCGCCACGACTGCTGGCTGACCGCGGCACCGCTGCCGATCACCGGGGCGGTCGGCAGCCCCGTCAACCCGGTCGCGGTCAAGTGAGCGGCGGGACAGGGATGAACGGACGAGTGCTCGTCCTCGGCGGCGGCACCGCGGGCAACGCCCTGGCGGTGCTGCTGCGCCGGTCGGGGATCGACGTGGAGGTCGTGGAGTCCACTGCGGACTGGAACGCCGACCGCGGATCCGGGATCACCTTGCAGGGCAACGCGTTGCGGGTGCTCGACCAGGTCGGGATCTGGCCGCGGGCGCGGGACTCCGGGTTCGCCTTCGACGAGCTCGGCATCATCTCCGCGGACGGGGCGGTGCTGCACGAGACCACCGACGCCCGCACCGGGGGCTCCGCATTCCCCGCCACGCTGGGAATGCAGCGCCCGCAGCTGCAACGGCTGCTGATCGAGGCCGTGCGCGCCGCCGGAGTCCGGGTGCGGCTCGGCACCCGCGCGGTCTCGGTGCGGCAGGACGGCGCGGCGGTCGACGTCGGCTTCTCGGACGGCACGACCGGCCGCTACGACCTCGTCGCCGTCGCCGAGGGGATCAGCTCCAGCACCCGCGAGCTCGTCGGCATCACCGACCGGCCGGAACCCACCGGCATGGCCATCTGGCGCGCGCCCGCACCGCGCCCGCGCGGGGTCGTGCGCACCGACCTCTGCTACGACGGCCCGTGCTTCATCGCCGGGTACTGCCCGACCGGCCCGGACACCGTCTACGCCTACCTGGTCGAGCGGAACCGGGATCGGGCCGAGCTGGACCCGGCGCGGTTCGCCGACGAGATGCGCCGGCTCGCGGCCGGATACGGCGGCGCGTGGCGGGAGATCCGGGAGTCGATCGGAGCCGGGGTGAACTACACCTGGTTCGACCGGCACCTGGTCGAGGGCTCCTGGCACCGGGGCCGGGTGGTGCTGCTCGGCGACGCGGCGCACTGCTGCCCGCCGACGCTGGCCCAGGGCGCGGCGATGTCGCTGGAGGACGCCGCGGTGCTGGCCGAGCTGCTCACCGGCGGCCGCCCCTGGGACGACGAGCTGTTCAGCGCCTACTACCAGCGCCGCGAGCCGCGGGTGCGCACGGTCGTGGACACCTCGGTGCGCATCGGGCAGGCACTCCTGGACGGGGAGGACCCCGACGTGCCCGGTCTGGTCGGGCGCGCCACGAAGGTCCTGGAGGAACAGCCGTGACCGCCACAGTGGACGTCCACGCGCACGTCGCGATCCCGGAGGCGGACCGGCTGGTCGCCGACCGGCCCGGGCTCGCCGCGGCCCGCGAGCTCGACGCCCGCCGCAACGGTCCGGAAGCCGCCGCCGTCAACGGCCCGATGCTCGCCGAACGCGCCCCGCTGCTGATCGACCCGGACCGGCGCCTGGCCGCGATGGACGCCGCGGGCGTGGACGTGCAGCTGGTCAGCCCGTCGCCCGGGCACTACCACCAGTGGGCCGACGCCGAGCTCGCCGAACAGCTGTGCCGCCTGGTCAACCGCGCCACCGCCGAGCACTGCGCCACCGCGCCCGGACGGCTCCGCGGCCTCGGGCTGGTGCCGCTGCAGCACCCCGAGCTGATGCCCCGGCTGCTGGCCGATGCGCTGGACCGCGGCCTGCACGGCGTGGAGATCTCCTCGCACGCGGCCGGCCCGGACGGCACCGTCGAACTCTCCGACCCGCGGCTGGAGGCGTTCTGGTCCGCGGCCGAACGGAGCGGAGCCGTGGTGTTCCTGCACCCCTTCGGCTGCACCCTCGACGAGCGGCTGAACCGCTGGTACCTGTCCAACTCCGTCGGCCAGCCCGTCGAGCACGCCGTGGCGCTGGCGCACCTGATCTGCTCGGGGGTGCTGGACCGGCACCCCGAGCTGCGCGTGCTGGCCGCGCACGGCGGCGGCTACCTCCCCGTCCACATCGGACGGTTGAACCACGCGTGGCGCACCCGTCCCGACGCGCGCGCCGGGTGCGCCCGGGAACCCGGCAGCTACCTGCCGCGGCTGCACTACGACTCGCTGGTGCACGACCCCGGCGCACTGCGCGAACTGGTGCGCGCCGCCGGGGCCGGCCGGGTGCTGCTCGGCTCCGACTTCCCCTTCGACATGGGCACCGACGACCCGGTGGGCGCGCTGCGCGCGGCCGGTCTCGCCGAGTCCGACATGGACGCCATCCGCGGCGGCAACGCCGCGGCACTGCTGAACCTCGGAGGAACACCATGAGCGAACGCCTGCTCACGCACCTGCGGCACGTCGACCTGGCGGTGCCGGACTACGACCGGCAGCTGGAGTTCTACGCCGGGGTGTGGGGACTGACCAAGAGCATCGACGAACCGGGACTGGCCTTCCTGGCCGCCGAGGGCTCCCCGGAGAACTACGTGGTGCGGCTGCGCAAAGCCGACGAGAAGCGGCTGGACCTCGTCTCCTACGGCGTCGCGCGGGCGTCCGATGTGGACCTCGCCGCGGAACGCCTCATCGCCGCCGGCGTGCAGCTGATCAGCGAGCCCGGCCCGATCGACACCCCCGGCGGCGGCTACGGGTTCCGGTTCTTCGACGTCGACGGCCGCACCATCGAGATCAGCGCCGACGTCGCCACCCGCGCGCACCGGCGCATCGAGGAGCGCGAGGCCATCCCGGTGCGGCTGTCGCACGTCGTGCTCAACTCGCCCGACCTCAACCGCACCCGCGACTGGTACGAGCGCCACCTCGGCTTCCGGCTCTCGGACACGCTCAGCTCGCACCGCGTCGGCGAGGTCATGCACTTCATGCGCATCAGCGACCAGCACCACTCGATGGCGCTGGCCAAGGGCCCGCACACCTCGCTGCACCACATCTCGTTCGAGATGCGCGGGCTGGACGAGTACATGCGCGGCTCCGGCCGGGTGCTGCGCGCCGGCCACCGCAAGATCTGGGGCCCGGGGCGGCACATGGCCGGGGACAACACGTTCACGTACTTCCTCGACCCGCACGGCAACACCGTCGAGTACACCACCGAGCTGGAACTGCTCGACGAGGACACCTGGCACCCGCACGTCTACGACTTCAGCGAACCCGAGGTCAGCGACCAGTGGGGCACCGCCAACCCGATGAACGAGCTGGTCGCGAAGGAATCCTTCAACGACCCTGACCGCGGGTGCTTCGTCGCCCCGCCGGTGTGATCCCCGAGCACAGGAGGCCGCCATGCGGTTCGCCCGCTACGAACACCGGGGCGCGCTGCGCACCGGAGCGATCGACGAGGACGACCGGCTGCACCCCGTCGACGGGGACCCGACGCTGCGCGCCCTGCTCGAGTACGACGCGCTGGAGTCGGCGGGCGCGGCCGCGCTGGCAGCCGCGCCCGGCCCGCCGCTGGCCGAGGTGCGGCTGGGGCCACCGCTGGAACCGGCCTCGCTGCGCGACTTCGTCACCTTCGAAGAACACGTCGAAGGCGTGCGCAGATCCGTCGACGGCAGCAGCGCAGGCGTGCCGGACGAGTGGTACGCCGCGCCGACGTTCTACTTCAGCAACCCGCACGCGGTCCTCGGCGACGGCGACGAGGTGCCGATGCCGCCCGGATCGTCCCTGCTGGACTACGAGCTGGAGGTCGCGGCCGTGGTCGGCCGGCCCGGCCGCGACCTCAGCCCCGCGCGAGCCCGCGCGCACATCGCCGGGTACCTGCTGTTCAACGACTGGTCGGCGCGCGATCTGCAGTCCGCGGAGATGCGCGTGGGACTCGGGCCGTGCAAGGGGAAGGACTTCGCAGGCAGCCTCGGGCCCGTGCTGGTCACCGCCGACGAGCTCGAGCCGCACCGGGACGCCGACGGGCTGCTGCGGCTCGGGCTGACCGCGGCGGTGAACGGGCGCGTCGTCGGCTCCGACCTGATGTCCAACATGAGCTGGACGTTCGAGGAGATGCTCGCGCACGCCTCCCGCGGCGCGACCCTGCGGCCCGGGGACGTGCTCGGCTCCGGCACCTGCGGCAACGGTGGATGCCTGGCCGAGCTGTGGGGCGTGCGCGGGCGGCAGGACCCGCCGCCGCTGGCGCCGGGCGACACCGTGGCGCTGACCGCCGAGGGGATCGGCACCCTCACCAACACCGTCGTCGCCGGCGCGGACGTCGAACCGGTGCCACCGGCGCGCCGGCGCCCCCGCGAGCGGCCCTGAGCTCAGCCCTCCGGCTTGCCGGCGCGGCGGTCGTGCACGGTGCGCTCGCGCAGCGCGTCGGTCTCCCGCGCGATGTCGTCGATCTGCTCGGCCAGCCCGGAGTTGTCCGCGCCCAGGTGCTCGGCCGCGCGCGTCAGCTCCGGCAGCAGCCCGGCCGCGTCGTCCCCGGCCAGCGCCCGCTCCACGCGGTCGATCTGCTGGCGCCCGGAGCGGGACAGGCCTTCCAGGGTGCTGACCTGGCCGGCGAGGCGGCGCAGCGCGGCGGCGTTCTCCCGCGCCCAGGTGTTCACCGCGCGGTCCCCGGCGCGCCGGTCCCGCTCGGCCCGCACCCGCTGCTCCCCGGTGGAGTCCGGCCGGTCGGTCGGCTGCAGCCGCAGGTAGCGGCGTTCCGCGGCCTGCCTGCTGGCGACGCCGAGCGCGGGGGCCAGCTGCGTCCAGCTGGCGCCGGCCTCGCGCGCGGCGGCGATCAGCTCCGGCTCCCACGCGGTCAGCTGTTCGCGCAGGTGCCGCAGCGCCTCCAGCGCGGCCAGCAGCGCGTCGATCCGATCGGGCCGGTCGGCGCGCAGCGCCTCGTCCACCGCGTCGCGCAGCGCGCGGACCTGCTCGCCGAAGGCGGACGGCTCCTCGGCCACTCGGGCACTCTCCTGACTCCCGGGGTCGTCATCCTGATGACGCGGACGGGCGTCATCGCGCGGATGACCACCTGACTTGTCATCGTTGTGACGACAGCTTAGTCTCTTGTCGGGCGCTCCCGCCAGACCCGCCGGTGCGAATCGCCCGCCCGGTGGGCGCCGAGGGCCGAAAGCGGAAGGAGATCGCGACGGTGCCGCGCGTCGACCAGCTCCGCGCCGACCGCTCCTTCCGCGCCGCGCCGAGCCTCGGCCGCGGGGGTGCGCCACCTGCTCGGCGCTGACGTTCGCAGCACGTTCGGAGTCCGGGCGCGCCGGTCGCGCCCGCTCGGGTGGAAGGGGATCAACAGCGTGACGACCGCAGTGGACACTCCGTTCGAGATCGATCTGGCCATCGAGCAGCGGCTGCGCGCCTACGTGTCGGCCGTGAGCGGCGCCCTGGGCGTCGGCTGGGCCTCCTGCGCGCTGGACCTGGGCTCGCCGCGCTCGGCCTACGTGGCCCTGGACCGGCGGCTGCCGTCGCACCCGGACCGCGACCTGGCGCTGCTGTGGGACGAGCGGCAGGGCTGGACCGCGGCGGTGGAGACGCACTCCGGGGAGGACCTGATCCAGGTCGACCGGATGGGCGGGCGGATCGTCCCGCCGCCGGCGGAGGTGGTGCGCTTCGCCGCCGGGCTGGGCAGGCGTCCCCGCCGCGCGCGGGCGAGGTCCCGCTCGGAGGCGCTGCGCTCGCCGGAGCTGCCGAACGTCCGGGAACTGCCCGGCGAGCCCGCGGCGGAGGAACCGCCGCGCACGCCGGAGGAGCTGCTGGCCCTGCTCGACCGGCACGACCTGTCCGCGGCGGACCACTTCTGGGCCGCCTGACGAACCCGGCCGGGGCCGGGAGCATCCACCGGCCCCGGCGCGGGCTCAGCTCGCGAGCGCGGGCGCGCGGGCGTGGTCCGGCGCCTGCTCGTAGTCCTCGCGCGTGCACGTGGTCAGCCGCAGCGGGCTGCCGTCCACGGTGATGTGCCGCTCGGTGCGGAACCCGGTGCCGCGCGCGATCGCCGAGGTGCTCTCGCCGTGCTCGGCCTCCAGCGCGATGCACTCGACCTCGGGCCGCTGGAACAGCATCTCGACCATCATCCGCAGGCTCGCCGCCACCAGGTCGCGCCCGCCGCCGACCGGCGGCGCCAGCAGTCGCATCGCCACGTCGGCACCGGTGAGCGAGTGCGGCGGCCGGTCGGCCTCGAAGACCTCGAACAGGAACGAGGGCACGTCGTCGCGGAACCCGACGAACATGCGCCGGTCGGCGGCGGCGACCGCGGCGGCCAGCAGGTGGCGCACGTCGGCGGTCGGTTCCTCGCGCAGCTCGCCGGACGGGCACAGCAGCCAGCGGTGCAGCAGCGTCGCGTCGGTGCGCACGTCGGCGGGGCGGGTCGACAGGATGCCCCAGCGCAGGTCGAAGGTGCTGAACGCGATGTCGTGCGTGGTCCTTCTCGGCTGCATTCGCGCGTCCTCCCGGGCTCGTCGTATGGGTTAGGTAAGCCTAACCATACAGCCCGGGGTGCTGTCGATCGGTGTGAAGTGGTGCATACCTGCGTCATGCCCCTGCGTCCGCGTCGTCCCCATTGCGCGAAGGTGTCCGGAACATTGCTCAACGCGTGCACAAGGGGGTTTGCGCGATGGCGCCCAAACAGGACGAGAAGACTCCGATCTTCGCCGAGACGCTGGCGGAGATCGGCCGGCTGCCGGAGGTCGACGTGCCGGACATCCCGCCGGAGTTCGCCGAATCGCTGGCCGCCGACGCCTTCGGCGGCGGCCACCGCAAGACCGAGGACTGAACCCCGGCGGCCCCCTGCGGCTAGAGTCGGGCGGGTCGCAGGGAGGACCGCATGGCACAGCACGGCGGAGACCCGCCGCGGAACGCATCGGCGCGCGAGCGCGCGGAGTGGGAGCCGCGCGACGAGCGCAACGGCTCGATGCGGGACGCGGCGGGTCACCCGGCCGACCACCCGGATTCCGCGCAGCAGCAGGAGATCTCGCCGGACGCGCGCCTGGTCGACGCCGGGATCTACCGCCGCGGCCGGCGCGAGCACACCCCGCGCTCGCTGGCCGAGGCCGGCCGGGCGCTGGCCGAGCGGCCGGACGGGGCGATGGTCTGGGCCGGGCTCTACCAGCCCAGCGCGGCCGAGCTGGAGGCCGCGGCCGCCGAGTTCGGGCTGCACCGGCTGGCCGTGGAGGACGCGATCGTCGCCCACCAGCGGCCCAAGATCGAGCGCTACGACGACACCGCGTTCGTGGTGCTGCGCCCGGCCCGCTACCTGGACGCCGCCGAGCAGGTCGAGCTCGGCGAGCTGCACCTGTTCGTCGGCCCGGACTTCGTGCTGACCGTCCGGCACGGGCTGGCGCCCGACCTCGCGGCGGTGCGCCGGCGCATGGAGGCCGAGCCGGAGCTGCTCGGGCACGGCACCTCGGCGGTGCTGTACGCGGTGCTGGACGCGGTCGTGGACGGCTACGGGCCGGTCGTCGACGGGGTGCAGCACGACATCGACGAGATCGAGACGCAGGTCTTCGGCGGCGACCCGAAGGTCTCGCGGCGCACCTACCAGCTCTCCCGCGAGGTCATCGAGCTGCAGCGGGCCACCGCGCCGCTGCTGGGGATGCTGGAGGAGGTCGCCCGCGGGCTCACCGAGGAAGGCGCCGACCAGGAGCTGCACCGGCACGTGCGCGACGTCGCCGACCACGCCACCACGATCGCCGAGCGGGTGGGCGGGTTCCGGCAGATGATCTCGGACATCCTCACGGTGAACGCGACGCTGGTGACCCGCGAGCAGAACGAGGAGATGAAGAACCTCACCGAGGCCAGCTACGCGCAGAGCGAGCAGACGAAGAAGATCTCCTCCTGGGCGGCGATCCTCTTCGCGCCCACGCTGGTGGGCACCGTCTACGGCATGAACTTCGACGCGATGCCGGAGTTGCACTGGTCGTTCGGGTACCCGATGGCGCTGGCGCTGATGGCGGTGGTGTGCCTGGCGCTGTACCTCGTGTTCAAGCGCAAGGATTGGTTGTGAGCGCGCGGCGCTGAGCGGTTCCTCCCGGGGATCGTGCCGCTCCGCCGAATGCCTGAATTAGGGCGGTGGCGGGAATGCGCCGCGCCGGAGCGCGCTGCGCTGTGATCCACTCGCGGTCCGGTTATGGTGCCCCGGTGCAGCGAGCCGGGGTCGACGTGGTCGCCGAGGGAGTGTCGGTGCGCGGGCCGATGGGCCCGGTTTTCGAGAACGTCTCCACCGCGGTCCCGGTGGGCGGCGCGTTGCTGGTGCGTGGTCCCGCTGGTTCCGGGCGGACGTCGTTGTTGCTGGCGCTTTCCGGGCGGATGCGATTCGTCAGCGGTGCCGTGCGAGTCGGTCCGCACTTGTTGCCGGCGGAATCCGCCGCGGTCCGCGGGCTCGTGGCGATCGCCCGCGCGAATCCGGCGTGCTTCCTGGAGGAGCGGCTGCGGGTGGCCGACCTGGTCGCCGAGCGGTGCTGGATCGACCGGGTCCCGGAGTCGGCGGTGCGGGCCTCGCTGGAGCGGCTCGAGCTCGACCTGCCCGGGAAAGCGCTGGTCGACGAGCTGGATCCGGCCGCGGCGACGCTGCTGTCGCTCGCCCTGGCCACCGCCCGCGAACCCGGGGCGGTGGTCGTCGACGAACCGGACGCCGGGTGCGGCCCGGCCGGTCGCGCGCGGGTGCTGGACGGGCTCGCCCGGGTGCGGCAGGCCGGGACCACGGTGCTGACCAGCGGCACCGGTCCCGGCGAGCACTTCGCCGATGCGGAGGTCGTGGAACTGCCGCAGCGCAGTGCCGAACGCTTGGCGGAATCCGGCCGCGACCGGGGAGCGGAAAACGGAGACGGCCGAACGGGAGACGGGGAAACGGGAGCGGAATGACCGCCATCAGACTCGCCCTGCTGGAACTGCGCCGGTTCCGCGGTCCGCTGCGCCGGTGGGTTCCGCCGCTGCTGTGCCTGATCCCGCTGCTGTACGGCGCGATGTACCTCTGGGCGAATTGGGATCCGTACGGTCGGCTCGACCGGATTCCGGTGGCGGTGGTCAACCAGGACCACGTCGCGCACACCAAGCAGGGCGACCGCGTCGACGCCGGCGCGGAAGTGCAGCAGCAGCTCAAGGCCGCGCAGACGTTCCAATGGCATTTCGTCGACGGCGCCGAAGCGCACGACGGGCTGGAACGCGGCCGCTACTACTTCACCATCACCATTCCGCCCGACTTCAGCGCGAAGCTGGCGACCGCGGGCAACACCGTGCCCGAGCAGGCGGGCATCGACATCCGGCTCAACGACGCGAACAACTACATCGCCGGGATCATGACCGAGGTCGTGCAGCCGCAGCTGCAGGACCAGATCAACGCCGCCGCGCACGCCGCCTACGTGCGCAGCATCTACGGCGAGCTCTCGGACGTGCGGGAGCGGCTGGCCACCGCCTCCGGCGGCGCGCACCGGCTGCTCGGCGCCACCGAGGTCGCCCAGCAGGGCAGCGGCGCGCTGGCCGGCGGCACCACCGCGCTGCACGACGGCGCGGGGCGGGTCAGCGACGGAGCGGCCCAGCTGGCCGAGGCGACCGGGCAGATCGACCGGGCCACCAGCGACCTCAACGCCGCCGTCGCCGACCGGCTGCCGCGCGCGGCCGACGAGATGGTCGACACGGCCTCGGCGGCGGCGCGGGGCACCGCGGCGGTGCGCGTCGGAACCAGCGCGGTGGAGCACGGCACCGCCCGCGGAGTGTCCGATTTGGACGAACTCGTGCGCGCGCACCCGGAACTCGCCGGGGATCCCGTCGTGCAGCGCGCGCAGCAGCACGCCCGCGAGGTCGCCGCCCGCGCCGCGCAGGCCGACTCGGCCGCTGCCGAACACCAGCGGCAGGCCGACGAGGCGTTGGCGAAGGCGCAGGGAATCCGGGACCGCACCGGCGAAATCCAGGGCGAGGTGCTGAACGCGAACGAGCCCGTGCGGCTCGCCGACGCCGGGGCGCACAACGTCGCGGACGGCTCGCGCACGATCACCGCCGGGCTCGGCGCGCTGGAACAGGGCTCCGGAACCATGCGCACCGCCGCCGACCAGGCCAACTCCGCCGTCGCCGACCTCACCCGCACCATCGACGACGGGCTCGGCCGCATCCCGGTCACCAACTCCGACCAGATCACCGAGGCCGCGCGGGTGCTGGGCACCCCGGTGCACATCGACCGGGACAACCTCAACCCCGCCGGGCCCTACGGCCGCGGCTTCGCGCCGTTCTTCTTCAGCATCGCGCTGTGGGTGTTCGGGCTGTTCGCGTTCCTGCTGCTGCGGCCGGTGAACCTGCGCGCGCTGGCCGGGCGGGTCGGCGCGCTGAGCATCGCCGTCGGCGGGTGGCTGCCGGCGGCGATGCTCGGCGGGATCGGAGCGCTCGTGCTGTACGGGGTGGTCGAGCTCGGGCTCGGGCTGCACCCGGTGCACGCGGTGGAGTGCGTGCTGCTGATGCTGGTCGGTGTCGGCGCATTCACCGCGATCGACCACTTCCTGCGCACCGCGCTCGGAGTGCCCGGGGACGTGCTGTCGCTGGTGCTGCTCGTGCTGCAGCTGACGGCCTCGGGAGGGCTGTACCCGATGCCGACCACGCCGGGGTTCTTCCAGGTGCTCAACCCGCTGCTGCCGATGACGTACCTGGTCGACGGGTTGCGGATGACCGTCTCCGGCGGGCTGGTCGAGCACCTGGTGCGCGACTTCGCCGTGCTCGGCGGGTTCCTGGTGGTGTTCCTGCTGCTGACGGCGCTGGTGGTGCACCGGCAGCGGACCTGGACCGTCGCGCGGCTGCACCCCGACGTGGCCCTGTGAGCCGGGGGCTCAGCGGAGCTCGTCGTCGAGCACGACGATCTCGCGCTGCTCGGCCAGGTCGACCGGGTCGGCCGACAGCGGCTCGCCCGCGGACTCCGCCGGCCCGGGGCTGACCGCGGCGATCTCGAACGGGTCGGTGGGCTCGCGCTGCTCGGCCAGGTCGAACACCGGCGCCTCGGCCGGCAGGACGTCGAAGTGCCGCATCGTGCCTCCTTCCGATGGCCGCGGTCGCCCGCGGGGGTCGCCGACGAGGATCAGGCGGCCGAGCCGCTGTCGATCACCTTGCGCCCGCCGCCGCGGCCGACCTCGATCCGCCGCGGCTTGGCCGCCTCGGCCACGGGCAGCGTCACGGTCAGCACGCCGTCGGTGTAGTCGGCCTCGATCCGGTCCAGGTCCAGGCCGTCACCGAGCGCCAGCTGCCGGGAGAAGGTGCCGCGCGGGCGCTCATCCACCACGTAGCTGGCTTCCGCGTCGGGCGCGCGGCGCTCGGCGCGCACGGTGAGCGTCTTGTTTTCCGCGCGCACGTCGAGGGAATCCGGGTCGATGCCCGGCAGGTCGAACTCGACGACGTAGCGGTCGCCGCGCCGGTAGGCGTCCATGGGCATCAGATGCGGCGCGCGGCCGTTGCCGAACACCTCCGCGGTCAGCCGGTTGAGGTCGCGGAACAGCGGGTCGAAAGTCATCGTCATGGCGAGATTCCTCCCTTCCCACGAGAACGCGGGGCCGGCGGTCCGCCGACTTCCGCCGACCTCCCGCACGGCCTTATTCTGCGATGGCGAAGGCAGAAATTCAAGAGCGGCCGGCAAGTGAAAACCACGTCGGCCGCTGCACTCGGAGAGCTCGTGAAAGGCGGTGAGCGCGATGCCGCGGCACGCCGCGTACCGGTGCACCCTCGAGGCGCCGACCCGGTGGCGGGGCCGGGTGATCGGCGACGAGCTGGTCGCCGGCGGCGCCGGGCTCCCGCAGGCCCGCCGCGCCCTGAGGGAGCGCCTCCTGGCCCGCTCCGGCGGCTGGGAACCGGGCGGCCTGGTCGAGCACGTCGAGCACGACCTCGGGGACGGCCTGTGGCTCCGGGAGGCGCTGGACGACCGCTCGCTGGACCGCGACCACACCTCCGGAGTGGTGCTGGAGGCCCTGGGCGATCACCGGCTGCGCGCCGAGCTGGCCGGACTGCCGGAGGACTCCGCGGGCGGGGTCGTCGTGGTCTCCTGCGCGCCCGGTGACCGGGTGGACTGGCTGGTGCAGCAGCACGACGGGCGGGAAGCGCTGGTCGTGTGCGCGGCGGTGACCAACCACCGGCTGTGGTGGAACGCGCTGGCCACCGCCGAGAGCGATGCGGTGCCCACGGCGGGCGGCCTCGCCGAGCTGGACCTGGCCGAGCCGGGCGCGACGGTGGACGAGTGGATGGCCGCGGTGGACTGCGGCCGGCTGGTCACCCGGGCCCCGACGGCCTCGCCGACCGGCTGAGGCCGGGCGCGGGCCGGTTCAGTCGGAGGCTTCGGTCCGCTGCCGGGACAGCTCGGTGACCTGGTCCTCCAGCGTGATGATCCGGCAGGCCGCGGACACCGGGGTGCCCTGGTCGACCAGCTCCCGGGCGCGGGTGGCCAGGCGCAGCTGGGTGCGCGAGTAGCGGCGGTGCCCGCCGGCCGAGCGCTCGGGCGTGATCAGGCCGTGCTCCTCCAGGGAGCGCAGGAAGGGCTGCGTCACGCCGGTCATCTCGGCCGCCCGGCCCATCGTGTAGGCCGGGTAGTCGGCGTCGTCGAACTTGTCCCGGGCACCGTCGCTCATCGTGCTCCTCGGTCCGCTCGAAACCCCGGATCGCGCCGGGCCCGCCCGGCTCGCGGCGCGCCCCGACGCTAACACCGTGGGTGCAGCAGGACTACAACTGCCGACGCAGATTTCGTGCACGGGCCGATGGGGGATCAGGCTCGGGCCGCGGCGGCGAGGTGCCCGGCGATGGTGCTGTAGGTCTCCCGCGCCAGCCGCGAATCCCGCACGTCGTAGCCGTGGTCGGCGGCGGGCACCAGCACGTGCTCGGCCAGCGCGCCCAGCGCCTCCAGCCGGCGGGCGTAGCGCTCGCCCTCGGCCCGCAGCGTGTCGTACTCCGCGGTGATCACCACCGCCGGTGCGATGCCGGTGAGATCGGCGGTGTCGGCGGGGGCGGCCGGGGACAGCAGCGGGTGGTCGCGCGCCTGCCCGCGCGGGACGTAGCAGTGGTCGAAGACCTTCGACATCCACGGCCGCAGCGCCGGGCGCGCCAGCGGCGAGTGCTTCTCCGCGCCCGGGGTCACCAGGTCCAGCGGCGGGTAGTGCAGCACCTGCAGCGCGATCCGCGGCTCCCCGCGCTCGAACGCCTGCCGCGCGGCCGCCGCGGCCAGCGAGGCCCCGGCGCTCTGCCCGCCCACGGTCAGCCGCGTCCCGTCCCAGCCGTGCTCGCCGCCGTGCTCGGCGGCCCACCGCACGATCTCGAAGGCCTGGTGCACCGGGGCGGGGAAGGGGTGCTGCGGGGCGACCGCGTAGTCCACGTTGAGCACCGC
>Ga0164243_10002901_pt1 | contig 27812 bp, 34 predicted proteins | sample OricompcompostOP_FD_108781 | JGI IMG/M metagenome (GOLD analysis project Ga0164243, IMG submission 108781) | Organic Plus compost microbial communities from Emeryville, California, USA - Original compost - Organic plus compost (OP) | ecosystem: Engineered > Solid waste > Mixed feedstock >...
AGCTCAAGCAGTGGCGACGCATCGCAACACGCTATGACAAGCTCGCCGCCAACTTCCTCGGCTTCGTCAAACTCGCCAGCATCATGCTATGGCTCAAATGATTAAATCGTCACTACAGCCTAGAATTTGAGTATGAAGTGGCGCAATCGCGGCCAGACAAGCGAATGATCTTGGAGATCAAGCCAACACTAATCCGGACCTTGCGTTAGCGTGGGTCAAGGGGATAAACAGGAAAAAATTTGCTTGTGCCACAAGGATCAGTGACGATGAGGATGTCACATCTTTCAACGCGTGCTATGATCGCAGTAGTACTCTGGGTGCATCTTTTGCAATTGGGCGCTTAACTGTACCCGAAGATCACAGGTTTGATGTTAATCTGAATGACCTTCTCGTCCGAAAGGCTAGCCTTATGTTGGCCGGCGTTGATGATAGCAATATTGATCAACTTCCACGCCATAGGAATCAATTTATCGTTACTTCTCATAACGTTCAATGTGTAGCATTTTTTCCGAAAGTAGGTGTTGGAGAACAGAACACTTTCTGTTTTGACGCTTATACAGGCGGCTATCTCGGTGACATCGGTGCAAAATACGGGAGTTCCGGTGGAACAATACCGCCGAATAACCCATGAGCCGGGAACGCCATCACCTACACTTATGATGCGCTGGGGCGTGGGCTGACGGAGGCGGTCCGCGTTGATCGCGACCCGATGACAATGGCTTTTCCGGAGTGGGTGGAAGCGAGTGCGCCACCGCTCCCATTTCAGAGGCAATCGAGAATCCGACAGTCAATTTTCGCTGCCAATATCAGTGCGAAATTTCCACTAACGCCCTGAAATTACATGGAAAAATGAAATGGTCGGGGAAAGAGGATTCGAACCTCCGGCCCCTGCCTCCCGAAGACAGTGCTCTACCAGGCTGAGCTATTCCCCGACCGGGCCGGCGCATCGCTGTGCCGGCAAGACAGGCTGCGCCCTATAGTGGCGGCTTTCCGGACTGGCAAGCATTCGCTTCGGATTTTCGAGCCTGGCCTCAGAGCAGGCCGCGGTCGCGGAAACTGGCATGCCCCGTTCCGGTTTCGACGACATGATCGTGGAGATCGATGCCGAGCTGACGGAGCAGGCTCGCAAAGGCGCGGGTCGTCAGGATGTCGGCTTCGCTGGGCTCCGGGGAACCGGACGGATGGGTGTGGCGCAGGACGACGGATCGGCACGGCACGGCGAGCAGTTGGGGCAGGAGATGCGCCAGGTCGATGGCGAGGCAGGACCGGCCGCCGGCGAAATCGATCCGGCGGATCAGAACACCGGCGACATCGTAAAGATCGATCGCGCCCTGTTCGCGCAGGCTTCTCGCCGTTCCAGGGGACGGCTGCATGTTCGGGCAGGAAAAGGCAATATGTGCAGACACATGCGCAAATCTGACGGGCTGCTGTCGCGCGGCCATCATGGTTAACTCGATTTCACTCCCGATCCGGAAGGATCGACGTCAAACCGGAGAAAGATAGTCCATTCCGGACCAAGAGAGGGATCAGCCGCATGCCGCCGTCTCGACTGTGCGGCAATGCGGCTGGCGCAGCGAGTCGGGTCGCGTTAAGGATCATGCCATGTCGACACAAGCCGCGCTCGCAAGCTCGCACCCGGCCGCGCCTGGGCCGCATTACGAGCAGCAATATCTTGACCTGATGCGCCATGTCTGGCGGCATGGCGACGAGCGGGTCGATCGGACAGGCGTTGGCACGCGCTCGATCCTCGGCGCGACGATGCGTTTCTCGCTTGCCGGCGATGCCGTGCCGCTGCTTACCACCAAGCGCGTCTACTGGAAGACCGCCGCGCGCGAGATGCTGTGGTTCCTCACCGGGGAGACGAACATCCGCCCGCTGGTCGCGCAGGGCGTGCATATCTGGACCGACTGGCCGCTCGACCGCTATCGCCGCGCCACCGGCGAGGACATCGCCATGGCGGACTTCGAGGCCATGATCCTCGCGGACGAGGATTTCGCCCGCGAATGGGGCGATCTCGGCCCGGTCTATGGCAAGCAATGGGTGGATTGGCCGCGCTATGAGCCGGCGCCCGAGGCAGGCGCGGATCTGTATCGCAGGGCGACGCGCGGGCATAATCAGATCGAGGCGCTGGTCGAGGGTATCCGGCGCAATCCGGCGTCGCGACGGCTGCTCTTCACCGGCTGGAATGTCGACGAGGTGGACCGGATGGCGCTGCCGCCCTGCCACATGACCTATCAGTTCCAGGTCGCGGACGGGCGCCTCAACGGCCTGTTGTTCCAGCGCAGCTGCGACCTGGCGCTGGGCGTGCCGTTCAACATCTTCGGTTTGGCGCTGCTCACCCGGATGCTGGCGCTGCAATGCGACCTCGCGCCGGGCGAGATCGTCTGGCAGGGCGGGGACGTGCATCTCTATCTCAACCATGCCGCGCTGGTGGAAGAGCAGATCGGGCGGACCCCGTCCGGCACGCCGCGGCTCGAGATCGTCCGGCGTCCGGAAACGATCTTCCGCCATCGCATCGAGGATTTCGTGGTGCACGACTATCATCCGCAGGCGCATATCGCGGCGCCCGTCGCGGTCTGAGACGGAGGCGTGGCGTGACGCTGCACGAGCTCGACCCGCCGGAACGGACGCGGCGCGCCGAGGCGGACCGGCCGGTGCGCCACGCGAGCCTCAATCGCGAGGCCTGGGAGCGCAATCGCCTCGCCGCCTCGGTCGCGCTCTTCACCGGCGCCGGCCTGCTGCTCGCCCTGCCGTTCGCGCTGCGGGCGGGCGCCGAGTTCTTCCTGCCGCTCACCGCCTCGCTGGTGATCGCGGTGTGCCTCGTGCCGCTGCTCGAATGGCTGGAGCGGCGGCATATCCCGTCGCCGATCGCGGCGCTCATCGCGCTCGGCGCCTTCCTGTTCTTCGCCAACACGGCACTGGTGCTGATCGTGGTGCCGGCCTCCAACTGGATCGCGCTGCTGCCGGACCGGATCGGCCAGATCAAGCAGACGCTGGCGCCGGTCATCGATCTTTACACCCAGGCGCAGGGCTTCATCGACGGACTGATGCGCATGGTCTCGGAATCGCAGTCGCTCGGCGACGAGATGGGCGAGTTCGCGCGGCCGGGCTCGCTGCTGCAGATCCTCACCAGCGCCGCGCCCGGCGTGGTCATCAACATCGTGTTCGGGCTGCTGGTGATCTTCTTCTTCCTGAGCGGCTGGACGCGCCTGCGCCGTCGCACGATCCGGGGACGGGGCAGCTTCACCGGCGCGCTGGCCATCGCGCGGGTGATCCAGAATGTCGTCGATGCGACCTCGCGCTATGTGCTCACCATCTCCTTCATCAACGGCATGCTGGGTCTTACCGTGGCGATCATGCTGAGCCTCATCGGCATGCCGACGCCGTTCATGTGGGGCGGCTTCGTCGCATTGCTGAACTTCATTCCCTATTTCGGGCCGATCGTGGCGGCGGTGCTGCTTGGCCTGGGCGGGCTGATGAGCTTCCCCACGGTGGGCTGGGCGCTGCTGCCGGCGGTCATCATGATCGTCTTCCACCTCGTCGAGGCGAACATCATCACGCCGATGGTGCTGGGCGAGCGGCTGAAGATGAGTCCGCTGCTGATCCTGGTCTCGCTGAGCTTCTGGACCTGGGTGTGGGGCACGGCGGGCGCGCTGCTGGCCGTGCCGCTGCTCATCATCATCCAGACCATCCTGGCGGCCGCCGGCAAACCGGACATTGCGGGCTTCCTGTTCGAGGCCGGCACGTTGACCAGCACCATGCACGACCCGCCGGATGATTATGACGAAACATGATCGCAAGCGTGTTGACAGGCGGGGCGCCCTCTTATACCTGCGCGGCCTCGCATCGCTGCGGGTGTAGCTCAGTTGGTTAGAGCGCCGGCCTGTCACGCCGGAGGTCGCGGGTTCGAGCCCCGTCACTCGCGCCATTTTCCGCGTTCATCGGAATGGCGAAGATGGCGTGCCGATCGCTCAGGCCCGCCAGCGTCCCGTCTCCATCCAAGTGAGCATCGGTCGCACGGGGAAGATCCAGACGATCCCCGCCACGATATAGAAGATCACCTGCATGACGCGCGGCCACCGGCCGATCTCGGCGGAGAAAGTGGCGATGAGGCCCGCCCAGGCGGCGATGATCGCCAGGATCGCCAGCATACCCACGGGCTTGCGCCAAGAAGGGCGCCAGGTTGGCGGCTCGTCCATCAGGCCTCCGCGCGCTCGAAGATGCGCTGCTCGGTGACGATCATGTCGAGCGGCACGTCCCAGGGCTCGACCGGCAATGCCTCCACTTGTTGGCACGACCAGGCCAGGCCGATCTTGAGCGCGTCCTGCAACTGCTCGAAGGCGCGGTCATAGTGCCCCGCGCCTTGCCCCAGCCTGTTGAGCTGCGCGTCGAAGCCGACCAGCGGCGTGAACACCACGTCGGGCATCACGGCCTCCGCGCCGAAGTCCGGCTGCGGGATGCGGCTCGGGCCCGGCACGAGCGCGTCGTTCGGGGTCCAGGCGGCGAAGTCCATATGATGCGGGTCGTCCGCGCGCATGCCGAGCCGCGGCAGGCAGAGCGCGAAGCCGAGATCGAACAGCGTCTCGGCGATGCTGTCGGTCGGTGCCTCGCTGCCGGTCGGCCGATAGAGCGCGATGCAAGCGTCCGGCGGCAGCAGGGCCATGACCGGTGAAGGCAGCACCCGGAAGGCGAGATTGCGCACCGAGCGGGGGAGCGCCGCGACGAAGGCCTTGCGCCTGGCACGCAACTCGGCCCGCAGCCGGCTTCGCTCGGGGGTTGCGGCGCTCATCGTCATCGGCCCGTAGAGCCTGGGCGGGGTGACGGGACCGCCATGGCCGTTTGCTGGAAAATCCTCTGACGCCTCAACGTCAGGTGGGAGCCATGTAACGCGGGCCAGAGCCCGGCCAGAGACAGCCCCCCAGGATGTGTTATCGCCTCAGGGATGTTCGCTAGAGCGCGCACCGGGCAGTACCCGTCACATGCCTATCTAGGCGCTGGTGAGTTGCGCCGCAAGGCTGTCGCCCAGCGCTTCGATGCGCGCCGCCAGTTGCGCCAGCGCGGCGAGCACTTCCGGGTCGTCGACCGGCTCGGCGGGCGGTGGCGGTTCGACCGCCGCCGGCGCGGGAGGCTCGAACGCCGCGGCGGGCGACGCGCGGGCGGCCCTGAGCTCGGCATTGGTTTCCGAAAGCTTGTCCGCGAGCAACAGGCCGGCGAAGAGCAGCTGCCGCACTTCGGTGAGGCCGCCGCTGCCCGATTTCACCGTGTTGACGCGCTCGGACATCATGCCGGCGAGCTGGTGCAGCCGGGCTTCCTCGCCATCGCGGCAGTGGACCGAATATTGCCGGCCGCCGACCATGATCTTCACCTCGGCCATGGTCAGGCTTCGCTCCGTGCCCTCTGCAGGTCGCCGATCAGCGCGTCGAGCGACTTGAGCGCCGCGATCGCCTTGTCCCGCGAGAAGGGATCGATGTCGACAGCCGGTTCGGCGGGCGCTTCCTCCTCACCTGCGAGCTGGGCCTCGATCATCTGCGAGCGTTCCTCCGCGAGCTTCCGGGCCAGCGCCTCCGCGCGTGTCACAGCCCGTTCGATCCGCCCGATTGCCTGCATCATTGCGTCGCTCGCCATGGCGATTCCTTATCATGCTCCCCGACGAATGCAAAAGACCGTATCGACCGCGCCTGCGGCGGCATCGCCGCCCGTCGCACCTGGCACGCCGACGGCCGCACAGGTTGACGCTGCCAAGCCGATTCGACATGGAGGCCGCGCGGCGATTCGCGGCGCCTGTTCCGGCTCCGATCCGGCCGCTCATCGAGACCCGTTCGCGGTCGATGATCGCTCTTTTAACGCGCCTGCGCGCCGACATGAAGAAAGGGGCGCCTGCCCATGACCGTCACCGAAAAGCGTCTCGCCGACACGATCCGCGTGCTGGCGATGGACGCGGTGCAGGCCGCCAATAGCGGGCATCCCGGTATGCCGATGGGCATGGCCGATGTCGCGACCGTGCTGTTCAGCGATTATCTCAAGTTCGACCCCGCCGCGCCCAGATGGGCGGACCGCGACCGGTTCGTGCTGTCCGCCGGCCATGGCTCGATGCTGATCTACGCGCTGCTCCACCTCACCGGCTATGCCGGGCCGACGATGGACCAGATCCGCAACTTCCGCCAGCTCGGCAGCCCCTGTGCGGGCCATCCCGAGAATTTCGAGCTGCCCGGAGTCGAGGCGACCACCGGACCACTGGGCCAGGGCCTCGCCATGGCGGTCGGCATGGCGATGGCGGAGCGCCATCTCAACGCGGCATTCGGGGACGAACTGGTCGATCATCGCACCTGGGTCATCGCCGGCGACGGCTGCCTCATGGAAGGCATCAATCATGAAGCGATCGGCCTTGCCGGCCATCTCGGCCTCGGTCGCCTCAATGTGCTCTGGGACGATAATCGCATCACCATCGACGGCGCGATCGGCCTGTCCTCCAGCGAGGACGTGCTGGAGCGCTATGCCGCGACGGGCTGGCACGTCACCGATTGCGACGGCCATGATCCGGTCGACATCCGCCGTGCCATGGATGCGGCGCTGGCCGATCCACGCCCCTCGCTGATCGCCTGCCGCACCCGCATCGGCGAAGGTGCCCCCAACATGGCGGGCACGAACAAGGTGCATGGCTCGCCGCTCGGTGCGGAGGAAGTGGCCGCGACCCGCGTGGCGCTCGGCTGGGACCTGCCGCCTTTCGAGCTGCCCGAGGATGTCCGCGCGGCCTGGCTGGCGATCGGCCAGCGCTCGACATCCGTCCATGCCGATTGGGACAAGCGCCTGGCGGCCAGCGCCCAGCGCGGCGAATTCGAGCGCCGGATGGCGGGCACGCTGCCGAAGGATTTCTCGCTCAAGACCTATCTCGACGGCCTGGTCGCCGCGCCCCAGAAGGTCGCGACCCGTAAGGCCAGCGAGATGGCGTTGGACGTCATCAACGTCCAGTTGCCGGAGATGTTCGGTGGCTCGGCGGATCTGACGGGGTCCAACAACACCAGATCCAAGGATCAGAAGGTCGCCTTCAGCAAGGACGATTATTCGGGCCGCTACGCCTATTACGGCATCCGCGAGTTCGGCATGTCGGCCGCGATGAACGGCATGGCGCTGCATGGCGGGGTCATTCCCTATGGCGGCACTTTCCTGGTCTTTTCGGACTATTGCCGCAACGCCATCCGCATGTCCGCGCTGCAGCGTGTCCGCGTCATCTATGTGCTCACGCACGACAGCATCGGCCTTGGCGAGGATGGACCGACGCACCAGCCGATCGAGCATGTCATGTCGCTGCGGATGATCCCCAATCTGGAGGTCTTCCGTCCCTGCGACGCGATCGAGACGGCGGAATGCTGGGAACTGGCGCTGGCCAGCGAGGCCAGCCCGTCGATCCTTGCACTGTCTCGTCAGAATCTTTCGCAACTACGTGAAAATGCTTCTGAAAATCTATCCATTCGTGGCGGCTACGCGATCGTCGAGGCAAGTGCCGCGCCTCGGGTCGTCCTCGTCGCCACCGGCTCGGAGGTCGAGATCGCGGTCGGCGCGGCCAAGCTGCTCGAAGGGCAGGGGATCGCTGCCCGCGTCGTCTCCATGCCCAGCATGTCGCGTTTCCTCGCGCAGGATGCGGCCTATCGCGCCTCGGTGTTGCCGGAGGGCGCCCTGCGCGTCTCGATCGAGGCGGGCACGACGATGGGCTGGTGCGCCATCACCGGCGCGAATGGACTCAATATCGGCATCGACGGTTTCGGGCTTTCCGCGCCCGCGCCGGCTCTTTACGAACATTTCGGACTGACCGCGCAGAACGTCGCGGATCGCGTCGTCGAGGCGCTTGGCTGACCCTTAGGAAGGAGTTTCGAGACATGGCCACCAAGGTTGCAATCAATGGTTTCGGGCGTATCGGTCGCCTGGTCGCACGCGCGATCCTTAGCCGCACCGATCACGATCTGGAGCTGGTGGCGATCAACGATCTGGGCGACGCCAAGGCCAATGCGCTGCTTTTCAAGCGCGACAGCGTCCATGGCGCCTGGCCGGGCGATGTCTCGGTGGACGGCGACACGCTGGTCATCGACGGCCATCGCATCAGGGTGACGGCCGAGCGCGACCCCGCCAATCTGCCGCACGCCGCGCTGGGCGTCGAGATCGCGCTGGAGTGCACCGGCATCTTCACCACGAAGGACAAGGCAAGCGCACATCTGGCCGCCGGCGCCAAGCGTGTCGTCATCTCCGCGCCCGGCACCAATGTCGACAAGACGGTCGTGTTCGGCGTCAATCATGAGACGCTGACCGCGGACGACATCGTCATCTCCAACGCCAGCTGCACCACCAACTGCCTGGCCCCGCTCGCCAAGGTGCTGCATGACGCCCTCGGCATCGAGAGCGGCTTCATGACGACGATCCACGCATATACCAACGATCAGAACACGCTGGACCAACTGCACAAGGACATGCGCCGCGCCCGCGCCGCCGCGCTCTCGATGATCCCGACCACCACCGGCGCCGCCCGCGCGGTGGGCGAGGTGCTCCCGGCGCTCAAGGGCAAGCTGGACGGCTCCTCCGTGCGCGTGCCCACGCCCAATGTCTCGGTCGTGGACCTCAAGTTCATCCCCAGCCGCGCGACGAGCGTCGAGGAAGTCAACGGCCTGCTCAAGGCGGCCTCCGAATCCGGCCCGCTCAAGGGCATCCTTGGCTATTCGGACGAGCCGCTGGTCTCGGTCGACTATAATGGCGATCCGCGCAGCTCGACGGTCGACAGCCTGGAGACGGCGGTGATCGACGGCAAGCTCGTCCGCGTGCTGAGCTGGTACGACAATGAATGGGGCTTCTCGAACCGCATGGTCGACACGACCGGCGTGGTCGCGGGGCTGCTCTGACCCTCCGTTCGCCCTGAGCGCAGGCGAAGGCTGGGCCTCGCCTGCGCTCGGCACGGGGCTTCGACTTTGCTCAGCCCGAACGGCCAGAGGGAGAATATGATATGCCCAAACCCTTCAAGACCCTGGATGATATGGGCGACATTGCCGGCAAGGCGGTGCTGGTCCGCGAGGATCTGAACGTGCCCATGGCCGAGGGCTCGGTGACGGACGACACCCGTCTGCGCGCGGCCGTGCCAACCCTGCTGGAGCTGGCGGAACGTGGCGCCAAAGTGCTGATCCTTGCCCATTTCGGTCGCCCCAAGGGTCTCAAGTCGCCGGAACTCTCGCTCAGCCTCGTGACGCGGGGGCTCAGCCAACTGCTCGGCCGGCAGGTCCAGTTCATCCCGGATTGCCAGGGTGAGGCTGCCGCCGCAGGCATCGCTGTGATGCGCGCCGGCGACATCGCCATCCTGGAGAATACCCGCTTCCATGCCGGGGAGGAGAAGAACGACCCGGCGCTCAGCAAGGCCATGGCCGCGCTGGGCGATCTCTATGTGAACGATGCCTTTTCCGCCGCGCACCGCGCGCACAGCTCCACCGAGGGCATCGCGCATCTGCTGCCCGCCTTCGCCGGCCGCTCGATGGAGAAGGAGCTGGACGCGCTGGAGGCTGCGCTCGGCAATCCGGACAGGCCGGTCGCGGCGGTGGTCGGCGGCGCCAAGGTCTCGACCAAGCTCGCGGTGCTGGAGCATCTGGTCGAGAAGGTCGATCATCTCATCATCGGCGGCGGCATGGCCAACACCTTCCTTGCCGCGCGGGGCGTCGATGTCGGCAAGTCGCTGTGCGAGCATGATCTGGTGGAGACCGCCAATGGCATCTTCGAGCGGGCGGAGGCGGCCGGCTGCACCATCCATCTGCCCTATGACGTGGCGGTGGCGAAGGACTTCGCGGCCAATCCGCCGAGCTACCGCATCTGCAACGTCAATGAGGTCGCCGCGGACGAGATGATCCTCGATGTGGGGCCTGCCGCTGTCGAGGCGCTGGCCGATGTGCTCAAGACCTGTTGCACGCTGGTCTGGAACGGCCCGCTCGGCGCTTTCGAGATCCCGCCGTTCGACAGGGCGACGGTCGCGCTCGCGAAGATCGCGGCGGCGCTGACCGCCGAAGGCTCGCTGGTCTCGGTCGCGGGCGGCGGCGACACGGTGGCGGCGCTCAACCATGCCGGTGCGGCGGACGATTTCACCTTCGTCTCGACAGCGGGCGGTGCTTTCCTCGAATGGATGGAAGGCAAGCAACTGCCCGGCGTCGCGGCGCTGATGGGCAAGTGATCATCCGCATGTGAAGGGGGCCTGAGATAGCGCTCCGCCGTCGTCCGGTTGCGCCGATCGGTGCTCCCGGCGTGGTTGACCGGCTTGCAATTTTCGGTCCGAGCGATGATGAGGCAAGCCTGAGCGCATCGCGCGTGAGTGGGTATCAATCAAACAGGGATGACAGGATGCAGCACGCCGACATGACCGCCAAGATCGCCGAGGGGCAGGGCTTCATCGCCGCGCTCGACCAGAGCGGCGGGTCCACGCCGAAGGCCCTCAAGGGCTACGGCATCGAGGAAAGCGCCTATTCGGGCGATGAGGAGATGTTCGCGCTCATTCACCAGATGCGCAGCCGGATCATCACGTCGCCGGCCTTCACCGGCGACAAGGTGATCGGCGCCATCCTGTTCGAGCGGACGATGGACGGCACGGTGGACGACAAGCCGACACCGGCGGCGCTGATCGCGCGCGGCGTCGTGCCCTTCATCAAGATCGACAAGGGGCTGGAGGCGGAGGCTGATGGCGTCCAGCTCATGAAGCCGATGCCGGATCTGGATGCGCTGCTCGCGCGCGCCAAGGGGCTGGGCGTCTTCGGCACCAAGGAGCGCTCGGTCATCAATCTCGCCAATCGCGAGGGGATCGCGGCGGTGGTGAAGCAGCAGTTCGAGGTGGCGCGGCAAGTGCTTGCCGCCGGGCTCATGCCGATCATCGAGCCGGAAGTGAATATCAAGAGCCCGGAGCGCGGCGCGGCCGACCAGATCCTGCTCGAGGAGATCCTCAAGGCGCTCGATGCGCTGCCGGGCGACGACAAGGTGATGCTGAAGCTCTCCATTCCCGCCGAGGCCGGGCTGTTCGATCCGTTGGTCGATCATCCCCGCGTGCTGCGGGTGGTGGCGCTCTCGGGCGGCTACAAGCGCCCCGAGGCCTGCGCCGAACTGGCCAGGAACCGCGGCATGATCGCCAGCTTCAGCCGCGCGCTGCTGGAGGACCTGCGCCACCAGATGAGCGACGATGAATTCAACGCCTCGCTGGCGAACGCCATCGACGAAATCCACGAGGCCTCGGTCGACAAGGTCGCGGCCTGACGGCCGATGACAGGATGGGGGCGGTGGCCTATGCTCGCTGCCATCCCCTTTTTGTCGATGGAGGGCCATCATGACTGCGCTTGCCGATATTCCGCTCAAGACCATCCAGGGCGAGGACTCCTCGCTCTCCGATCATGCAGGCAAGGTTCTGCTGATCGTCAATGTCGCGTCCAAATGCGGCCTCACACCGCAATATGAGGGGCTGGAAGCGCTTTATCGGGATTACAGGGACAAGGGGCTGGTCGTGCTAGGCTTCCCCGCCAATGATTTCGCCGGCCAGGAGCCCGGCAGCAATGCCGAGATCGAGACTTTCTGCACGACCAATTTCGGCGTCGATTTCCCGATGTTCGAGAAGGTGGCGGTGACCGGCCCCGACAAGCATCCGCTCTACGCGGCATTGACCGCCGCCATTCCCACGTCCGCCAATGACGGGACGTTCCGCGAGCAGCTTAAGGGCTATGGCGTGGAGCCCAATCCGGCACCGGAACTGCTCTGGAACTTCGAGAAATTCGTGGTCGGCCGTGATGGAGCCGTGATCGCCCGCTTCTCGCCGGACACGCGACCGGACGATCCCGCGCTGGTGGCTGTGATCGAGGCAGCTTTGGCCGCCTGACGGGCATGGAGCCGGACGTCGAGCAATTCGCCTATCATCGCAGCCTCGCGCCGATGATGTGGGTGTTGTTCGGCCTTGCCCTCGTGGAAACGGCGGTGGTGCATCTGCTGATCGCCCTGTGGAGCCCGGCGGTTGCCCTGGGCGTCTCGCTACTGACCCTGGCGGCGATGGCGTGGCTTGTGCTTCTCATCCGTTCCTTCCGGACGCGCCCGGTCGAGCTGGGATCAGACGGGCTCAACTGGCGCTGCGGGACGCTTCGTTCCCTGACGGTGCCACTGGCGCAACTCGGCGGCCTTCGCTCCGACTGGGACAATGCGCTTGTCAAGGATCGATCCACCCTGAATCTGGCGCTCATCGCCTGGCCCAATGTGGTGCTGGATCTGGCTGAACCGGTCATGCTGGGGCGTCGCCGCATCGAGCGGCTCGCACACAAGCTCGATGATCGCGAGGCTTTCGTGGCGGCCCTGTCTCGATTAGGGCACGCGCCATGACCAGCGTTCCGCCCTGCCAGCTCTATCTCATCTCGCCGCCGGCGATCGGCGCGGGCTTCGCCGACCAACTCCGCGCCGCGCTCGACGGCGGCCCGGTCGCCGCGTTCCAGCTTCGGCTCAAGGGATTGAGCGAGCATGAGATCGCGCGACTGGCCGAGCCGATCCAGCGGCTGTGCGGCGAACGGGACGTGGCGTTCATCGTCAATGACAGCATCGCGCTCGCCAGGCGGCTCGGTGCGGATGGCGTGCATCTGGGGCAGGGCGACGGCGATCCCGGCGAAGCGCGGCATATCCTGGGGCCGGCGGCGCAGATCGGCGTGACCTGCCACGCCAGCCGCCATCTTGCCATGGAGGCAGGCGAGGCCGGCGCGGACTATGTCGCGTTCGGCGCCTTCTTTCCCACGACGACCAAGGCTGTCGAGCATCATGCCGAGCCCGGGATCCTGACCTGGTGGTCCGCGCTGATGGAGCTGCCCTGCGTCGCGATCGGCGGGATCACGGCCGAAAATGCGCGTCCGCTGGTGGAGGCCGGCGCCGATTTCCTGGCAGTGAGCGGCGCGGTGTGGCACCATGCCGACGGGCCCGGCGCGGGCGTGGCGGCATTTGGACCGGTGTTGCGCTGACCGGGACTATCCCGGTTGCGCCGTAACATTCTTCCCGATCCGTGGCCGGGCCTTGCCGATCCGGGCCAACATCGCTAGAGGGCGCCACCGGCTCTTTCCACCATTTCCAGACAGGCAGGCGATCCCCATGAAGATCAGCGGCGTGGACATCCGTCCCGGCAACAATATCGAATATGAAGGCAGCCTCTGGCGCGCCGTGAAGATCCAGCACACCCAGCCCGGCAAGGGCGGCGCCTATATGCAGGTGGAGCTGAAGAACCTGATCGACGGGCGCAAGAACAATGTGCGCTTCCGCTCCGCCGAGACGGTCGAGCGCATTCGGCTCGACACCAAGGATTTCCAGTATCTCTATTCGGAAGGCGACATGCTCGTCTTCATGGATACCGAGACCTATGAACAGATCAGCCTGCCGGCCGACCTGGTCGGCGATGCCGCGGCCTTCCTGCAGGACGGCATGATGGTCATGCTGGAAATGTACGAGGAGCGGCCGATCAGCGTGCAACTGCCCGAGCAGGTCGAGGCGACTGTGGTCGAGGCCGACGCTGTGGTGAAGGGCCAGACCGCCTCGGCGAGCTACAAGCCGGCGATCCTCGACAATGGCGTGCGCGTCATGGTGCCGCCGCACATCGTCACCGGCACGCGCATCGTCGTCGACGTCTATGAGCGCGAATATGTGAAGCGGGCCGACTGATGCCGGTGCGGCGCCTCGCCCTGATGCTGGGACTGGCGATGCTGGCGTCCGCGCCGGCGCCGGCCCAGCAGGGGCAGGGCGGCGCGGCGCCGCGTGCGCCGACACGCGCCGAGCTGGACCGCTCCGCCGCGAATTTCCGGATCCTCGTCAGCGCGCTGCAGGCCAGCAATGTGCCGGAGCGGGTGAAGAGCGGCCTGTTCGTCTGTGTCCACAGCTTCCCGTTCGGGCGGATCAGCCAGGATACCGATCGCCTGATCGCGCAGCAGCACTGGAGCCGGACCGATCCGAACCTCGTGCTGCGCGCGATGATCCATGCCTGCGGCGTCCCTCCGCCGCCGGCGCAGCAGCACTGACCATCCATTTCCCAGCCGCTCTTCCCGTCGGGGAAGGAGAACAAGTCCATGGTTTCCCATTCCGGTCTTCTCACCGTCATCGATCGCGCGGCCCGCAAGGTGGCGCCGCAGCTACGGCGCGACTTCGGCGAGGTCCAGCATCTGCAGGTCAGCCGCAAGGGCCCGGCCGACTTCGTCTCCATGGCCGACCGCAAGGCCGAGCAGACGCTGGTGAGCGAATTGCAGAAGGCCCGGCCGGACTGGGGCTTCCTGCTGGAGGAGCAGGGCGAGATCGAAGGCGATCCCACCAAGCCGCGCTGGGTGATCGATCCGCTCGACGGCACCAGCAATTTCCTGCACGGCATCCCGCATTTCGCCATCTCGATCGCGGTGCAGGAGCCGCGACCGGACGGCAAGGGCTGGGGCGAGGTGACGACCGGCCTCATCTACCAGCCGATCACCGATGAGAGCTATTGGGCGGAGAAGTCGCGCGGGGCCTGGCGGCATGACCAGCGGCTGCGCGTGTCCTCGCGGCGCGATCTCAGCGAAGCGCTGGTCGCGACCGGCATTCCCTTCCTGGGGCGGGGCGATTTCGTCCAGTGGAACCGCATCTTCGGAGCGATCGGGCCAGCCGTCGCCGGTATCCGCCGGTTCGGCGCGGCGGCGCTGGACCTCGCTTGGGTCGCCGCCGGCCGCTATGACGGCTTCTGGGAAAGCGGCCTGGCGCCGTGGGACGTGAGCGCCGGCATCCTGCTGGTGCGCGAGGCGGGCGGATTCGTCACCGATTTCCGCGGCGGTGCCGAGCCGGTCGAGCGGCGCGAAATCCTCGCCGCCAACGACATGCTCCACAGCAAGCTGCACAAGCTGCTGGCGGGCGCCTTGCGGAATATGTGAGGCGCGCGGCACCAACCTCAGCGAAATCCGCTTGGGACGGTGGCAGAGCCTGAGCAGACGCGCTTCAGTCCTCCGCCGCCTCCGCGTTGAGCTGCACATAATTCTGCAAACCCATCCGTTCGATCATCTCGAACTGGGTCTCGATCGTGTCGACATGCTCCTCCTCGCTGTCGAGGATCTGGCGGAACAGGTCGCGGCTCACATAGTCGCGCACCTTCTCGCAATATTCGATGGCGTCGCGGAGCATGGGCAGTGCCTCCATCTCCAGCTCCAGATCGGCCTTCAGGATTTCCTCGACGCTCGTGCCGATGCGCAACCGGCCCAGCAGCTGGAAATTGGGCAGCCCGTCCAGGAACAGGATGCGCTCGGCCAGCTTGTCGGCATGCTTCATCTCGTCGATCGACTCGCCATATTCGAACTTGGCAAGGCGCTCGACGCCCCAATGGTGAAGAAGCCTGTAGTGCAGGAAATACTGGTTGATGGCAGTCAGCTCATTCTTCAGCGCAAGGTTGAGGAATTCGATGACCTTCTCGTCACCCTTCATTGGGGCTGCTCCTGTGTGGATTGCGATAAACCCCGCTTTTAGCAGGGCCAGACCGCCGAATCACGCGCGAACGTCTCGCAATTCTTCCCGCAAACAGCTTGCAATTGCAGGGTTTTTGAGTGTTCTTGCGACTGAGGATCAAGCCGTTGCGAACAGTGTCGCGCCGCCCGGGTCGGAAAGCCGCGCTCCGCAGGGGCGCGTGCAGCGCTGGCGCTCGCAGGCCATCACATCGTCCGCATGATCCAGGCAGACCCGGCATTGCGGGGTCTTGCCAAGGACGGCATAGGCTTCCTCCGCGTCCGTCACGCCATGGCGGGCGACCTCGCGCAGTTCCTCTTCCTTGATCACATTGCAGATGCAGATGAGCATGGACTCGCATCTAGCGATGTTGCGAAGCATTTGCAAGGAGCTGCCAGCGAAGGGCGATGCGCTGGAAGTTGGCTTTGCGGCCCAGATTCAGGCGACTCACTCGGCTCGGATTTGATCCGGGTATTCCTGCCTTGAAGAAGAAAGAAGAGCCCTTAGATAGTTCGGAGGTGCGGTGCTTGAGGCTGTGAGGGCGTGCGATCCCGAGCCGATTCAGACTGGCCTTCCTCTCAACGAATCCGGCCCGCGAATGTCCAAAAATTGGGCGAATCACCGCCTTTCTGCGCCCAGTTTTTGCGAGTCATTCTCAGCCCCGCGAAGGCTTGCTTCGCAGGTGCGGCAGTCCTAAAGCCCCGCCTTGGGAACCGCGTCGCCAAGGAGGCGTTTTTGGCCGATCTGTCACAATATTTGCCGATTTTGCTGTTCCTCGCGGTGGCGCTCGCATTATCCTCGGCCTTCGTGTTCCTGCCGATCCTGGTGGGGCGGATGACCGGTGCGCACAAGCCCGATCCCGAGAAGCTCAGCGAATATGAGTGTGGCTTTCCGGCCTTCGAGGATCCGCGCAGCCAGTTCGACGTGCGCTTCTACCTCGTTGCCATATTGTTCATCATTTTCGATCTCGAGGCCGCCTTCCTCTATCCTTGGTCGGTGAGCCTCTCGCAGATCGGCTGGGCGGGCTGGGCCACGATGATGGTCTTCATCTTCGAGCTGGTCCTCGGCCTCGTCTATGCCTGGAAGAAGGGAGCCCTCGATTGGGAGTAGAGCTTGAACGGCCCGGCACGCTCGGCGCGCCCCAGGGCGTTCCGACGCCCGGCACCCAGCCGGACCCGGATTTCTTCAAGGCGCTGACCGGCGAGGTCGGTGACAAGGGCTTTCTCGTCACATCGACCGAGGAACTGTTCCAGTGGGCGCGCACCGGCTCGCTGTGGTGGATGACGTTCGGTCTCGCCTGCTGCGCGGTCGAGATGATCCATGTGAACATGCCGCGCTACGACATGGAGCGGTTCGGCGCCGCCCCGCGCGCCTCGCCGCGCCAGAGCGACGTGATGATCGTCGCCGGCACGCTGTGCAACAAGATGGCGCCGGCGCTCCGCAAGGTCTACGACCAGATGTCGGAACCCAAATATGTGATCTCCATGGGGTCCTGCGCCAATGGCGGCGGCTATTATCACTATAGCTACAGCGTCGTGCGCGGCTGCGACCGGATCGTGCCGGTCGACATCTATGTGCCCGGTTGTCCGCCGACCGCCGAGGCGCTGCTCTACGGCGTGATGCAACTGCAGCGGAAGATCCGCCGCGTGGGAACGATCGAGCGATGAGCGGGGAAATGCTCACCAGTGCGCCCCGAGTCGCGCCGATCGAGGGGCTGGCCGACGCCATCAAGGCGGCGCTCGGCACGTCTGTGATCGAGGTCGTCGATGCGCATTTCGAGCTGACCGTGATGGTCGTGCGCGAGGCGCTGGCCGATGCCATGGAGACGCTGCGCGATGACTTCGCCTATCAGCAGCTCATGGAGATCGCCGGGGTCGACTATCCGGATCGGGCCGAGCGGTTCGAGGTCTGCTATCATCTGCTCTCAGTCACGAAGAACCACCGCCTGCGCGTCAAGGTCATGACCGATGCGGACCATGCGGTGCCGACGGTCACGCATCTCTGGCCGGTCGCAGGCTGGCTCGAACGTGAGGTGTTCGACATGTACGGCGTATTGTTCGCCGGCAATACGGACCTGCGCCGCATCCTCACCGACTATGGGTTCAGGGGCCATCCGTTCCGCAAGGATTTCCCGCTCACCGGCTATGTCGAGCTGCGTTATTCGGAGGAGCAGAAGCGCGTCGTCTATGAGCCGGTGAAGCTGGCGCAGGATTTCCGCAGCTTCGATTTCATGAGCCCCTGGGAAGGCGCGCAATATGTGCTGCCGGGCGACGAGAAAGCGCAGGGTCAGGCGCCCGGCGCGCCGAGCCCGCCGCCGCTTCCGCCGCCACCCCCTCCAGCGCCGCCGCCGTCTCCGCCCGTGGCGACGCCCAAGACCACGGCCAAGGCTGAACAGACCGGTGCGGGCGAGCCCGCAAGCACGCAAGCGGCCAAGCGCAGCCGCGCCAAGAAAGGCGATGCCGAGGCCGTCAAACCCGCGGCGGCCAAGCCTCGACGTACGCGCAAGGCGGCCTCCAAGAAGGACGAGAGCTGATGGGCGCGCCGGCCGTCATCAATTTCGCCGACAAGCTCGGGCAATTCTCGGATCACTGGAATCCGAGAATCGTGGCCAATTACAATGGCAACGAACTGCGACTCGTGAAGGTTCAAGGCGATTTCACCTGGCATGCACATGAGGAGACCGACGAATTGTTCATCGTCCTCTCCGGTGAGTTCGGCATCGAATTCCGCGACGGCGTCCGCCGGCTTGGCCCGGGCGAGATGATCGTCGTGCCGAAAGGGACCGAGCATCGCCCGTTCGCCGAGGCGGAAGCGCAACTGCTCATCGTCGACAGGGAAGGCGAGCCCAACACCGGCATGAACCCCTCCGAGCGCACGCGCGCCCAGCTGGAGGCGATCTGATGTCCGACTATCTCGAGAAGCTGGAGCATGTGACGAACGCGGACGATCCCGAGTTCGGCGACACGGCGATCCAGAACTACACGATCAACTTCGGTCCGCAGCATCCGGCCGCGCATGGCGTGCTGCGTCTCGTCATGGAGCTGGACGGCGAGATCGTCGAGCGCTGCGACCCGCATGTCGGCCTGCTGCATCGCGGCACCGAGAAGCTGATCGAATACAAGACCTATCTGCAGGCGCTGCCCTATTTCGACCGGCTCGATTATTGCTCGCCGCTCGGCATGGAGCACAGCTATGTGCTGGCCATCGAGAAGCTGCTGAACCTGGAGGTTCCGCTGCGCGGGCAATATCTGCGCGTCTTCTTCGCGGAACTGACCCGCATCTGCAATCATATGCTGAACTTGGGCTCGCACGTCATGGATGTCGGCGCGATGACGCCGAATCTGTGGCTGTTCGAGATCCGGGAGGATTGCCTCAACTTCTTCGAGCGGGCCTCGGGCGCGCGGATGCACTCGGCCTGGTTCCGGCCGGGCGGCGTGCATCAGGACGTGCCGCTCAAGCTCCTCACCGACATCGCCGACTGGCTCGACACGCGCCTGCCGCGCCTGTTCGAGGATGCGATCAGCCTGGTGGCGGATAACCGCATCTTCAAGCAGCGCAATGTGGACATCGGCGTCGTCTCCAAGGAGGACGCGCTGAAATGGGGCTTCTCCGGCCCGATGATCCGCGGCTCGGGCATCCCCTGGGACATCCGCAAGGCGCAGCCCTATGACGTCTATGACCGGATGGAGTTCGACGTTCCTGTCGGCACCAATTTCGACTGCTATGACCGGTTCATGGTGCGCGTCGAGGAAGTCCGCCAGTCCGCGCGGATCATGAAGCAGTGCCTCAATGAGATGCCCGACGGGCCTGTGGCCTCGCTCGACCGCAAGGTCGTGCCGCCCAAGCGCGGCGAGATGAAGCAGTCGATGGAAGCGTTGATCCATCACTTCAAGCTCTATACCGAGGGCTTCCACGTGCCCGCCGGCGAGGTCTATGTCGCGACCGAGAGCCCCAAGGGCGAGTTCGGCGTCTATCTGGTGAGCGACGGGAGCAACAAGCCCTATCGCTGCAAGATCCGCCCCACCGCGTTCAGCCACCTCCAGGCGATGGACTTCATGATGAAGGGCCACATGCTGGCCGACACCACCGCCGTGCTGGGCGCCATGGACATCGTGTTCGGGGAGTGTGATCGGTGAGCGCCTATCTGCACCTTCGAAAGTGGGTGGATTCTCTTTGGTCAAATCCGGGATCTGCCAAGGCCTTGATGGCTCCGGCCGCTTTTCTGCTGCTGCTCGGACTGCTGTTGAAAGACCTCCCTTTTGCGATCGAGATGAGTGTCGGCGCTGCTGTGGCGTGGATCGCTTTCACTTGGTGGCGGGGCATCAGGATGGCTCAGGCGATGGCGATTAAGGGTGATCGTTCCTATGACCGGAGCGGGAAGTTGTCGCTCGTCGCAGAATATCACGGAACTGAAAGTGCGACGGCGGCTCGGAGCCGCAAAGGGAAGAAGAATGGCTGACGCACCCCAGATTCCAGACGAAGCGGAGGTCCGTGCGCAGTGGGGCGATTTCGCCTTTACCGAGGCCAATATGGCGCGCGCGAAGGAACTGATCTCGCATTATCCCGAGGGCCGTCAGGCGAGCGCGGTCATGGGTCTGCTCGATCTTGCCCAGCGTCAGGTCGGCGAGATGACCAACACGCAGGGATGGCTGCCGATCCCGGTGATCGAATATGTCGCCAAGCTGCTCGATATGCCGTTCATGCGCGCCTATGAGGTCGTGACCTTCTACACCATGTTCAACATGGCGCCGGTCGGCCGCTTCCATGTGCAGGTGTGCGGCACCACGCCTTGCATGTTGCGCGGCTCGGACGATATTCTCGATGCTTGCTACAGGCGCGGCATGAAAAAGGGCGCGACGACTCCGGACGGGCTGTTCACGCTCACCGAGGTCGAGTGCATGGGCAATTGCGCCTCCGCGCCGATGGTCCAGATCAATGACGACAATTATGAGGATCTGACGCCCGAGCGGCTGGATTTCATCCTCGACGAGCTGGCCGCTGGTCGTCAGCCCAAGGTGGGCTCGCAGGAGCCGGGCCGCCATACGGTCGAGCCGCTGGGCGAGCCGACGAACCTGGCTGCCATGGTCACCGAGAACCACGATTATCGAGGGGAATGGTGATGCGTCCCGGCGCGTTCTCTTTCTTTCCGTTCGCCCTGAGCTTGTCGAAGGGCAAGGCTGAGCTTGTCGAAGCCTTCTCGCTTCGCCTGCGCTCAGTAGAGGGCTTCGACAAGCTCAGCCCGAACGGATTTGAGGACAAGGAGGCCGTCCATGGCTGACGAAGCACCCGCAACGCCGCCGCCTCCGCCGCCTTTCGTCGGCCCGCTGGAGGACAAGGACCGCATCTTCACCAATGTCTATGGCTATCAGCCCTGGAACCTGGACGCTGCCCGCAAGCGCGGCGACTGGGACGATACGAAGGCGCTGTTGGAGCTTGGCCAGGACAGGATCATCGACGAGATCAAGGCCTCAGGCCTGCGCGGTCGCGGCGGTGCGGGCTTCCCGACCGGCATGAAGTGGAGCTTCATGCCCAAGGAAAGCAAGGACGGCCGCCCCAGCTTCCTTGTCATCAATGCCGACGAATCCGAGCCCGGCTCGTGCAAGGACCGCGAGATCATCCGCCATGATCCGCACAAGCTGATCGAGGGCGCGCTGGTCGCCGGCTTCGCGATGCGCGCGCGCGCTGCCTATATCTATATCCGCGGCGAATATATCTACGAGGCCAAGGTGTTGGAGGCCGCCGTGAAGGAGGCCTATGAGGCCGGCCTGCTCGGCAGGAATGCCGCCAAGTCCGGCTATGATTTCGACGTGTTCGTCCATCGCGGCGCCGGTGCCTATATCTGCGGCGAAGAGACCGCGATGATCGAGAGCCTGGAAGGCAAGAAGGGCCAGCCGCGTCTCAAGCCGCCATTTCCGGCCGGCGCGGGCCTCTATGGCTGCCCGACCACGGTCAACAATGTCGAGAGCATCGCCGTCGCGCCGACTATCCTGCGGCGCGGCGCGGCCTGGTTCGCGCGTTTCGGCCGCGACAACAACAAGGGCACCAAGCTGTTCCAGATCAGCGGCCATGTGAACCGGCCCTGTGTGGTCGAGGAATCGATGTCGATCCCGTTCCGCGAGTTGATCGAGCGGCATTGCGGCGGCATTCGCGGCGGCTGGGACAATCTGCTGGCGGTGATCCCCGGCGGCTCCTCGGTGCCGCTGGTGCCGGCCGAGCAGATGCTCGATGCGCCCATGGATTTCGACGGGCTGCGCGCGCTGGGCTCGGGTCTCGGCACGGCGGCGGTCATCGTCATGGACAAGTCGACCGACATCGTCCGCGCCATTGCCCGCCTCAGCTATTTCTACAAGCATGAGAGCTGTGGCCAGTGCACCCCCTGCCGCGAGGGCACGGGCTGGATGTGGCGCGTGATGGAGCGGCTGGTGACGGGCGATGCCGAACCGGAGGAGATCGACATGCTCTTCCAGGTCACCAAGCAGGTCGAGGGCCATACCATCTGTGCCCTGGGCGATGCGGCGGCCTGGCCGATCCAGGGCCTCATCCGCCATTTCCGGCCGGAGATCGAGCGGCGCATCGCGGCGCGGCGCGGGGACATGGCGGTGATGGAGGCGGCCGAGTGAGGCAGGGGCTTGCTCTCATCGCCTTGCTGTTGGTCGCGGCACCGGCTGCTGCCGCCGACAATGGTCCGCCCATCGGCTCGCGACTCGGCCAGCGCGCGCAGAATGCCATCAATCCCCGTGACGACAGCGAAACGGCGATGGATGCGCGGCGCGTCACGTTTCCGACCATGCGGGCCATCTCGCCGGCGCTCGGGCCATGCCTGCACGCGGGCGCCACATTGACCTCCAATCGACAATCTCTTCGCGCGGCCCTCGCTGAGGCCTATTATCATCGCCTCCATGCACCGGCCGAACCGCCGGCGGTGGAGCCCGGCACAAGCATGCAATGAAGAGGGAAGAGGAAGGAGTGCGACCGATGGCGAAGAATCGTGGACTCGTCCTTGCTGCGGCGATGTCACTCATGTCAGTCCAGCCCGCGGCGGCTGCGGATCGCTCGGGGAGCGGCGCCGATGATGCGCGCGCCACATTCCTGCAATATGCCAAATGCACGCTCGACGTGCGCGGCGAGCAGGCGATGGCCGCCGTCACCCATTTCCCGGATTCGCGCGAGGAAATGCGGGCGCTGCAGAGCCTGCCAGCTTCCGAATGCGTGAAATATGCGACGTCTACTTTCTCGACCCGGCTGTTCCGGGGCGCGCTCTATACCGCCATGTATCAAGCCCGGTTCGCGGCGGGCGCGCCGGCGCTCGTTGCCGTGAAGCCCGATTTCGGCGTTGGCTCCGGCCAGACGCTCACGCCCGACCAGCAGGCGATGGTGCAGTTGCGCGATTTTGCGGACTGCGTGGTGCGGCGGGACAGTGCCAATGCCCATGCCGTGGTCATCGGCCCGATCGGCAGCGATGCCGAACGCACCGGTTTCGCCAATCTCCAGCCGACCCTGAGCGCGTGCATGGTCCGGGGACAGAATGTCGCCTTCAGCAAGCCGGTGCTTGTGGGCTTGCTGGCCGAAGTGCTCTATCGCGAGGCGCAGGGCTGAGCATGGGCACCGATCTTCATCATGCCCGTTCGGGGGAAGGATTTTGAGCGCATGCCGACGCTGAAAGTAGACGGTATCGAAGTCGAAGTACCAGCCGGCGCTACGGTGCTCCAGGCCTGCGAAGCCGCGGGCAAGGAGATACCGCGTTTCTGCTATCATGAGCGGCTGTCCATCGCGGGCAACTGCCGCATGTGTTTGGTCGAGGTGAAGCCGGGGCCGCCCAAGCCGCAGGCGAGCTGCGCGCTGCCTGCGGCGGACAATCAGGAGATCTTCACCAACAGCGAGATGGTGAAGAAGGCCCGCGAGGGCGTGATGGAGTTCCTGCTCATCAACCATCCGCTCGATTGCCCGATCTGCGACCAGGGCGGCGAGTGCGACCTGCAGGACCAGTCCATGGCCTATGGCCGGGGCGCAAGCCGCTTCCACGAGAACAAGCGGGCGGTCACCGAGAAATATATGGGACCCGTCATCAAGACGGTGATGACCCGCTGCATCCAGTGCACCCGCTGCGTGCGTTTCGCCGAGGAAGTGGCCGGGGTGCCGGAGATCGGCGCCATCTATCGCGGCGAGAATATGCAGATCACCACTTATCTGGAGCATGCCGCGAAAAGCGAACTGTCCGGCAATGTGGTCGATCTCTGCCCGGTCGGCGCGCTCACCTCCAAGCCTTATGCTTTCGAGGCGCGCTCCTGGGAGCTGCGCAAGACGCTGGCCATCGACGTGATGGACGCGGTCGGCACGAATATCCGGTTGGATAGCAGGGGCCGGCAGGTGCTGCGGGTGCTGCCGCGCATCAATGATGACGTGAACGAGGAATGGGCGAGCGACAAGACGCGCCACGCGGTGGACGGCCTTGTGCGCAAGCGGCTCGACAAGCCCTATATCCGCAAGGACGGCAGGCTGGTCGCCGCCACTTGGGACGAGGCCTTTGCGGCCATCGCGAAGGCGGCCAAAAGCGCCAAGGACTCGGTTGCCGCGATCGCCGGCGATCAACTCGATTGCGAGACGATGTTCGCGGCGCGCGAGCTTGTCCATGCGCTGGGCGGGACGATGCTGGAAGGCCGGCAGACTGGCCTCGACTATGATGTCTCCAGCCTCTCGGCGGTGAACTTCAATTCGACCATCGCGGGCATCGAGACGGCGGACGCCATCCTGCTGGTCGGCACCAACCTGCGCTGGGAAGCGCCGCTCATCAACACGCGTATTCGCAAGGCGATCAAGAAGGGGGCCAAGGTCTTCGCGATCGGGCCCGAGGTGGACCTCACCTACAAGGTGACCTGGCTCGGCAATGACGCGGCGGCGCTCGCCGATCTGCCGGAGGACGTCGTCGAGAGATTCCGCTCCGCGCATCGTCCGGCGCTCATCATGGGCGGCGGCGCGCTCGCCGTGCCCGGCCTGCATGGCGCTGCGCTGGCGGCGATCGAGCCGCTGGGACTGATCCGCGACGGCTGGAACGGTTTCAATGTCGTCCATATGGCGGCCGCGCGCATGGGCGGGCTGATGCTCGGCTATGCGACCAAGGGCGGCGTGAACGCGATCGCGGAGGCGGCGCCGAAGCTACTGTTCATGCTCGGGGCGGACGATGTGCCGTTCGACCGGTTCGGCCAGAGCTTCAAGGTCTATCTCGGCCATCATGGCGACAAGGGCGCGCATGTAGCGGACGTGATCCTGCCTGGCGCCGCCTATACCGAGAAGGCCGGCACTTATGTGAACACCGAAGGGCGTGTGCAGCGCGGCGACAAGGCCGTGTTCGCGCCGGGTGACGCGCGCGAGGACTGGTCGATCCTGCGCGCGCTGTCCGACCTGTTGGGCAAGACACTGCCGTTCGACAGCTTCGAGGCGCTGCGGGCCACCATGTATGCGGCGGTGCCGGCGCTCGCGGAGGAGGGCCTGGTCGATTATGGCTGGAAAGCGCCCAAGCTCGCCGCCAAGCCGAAAGGCGAGATCGTCCTGCCGATCAAGGATTTCTACCTCACCAACGCCATCTGCCGGGCCAGCCCGACGATGCAGCGCTGCTCGGCCGAGCTGCTGCACGGCGCCGATTTCGCGGAGGCGGCGGAGTGAGGACGATCATCGGATCAACCGTCACCCTGAACTTGTTTCAGGGTCCATCGTGCCGGCTGGCACAGGCCTGCATCGGAGAATGGATGCTGAAACAAGTGCGGCATGACGAAGAAAATAGGAGCGCCGTTCTGTGACCTCCTGGTTCCAATCTCTGCTCGGCACCGGATGGGGCTGGTTCATCGCCAATCTCATATACATCCTGCTGATCGCGCTGCCGCTGATGCTGGCGGTCGCGATGATCATTTATGCCGACCGTAAGATCTGGGCAGCGATGGCGCTGCGGCGCGGTCCCAATGTGGTCGGCCCGTTCGGCTTGCTCCAGTCCTTCGCGGATGGCCTCAAGGTCTTCCTGCAGGAAACGATCATCCCGAGCGCGGCCAACAAGGGCTTGTTCCTGCTGGCGCCGATCATCACCTTCACCGTGGCGCTAATGGCCTGGGCGGTGATCCCGTTCGAGGCGGGAATGGTGCTGGCGGACATCAATGTCGGCCTGCTCTATATTCTCGCGATCAGCTCGCTCGGCGTCTATGGCGTCATCATCTCGGGCTGGGCGTCCAACTCCAAATATCCCTTCTTCTCGGCGATGCGCGCCAGCGCGCAGATGATCTCCTATGAGGTGTCGATCGGCTTCGTGCTGATCAGCGTCGTGCTCTGGTCGGGCAGCTTCAATCTCTCGACCATCATCATGACGCAGAAGGGCTATTATGGCCTGCTGAACGGCCATGGCTTCAACCCGCTGCTGTTCCCGATGGCGGTTGTGTTCCTCATCTCCGCCATGGCGGAGACAGCGCGCCCGCCCTTCGACCTCACTGAGGCGGAATCGGAGCTGGTTGCCGGCTATCAGACCGAATATTCCTCGATGGCCTTCGCGCTGTTCTGGCTGGGCGAATATGCCAATGTCATCCTCATGTGCGCGCTCAACGCCATTCTCTTCTGGGGAGGCTGGCTGCCGCCGCTGGACATTGGTTTCCTCTATCTGCCCTACGGCCTCAACATCCTGTGGCTGTTCGCCAAGATCCTGATCTTCTTCTTCATTTTCAGCTGGGTGAAGGCGACCGTGCCCCGCTATCGCTATGACCAGCTGATGCGGCTGGGCTGGAAGATTTTCCTGCCGATCTCGCTGCTTTTCGTCGTTCTCGTCTCCGGGTTCCTCATGCTGACCCGTTATGGAGGTGCCGCGTGATCGCGCACTGGATCAAGAGCTTCACTCTCTGGGAGTTCGTGAAGGCGCATTGGCTGACCTTGAAATATTTCTTCAAGCCCAAGGCGACCATCAACTACCCCTATGAGAAGAACCCGCTTTCCCCTCGCTTCCGGGGCGAGCATGCGCTGCGTCGCTATCCCAATGGGGAGGAGCGCTGCATCGCCTGCAAGCTGTGCGAGGCGATCTGCCCGGCGCAGGCCATCACCATAGAGGCGCAGCCGCGCGATGACGGCTCGCGCCGCACCACGCGCTACGACATCGACATGGTGAAGTGCATCTATTGCGGTTTCTGCCAGGAAGCCTGCCCGGTCGACGCGATCGTGGAAGGCCCGAATTTCGAGTTCGCCACGGAAACCCGCGAGGAACTCATCTACGACAAGGCGAAGCTGCTCGCCAATGGCGACAAATGGGAGCGGGCGATCGCGGCGAACCTTGCCGCCGATGCGCCCTATCGTTAAGGCGCGGGTCGGTCGCATGACGACATTCTTTCCGTTCGCCCTGAGCTTGTCGAAGGGCAGTCCTTTTTCTGAAGAAGGGGCAGGGCTTGGACAGGCTCGGCCCGAACGGTGCCAGGGGGCTGCGCGTTGATCCAGGTTTTCGCCTTTTACCTGTTCGCGACGATCGTCGTGGCGTCCGGCGCCATGGTGATCCTCGCGCGCAATCCCGTGCATAGCGTGCTTTGGCTGATCCTGGCCTTCTTCAATGCGGCGGGTCTCATGATCCTGCTCGGGGCCGAGTTCGTCGCGATGCTGCTGGTGATCGTCTATGTCGGTGCGGTCGCCGTGTTGTTCCTGTTCGTGGTGATGATGCTGGACATCGACTTCGCGGAGCTGCGCGCCGGCTTTGTCAGCTATTTCCCGCTCGGCGGCGTGATCGCGTTGATCCTGCTCGTCGAGCTGGTGCTGGGCGTCGGGGCCTGGCAAGCCGGGGCGATCGATCTGGGCGGCCGCGCGGCACCGGTGCCGGGTGCGACGCCCAATATCGAGGCGATCGGCGCGCTGCTCTACACGCGCTACATCTTCCTGTTCGAGGCGGCTGGGCTCATCCTGCTGGTCGCGATGATCGGCGCGATCGTGCTCACGCATCGGGCGCGCGGCGGCGTGCGCGGCCAGAAGGTCGAACGCCAGAACCGGCGGCGGCCGGACGAGGCGATCCGTAATGTCAACCAGCCCGTGGGGCAGGGGGTGGAGCTGTGAGCGAGGCCCGTCATCACATGGCCGTTCGGTTCGAGCGGAGGTTCGAGCTTGTCGAGAACCGCAGTCGAGAAGATTTCTCGACAACCATCCCGGCTTCGCTCGATGGCCGCTCGAAACGAACCGGTGCAGGGGAGATCGCCGCATGATCGGCCTCGCGCATTATCTCGTCGTCAGCGCGATCCTGTTCGTGCTCGGCGTGCTCGGCATCTTCATCAACCGCAAGAATGTCATCGTCATCCTGATGGCGATCGAGCTCATCCTGCTCGCGGTGAACATCAATCTCGTCG
>Ga0164243_10002902_pt1 | contig 27811 bp, 26 predicted proteins | sample OricompcompostOP_FD_108781 | JGI IMG/M metagenome (GOLD analysis project Ga0164243, IMG submission 108781) | Organic Plus compost microbial communities from Emeryville, California, USA - Original compost - Organic plus compost (OP) | ecosystem: Engineered > Solid waste > Mixed feedstock >...
CCGGAGACCGGCGATGCGCAGGCGGGCAGGGGCTTCGTCGTGCACGTGCCGGCGTCCGTCGACGTGGCGTCGTGGCTGGCGTCGTCGACCGTGGCGTCCTTGGGTTTGGTGGAGCTGTCGCCACCACAGGCCGCGACGACGAGGAGGGTGCACGCGAGGGCTCGCATGCCGCCGAATGTACCGCTGCGCGGAGGCGGGTGGGCCGCGATCAGGGCCCGGCTTCGATGTGGTGGATCGAGCCGCCGATCGTGGTGATGAACAGCTCTCCGCGCGCGTCGGCGTGGATGCTGGCGACACCGCCCGGCAGGTCGACGCCCGTGTCGACGATCTCGAGGGAGCCGTCGCTCTGGAGGCGTGCCTTCCACAGCCCCACGACGTTCGACGCGTGGTCGGTGTAGAAGTGCCAGCCGACGAGGTCGGGGTAACAGGTCCCGCGATACACCTCGCCGGCGATGATCGAGATCCAGCCGTCGCCGTGGGAGCGTTCGTCCTGGGGCATCGTCATGTTCGTGGGATCGCACGGCGAGGCGAAGCACTTGCTGCCCTCGTACATGTTCCAGCCGAGGTTCTTGCCCGCCTGATCGCCCGCGCGCAGGACCGTCAGCTCCTCGATCTCCCCCTGACCGACGTCGCCGATCCACAGGTCGCCGGTCTCCTTGTCGAACGACCACCGCCACGGATTGCGCAGGCCGATGAGGAAGATCTCGGGTGCGCCGCCGCCCTGCGCGAACGGGTTGTCAGCGGGGATGCCGTACTCCTTGCCGGGCGCCTTGTTGTCGACGTCGATGCGGAGCATCTTGCCGAGCAGCGCGACGCTGTCGGGCGTCTTGTCGCCGTCGACGAGCGACTGGCCGTTCTGGTTCGGGTCCCCGCCGCCGCCGCCGTCGCCCGTGCCGATGTAGAGGTAGCCGTCCCTGCCGAACTCCATCATGCCGCCGTTGTGGTTGCCGGCGAAGTCCGGGATCGAGAGGACCGTCGTGCACGTCGGGTTCGCGCGGTTGGGGTTGTCGCTCGACACCGTGCAGCGCGCGACGACGTTGGCGGTGCTCGTCGTGTAGTAGACGAAGAACTGGCCGTTGGTCTGGTACTGCGGGTGGAACGCGAGCCCGAGCAGGCCTTGCTCGCCACCGGAGCGGATGCTCTCCGAGAGATCGATGAACGGCTCGGGCAGGAGCTGGTCGTTCTCGTAGATCCGGATCGTGCCGACGCGCTCGACGACGAATCGCCGCAGGTCCAGCGGCGGCGACACCACGATCATCGCGGCGTCCTCGACCTGGCCCACCTCGCGGATGGAGATCGTGCTGCCGGTGATCGGGGTCTCGCAGGCGGGGAGGCGGGGCGCGTCGATCGGGGTGTCGGACTTGCCGCCGCCGCAGGCGCCCCCGAGCGCCGCGATCAGGCCAAGAGCCAGCGTTCTCATGCGGGCATCATACGCCCGAGCACGGTCACGACGCCGGTGGTTTCGACGCGACGACCTGCGCGGGTGGGGTGGCGGCACCGACGCGGGTGGCCCACCGCCCGAAGCCGTACAGGGTCAGGCCGACGAGGGCGAACGGGACCAGGAACACCCAGCCGACGAAGCCGTCGTGCGTGCCGTACCAGACGAGCGCGAACATCATTCCGAGGACCCAGATGCCCATCGCGACGAGGTATCCGGTGATCTGGATCTTGCGCTTCCGGATCGCCGCCTCGAGCTTGGCGAGGAAGAACGCCGCTTCCTCCGGGTTCAGTTGCTCGATCGCGCGTGCGAGCTCTTCGTGCTTGTCCGCATCGAACGCGCGCGCGACCAGCTCGTCTTCGGTGCCGGACGGCTGCTTACCCACGCCGCGACCTTAGCACGTCGAGGTATACCTGCCGGGTGCCGACCCTGAAGGTCCAGGACGATCTAGGACGCACGCTGGTGTTCATTCACCCGCCGCAGCGGATCGTCTCGCTCGTCCCCAGCGACACTCACAGCCTCATCTCCCTCGGCGCGACCGATCGGCTCGTCGGGCGCACCACGTACTGCGAGAGCCCGGAAGCCGCGGGCGTGCCCACCGTCGGCGGGACCAAGGACGTCGACGTCGACGCCGTGCTCGCGCTCGCCCCACACCTGGTGATCGCGAATCAGGAGGAGAACACGCGGAGCGTCCTCGAGGCGCTCGCCGGTCGGGTGCCCGTGCTCGTCTCGCTGCCGCGCCGCGTTCACCAGGGCATCGCGCACCTGGCGCGCCTCGCGCGGATCCTCGGCGTCGGCGAGACCGACCCCGCGCGCTCGCTGATCCGCCGCGGTTATCGGCTCGCGCCGAGCAAGGCGCCGCCGCGTCGCGCGTTCATCCCGATCTGGATGGATCCGCTGATGACGCTCAACGCCGACACCTTCGGCTCCGACGTCCTCGCGCACGTCGGCATCACCAACGCGTTCGGGGATCGGCTGCGCCTGTATCCGCTCGCCGCCGATCTCGGCAAGGCAGCGCCCCGCGATCCGGCCGGCCGCGACGAGCGTTACCCGCGGATCACGCTCGACGAGATCCGGGCGCGCGGCGCCGATCTCATCATCCTGCCCGACGAGCCGCACGCCTTCTCCGAGGCCGACGAGGCCACGCTCCGCGAGGCGTTGCCGGACGCCCGCGTCGTCCGTGTCAGCGGCAAGGACCTGTTCTGGTACGGCGCCTGGACCATCGACGCGCTCGACCGCCTCGCCGCACGGCTCTCGTAGATCCTGGCGGGGTGTCTCGCGCGGTGGCTCACGGGTCGATGAAGGCGAGCACCGCGGCCCAGAACTGCTCGTTGTGCGGTGCGGCCTCGAGCCGCGGCTGCATCATCGCGCCCGGGATCGAGACGATCGTCGCGGGCGCGGCACCTCCGATCGCCCCGTAGTCCTGCGCGAGCTCGAGCGTGTCCGACGCCGGCGCATTCTGGTCGAGCTCGCCGCGGATGATCAGGCCCGGCACCCGCGCGCCGGTCGGATCGTAGGCCGGCATGCCTGCCAGCTCCTCGGCGATGAGCCCCATCGAGTAGCGACCGGGCTGGGTCGCGAGCGTCCAGGCCGCCACGTCGGGCGGAGCCGCGACGAGCACGTTGAAGTAGAGCTCCGGCGGAATGTCGAGATAGCCCTGTGGCGCACCGAAGACCATCGCGCGAAACCCGGGGCTCTGAAAGAACTCGTTGAAGGCATCGGTGGCGGTCTTGTAGAGCATCGATGACAGCGTGCACGAGCGGATGCGCACGTCGTCGGCGCAGAGCTGGGCGGCCACGCCGCCACCTTCCGCTTCGCCGAGCACGTCGACGCGAGACACGAACCGACGCGAGCGGATGTAGTCGACCACCTCGCGCATCGCGGCGGTGTGAGCGTCGAAGGTCAGCGCGAACCCATCCTCTGGAAACGTGCTGTCGCCACTCCCCTCGAAGTCGACGGTGAAGGCGAAGAAGCCGCGACGGGCGAGGAGCTCGCGCCCGCGATAGCCATCGATCGGGATGTCGAACATGTCTCCGGTGGTCGGGGTTCCGTTCAAGAACAGGATCGCGCGACGGGGCCACCGCAGCAGCGACTCGACCGTGAACGTCTCGCGCGCCACCACGCGGCCGTGCCTGCCGATGCGGATCGAATGGGTCCGCGTGATCACGGGGCCGTGTGGGAACGAGAGCGCGGCCTGCTCCACGCTCTCGGTCTCGGCCGTCACGTCAGGGGCATCGACAGCGCAGCTCCAGAGCAGCGTGCCGACGAGTAGGAGTCCGAGGTATCGCTTCCGCACCACGCAGAGGTACACTCGGTGGCGCGAATGCAGCCATGGTGCATTCGCACTACGCCTTCCTCCTTCATGTCACCCGTGATCCATCGACGCAGCGACGACACGACCCGCGCGATGGGCGAGATCGCCGAGCTCGCGTTGAGCTGCGACGACCAGGCGGCGTTTCGCGACTGGCTGCTCGAACGACTGGATCAGCTGATCGGCTTCGATCTGGCGTCGCTCCACTCGGTGCGCGCTCCGCGGCAGGCGTCGATGCGCGTGCGCGGCTACGATGCCGACCTCGTCGCGGAGCGACTGTTCGGTTACATGCTGGAGTTCGAGCCCGGCGAGCTGGCGGCCGCCGTTCGCGGACGGCCGCTCGTCGACACCGAGGTGCTCTCGCGACGCCGCCGCGAGCAACTCTCGCTCTACCGCGAACAGCTCTTGCCGCACGGCGTCTCCGTGATGATGACGACGATGTGGCGCGATCACCACGCCGGCTTCGGCTTTCACCTCGCGCGCTGCGGGCGCGGTCGCACGTTCCATCGCGACGAGATCCAGACGCTCGAGCAGCTGCTTCCCGCGATCAGGCTCGCGGAGTCGTACGTGGTCGCGCGCGCGATGACGGCCGACCAGTCCGCCACCCTGTCGTTCGACGACTGGGCGGATCAGACCGGCCTGACCCGCGCCGAGCGCCGCGTCGCCGAGCTCGCCGCGCGTGGGCTCCAGAATCGCGAGATCGCGACGATGCTCGGCGTCTCCTCGCTCACCGTTCGCAATCAGCTCGGCGCCGTGTTTCGCAAGGCGGACGTGACCAATCGCTCCGAGCTCGCGTTCGTGTGCGCGAGTCCCCCCGGTGATCGAAACGCCCCGAACGGGGGGGCCGCCTGGACCGACTTCTTTCGATCCTCATCGCACCGGTGAGCTCCGCGTGGTGCCCGCCTCAGCTGCTCTGGGTGCGTAGCCGACGCCGCAACGCCGCCGCGTAGCGCTCGGCCGAGCCGGGCTGGCGCGCGAAGAACAGCGAGGGCTCGACGAGCTCGAGCTCCATCACGAGCGGCTGGCCGCTCGCGTCGCGCGCGAGGTCGACGCGGCCGTAGGGGATGCGCTCGGCGTACGGGGCGAGCGCGGCGACGGCCACGGCGCGCTCGTCGTCAGCGATCGGGAACGGGCCGGTGACGCTCTCCGCGTCGCCGACGAACCGCGGCGCCTTGCGGATCGCGTGCGACAGCTCGCCGTCGATCCAGACCAGCGAGCGCTCGCCGTAGTCGTCGACGGACGCGATGTACGGCTGGACGAGGGCGGCGCCGCGCGACGTGAGGTCGGTGAGGTGCGCCGCGGCGCGCGCGCCGGCATCGGCAACGCCGCCTGTATCGGCGCCCGCGGGCCGCGCGAGCTCGAACACGCGCGCGCCGAGCGAGCCGGCGCCGACCTCGGGCTTGATCACCAGGCGCGTCGTCCCGAGCTCGTCGGCGGCGCGGGCGAGATCGAGCGTGGCGCCGCGCTCGACGAGCCGCGTCGGGATCACGGGCACCCCGCGGGCCGCGAGCTCGTGGAGATAGCGCTTGTGGACGTTGCCGCGGAGGACGTAGGGCGGGTTCCACAGGGGGGCGCGCGCGCCCACGCGCTCGATCCAGGCGAGGAAGCCGTGGACGTCGAGCGCGTAGTTCCACGTCGAGCGGACGATCGTCGGCACCGGCGCGTCCCAGTCGGCGGCGGGGTCGTCCCACGCGACGAGCTCGGCGTCGAAGCCCGCGGCGGCGAGCGCGGCCGCGAGGGGCGCGGCGTCGGCGTCGGGCTCGGGGAGGGTGCGGCAGGTCGCGACGCGGAGCTTCACGGCGTCACCCGCGCGGCGCGCAGCGCGTCGCGCAGATCCTCGAACAGATCGTCCTCGTGCTCGAGGCCGACGGAGAGGCGCAGCAGATCCGGCGGCGTCGGCGACTGCGGGCCCTCGACCGTGATCCGGTGCTCGACGAGGCTCTCGACGCCGCCGAGCGAGGTCGCCGGGACCCACACGCGCAGCCGGCGGACCACGTCGAGCGCGCGCGCGGCGCCGCCACCGGTCTGGATCGAGAGCATGCTGCCGAACCCACGCTGCATCTGGCGCGCCGCGATCGCGTGCTGCGGGTGGCTCGGCAGGCCGGGGTAACGCACGGTCACGCCGGGCAGCGCGGCGAGCCGCTCGGCCAGCGTCTGCGCGGTCCGGCTCGAGCGCTCGACACGCACGAACAGCGTGCGCATGCCGCGGAGCAGGAGGTACGCCTCGAGCGGGCCGAGGCACGGGCCCTCGTCGTGGCGCAGCCTCGCGATCTCGGCCCACGCGTCGTCGAGCGTGCGCGTGACGAGCGCGCCTGCGAGCACGTCGGAGTGCCCGCCGAGGAACTTCGTCGCCGAGTGCATGACGAGGTCGGCGCCGTGCTCGAGCGGGCGCGTGTGCACGGGCGTCGCCGCCGTCGCGTCGACCGCGAGGCGCGCGCCGGCCCGGTGCGCGAGCTCGGCGGCGGCGGCGAGATCGGTGACCTCCCAGGTCGGGTTCGCCGGGGACTCGACCCACACCAGACGCGTCTGCCCCGGGCGCAGGGCGCGCGCGAGCGCGTCGAGATCGCTGGTGTCGACGAGGTCGAGCGCGACGCCCCAGCGCGCACAGAACCGCTCGAGCCAGCCGCGCAGGCCGAAGTACCCGACGTAGGGGCCGATCACGTGATCGCCGGGGCGGAGCAGCGCGCGGATCGCGGCCGTCGCGGCGGACAGCCCCGAGGCGAACAGCAAGGCCGCGGCGCCACCCTCGAGCTGCGCGAGCAAGCGCTCGGCGTGGACCGGCGTGGGGTTCTCGTCGCGGCTGTACAGCGGGCCGCGCTGCCGGTACTCGGCGTCGCGCGCGAACGTCGTCGCGAGGTGGATCGGCGGCACCGTCGCGCCGGTCGCGTCGTCGATCACGTGCAGCGCCTGGGCGGCGAGCGTCTCGGGCTTCATGGCTGGGCGGCGTCCTCGGGAAGGATGAACCCGTAGCGTGTCATGATCTCCCGGCCCTCGGGCGAGCCGACGAACGCGGCGAACTGGCGCGCCGCATCGGCTTCGGGGCCCTTGCCGCACACGACGAGCTGCTGGTCGAGGGGCTCGTGCAGCGACGGGTCGATGCGCAGGAACGAACCACCGTCGGTGACGACCGCGAGCGAGAGCGCGACGATCGCGGCGTCGGCGTTGCCGTCCTTGGCGTACAGCATCGTCGCGAGCACGTTCTCGGCGAGGATGATGCGGTCGGCGATCTTCGGCCACACGCCGGCCTTCTCGAGCGCCTGGCGCGCGGCCACGCCGTAGGGCGCGTGCTCGGGGTTCGCGATCGCGATCCGCTTGTACTCGGGGCGTGCGAGGTCCTCGAGCGTCGCGGGCGCGGGCTTGCCGCTCGCCGTCCACACGACGACGCGGCCCTTCGCGTAGATGCGCGCGGTCGCGCCGTCGCAGCGCCCGGCCGTGATCACCTGCTCCGTGAACAGCTTGTTCGCCGCCGCGAAGAGGTAGTACGGCGCCCCTTGCTCGATCTGCTTCGCGAGCAGGCCGCTCGACCCGAAGTTGAGCTCCGCGGTGATGCCCGTCTTGGCCTGGAACTCCTTGCCGACCTCGGTGAAGGCCTTCGCGAGGTCGGAGGCGGCCGCGATGCGGAGCTTCTTGCCGTCGGCCTTCGACGAGCATCCAGCGATCAGAAGGGCGAGGATCACGGCGATGCGCACGTCCTCAGGGTAACGCGGGGGCGTCCGACCCGAGCCACTGTCACGATCATGTTACGCGCGGTATAACCACGCGATGGAACGGCGCGTGGTCATCATCGAGGACGAACCCGATGTCGCGCGGCTGCTCGAGTTCAACCTGCGCGGAGCCGGGTTCGACGTCGTCACCGCGGCGTCGGGCGGCGAAGGCCTGACGAAGGTCGAGGCGACGCAACCCGACGTCGTGATCCTCGATCTGATGCTCCCCGACGGCAACGGCTGCGACATCTGCAAGCAGCTCCGCGTCGACCGGCGGACGGCGGACGTCGGCGTGCTGATGCTCACGGCGAAGGGCGAGGCGGAGGACCGGATCCTCGGCCTCGAGGTCGGCGCCGACGACTACGTCGTGAAGCCGTTCGCCGTGCGCGAGGTCGTGCTGCGCGTGAACGCGCTGGCGAACCGCCTCGCCGAGCGCCGCGAGCGGCCCACGACGAGCGACCCGAGCCGCGTCCTCGTGGTCGGTCCCATCGAGCTCGATCCGGTGACGCACGACGTGCGCATCTCCGGGGTGCCGACGCAGCTTCGCCCGCTCGAGTACAAGCTCCTGCAGCTGCTGGTGTCGGAGCCCGGACGCGTGTTCACGCGCGAGGAGCTGCTCGAGAAGGTGTGGGGCCTGCGCGGTGACATCCACACGCGCACCGTCGACGTCCACGTGCGCCGGCTGCGGGTCAGCCTCGGGCCGGCCGCCGACGTGATCGAGACCGTGCACGGGTTCGGCTACCGGGCGAAGCGCGAGACCTCGTAGCGAGCGTCGTAGTACGCTCCGAGTGCGTGCGCAGCTCGCTCCGCAACCGGCTGCTGGTCACGTTCCTGATCCTCGTCGTCGTGGTCGGGGCCGGCACGCTGTTCGCGATCGAGCGCACGCTCGCCGACGATCTCGAGGCATCGCTCGACGCGCGGCTGTCGAAGCAGGGCGGCGCGGTCGCGGAGTGGCTCGAGGTCGCCGGGCACCCGGAGCGCCTCGCGCCACGGCTCGCCGCGGTGACGGGGGCGCGGATCACGATCGTCGGCGCCGACGGGCTCGTGCAGGGCGACTCGCTCGAGCCCGCGATGGTCGGTCGACCGATCGGCGACGCGCCGGAGATCGCACGTGCGCGGCGCGGCGAGACCGGGCGCGCGATCCGGAAGCTCCGCCCCGACGAGCCGCCGCAGTACCTCCTCGCGATCCCCGCCGACTGGGGTCGCGTGGTCCGGCTCGCGGTGCCGCTCGGCGACGTGCTCGAGACGCGGGCGCGCATGCGCAACCGGTTGCTCGTCGGCGCGGTGTTCGGGCTCGTGGGCTGCCTCGTGCTGTCGTGGATCTTCATCCGCGCGCTGACCCGCCCGCTGCAGACGATGACGCGCGCCGCGGAGAAGCTCGCGGAGGGCGACTACGACGTGCCGGCGCCGGCCGACGCGGGCGGCGAGCTCGGCGTGCTCGCGCGCGCGATGATGCACATGGCCGGCGAGGTGAAGGCGCGCGTCGGCGAGCTCACGCAGCAGCGCGATCTGCTGAGCGTCGTGATCGGCGGGCTCGTCGAGGGTGTCGTCGTGATCGATCGCCGGGGGCAGGTCGTGCTCGTCAACGACGCGGCGCGGCCCCTCGTCGGCGACGGCGAGCCGGGCGTCTTGCCCCCAGCGCTCCACCCGCTCGTCGAGCGGGCGCTCGCGGGCGAGCAGGCCGATGGCGAGCTGTCGCTGCGCGGTCGCGACGTCCGTGCGAGCGTGCGGCCGATCGGCGAGCCGGGGGCGATCGTCGTGCTCTACGACGTGACCCGGATGCGCGCGCTCGAGGCGGTGCGGCGGGATTTCCTGTCGAACGCCGCGCACGAGCTCCGCACGCCCGTGACCTCGATCTCGGGGTACGCCGAGACGCTGCTCGCCGGTGGGGTCGACGCGGAGACCTCGCAGGAGTTCCTTGCGACGATCCAGCGCAACGCGCAGCGGATCGCGTCGCTGGTGTCCTCGCTGCTCGTGCTCGACACCCTCGGAGGGCGGGCGTCGATCGTCGGCGAGCGCGGCCCGGTGGCGCTCGCGCAGGTCGTCCGCGACGCGGTCCACACGGCGCAGGGCGTGACGCCGGGGGCCGAGCTCGCGATCGATGTCCCGGCCGAGCTCTCGGTGCTCGCGACGCGCGAGGGGCTCGAGCACGTCGTGCAGAACCTCGTCGACAACGCGATCCGCTACGGCGGCGGCACGCCCGTCGCGATCTCGGCCGAGCGCGCCGGTGCGCGCGTGCGCCTGGTCGTCGCCGATCGCGGCCCCGGGATCCCCCCCGGCCTCGAGGAGCGGATCTTCGAGCGGTTCTACCGCGTCGATCCGGGCCGCAGCCGCGCGGTCGGTGGGAGCGGGCTCGGGCTCGCGATCGTGCGGAGCCAGGTCGAGGCGCTCGGCGGCCGGGTGTGGGTCGAGCCCAACACGCCCGGCGCGCGGTTCGTCGTCGAGCTCGACGCGGCCTGAGTCACAGGCCGCGGAGCGCGCGGAACGGGCGCGGCGCCTCGGTCGCGCTCCCCTCGAGCAGGTGCACCGCGTCGCGCCAGCCATGCAGCGTCCCGACGTCGACGTACGCGGTGCCCGCGTGCGCCGCCCAGGCCTCGCCGCCGCGGGCGAGCCACGCGTTGACGAGCGTGCCCACGTAGGTGTCGCCGCGTTCCGGCTCGCGCCACAACGCCGCGAGCTCGGCGAGCGTGCGCGCGGGTAGCTTGAACGCGCCCCAGATCCACGCGCTCGCCGCGTCCTCGCGCTTGACCTGGATCTCGCGGACGCGGCCGTCGGGATCGCTGACGACGGCGTCGAAGTGCCGCGGCTCGTCGACCGGGAAGCACAGGAACGTGAACCGATGGTCGGGCAGCGCGGCGAGCGCCTCGGACGGGTACCAGATCGTGTCGGGCAGGCCGACGATCACCGGCTCGTCCGGGTGCAGCAGGTGGAGCGCGGAGAAGATCGCGTCGCACAGGCCGCCCGGGGTCTGCTGCACGGCGTACGCGAAGCTCGCGCCGCCGAGCCCGCCGCCGAAGTACTCGATGATGTCGGACTTCGTCGGCGAGATCACGAAGCAGATCTTGGTCGCGCCTCCGAGCAACATCCGCTCGACGAGGTACTCGCTGACCGCGCGGGGGCGCTCCACGCCATCGTCGAGCCGGCTCCCGACGGGCAGGAGCTCCTTGGAGAAAGCGAGCGGCTGGATCCGGCTGCCGACGCCGGCGGCCGGGATGATGCCCCACGTCACGCGGCACCTCCGGCCGCCTCGACGTGGGCGACCAGCTCGGCCGCGCGGCGCGTCCCCGAGTGCTCGTCGAGCACGCGCTCGCGGGCGCGGGCGCCGATCCGGGCGAGCTCCTCGCGCGGGAGGTCGATCGCCGCGAGCGCCTCGTCGGTGTCGGAGGCGAGCAGGATCTCCGCGCCGGGCGCGAAGAACGTGTCGAGACCGTCCCAGGTGTCCGACAGCACGGGGACGCCACACGCCGCCGCCTCGAACAGCCGGCCCGACGGGCAGTAGCCGAGCTGCGCCATCGCGCGCCGCGTGACGCTGACCGTGAGCGGGCTCGAGCAGTAGAACGCGGGGTGCGCCGGCGGCGGTACGTGCTCGACGTGGGTGACGTTCGGCGGCCACTCGATCGAGGGCGGGTACATCGCGCCGCCGAGCACGAAGCGCTCGCGCCGCCTGCGCGCGGGCTCGATGAACAGCCGCTCCAGCGCGGCCTGGCGATCCGCCGACCACGTCCCGAGATACGAGCACGCCGACATCCACGCGGGCTCGGGCTTGCATGGGCGGTGGCTCCGCGGATCGACGCTGCCGTAGAGCGGAGCGACGCGACGCGCGCCGAGGCGGTCGCGGAGCAGGTCGAGCGCGCGCCCGCCCGTGAAGCTCAGGACGAGGTCGAACTCGGACAGCCCGCTCGGCGGCAGGTACGCGACGTCCTCGCCGCGATCGAGGCGCTCGAGCGTGACCGGGGTGTCGAGATCGTAGAACACGCGGGTGCGCACGGCCGAGCCGAGCACGAGATCGCTCGCGAGCCGGCCGTCGGGGCAGTACGAGGTCACGATCGCGGCGTCGGCGTCGTCGACGACGTGCAGCGCCTCGTGCCGGATCTCGTCCCAGGTGGGGTAGAGCCGCAGCCGCGCGCGACCGGTGAGCTGGGGGAGATCGCGGTGGTTCCGGTAGTACGGCGTGTCCTGCTCGTAGAACACCACCTCGTGCCCGTCCGCGTCGAGCGCCCGGATGAGGCTCCGCCACAACGTCGCGTGGCCGTTGCCCCACGCCGAGCTGACGGTCAGACCGAAGATCACGATGCGCATGAGACTCTCCTTGCACGGGATCCGGGCGCGCCGGCGTTCGCTATCCACGACGGGTGCGCCTCGAACGTCTGGAGCTGGTCACCCACGAGCCGCCCTCCGGGCGTGCCCGCGCGAAGGACGCCGAGCTCGCCGCGGTCGCGAGGTCGTTCCCGACCGTCGCGATCACGTGCGCGATCGATGCTGCCGGTGCGTGCGCGCCGGCACCCGACACCGTGGACGCCGCCGTATGGTGCGCCGAGGGCTTCGACTTCTGGACGTTCGATCGCCAGCTCGATCGCCTCGCGGCCGCTCGCGCACCACTCCGCGTGCGGGCGCCCGTCGCCGACGCGGCCGCGATCGTGCGCGAGGTGCTGACCCGCGCACAGCGCCTGGCCCCGCGGACCAACCCGGCGAGCGCGACCGCGTGGTTCGCGCGCGTCCTCGACGAGCACCGGGCCGTGCACGACGTGGCGCGCCCGCTGGTCCAGGCGGACCTCGATCACGCGCTCGACACCTGGCAGTGGGCGCTGCGCCTCGATCCGGCGGCCTCCGCGCAGGTCCAGCTCGCGAGCCTCTGCCACGACATCGAGCGCCTCGTCAGCGAGGCCGACCGGCGCGTCGAGCACCACGCCGTGGACTACCAGGCGTTCAAGGACGCGCACGCGCGCGCGGGGGCCCGGCTCGCCGCGACCCTGTTCGCGCGCGCGGGCGTCCCCGAGCCGGTGGCGCGCGGCGCGATCGAGCTGATCGCCCGGCACGAGCGCACCGGCGAGGATCCCGCGATCCGCGCGCTCAACGATGCCGACGCGCTCTCGTTCTTCGCGCTCAACAGCCCCGGCTACCTCGCGTACTTCGGCCCGGCGCAGACGCGGTCCAAGGTCGCGTACACGCTCGCGCGGATGTCGCCGGAGGCGCGCGAGCTGCTCGCGGGGCTGCGCCTGCCGCAGCTCGTGAGGCAGGAGCTGTTGCGGCTCGCCTAGTCGTCCACGTGCCCGTGTCACGTGCAGGTGCACGAGGCTCCGGAGGCAGCCGTCTCGCTGCTCGCGCTCTCGATCCAGGTCTCGATCCAGGTCTCGATCCAGGTCTCGATCCAGGTCTCGATCCAGGTCTCGATCCAGCCCCCGTGCCACGCGTCGGCCTCCGGCGGAGGGCGCCACGACGTCACGCTCCTGACCGCGCTCGCGCACATGGCACGTGGACGTGCACGAGCACGTGTACGACGACGATCCTCGACGCATCGCCGGCTACCTCACCGCGCGTAGCGCTTGACCATCTCGGCGCAGAACGCGGCGAACTCCTCGGGATGGCGCGGTGGGCTCGTGTAGTGGGGCTCGATGCCGGCGTCCTCGGGTGTGAAGCAGAACGTGACGGTGACGTCGAAGTCCTCGAGCGCCTTCATCTGCCGATCGAACCAGGCCTCGCGTCCGGGGCGCGCGTAGTCCGACCACGACAGGCCGGTGCGCAGGTACTTGACGCGCATCTGCTCGAGCCACCGGACCGCATCATCGAGCCGGTGGTCCTCGAAGTGGAACCACTGGCACACACCGATCTCCGGCGTGACCTCGGCGAGCCGGCGCGCCGCGGGCTTCGCGGTGCCGTCCTCGCGGACCACGCCCATGTAGAAGTGGCGATAGTACGAGCTCCCCTCGGCCTCGCGGTGGCGGGTCGTCGCCGGCCACGCGCGCGGCAGATCGAGCAGGCTGTACCAGTGGATCCGCGGGGCCTTGCCGCCGATCAGCTCGACGGTGCGCACGAGCCCTTGCTCCTGCACCCAGTCGGCGCCGAACGTCGACACGCCGACCTCGCTGACCCACACCGGCAGCGTCGTGATCGCCTGGATCTCGGCGAGCCGCGACGGCCACTCCTCGAGCGGCCAGTGGTTCCAGTCGAGCGGGAACCCGTGCACCGCGACGGCGTCGACCTCGTCGAGCACCCCCTGGCGCTGCATGTTCGTGATGAAGCCCGGATCGATCGGCGAGATGCCGCCGAGCACGCGCGTGAGGGTGGGATGCTCGGCGCGGATCGCCTGCGCCGCGAGCTTGGTCATGTGCGCGAACTGCGACCAGTCTGGATCGAGCTGGAAGTCCCAGTGCGACTTGTTGTTGGGCTCGTTCCAGATCATCACCGCTTCGATCATGGGAGCGCCTCCGATTCGTGCGCGCGGCGGGGGCCGCGACGACACAGGTAGACCTCGTCCTCCGCGCGCGTCTCGATCTCGAACCCCGCGCTGCGCAGCATCGCCTCCACGCCCGCGCGGTTCGGGATCCACCAGTTCGTCCAGTCACCTGCGTACCGCTGCTCGACGAAGTACATCGCCGGGTGCCCGGGGCGCTCGAAGATCGCGCGCTCCTCGAACGGATAGTCCGGGGCGACCGGCGGGGACTCGGTCGGCCCGCGCAGCATGCTCTGGAACAGCAGCCGGTCTCCGACGACGTGATCGTAGAGCCGGTCGAGCGCGAGCAGCGGGTGCCGCAGGTGGTAGAGCACCCCCATGAAGATCACCAGGTCGAACCGCTCGCCGAGCTCCGCGACGCGATAGACGTCGAGCTCGCGCAGCTCGATGTCGTGACCGAGGACCTCGGCGGCGAGGCGCGCCTGCGCGAGGTAGCGCGGATCGGTGTCGATCGCGACGACCCGCCCCGCGCCGCGACGCTTCATCTCGAACGCGTAGAATCCGGCGTTGCACCCGACGTCGAGCACCGAGGCGCCGTGCAAGTCGGCGGGCAGCGCCGCGGCGAACCGCTCGAACTTCTGGCGCGGGTAGTCGCCGAGAAAGTGCTCGGGCGCCGTCTCGATCCCGTCGAGGATCAGGTTGTGGAACCACGGGCCGAGCGCCCGGATCCGGCGCTCGAGGGCGCTGTGGGTGTGCGGCTCCGCCATCACGTCCTCGCGTAGCGCTCGAGATCGGCGGCTCGATGCGCGGCGGTGTGGGAGCCCCGGACGCGGGCGCGCGCGCGCTCGCCGATCGAGCGCCGCTGCCCATCGGTGAGGTCGCGGAGGTAGCGCAACACGTCCTCGGCGTCATGGGCGATCAGGATCTCGGTGTCGGGCTCGAACAGCTCGTCGAGGCCCGCCCAGTCGTCGCTGATGATCGGGACGCCACAGGCCGCGGCCTCGAACAGCCGCACGCTCGGCGAGTAGCCGGCCGCGACCATGTCGGCGCGCGTGACGTTCAGCGCGAAGCTCATCTCGTTGTAGAACGCGCGATGCAGCGTGGGGGCCAGGTGCTCGATGCGCTCGACGTTCGCCGGCCACTCGATCGCGCCGGGGTACTGCGGGCCCGCGACCACGAACCTCCGGCCGGGCTCGCTCCGCGCGGGATCGAGGAGCAGCCGCTTCAGCGTGGGCTGGCGATCGGCGCTGTAGGTGCCCATGTACCCGAGGTCCCAGCGCGTGGCGCGGAGCTCCGGCGCGTACTCGGCGGGATCCACCGAGCAGTACATCGGCAGCGCGCGCGGAGATCCGAGCTCGCGCTCGATGCGGGCGAGCGTCGGCCCGCCGGTGAACGACAGGTACATCCCGTAGCGCGGCACCATCGACGGCTCCAGGTACCCGCAAGTAACCGCGGCGAGGCGCGCGCGGGTGACGGGGGTGTCGGCGTCGTAGAACGCCGTCTTGCCGCGCGCGGTCTCGAGCACCCAATGCCCGACCGCGATCCCCTCGGGTACGTACGAGCCGACGATCACCAGATCGGCGTCGCGCACGGCGGCCGCGTGGCGCGCCTGCAGCTCGTCGAGCGAGCCGTACAGCGCGATCCGCGCGTACGGCGGCTTGGCGAGATCGCGGTTCTCCGCGTACCACGGGACGTCGCGCTCGAGGAACAGCACGTCGTGGCCGCGCGCCGACAGCTCGCGGACCAGCGCACGATACGTGGTCGCGTGGCCGTTGCCCCACGACGACGTGATCGACAGCCCGAGGAACACGATCGACAGGGGCTCGCCCGACGCGCGGCGACGCTCCGAGCTCCCGGCTTTGCCGGTCGCCCGGGCGCGCTCCCCGAGCACCGTCTCGACATCGACCGCGCGGTGCGCGTACGTGTGCTCGCGCAGCATGCGGGCCTTCGCGGCCTCGCCGATCGCGCGGGCGCGCTCGGGGGCGAGGCTCGCGACGTGCTCGGCGACCTCCGCGCCATCGCGCGCGACGAGCACCTCGCGCTCGGGCTCGAGGAACTGCTCGAGCCCGACCCACGCATCGGTGATCAGGCAGGCGCCGGCGCCCGCCGCCTCGAACACGCGCGTCGCGGGCGAGAACCCGTACGCGGCCATCGACTCGCGGCTCACGTTGAGGACCGCGAGCGGGCTCGTGTTGAACGCGTTGTGGTCGCGCGTGTACACGTGGCCGACGTAGCGGACGTTCGGCGGCGTGATCTTGTCGGCCCAGCCCGAGCCGCCGAGGAGGAACGGGTGGTCCGGGAGCAGCGTCGCGGCGCGCAGGAAGAACTCCTCGACGCGGACCTCGCGATCGGGGAGCCGGTTGCCGAGGAACCCGAGCGAGCCGGCGAACCGCGGCTGGGCCGGGACGGGGTGGTGCGTGGTGGGATCGAGCGCGTTGTAGATCGGGGCGCAGCGCCGGGCGCCGAACCGCTCGTACGCCGTCGTCACCGGGGCGCCCCCGCCGTAGGTCAGCACGAGGTCGTAGCGCGGGATCAGCGCCCGGAACGGATCGTTCGGGTCGCGGGTGATGCGGTCGAGCGTGGCGGGCGCGTCGACGTCCCAGAACGCGACGAGCGTCCGCGCGTCCTGCAGCGAGAGGATCTCGCGCTCGAGCAGCGTGTCGTAGACGCCGACGCCGCTCGCCTTGATCGCGAGGTCCACGCCACGCGCGCTCGCGAGCGCCTCGTACACGGCGGACTCCGTCGGCGTGTACACGACGACCTTCGCCCAGGGGGGATCGTCGATGTCGCGGTGGCGCTGGCGATCGAACGCGTCGGGCTCGTAGAACGTGACGCGGTGCCCGCGCTCGGCGAGCGCGCGGATGATGCCGCGATAGTACGTGGCGGCGCCGTTCCAGAACGCGGAGACCAGGCTCGAGCCAAAGAAGGCGATGTTCATCGGGGTCACGACAGCTCCTCGGTGATGGCAATGAGCTCGTCGACGCGGTGCGCGCAGGTGTGGCGGGCGAGGACGGTGGAGCGGCCGTGCGCCGCGAGGTCCGCGGCGAACGCGTGGTCGTGGAGCACGCGCTCGAGCTGGGTCCGCATCTCGCGGCCGTCGCGCGCGACGAGGAAGTCGCGGCCCGGCGCGAACAGGGCCTCGGCGTCGACCCATGGGGCGCACACCAGCGGGATCCCGCACGCGAGCGCCTCGAACACCCGGATCGTCGGGATCCCGGGCAACGCCTCGACGTACGGCCGCCGCGGGACGTGCACGGTCACGTGGTGCCGCGCGTACACCGACGGCACGGCGAAGTTCGGCAACCAGCCGCCATAGACGATGCCCGCGGCCTCGAGGGCGAGCTTGCCGTGCTCGGGGTAGCGGACGCCGTACACGCGCGCCCGCAGCCGGAGCGCGGCCACGGGCTCGATCAACATCTCGCGGAGCTCCGCGGTGCGCTCCTCGTCGCCCCAGTTGCCGATCCACACGAGGTCCCCCTCGTGCTCGGCGCGCTCGCTCGGTCGGAACACGCGCGTGTCAGCGGCCTCGTGCCAGGTCCACGCGCGGCGTGCCCACCGCCGCGCGAGGTAGAGATCGCGGATCACCTGGCCGAACGCGAGCACGCCGTCGTAGTGCGTGAGGTCGTAGCGCTGGATCTCGTCGGGCGCCGTGACCGAGCGGTGGTGGGTGTCGTGGAACAGCAGCACGTAGCGGTTCCGCGCCCGGTGCGCGCCGATCCGCGCGACGAGCGCCGGATCGTTCCACTCGTGGACGAGCACGACGTCGGCGCCGTCGAGCGCGCGGTCGAGGTCGAGGTCGTCGCCATAGCGCTCCGGGGCGAGCGTCGGGTACGCGAGCCGGAACGCGGACAGCGCGTCCTCGCCGTGGTCGCGGACGAGGTTCTGTACGCTCCACGCGTCGTGCGGCTCGAACACGCGGACCTCGTGCCCGCGCGCGGCGAGCTCGGTCACGACGCCGCGCAGGAAATGGGCATTGCCGTGGTTCCAGTCCGAGATCAACGAGTGACAGAACAGCGCGAGCCTCATGACGCGCGCGCCTCCCGGTGGCCGCGCGCGACGAGCTCGTCGTACAGCGCGCGGTACGCGACCGCCATCCGCGTCGGGGTCAGGGCGCGGGCGCGCGTGCGGGCGTTCGCCGCGAGCACGCCGCGCCGCAGGGGATCGCGCGCGAGGCTCCGCAACGCGAACGCGAGCGCGTCGGTATCGCCGGGCCGGACGTAGAGCGCAGCGTCTCCCCAGATCTCGCGCAGGGTGTCGATGTCGCCGAGCACGAGCGCGCAGCCGGCGAGCGCGGCCTCGACGACCGACAGGCCGAACGGCTCGTAGCGTGCGGGCAGCGCGTACACCGCCGCCCGCGCCATCCACGCGTGGAGCTCCGGCGCTGGGAGCTCGCCGAGGAGCTCGACCCCGCGCGGCGTCACCTTCGTGCCATCCGGGCTCGTCATCGCGCCCGCGACGCGGATCGGCCAGCTCACGGAGCGCGCGCACGCGTCGAGGTCCGCGAGCCCCTTCGCCTCATCCCACAACCGGCCCGCGCTCAGCACGAACGGCTCCTTCGCGTGCTGCGGTGGCTCGCACGCGCGCCCGTTCGCGATCACGCGGCCAGCGACCTCCGCCCGCAGCGCGTCGAGGATCGCGCGCAGGATCGCACGCGTCGGCGCCACCACCGCGTCCGACGCCACGAGCCCGCGGCGCGCGCGCTCGCGGTACTCGGTCCACTCGGGACCGGCCTCGGCGCCACGCACCGCGCGATACCACGAGCACGCGCACGAGTGCGCGACGGTCGCGACCGGGACGCCGAACGGTAGGCTCGCGTGGGCGTAGCCGTTGACGTGGACGAGATCGGGGCGCACGAGCTGCGCGAGCGCGATCAGCCAGTCGCCCGCCGCGTCGACGTCGCGCCACGGGTCTGCCATCCACTCGAGCGCGAACGAGCTCTCGAACACCTCGACGTCGGGCAGCGCGGCGATCTCGCGCTGCTGCGTCTTCGACAGCGGCGCGCCCATCGTCGCGAGCGTGACCGTGACCCCCTGCGGGCGCAGCGCGCGGATCAGCTCGCACGCGTACGTCCACACGCCGCCGACGGTGTCGGCCGTCATGAGCACGTGGAGCTCGCGGCTCACTGCGCGCCTCCGTAGATCCGGTCGAGCACGCGGGCGACGTCGACGAAGCGGTCCGCGGCCGCGTCGAACGCGGGCGACCGCGCGAGCTGCTCCGCCCACGCGATCGCGGCGCGCCCGCCCCACGCATCCGGCGGCTCGGCGAGGCGCTCGGTGCGGGTGCCGGTGTAGTGCTCCGCGACGAAGTCGTAGAACGAGCCGTTCACGTTGGTCAGCGCCACGCCGCCCTCGGTGCCGAACACGCGCGCCTCGATCACCGCGTCGCGCCCGGCGGAGATCCGCCACGAGCAGGTCAGCCGGACCACCACGCCGCCGGCGAGCTGCAGCTGCACGGACGCGAAGTCCTCGACCTCCTCGGGCGCGACCGCGTGCCCCTGCGCGAACAGGTGGCTGTCGATCGCCACGACCGGGGGGAAGTCGAGCAGCCACAGCGCGAGGTCGACGAGGTGGACGCCGAGGTCGATCACGCAGCCGCCGCCGGAGGACCGCTTGTCGTAGAACCAGGCCGCCTCGGGCCCGTACGCGTTGTGGAACACGAGGTCGACCGCGAACACGCGGCCGATGCCGCCGGCGCGCACGATCGGTGCGATGCGGGACATCGCGGACGTGTAGCGATACGAGAGGTCCACACCCAGCAGTCGGTCCGCCGCGCGCGCGGCATCGACGACCTTGCGCGCCTCGGCCCCGTTGCGACCGAGCGGCTTCTGGCAGAACACGGCCAGGCCGCGCTCGAGCGCGGTGAGGCAGTGGTCCGCGTGGAGCGCGCTCGGCGTCGCGATCACGACGCCGTCGAGCGGGAGCTCGAGCAGCTGGCCGAGGTGCTCGCACAAGGTGGCCGCCGGTGCGATCGCGCGCGCGGCGTCACGACATGCGGAAGCGGGATCCGCGATCCCGACGATCTGGACGCCGCCGTGCTCGGCGAGCGCCTGCATCCGGTGCCGCCCGATCCAGCCGGCACCGAGGAAACCGAGACGCGGGCGGCTCACGGGGTCACCAGCGCCTTGACGAAGCCGTCGGGTCGCGTGCGCAAGAGCTCGAACGCCTCGCCGGCCCGCGCGAGCGGCACGCGGTGCGTGTACAGCGGCGCCGGCTCGAGCTGGCCCGACGCGACGAGATCGAGCGCCGCGGTCATCCCGGCGACGTAGGCCGCCGGATCCCGCTCGTGCGCGTTGATCACGTCGAGCCCGCGCCAGTTCCACAGGAACATGTCGACCTGGCGCGGCCCGTCCTGGTGGAAGCCGCCGATCACGAGCCGGCCGCGGATCCGACACAGCCGCGCGGCGAGGTCGAGGGGCCGTTGCAGGCCGACGAGCTCGATCACGCGATCGCATCCGACCTCGCTCGTCAGCTCCTCGATACGGCGGACGATGTCCGCGTCGCAGTCACCGAGCGGGATCACGTGCTCCGCGCCCATCCTGCGGGCGAGGTCGAGCGAGAACGCGCGCTGCGAGATCGCGATGACGCGCGCACCGGCGCGCGCCGCGAGCTGCGTCACGAGCGCGCCGAGAAAGCCGACGCCGATCACCGCGACGGTGTGGCCGCGCTCGATCGCGCTGCGCCGCCAGATGTTCAGCGCGCAGCCGAGCGGCTCGCCCGGCACGTCGGCTCCGGCGAGCGCGGGTGGCAACACGACGACCGAGCTCGCGCTCGCGACGTCGTACTCCGCGAACGCGCGATCGGAGAGGAACGCGACGCGGTCCCCGAGCTCGATCCCCGTCGCCGAGGCGCCCTTCGCGACGACGACGCCCCAGCCCTCGTGGCCCGGGCCGCCGGGCACCGTCGGGTAGCTGAACCACTCGCGACCTTCCCACACCGGGAGGTTCGAGCCGCACACGCCCGAGCCCTCGACCCGGATCAGCACCTGATCGGGGGCGGGGCGGGGCGTGGTCACGTCGCGGAGCTCGCAGGTCCTGGGGGCGGTGATGACGGCCGCGCGCATGCGCGGAGGGATCGCGGGATCAAGCACGAACGTCTCCTGGCGAGGTCGAAGGCGACGAGGTGGGTTGCGCGCGCTCGGCGAGCAGCCAGCCGTAGAGCGCCTCGACGCCCGCGCGCGGCGTGGTCGTGGGCTTCCAGCCGGTCGCGCGCGCGAACGCGGATGGATCGGACACGTAGTAGCGCTGGTCGCCGGTCCGCCACGGCTCGAACCGGACCGACGGACACGAGCCGCGTAGCCGCTCGATCATCCCGAGCAGCTCGCGCAAGGACAGCGTGTTATGGGGGCCCCCGCCGATGTTGAACGCCTGCCCGCGGACGTCGGCGATCCTCTCCCACGCGCGCGCGAGCGCATCGACGAGGTCGTCGACGAACAGCACGTCGCGCACCTGGCGCCCGTCGCCGTAGATCGTGATCGGCGCGTCCTCGATCGCGCGGATCAGGAAGTGCGCCACCCAGCCCTGGTCCTCGGTGCCGAGCTGGCGCGGCCCGTAGATGCAGCTCATGCGGAACACGGTGGCGGGCAGGCCGAAGCTCTGCGCGTAGTCGAGGACGTACTGGTCGGCGGCACCCTTGGAGCAGCCGTACGGGGTCCGGAACTCGAGCGGGCGCTGCTCGTCGATGCCGGTCCGCGCCAGCGCCGCGTTCACCGGGACCCAGCGATCGTCCTCGGTGCGCAGCGGGAGGTCGGGCAGGCAGCCGTACACCTTGTTCGTCGACGTGAACACCAGGGGCGGCGGTGCGGGGAGCGCGCGCAACGCCTCGAGGACCTCGAGCGTGCCGGCGGCGTTGATCTCGAAGTCGTCGCGCGGTGCGACGAGGCTCGTCGTCACCGCGACCTGAGCGGCGAAGTGGAACACCGCGCGGACGTCGCGCGTCGCGACGCGCACGTCGGCGCGCTGGCGGACGTCGCCGAGATCGAACTCGATGCGGTCGTCGAAGTGGCCGCGCAGCCACGCGAGGTTCCGCTCCACGCCGGGCCGCGACAGGTTGTCGAGGATGCGGACCCGCGCGCCGGCGCGGGCGAGGTGCGCGGCGAGGTTGCAGCCGATGAACCCCGCGCCGCCGATCACGAGCACGGGGGCGTCGCTCGCGGGAGCGCTCATAGCGCCAGCCCCCGCGCGGCGAGCTCGGCGCGCATCGTCTCGACGCGATCGACGGCGCTCTGGGTCGCGAGCCAGTCCGCCAGCTCGGCGAGCCCGTCGTCGAAGTCGACCTGGGGCTGGAAGCCGAGCACGCGGCGCGCGAGCGTGATGTCCGCGGTGCAGTGGCGGATGTCTCCGACGCGGTACTGCCCGGAGATCTGCGGCTCGATCTGCTTGCCGAGCACGGCCGCCATGCGCTCCGCCACCTCGCGGATCGTCATGACGTTGCCGCTCCCGACGTTGAACACGCCCCCCGCCGCGGTCTCGACCTCGAGCGCCAGCCGGCACGCGGCGGCCACGTCGCGCGCGTGCACGAAGTCGCGCCGCTGCATCCCATCCTCGAACACGAGCGGCGCACTGCCGTTGAGCAGCCGCGACGCGAAGATCGCGAGCACCCCGGTGTACGGGTTCGACAGCGCCTGCCGTGGCCCGTAGACGTTGAAGAACCGGAGCGCGACGGTCGGGATCTTGTAGGCCGCGCCGATCAGCAGGCACAGCCGCTCCTGGTCGTACTTCGAGAGCGCGTACACCGACGCGAGCGAGGGCGGCTTGGTCTCGGGCGTGGGCATCGGGAGCAGGGCGTGTCCGTCGGGGCTTCGCGGATCCCACTCGTCGCGCGCGAGCTGCTCGGGAGCGCGCTGCACGCGCTCGTAGAGCTGCCCGGCCTCGTCGCGGTACAGCCCCTCGCCGTACACGCTCATGCTCGACGCGACGACGAGGCGCTGCACCGGCCGCTCGATCAGGGCCTCGAGCAGGACCGTCGTGCCGACGTTGTTGACGCTCGTGTACTCCGCGAGCTCGTACATGCTCTGGCCCACGCCGACGCGCGCCGCGAGGTGGAACACGACGTCGACCCGGTCGAGTGCGCGTCGGACGACGCGCGGGTCGCGGACGTCACCCTCGACGAGCTCGACGTCCGCGTGGAGGTACGGCGGCCGGCGACGATCGGGGCCATGCACTTGCGGGAGCAGCGCGTCGAGCGCGCGGACCTCGTATCCCCGCGCGATCAGTTCGTCCGCGACGTACGAGCCGATGAAGCCCGCACCTCCGGTGATCAGTGCTCGTCGAGACATGAGCCCGTGCCGAGTGCACGTAGTGTTCCGCGTGGCCGGGTTTCAACATGGTCGGATCACGCGAGCGCCGATGTCGTGAGTGTGCGGATCCGGCTCGATGATGCCAGGCGCACGTGCGCTGGTGAGCGCGCGTTGCGGACGCCGGGTCAAAGGTACTTACGATGTACTTACCTTGGTGCGCGGGCGGGTTCGCGGACCATTCATTGCAGCGCCCAGCCACATGCGATGTCTCGTGACCGGCGGCGCCGGCTTCCTGGGCTCACATCTGTGCACTCGGCTGGTCGAGGAGGGACACCACGTGATCTGCCTCGACAACTTCTTCACGGGGCGGCCCGAGAACGTCGGTCACCTGATCGAGACGCGTGCGTTCGAGCTCGTACGGCACGACGTCGTCGACCGCTTCTACACCGAGATCGATCAGATCTATCACCTCGCGTGCCCCGCCTCTCCCGTGCACTACCAGCACAATCCGGTCCGTACGCTCAAGACCGCCGTGCTCGGGACGATGAACATGCTCGAGCTCGCACAACAGACGGGAGCGCGGATGCTGTTGTCGTCGACGAGCGAGGTCTACGGTGAGCCGGAGGTCCATCCACAACGCGAGGACTACTGGGGGCACGTCAACCCGATCGGGAAGCGCTCCTGCTACGACGAGGGCAAGCGCTGCGGGGAGGCCCTCGCGGTCGCGTACGCCGCGCGCGGCGACGTGCAGGTCCGGATCGTGCGGATCTTCAACACGTACGGGCCGCGCATGCACGAGGCGGACGGGCGCGTGGTCTCGAACTTCATCAACCAGGCGCTGCGTGGCAACCCGCTCACGATCTACGGAGATGGATCGCAGACCCGGTCGTTCTGCTACCAGTCCGATCTGATCGAGGGCCTGGTCCGGATGATGGAGCTGCCGAGTGATCCGGGTCCGGTCAACCTCGGCAACCCCACCGAGATGACGGTGCGCGAGATCGCCGAGCTCGTGCTCGAGCTCACCGGCTCGAGCTCGCCGATCGAGTTCCAGCCGCTACCGGCCGACGATCCGACGCGCCGCCGGCCCGACATCACGCGCGCGCGGCGCGTGCTCGGCTGGGAGCCCCACGTGTCCCTGCGCGACGGACTCCAGGAGACCATCGAGTACTACCGCGCGCGGATGCCGTCGCGGAAGGGCAACGGCGTTCACGCGCCGAGAGCGGCCGCGAGCAGGGTCGCGTAGCGGTCGACGACCATGCGGAGGCGGATCGCCTCCGCGGTCTCGGCGGTGTCGATCGCGAGGCTGTGACGGCCGAGCTGGAACGCGAGGTAGCACGGCCGCATCAGCGCCAGGAGATCGGGGTTCGGGACCCGGCCGGAGGTCTCCGCGACGATCGAGGCGAGCTGCTTGCTCTCGCTGCTGTCGAACCCGAGCTCGGCCTCCGCGCCGGCGAGGTCCCAGGTCACGTCCTGGCAGCCGACCAGATCGTGCGCGGCGTGGTGATCGAGCGCGTCGGTCTTGAGCAGCGAGCCGTCGGTGCGGACCAGCCACTCCCACGCGTGCATCCGGCCGTCGATCTCGATCGGCCGCACCGCCCCGCCGAGCTCCTGGAGCGAGGACGTGAAGCGATCGAAGCGCGACGCGATCCGGGCGCCGAGCGCCTGCTGGGTGTTGTGGCGCGCCATCTCGACGAGGCGCTGCAGCGACGCGCCGCGCTCGGAGGCAGGGAACGAGTACGCGCGGAACCCGAGGTAGCGGCCGACCTCGTCGACGAGTCGCCAGCGTGGGTAGGCCCGGGGGTTCAGGGTCGGCGCCTCGTCGTGCCAGCGCTCGACGAGGAACCCGTGGCACAACCCCGCGACCTGCGGCGAGAACCGCGCCGCGTGCAGCGTGCGCGCCCGGGCGAGCGCACGCAGGCCGGCGCGCCCGAGCCCGACGAACTTCGCGAGCCAGGTCCCGGAGCTCGTGCGCGCGAGGAACTTCCGGCGCTCCTGGTACGTCACCGACGGCGGCCAGTGCTGCTCGTCGCGGTAGCGGCGCGTGCGCCACGCGCCGGCGGAGACATCCTCGAGCGGCGTGATCAGGTTGCCGACGAGGTCCGCGATCCAGTCGGCGAGGGCGTGCGGCGGCTCGGCCTGCACGAGCAGCGCGTCGGCGTCGACGACGTGCCGGGCCACGCGCCGCCAGCGCTCGGTGTGGCGGGGCAGGGCGAACGGGCCGAGCTCGCCGGCGTGGCTCGGGAAGCACTCGATCCGGGTCACGCCGCGCGCCTCGATCGCGTCGGCGACCGCGCCGAACGAGCTGCCCGACAGCCCCGGGCCCTCGTCGACGATCGCGATCGTCGCGTCGGGATCCGCGGTCCACTCCTCCGCGACCTCGGGGGCGAGGCGGATCTCGCGTCGGTACGGATCGCCGAGCGGTCGAACGGTCAGCGGTAGCGGCGCGCTCATCGCCTCGGCGACGATCGCCGCGAGGCCGGTCCCGATGCTGCGGATCCCGACGACGCGACGCGGGCCGGGCCGCGCGAGGCGCGCCGCGCGCGCGGCGACGAGGTACGCCTCCGGGTACACGGCGTAGAACGCGTACCCCTCGGCGCGGCGCAGGTGGACGAACACCGGCAGGTTGGTGCTCGCGAGCTCGGCCAGGGACCGCGGCACCGTCGGCGCGTGCGTGAAGCCGCTGGTCCACGACGCCGCGACGTCGCGGGCGATCTCGGCGAGGAGCGCCATCGCGAGCTGCCCCGCACGCCAGCGACCGTCCATCCCACGCGCCGCCGCGTCGGCGTCCGCGAGGCCCTGCGCGAGCTCGCTGGCCTCGAGGAACGCGCTGACGAGGCCCGCATGGCGCGCGAGCCCCGGGGGGCGCGCGGTGAGGTCCGCGATCTCGAGCCCGACCTCGCGCAGGATCTTGCGCGGATCGCACACGCGAACGTGGTCGCCGAACACGATCATCCGTCACCCCCGATCCCGCGGTACGCGATGGCCGCGAACTCCTCGAACGTCGGCGCCGGGTGGCCGCGCTCGCGCAGCCACCCGACCCAGGCCTCGTACTGCAACGCGTTCGGCGACACGCGCGCGCGCCGCGACTTCGCGAGCTCGAGCGCGGCGAGGGGCGCGTGCCCGTGCTCGACGAGGACGCACAGGCCGAGGAGGGCCGAGCGGCCGATGCCGTGCTCGCAGTGAACGAGCACGCGACGCCTGGCGCGGACGTGCCGGCTCACGAACGCGACGCCCTCGCGCAGCATCGATGCGCTGACGCCGTGGTTGTCGGGCGTCGGCAGGTGCAGGAAGTCGATGTGATGCGTGGCGAGCAGCGCGACGTCATCGCAAGCCTCCTCGCGGAGGTCGACGATCGCGCCGATCCGATGCTCTCGCGCGAGGAGGTCCAGGAGGTCACACGAGAAGCTGCCACCGATCGCGAGCTCGTCGGTGATCCAGCTCAGGTTGAGGCTCACGCCTGTAGCTAGCCTCGATGCGCGGTGACGGCACGCGCTCCTCCTCGCGATTCGCAAGGCGCGCACCTTGCAAAGTGAGGAGCAATGCCGTCGCCGGGTCCGGAGCGAGCGGAGTCGTCACGTCAGGTCGGCGATCACGTCGCGTGGGCGATGGCGATCGGCGGCATGATCGGTGGCGGCGTCTACACGCTCGCGGGCGTGATCCTCGGCCTCGCCGGTCCCCTCGCGTGGCTCAGCCTCGTGCTCGGATGCCTCGTCGCGCTCGCGACGGCGAACAGCTACGCGCGACTCGCATTGACGACGTGCGGCGACGCGGTGCCGATCAGCGTGTACTCGGGCGTGGGGCAGCGGGGAGCCGCGTCCGTGCTCGCCTGGGGGCTCCTGCTCGTCTACGTGCTGTCGCTGGCCGTGTACACGTTCACCGTCGGCCACTACTTCGGGCGCGCGCTCGGGTTCAGCCCGGGGCTGATCGCCGTGTTCGAGATCGGGGTCGTCGGGATCCTCGTCGCGTTGAACGCCCGGCGGATCGAGCACCCCGCGGTCGTCCAGGTGATCGCGGTGTGGATCGAGCTCGCGGTCCTCGGTGCGCTCGCGGTGGTCGGGTTTCTTCGCTGGGACCCCGAGAACCTCACGCGTGGGGTCCCGGGGCCGTCCGTCGCGGGCGTGCTCGTCGCGATGGCGACGACGTTCATCGCGTTCGAGGGGTTCGAGATGCTCGTGTACGACGTCAAGGACGTCCGCCGCCCGCGCCGCGTGCTGCGCGTCGAGGTGCCGCGCGCGGTGATCACCGTCGGCTTCGCGTACGCGATCGTGACGATGGGCGCTGCCTCGCTCGTCGGAGCGGACGTGCTCGTGAGATACCAGGAGAACTCGCTCGCGATCGCGGGGGCGGCCGCCGCCGGTACGACCGGGCTCGTCGTCGTGACCGTCGCCGCGTGTGCGTCCGCGATCTCGGCGATCAACGCGACGCTGTTCTCCGTGGCGCGGCTCGCGCGGACGACCGCGCAGCGCGGCCTCTTGCCGGTGCCGTTCGCGCGCAGCAACGTCCACGGCGCCCCGGTGCTCGCGCTCCTCGTGATCGGAGCCGTCGCGCTCGTGGTGGCGATCTCGTCGAGCCTCGAGCCGCTCGTCGCGGCGGCGAGCCTGGGGTTCCTGGCGCTGTTCCTGCTCGTGAACGTGCTCGCGCTCCAGCGCCTCACGCACGGGCGGTGGATCGCGATGGGTGGCGCCGTCGGTGCGGGCGGCGCGGCGCTGATCGTGGTCGCGCGTCTCGTGACC
>Ga0164243_10002905_pt1 | contig 27788 bp, 31 predicted proteins | sample OricompcompostOP_FD_108781 | JGI IMG/M metagenome (GOLD analysis project Ga0164243, IMG submission 108781) | Organic Plus compost microbial communities from Emeryville, California, USA - Original compost - Organic plus compost (OP) | ecosystem: Engineered > Solid waste > Mixed feedstock >...
CGCACGATCCTCGATCTCGCCGAGGGCCTTCAGCTTCGGCGCGCTCGCGTCATGGGCGCGAACCGCATCGAACTCTCCGGCTTCACCGACACCATGCGCGAGCGGCTCACCGTCTATGGCCTGTTCCACGAAATCATCTCGTGGAAGCTGCGCATGTTCGTGCCGGTCGACGCCAATGGGCCGATCGTGCTCGCAAAGCTGCTCGAACGCTGGCCGGTCGAGCGCATCGGTGAACGGGAGGCGGCGTAAATGCCTCGCCTCGCAGCTTCCGAACTGGCGATCCGTCTCGGCCGACACGCCGAGGCGGTTTGCCGTCATTATCTGTCGTCCGGCCACCGAGCCGGACGATACTGGCAGGTCGGCGACGTCCGCAACACGCCGGGCCGGTCGATGTTCGTCCGGCTGACCGGGCCGGAAACCGGCAAGGGCGCAGTCGGCAAATGGACGGATTCCGCAACTGGCGAGCATGGCGATCTTCTCGACGTCATCCGCGAAAGCTGCGGACTGATCGACTTCAAGGACGTTGCCGAAGAAGCCCGGACCTTCCTGGCCATGCCGCATCCTGATCCCGAACCCGGTGATCGGGACTGGCGACCGGCATCCGCGCCGAGCGGATCGCCCGAAGCGTCACGGCGGCTCTTTGCCATGGCGAAGCCCATCGGCCGGACGCTCGTGGAAACGTATTTGCGGGAACGCGGCATTGCGGCTTTGCACGAAACCGGAGCCCTGCGTTTCCATCCACGCTGCTATTATCGGGCCGACGAGAACGCACCGACTGAGACATGGCCGGCAATGATCGCTGCCGTCACCGACCCCGCCGGCGCCATGACGGGCGCACACCGCACCTGGCTCGATCCCGACGGCTTCAGCGAGGCGCGTCTTGGCCGTGCGCCCATCGAGACGCCCCGCCGTGCGATGGGTGATCTCCTCGGGAACGCCGTGCGGTTCGGCATGGGCTGCGAGGTGATGACGGCCGGCGAAGGCATCGAAACGGTGCTGTCCGTCCGTTCGGTTCTGCCCGCAATGCCGTCACTGGCGGCGCTCTCGGCGGCCCATCTCAGCGCCATCCTGTTCCCGACGACGCTGCGGCGGCTCTATATCGCCCGCGACAACGATCCGGCCGGTGATGGGGCCATGGCGACCCTGACCGAGCGTGCGAGCGCGGTCGGGATCGAGACGATCGTGCTCACGCCACGGCTGGGCGACTTCAACGAAGATCTCAGGCTCCTCGGCCACGACGCATTGGCGGCGAGGTTGCGGGATCAGATCGTCTCGCAGGACATAGCTCGCTTCATGTCCATGGCGGCCTGATCGGTCACGGACGGGTGGTAGCGGCAACGCGGTATCGCGGGGCCGGTTCAGCCATGGCGATCTACCTCCGGCGCGGAGAGGCCACACCCACGGCCTTCTGAGAGGGCGATCGGGCGTCAGCCGTGCCGGACAGGCAATGCCGGTTGCCAACGATTTTCCGCCGCGCCGCACCCACCCCACGCGACAAGTCGCGCGGGGACCCCGGCTGGGGCGCTTTGCATCGCGAAGCAAAATCGCCGGCCCCCGTCATCCTCCTCTGCGTTCCGGCCTTCCGCTGCGCTCCAGGTGCAGGTCCGACCCGTCCGCCGCCTTCGTCGCCATAAAGGCCGCGATGGGCGCGGCTTCCAGCCGAAGGCAGACCACCATGACCGAACACCACGACACCGACTACGAGCCGCACCACGAATCATCCCCGACCGATCACGTCCTTCAGGAACTGGCGCTCTACGGCTACCGCCCCTTCGAGGACGAACCAGACCCGCGGCCGCTCCCCGAGGGCAATGTCGTGGCCGGCAGCATCGCCGACATCTTCGACGCCCTGGTGGTGGCGCTCGCTGACACCCGCCTCGAACCCGACCTCGACGAACTGCTCTGGGGCACGGTCAACCTCTTCCAGCGCGCCACCGACCGGATCGAGCGCGAACTGGACGATAACGAGGTCGGGCAGCGCCGCCTTCAGCGGGAACAGGATGGCTCCGAGGTGAAGTCCGTCGAACTGGAGCGCCTGACGGCAGAGGGGCAGACCCTTCTCGAACGGCGCGACGCTTTCGAGTTGATGCGCGACCAGGCCGCCGACCACTTCGAGCGCCACACGCACAAGACCTGGCGGCCGCGCTCTGGCTCGATGGTCAACCACCGCAACCTGACCGCCGCGATGATCGACAGCCGCGACTTCCTCGCCGCGAAGAAGCGCGCCGAGAACGAGGTGTTGCTGCCGCCCGGCCCTAAGGTGGCCTTCACCGGCGGTCTCGACTTCAACGACCATCGCCTGATCTGGGCCAAGCTCGATCAGGTTCACGCCAAGCACCCCGACATGGTGCTGCTGCATGGCGGAAGCCCGAAGGGCGCCGAACTCATCGCCGCGAAATGGGCCGACAACCGCAAGGTCACACAGATCGCGTTCAAGCCCGACTGGACCAAGCACGCCAAGGCAGCCCCGTTCAAGCGCAACGATGCGATGCTCGACACCCTGCCGATCGGGGTCATCCACTTCCCCGGAACCGGGATTCAGGACAATCTCGCGGACAAGGCCCGCAAGCTCGGCATCCCGGTCATGAAGTTCGACGGCGGCGCGTAAGCGCCGCCGAAAGGCGGCTGCGACAGCCGCCAATACTTGACGACGCGGCAATGAGAAGGCTTTTATGATGTTTCCTTGCAGAACCGGCGAAGCAGCATAGTCGCAGGCGGAGCGTATCCGAAGTCAGCCTGTCGTGATCCTCAACCATTCAAGTGGAGGTTTCCATGACGCTGATCCTTCTTGCCATCTCGCTCACCATCACCTTCTGCGTGATCGCCTGGCATCTCGCCATCTATGCGCTGCCGGTGATGACGGGCATCACCGCGTTCCAATATGTCTATGCGACCGGCTCGGGCTTCTGGTTTTCCGCCCTTGCGGCCATCGGTGCGGCCATAGGCTCCATCGTGCTGGTGATCGCCGTGCTTGGCTTTGCGAAAAACCCCGCCTTGCGTCTGATCGCGCTCGTCATTTTCGCCGTTCCGGCCATGATCGCCGGTTTCGCGCTGGTTCATGGCGTGACCAAGCACATGATCGACTCGGCCATCGCTATCAACCTGCTCGGCGGGATCGGTGGCGTTGTCATCGGCATCGCTGCGGTGCTGAATCTCAATGCGGTCGGAACTGCTGCGCTTTCGCGCTGAAATCGCTGTTTCGGTGATGTTGACGGATGCCGATCTCCATCTGAACGGGCCGCCGCCGTGTCGCTCGCATCGGTGGCGCCGCGCTCCACCTAACCGCTTGATCCACCGCCGCGAGATGTCGCGAATGTCCCTCGCGAAACTTAGGATTTGCGCGACAGGTTTGTTTTCTCTGTCGTTTGTCGCTGTGGGCTGTGCTGAATGCCTTGCCATCCAAGCCAGCCCGTATAAAGGCCGACGAGAACGATCAGCGCCGCCGATGCGTAAGGGGCACGGCGTGCGAAACGGCTGAAGCCCGACCAGCGGGCTGAGACATGCTTGACGCTCAACGCAGCGAGAACGCCGGCAGACGCCATCGTCAATGCAAGGCCAATGCTGAAACAGATGACCAGTACGAAGCCGAGGCTGATTTGCTTGAGCTGGATGCACAAGAGCAGCACTGTTATCGCGGCCGGGCAAGGGATTAGCCCGCCCGTCAGACCAAACATGATGATCTGTCCGGTCGTGACGGTGCGCCCGTCGAACCGCTTGCGGATGTCGGCGGCATGCGCGCGTGCATGGGCGTCATCCTCGTCGCCGAGGTTCATGTGAGCGTGGTCATGCTCCTCGAATGTGATGTCATGAACCTCCTGCCCATGTGCGTCGTTGAGATATAGCCGGGCGGTGAAAGCGTGCGGCTCCGGGATTTCTTCCACGCTTTCGAGGAAATCGCCCCTCGCTACGAAGGTGAAACTCTGCCGCGCGCCGTCCTTCCGGACCGTTTCGATGCCAAACTGGCCGGCTGCGGGCAGCGGTCCCTGCTCGGACCGGATACGCCAGCGCGGCGGAACACCATCCTCGAAAACCTCAAGCGTCAGTAGTCCTTCGCTGGTGCGGACATGCTGCACTTCATCATGGTGGTGATGGTGATCTTCGGCGGTTTGCTCCCGCCATGTCCGCCACGCCATCCAGATCGCGATGGTGATGATGATGACGGCCGAGGCAAGCTGGAAATAGGGTTCGCTTGTTTCGCCACCCCATTGCTGCCCGAAATATTGCCCGCCGAGCGCAATCACCCAGACGACGGCCGTATGCGAGAGCGTGGCGGCCAGCCCGAGCAGGACAGCCTGCATGACGGTGCCACGGATGGCGATGATGAAGGCCGCCATCATCGTCTTGGAGTGGCCCGGCTCAAGGCCGTGCAGCGCCCCCAGGAGTATGGCGCAGGGGATGAACAGCCAAGCATGAGCAGTGCCTTGGGCGAGCAGATCGGTGAACGAGGTCACGGAGGCGGCTTTCGTTATTTGAGATAGGTGCGAAGGACGTCGATCAGTTCTGCGGCACCTTTGGCGCGCGCCTCATCCTGTTCGCTGTCGGGATTTACGACGTGATGACGGATGTGATCCTCCATCAGTTCGGCAGTCAGGCCGTTGATGGCTCCACGCATGGAGGCCACGAGCATCAGCACGTCGGCGCAGCCGCGCTCGTCCTCCAGCGCCCGCTCCACCGCTTCAGCCTGGCCCTTCAGACGGCGGACCCGCGCGAGCAGCTTCGTCTTGTGCTTGGTCGTATGCGCCATACCGCAACCCCTTTCCAGAATATGATATAGGGGGGTATCCTATTTTACGGCATAGCAACAGGCAAGGTTGGACCCGGCTTTTGTTGAGCTGCCGCAAAGAACAGATTTCAGGAACCGTGTTTAAAGAACGTAGTAAGCGCTGACTCCTGTGCGAAGGGTTATGAACGATCCTGTCGTGACGCTTGCGGAGGTCGGCGCGTCCGGCTCAGGTAGAGAACACGTTCAAAGGAACGCCGATGAGACAGCTCGAACTCGGATTATTGTTTTTCATGATGACGATCCCGGCCATGGCCGCCGGCAATCACACCGGAGGTCATGGCGACCATCCTGGGAGCCATGGGGAAAAGCTGGCCGTCGGCGAGCCGGGACAAATATCGGCGGTTTCAAAAACGGTCGAGGTCCGCATGATGGAAACCGATGACGGCCGGATGATCTTCATACCGAACAATTTCCAATTCGACACAGGCCAGACAGTTCGCTTCGCGATCAAGAACGACGGCGCGATAGATCACGAATTCGTCCTCGATGATGAACGCAACATTCTGGAGCATAAAGCGATCATGGAAGATAATCCCGATCTTGCGCATGACGACCCCAATGCCGTGCGCCTCCAGCCGGGGCAGACAGGCGAGATCGTTTGGTCCTTTTCCAACGAAGGCGTGTTCAAGGTCGCCTGTCTCCTGCCGGGGCACTACGACGCCGGTATGTATGGCGACGTCGTGGTGTCGCGCCAATAACGGCCCCTCGAAACGGGGCTACGCCGACACGGATTGCTGTGCCGGTGCCGCTCGAACGGCTATGTTCCCCTGCTGCCAGCGCTTGCCGGATGCGCCAACCCGAACTGGTATGCCTCCGTGGCCATCTTCCGGACGCACCAATCGGCGTAGGTTCTTCCGATGAGTCGGCCGAGCAGTCCGCCTAACAGGCCGTCCGGCAGATCATATTCGATCAGCACGTCGACCCGGCAGCCTCGCGCGGCGGGTTCGATCCTGAATCCCATCCGGTAAGAACCGATGACGAGCAGGCGCACCGGACCGCGTGTTTCCCATGTCTTCCGGAGAGGCGGCAGCCGGTCGGTCACCACCTCTTCCAGATAAAGTCCGATCCCAAGGACCGATCCGCTCATCTTGATCACGGAACCGACGGCGCGGCCTTTGGCGTCGTCGAGATCGTACCGCATGGTCGCGCCCAGCATCATGACCGACGGCTTCTCCATATGGGAGCCGAGAACCGTCGGATCGTCGAGGAAGCAGAACACGTCTTCAGCCGGCGCCGACACGATCGCCGTGCTGGATGCCGAGCGCTGATAGGTCATGAACTCCCGCTCTTGTGGTCGTGTCCGCCATGTCCGCCATGACCGTGGAAGAGGTGCATGAGCGGGCAGACCAGAAGAAGGAGATAGGGGGCAAGGCCCAGCGCATGCGCCCAATGCTCGCGGAGAACGAAGAAGACGACGATGACGGCAAGGGATGCCGCCATCAGCAGCCATGTACGGGACCAGTTCATAGGTTGATGCTCCGGAGCCTGAGGGAATTGCCGATGACGCTGACGGATGACAGCGCCATCGCGGCAGCGGCGATAATGGGTGACAGCAGGATGCCGAAGGCCGGGTAGAGAACGCCGGCCGCGACGGGAACACCGGCTGCGTTGTAGATGAAGGCGAAGAAGAGGTTCTGGCGAATGTTCCGCATCGTGGCCCGGCTCAACTGCCGGGCGCGTGCGATCCCCTGGAGATCGCCCTTCAGGAGAGTGACTCCCGCGCTTTCAATGGCAACGTCGGTCCCCGTGCCCATGGCAATGCCGACATCGGCGGCGGCGAGCGCGGGGGCATCGTTCACGCCGTCCCCGGCCATCGCCACGATCCTGCCTTCGCTGCGGAGGCGAGCGACGATCTTGCTCTTGTCTTCGGGAAGAACCTCCGCCTCGACCTCGGTGATACCGAGCTTTCGTGCGACCGCCTGGGCAGTCGTCGTGTTGTCGCCGGTCAGCATGACCACCCGAACACCTTCGGCGACGAGCGATCGCACGGCTTCTGGCGTGCTTGCCTTAATGGGGTCCGCGATGGCGAAAAGGCCGGCGAGGATGCCGTCGACGGCCGTGAAGATCACGGTCGCTCCTTCGTTGCGCAGTTCCTCGGCCTTGGCCGCCATGGCGGACACGTCCACACGGGCCTCGCCCATGATCCGGTGGCTGCCGAGGATAAACCTCTTGCCCTCGACGGTGCCCGTCACGCCCTTGCCGACCGGACTGTCGAAATCCTGAGCGTCGCCAAGGGCGACGTTTCGTTCATTCGCGGCGTTGACGATGGCAAGCGCCAACGGATGCTCGCTCGACCGTTCCAGAGTGGCAGCAAGCCGAAGCAATTCGGTTTCGGAAAGACCTTCGCGCGGTGTGATCGCGGTGACCTTCGGCCGCCCTTCGGTCAGGGTTCCCGTCTTGTCCACGACCAGCGTATCGACCTTCTCGAAACGCTCGAGCGCTTCCGCGTTCTTAATCAGCACGCCAAGCCTCGCGCCGCGCCCGACGCCGACCATAATCGACATCGGGGTCGCCAGACCGAGCGCACAGGGGCAGGCGATAATCAGGACTGCCACGGCAGCGACGAGGCCATAGGCAAACCGGGGCTCCGGGCCGATGAGCATCCAGATCACGAAGGCCGCCATGGCGACCGCGATCACCACCGGAACGAACCAGCCGGATACCGTGTCCGCCAGGCGCTGGATGGGGGCACGGGACCTCTGTGCCTCCGCGACCATCCGGACGATCTGCGACAGCATCGTGTCGCGCCCGACCTTCCCGGCTTCCATGACGAAGCCGCCGGTCTGGTTCATCGTCCCCCCGATCAGCTTCGACCCGACTTCCTTGGTTACAGGCATGGACTCGCCTGTGATCATGGACTCGTCGACCGAGCTTCGTCCTTCCAGAAGCGTGCCGTCGACCGGCACCTTTTCGCCTGGACGAACGCGAAGCCTGTCCCCCACGGCTACGGCGTCGAGGCCGATATCCTCGTCAGTGCCGTCGGCGTTGACGCGCCGCGCCATCTTGGGAGCCAGGTCCAGCAGCGCGCGGATCGCGCCGCCTGTCTGCTCGCGGGCTCGCAGTTCGAGGACCTGGCCGAGCAGCACCAGAACGGTGATCACCGCCGCAGCTTCGAAATAGACGGCCACCGCGCCCTCGGCGGTACGGAACGTCTCCGGAAAGATGCCCGGCATGATCGTTGCCACGACGCTGTAAATCCAGGCGACGCCAGTGCCCATGGCGATCAGCGTGAACATGTTGAGGTGGCGCGTCAGGATAGATTGCCAGCCGCGCGCGAAGAACGGCCATCCGGCCCAGAGGACGACGGGTGTGGCGAGAACCAACTGCGCCCAGTTCGACGTTTGCGCGCCGAGCAGCATATGCAGGTTCGTCAGGTGGCCTCCCATTTCCAGCGCGAACACCGGAAGAGAGAGCACCAGCCCGATCCAGAAACGGCGCTGCATGTCGACCAGTTCGGCGCTTGGTCCGGTCTCGACCGCAGGCGTTTCGGGTTCGAGCGTCATGCCGCAGATGGGGCAGTTGCCCGGCCCGATCTGCCTGATCTGAGGATGCATCGGGCAGGTATAGACCACCCCTTCTCCGGCGAGAGGTTGCGGCGGGGCCTTCACAGACCTCGCCTTGTTCGTGTCATGCTGATGATCGTGATCGTGATGCGCATGTCCGTGATGCTCGTGGGCCATGTCGGTCTCCTGATCAGATCGCGCCGTCATAGGTGATGAAGGTCATCATCCCCGAGGCCATGTGGTAGAGATGATGGCAATGCAGCGGCCACCGTCCGGGATTGCCGGTATCGAATTCCACCACGACTTCGGCCATCGGCGTCAGCAAAACCGTGTCGCGGACGGCTCCGCGAAACTGCTGGCCGTTGATGCCCACCACCTGGAAATGATGCCCGTGCAGGTGCATGGGATGCGCCATCATCGACATGTTGCGCATGCTGAGGCGTACCCGCTTGTCCTTGGAAACGTTCAGCGGCGCGGAGCTGTCGATACCCCAGGCATATGTCGCCATGTCGCCCGTCAGGGTGACGGCATACTGATGGTCGGGTGAACGGGCGGCGAGAGGTGCCCTAGCCCGAAGCTGCTGCTCCAGACCGAGATCGAGAACCGGGCCTGCCTGCGAGGCCGTGGTGCCGATTTTTCCCACGGCCGCATCCTTGGTCGCGAGGATGAGACCGGCTTGCTCCGCTGCACCTTCGCGGAGCGCGAGGATGGGATACGAGCCGGCGCCGGCAGGAAGCTCCAGGCGAATATCGAGGCGCTGTCCCATTGAGATCGGGAAGCGGCTGGCCCATATAGGCTCGATGTCGTTGCCGTCCACGGCGATAAGGCTGCCGGGGATGCTGCCAGTATCGATCGTGAAGGCGGTCGCGGTCGCTCCGTTGATGATGCGCAGGCGCACGCGGCCACCTTTCTCGACCCTGACGACTTCAGGATCATCCAGGGTTCGGTCGTTCGCGAGATAGGCGTCGTACGCGATGTCGTTGAGGTCCATCGTTGACGGCCCCGTCATCGACATGCCGGACATCGGCATCTGATGTCCGGGCATATTCGTCATCATTTGCATCATGCCCTGATGACCTGAATGCATGCCGCCGTGCGCGGGACTGCCACCCTTCAGTCCTGCAAGCAGTTCCTCGGGGGACTTGAACGAAAAGTCGTGCAGCAGGATCGTGACTTCCTGTTCGTCACGCGCGCGGTCTTCTGCCGTGCGGACGATCAGCGGCGCGGCGAGCAGGCTCTGTTCCTGCAAGGTGTGGGCGTGCATCCAATGGGTGCCGCCAGGACCGACCGGGAATTGATAATCCCGGCCCTGCCCAGCGGAGAGCAAGGCGGCTGGATTGTCCGGTACGCCGTCCATGTTCCAGGGCGGCGTCAGGCCGTGCCAGTGGATAAGGGAATCCTCGGCGGACTCGTTGAGAAGGCGGACGTTGAAGTCCGTGCCGGCATCCAGCACGAGGCCGGGTTTGCCGCTGCGATCTGTCAGGCCGAAGACCGTCGCGGCCTTGCCGTTGACGTCCAGCGTTCTCTTGCCGATGACCAAATCGGTTGGAGCGGGATTTGCAAACGCACGGGTGGAATTGAAGATAGGCGAGACGGCTGCCGCACCCACGGCGAGCGTCTTCAGGAATTGACGGCGATGCATGATATGCCTCTCGGGTCTGTGTCGGCATGCCGACGGTGCTGATGATGGAAATGCCCGCCACGGGCGGGCGCGTCATCAGGCGGCGGCTTGCGGTGGCCTGAGGCCAGGAGAGGGTGTTCTGCCGGTAAGCTGATCCGGCAGATCGGACATGCGGGTCAGCACGATCGCTATATTTGTCGAAACCGCTGTCGAAGAGGGGAAAGTCAGCAGACAAACAGCGCAAATGCTCTTGCAGCAGGCTTGATCGCCGTGCGCGGCCTTTGACTTGGAATGATGATCGCCTTGGTGAAAGTGATCGACGGACACGCTGTGTCCGTTCGAGCACGGTAGAGGAGCCGCATGAGACGCAGGCACACCGAAGAGAAACGTGATAGCGAGCAGCGCTACGCACATCTTCCAGATCAGCGTTTGATGCTTCCGCGACTCCATTGTTGCTCAATCTGTTTCCACTGTCGGACAGCTTAGGGGAGCCATTGCGCTCCTGCTTTGATCCGCATCAAGCAAAGGATCGGAAGAAGCGCAACTACGGTGCCCTATCTGACCAATCACCTAATGCTAAGGCTAAACCTTCCAGCGATGGGAAGGTCAAGCGCCATTTTGACGGAAGCCTTTCAATCTCGGTGCTCCTAAGAGGTAGCACTGCCAAAGAAAGTGGGGCGAGATGAACTTTAAAGGTAAGCTTCGAGTGTCGCGAAAATCCCGAGTTTTGAATCGGTTTTGCGTCTGATTTTTGCATTGTCATAGAATAGCGACTTTTGCGACGGTGCATATGGCGTCGCCCTTTTGGGTCGCGCTTTCGGCTTCGCCGGGACCACGCCTGCGGCGCATTTCCGCCATACGGCTTCAATCGCTGACACGGCGCAGCGGCGATCCTTCGCTCCCATGTCGATCCCGGCGCGCTGCACCGCCATGCCTTCGGCCTTCGGATCAGAATAGGATGCACGTCTCCATGAGAGGGGGCCGTCGCCGTGTCGGTCGCATCGCCCGGCGCAACGCATCGACCTCGGGCGAGATCTGCGAGCGCGGCGGCCGGTGTGCCGCTGGTCGGTCATAGGGTTGCGCGACGAACTGCGCCGCGAACACTTTCATCCCCTTCGCAATGCTATGGACGCAGCCTCATCCCGTCGAACGATGATCGGGCCATCGGTGCGGACAACCCGGTAGGCGTCTCGTTCTCGCGGAAATCTTGTTTGCTTCCGAAATGACGGCACGGATGAACGGGCGAAGGAGCGCGTGGCCGGTGCGCGCTCGAGGTGGCCCGTGTGATCCTGCCCTCATTGTCGCCAGCAAGGATGCTGTTCTGCGGACGGTCTCCATCGAGCTATCGGGGCACCAATCCCTCCGAGCGACTGATCCTCTAAGGCCGTTCTGTTTCCTCCGGCAACCCCCACGGCTCCGGACCGTGTTGCCGCGCAAGCGCGGCTGCCCGCCCCACTCCGGGCCTTAAGGGTCAAGCTGCCGCCGCGGCGTCAGTGCAGGGAGTCTCCAGACGTCCTTCTTCGGGCCGCATCGGAAGGAACGGTTCCCTCCGAGAAGCAACGGAGACCTACAATGCAGAACATCGTCATCCTCGCTGGCAACATCGGCCAGGACCCTGAAACCCGCGCCACCCCGGGCGGCACCCGCATCACCCACTTCACCCTCGCAACCTCGCGCCCTCGCTACTCGGAAGGCAAGGTGGTCCGCGACGACAGGGGCTACCGGGTGCAGGACACCGAATGGCACCGGATCACCGCTTTCAATGGCCTCGGCAAGACGATCGAGGAGCATTGCAAAAAGGGCATGAAGGTTCTGGTTCGCGGCCGCATCCACTACACCAAATGGACCGACCAGCAGGGCAACGACCGCTACGGCTGCGAGATCATCGCCGAGACCGTCGATTTCCTGAACCGGGCGAAGCAGACCGAGAACGACGACGGCAAGTTCATCGACGACGATGACATCCCGTTCTGATCGGACGGCCGGAGACCCGGCGGCGAAAGCCGCCGGGATTTCTCATGTTCGCGCCGGACCGACGCCACCCCTGAGCTGCGGCCCCTGAGTGCTGCACGCCGCGTTACGCAAAGGGATCAAACAGATCGGCGTTCGCGAGGCGCATATTCGGCGGCGGGCATCACGCGGACCATAGACAACCGCGGACGATCGCGACCGTCAGGCAGCGCGCCAGGGCAGCGCCGGCAAGGGCAATGCAGGGCCAACCGGCTCCAGCAAGCGGAAACCACCCCGTTCTTGTGGCTTAACCTTGGTTCCGGTCCCGGCCTTCTAGGGTCAACCCTCATGGGGTCCGCTACGCAAGCGTGCGGTCGCTTCGTCTTCGCCTGCGCGATGACCCCGGCCGAGCCCAAAACACTTCGGGCGCCCGTCGAGCGGGGAATGGTCCCCGCCAAAATCGGGAGCCGGACAATGACCCTCGCGACTGCCAACGCCTACGCCGCCAGTCTCGCCTCCACCCTGATGGTCGCCATCGTCATCTTCCGCGCCGGCGACGGCACCATGAGCGTGATGCCCGTCACCGAATATGACGGCGACGATGACACCATCGTCTCCGAGATCGATCCCTTCGCGTGAAACGGGGCGGATCATCCGCCCCTCCATTTCTTGGACGCCGCCCGCCCAACGCGGTCGTCGGCCTGCTGCGGGCCGAGACCGCCTTTTCAGGCGCCCCGATACCGCGCAGCCGCGCGAATCACTGCACCGGAACCACGTCGCCGCAGATTTCATGCAGCGTCTTTAGACTGGAAAAATGAAGCGAGGACGACTAAAATCGCCGTAGTTCTGGAATGCGCGTAGGTCCGAATGGGAGGTGATCATGCATGATCACCGCCCGACAATCACGGGCCGCACGCGCGTTGCTGGGTTGGACACAGGAGACGCTCGCTGACAAGGCCCGCATATCGCTGACTGCGCTGAAACGCCTCGAATCCGAAAGCGGACTCGATGTGTACGAGACAACGCGCGATCAGGTCCGCAGGGCTTTGGAAACCGCCGGCATCGTCTTCCTGTCCACCGACAAAGGGCAAGGAGTGTTGCTGGTCGATGATCGCGGAAACAAGCCCAATCCATCCACCGCAGCGCGCTGATCGGCGGGCAAAGCTCGCCCAAGCTTGCCGTCGCTCCATTTTGGACAAAACATGGTTAAGATGCAGCCGCCGCATAGTAATCGAGCCTGCACCATGATCGAGACATTCGCAGATACCGCGCCGGCAGGACAGGAACTCACCGCCTATGACAAGGCGCACCTCAAACTCTACGCGCGCTTGCTGGACGCGGATGCCGATGGCGCCGATTGGACAGAGGCGGTGCAGATCTTGTTCGGACTCGATCCCGTCAACGAACCCGAACGCTGTCGACGCATCCACGATAGCCATCTCGCTCGCGCCCGTTGGATGACGCACACCGGCTATCGGCACCTTCTGCGACTGTCCCAGGGCTGATCCGCCGCTGGTCGCGTGATGCGCCTTCGGCATCACGCAATGTCCTCTCCCGGCCTTCCGCCACCTATGATGAAACAGGAAAACTCGGCGTTCGACTTGCGCGTAATCTGCGAGGAGTTGACGCTATGAGGCCAGATACAAGAGACTGGCGGAACGACAGCCGTTACGACTATTTCGACAGGCTGCAGGTCGAGGGACTCGCCTGGGAGTGTCTTCGCCGATACGTTCCCTATCAGGAACTCTACAGCGGTCTTGTGAACGCTGCCACTGAGGCCGCACCGCTTCCAAAAGACGCAGAACAACTCTGGGGGCTGCGATTTCGCTGCCAAGCCGGGCCTGTCCGCACTCGCTCAGGAAATACGTTGGTCGCCGTCCAGCGATGCCGCTGTTCTCCTCTTGACACGCCGCCCCGAATTTCTGCCTCCCGCCCCCGCTTCCTCCGCCGATCCGTTCGCCGTAGGGCATGAAGCCCCCGAAGGCGCCTATGCGTCCTTCTCCGAGCACGACATCCAGGTTCTGTTCCTTTCCGGCACTGTTCCTGACAGCCAGCTCGCGGCGCTGGTTCCGCTCGATAACGACGTCTTCGACCGCACCGATGCCCTGACGCGAATGGCGCGCGTCTGGCGCGGCCGCCCGCCGCCACGCGATAAGCGTATGACCGCCGAACAACGCCGCCGCCTGCGCCTGAAACTCCGCGCCACCGATGGTCACATGAACGGCGCGAGCTATCGCGAGATCGCCGTCGCGATCTACGGCGAGGCGCGCGTCAACACCGAGCCCTGGAAGACATCGCCGCTGCGCGATGCCGTCATCGCCCTGGTCGAAGGCGGCTTGGCGCTCATCAACGGCGGCTATCTGCAACTGCTTCGCCAGCGCCGGCGCACATAGCCGCGCCGCGACAGGGGGTGGGGATTTTAGCCACCTCAAGTCCCCCATCCATCCCGCCGACGGTTCTTCGCCACCGTGGTCGCTGTCAGCCGCTGATCGCCAGCGGCCCCCAGCAAACCCACGGAGGCCCGCCCCATGCGACCCGAAACCGCCGCGCTCCCGCCACGCTACCTGCGGACCAAGGAAGCCGCTGAATTTCTCAGCCTGTCCGCCCGCACCCTCGAAAAACACCGGACCTACGGCACCGGCCCGGCCTACCGCAAACTCGGTGGGCGCGTCGTCTATGCCGTCGACGATCTCGAAACCTGGGCCGAACGCGGCGCCGTCACCTCGACCTCCGATCCGCGCGGTTCCGTGCTGCCGGCGAAGCGCCAGGCGCCGTCGGCCGACCGAGCCGCCGGCCGATTCGCACGCTGATCGTGGCCGGTCCCTTTCATGGTGGTGCGGCGTCGTGACCCTTCGGAGCGTGGGCAGCTCGATCTGTTTCGCGCGCTCCCCGGCGACTTCGCGCCACGAGATGCGCAGGATCTCATGGCCTATCCATTCTTCTCCCTCTCCAAATCCCATCGCGTCGCCCCAATCGACTTTTCGGCCGGCGACATCACGATCCGCGTCGAGGCCGTGCCCGATCATGGCATGGCCACGATCTGGGACGCCGACATCCTGATCTGGGCCGCCAGCCAGATCGTCGAAGCCCGCGACAACGGGCTTCGCACGTCCAGGCTGATGGCAGCGACGCCCTATGAAATCCTCACCTATGTCGGGCGCGGCACGTCGTTGCGCGACTATCAGCGCCTCAAGGCGGCGCTGGACCGGCTGCAATCGACCACCATCTCGACTTCGATCCGCCAGCCCATTGAGGGCCGCCGCCACCGTTTCTCATGGATCAACGAGTGGCAGGAACGCACCGATCGCCATGGGCGGCCGGACGGCATCGAGATGATCGTCCCCGACTGGTTCTACAAGGCCGTCCTCGACGACGCTCTCATCCTCACCATCGACCCGGCCTATTTCCATCTCACCGGCGGCCTCGACCGCTGGCTCTACCGCATCGTGCGCAAGCATGGCGGCCGCCAGCGCGACGGCTGGCGGTTCGACCTGCGCCACCTCCACGTCAAATCCGGCAGTCTGTCGCCGTTCAAACGCTTCGCGTTCGAGCTGCGCGACATCGTGCGGCGCCAGCCGCTGCCCGGCTACGTCCTGTCGCTGGAGGTGGAAATCGGCGGACGGACGCTGCTCGCTTTCGAGCCGCTCCCGGCCTGTGGAAAACCTGTGGACGGCCTCGTGCTATCGGGAACCCGGACTATCGTGCCATCGGGAACCCGAGGCTCGTGCTATCAGGAACCCAAACCGGCCTTAACGTCTGGAAATCACAGGCGGATTCGCGCCCTTAACTTAGAGTCTAACCAAGAATCTAACCTTGAAGAGCGCGCGCGCGATGTGGAGAACCTCATTCGCGGCGCCGCCAGAAGCCTCAGCGTAGCGGCGAAAAAGAGCTTTCCGACCGCACAGTCCGGCCCTCGAAGGAACTCCGGCGACATCCTCCCGGCTCAGGCCGACGATCCCGAAGCACCCCGGCTCCCCCTCGATCCACCGGGGGAACGCCGATGATTATCGCGCTCCTCAATCAGAAAGGCGGCGTCGGGAAGACGACGCTCGCGCTGCATCTCGCCGGTGAACTCGCCGGGCGCGGCCGCCGTGTCACGCTGATCGATGCGGACCCGCAAGGCTCGGCGCTCGACTGGTCCGAGCAGCGCAACCGCGAGGGCCTACCGCGCTCGTTCGGCGTCGTCGGCCTGGCGCGCGATACGCTCCACCGCGAAGCGCCCGAACTGGCGCGCGATGCCGATCACATCGTCATCGACGGCCCGCCGCGCGTCGCCAGCCTCATGCGCTCGGCCTTGCTCGCCGCCGACCTCGTGCTGATCCCGGTGCAGCCGTCGCCGCTCGACGGCTGGGCCTCGGCCGAGATGCTTTCGCTCCTCACGGAAGCGCGCATCTACCGGCCGCAGCTTGTCGCCCGTTTCGTTCTCAATCGCTGCGCCGCGCGCACCGTCATCGCCCGCGAGACGGCCGAGGCGCTCGCCGATCACGATCCGCCAGTCCTCTCCACGACCATCGGCCAGCGCATCGTCTTCGCCGACGCCGCGCAGTCCGGGCGGCTCGCCTCGGAGATCGACAGCAGCTTGCCCGCCGCCCGCGAGATCGCCGCTCTCGCATCCGAGATCGGGCGGCTCGACATCGGGAGGGACGGCTCATGATCGTCCTGACCGGCGACTGCCGCGAACTCATGCCCCCGCGCGGCCCCTTCGACATGATCCTTGCCGATCCGCCCTATGGCGACACGTCGCTTGCCTGGGACCGGCGCGTCGAGGACTGGCTTGTGTTGGCGCGCGCCGCCCTCAAGCCCACCGGCTCGATCTGGGTCTTCGGCTCGCTGCGCAGCTTCATCGCGACCGCCGACCGTTTCTCGGACGCTGGATTGCGCATCGCGCAGGAGATCGTCTGGGAGAAGCAGAACGGCTCCAGCTTTCATGCCGACCGCTTCAAGCGCGTGCATGAGCTGGCCGTGCAATTCTACCCGGCCGAGACGGCGTGGCGCGACATCTACAACGATGTCCAGACTACGCCCGATGCGACGGCGCGCTCGGTACGCCGCAAGCAGCGTCCTCCCCATACCGGCCAGATCGACGCCGTTCACTATGTCAGCCAGGACGGCGGGCCGCGCATCATGCGTTCGGTCATCTACCTGCGCAATTGCCACGGCCACGCGATCCATCCGACCGAAAAGCCGTCGGTGCTGCTCGAAATCCTGATCCGCACGAGTTGCCCGGAAGGCGGGCTGCTCGGCGACTGGTTCGCAGGCTCCGGCGCGGCCGGCGAAGCCTGCCGGCTGTCCGGCCGCCACTACATCGGTTGCGAGATCGATCCCGACATGGCCGAGCGCGCCCGTTCACGGCTCGCCTCGCTGCTGCCCTTCGACGGCGGAGGCGCGTCATGACGGACCGCACCGAAAAGCGCAGCTTCGCCAAGCGCCCCGCCGATCCCGACCAGTGGATCAGGACGGCCGAGATCCCGCCGCGCGCCGCCGAGGCGAGCGCCCACACGGCGCGGCTCACCATCGACGTGACGCCCGAGTTACGCGGCCGGATCAAGATCGCGGCCTTCGGGCGCGGCGTCACCGTCGCCGACATGCTGCGCGAGTTACTCACCCGAGAATTTCCCCCGACCCCAGGAGACCCCACATGACCGGCACCGCGGCCCCCCGCGTGCGCGGCGGCCCGATGCCGTCCGCGCTCTCCCATGATCGCATGACCCGCGTCGAATTGACGTGGATCGAGAAGAAGATCGAATACTGGATCAGGTTCGGTCAGGCGGCGAACGAACAGATCGTCGACCGCCGCCAGCGCATTCTCTCTTTCCGGCCGAACACCGTCTTCGCCTTCGTCCGATGGGCGGCCAACGACTTCGGCACGATCATCTCGCGCATCGACATCGTGCGCGCGGTCGAACCCGGCGAGGCTTACCAGACGCTGCCTTTCGTGCGGCCTGGCGGCGAAATCCTGCTGAAGATCGAGGGCTGGCCGAAGGTCGAGGATGTGCTGCGCCACGTCGATGCGATCGAGGCGATCGGCATCGATGCGGACGCCGTTTCGCCAGAGCACTGGCGACACGTCCAAAACCGGATGGCCGCCTTTCAGCCGCCGCGCGCCTATACGCTCGAACAGCACCGCGCCTTCCTCCTGCGCAGGAAGGTCCAGCCATGACGCGCGCCGGCCTCATCCTCGTCATGGCGCTCGCCACGACGGGCATCGGCTATCCGGCGCTCGCGCCGATGCCGATCGCGCTCATGTGGAACGCCTCGGCCAGCGCGCCGATCGGCCTCTACACCATCGACTTCGACGGGCCGTTCGACGTCACCGATCTCGTCGCGGTCGACGCGCCCGAGCCGCTCGCCGCCTTCATGGCCGAGCGCGGCTATCTGCCCAAGGGCGTGCCGCTGCTCAAGCGTGTTCTCGGCGTCTCCGGGCAGACCGTTTGCCGAACCGGCAGCGCGATCACCGTGGACGGGATCGCCATGGGCGCGGCGCTGGAGCGCGACCGGATCGGTCGGGAATTGCCGGTCTGGCAGGGCTGCCGCCGCATACAGACCGGCGAAGTCTTCCTCATGAACTGGCAGGTCCGTGACAGCCTCGACGGTCGCTACTTCGGCCTGACCTCCATCGACCAGATCATCGGCCACGCGGTCCCGCTGTGGACCGACGAAGACGGCAACGGCCGCTTCGAGTGGCGCGCGCCGACCCGCTGACGGGGCGCACGGCCATCGCTTTTCTCGAACCAACCAGCCCACCAACCAGAAGGAGACTGCAATGCCCAACCATCTTTTTCAACCGACAGCCAACGGCTATGCCGGCCGCGTTCGGCTGTTCGGCATCGATGAGGCGATCGTGCTCGTCGGCATCGATCCGAGCGACGCCGAGAACGCGCCGGCCTATCGCATCCACCTCGACGACGAGGACGGCCCCGAGATCGGCGCGGCGTGGAAACGTGTCGGCGGACGCGCCGGCGATTACATCGCACTGGAGATCGACAGCCCGCTCTTTCTGACCGTGTTTCGTCCGGCGCTGTTCCAGGCCAACGACGACGGCCGCACCTTCCGGCTCGCATGGAAGCGGCCCCGGCAGCGCGAAGACCGGAGCTGACCGATGCCGGTTCCGATCATCTCCATGCTCGCGGCCCGGCGTGTTGGCCGGGCCGGATCGGCATGTCGCCGCGCCGTTTTCGTCATGCTCGGCGTGCTCGCCTTCTGCGCGGGGCCGATCGGGGCGGCAGCGCAGTCCGCGCCGGTCGCCCGTCCGTCCGCCGCCGATCCTTATGCCGCCCACATCACCGAGGCGGCGCAGCGGTTCGGCATTCCCGAACGCTGGATTCGTGCTGTGCTGCGCGCTGAAAGCGCGGGCGACGTGCGCGCGGTCTCAATGGCGGGCGCGTTGGGGCTGATGCAGGTCATGCCCGACACATGGGCCGGCTTGCGCGTCCGCTACCGTCTCGGCCGCGACCCCTATGACCCGCACGACAACATCATGGCGGGCGCGGCCTATCTGCGCGAAATGTGGGACCGCTACGGCGATGTCGCCGCGATGCTCGCGGCCTACAACGCCGGCCCCGGCCGCTATGACGATCATCGTGCGACCGGCCGCGCCTTGCCGGCCGAAACGCGGGCCTACGTCGCCGCGCTCGTGCCGGTTCTCGGCGGCGCGACTGCACCCGAAACGACAGTCCGGCGATCCGAACCGCCGCCCGACTGGCGCGAGGCGGCGATCTTCGTCGTGCGTTCCGCGGACGTTCGCCCCGCCGCGTCACGGTCGGCCAATGCGCGTTCGGACGACAGCCAATCCTCCGCCACGGCAAGGCCATCCGGTCCGGCCGCGACATCGGAATCGCCCCTCGTCGTCGCACGCTCGGCCCCAGGAGAGCGCCCATGAACGTGCGAGCCCCCATTCGCATCCCTTCGTATTCCTGCGTGCCATGGAGAGCGTGGAGGGTGGAGGCAGGCACAACGACCGGACGATGGCGAGATAAAAAGGCGCACGGTGTGCTTCGGTCGGTCGGTTGTTTTTGCTTGGGTTTTCGGCGCGTTCCGCACCGTGCCGCGCTTTCGCGCACGGTGCGCTGCGCGCCCATCTTTCTGATTTCCCTGTTCCTTTCGCACCGTGCGGGGTTCCGCCATGGCCGATGACAGCGAAATCCGCGTCCGGCCTGGGCGCATCCGCTCGACCCGCGCACAGCAGGCCCGGCCCTTCATTTCGCAGGCGCTCGCCGCCGCGCAGAAGGCCGGAGGCCGCGTCTCCCGTTCCGGCAAGATCACGACGGGCAACCGCTCGCGCTTCGGGCGCGGCCAGCGCGCCAGCATTCAGGCCAACCGGCTGCTCACCGGCCGCTCGCGCATCGTCGTCATCAAGACGCGCGTGGTGCGCCATAGCGCGCGCGCCGCGCCGCTGGCTGCGCATCTCTCTTATCTCCGCCGCGACGGCGTGACCCGAGACGGGGAGAAGGCGCGGCTGTTCGGCCCTGATGGCGACAACGTGGATGCCCGCGACTTCGCGGCGCGATGCGAAGACGACCGGCACCATTTCCGCTTCATCGTCTCGCCCGAGGACGCCGTGGATATGGCCGACCTCAAGGACCACGCCCGCGAGCTGATGAGTCAGATGAAAAAGGATCTCGGCACGAAGCTCGATTGGGTCGGCGTCGATCACTGGAACACGGACAATCCCCATATCCATATCATCGTCCGCGGCCGCACCGACGACGGCCAGGACCTCGTGATCTCCCGCGACTACATCAAGGAGGGAATGCGCGCCCGCGCGCAGGATCTCGTCACCCAGGAACTCGGCCAGCGCACCGATCTGGAGATCAACCGCAATCTTGAGCGGCAGGTCGAGGCCGAACGCTGGACGCAGCTCGACCGGCAGCTTGTCCGCGACGCCGGTAAGTCCGGCATCATCGACCTCGCGCCGCAACCCGGCCAGCAGCCGGACGAATTTCATGCGCTCAAGATCGGCAGGCTGCGCACCCTCGAAATCCGGGGACTGGCCGGACAGGTCGGACACCAGCAATGGTTCATCAAGCCCGAGGCCGAAGCCACGCTTCGCGAACTCGGCGAGCGCGGCGACATCATCAAGCGGATGCACCGGGCGCTGACCGAACGCGGCATCGAGCGCGGCTCGGCCAGCTACGTTCTGGCCGGCGAGAGCCTCGACGTTCCCGTCATCGGCCGCCTGGTCGAACGCGGCCTTGACGACGAGCTGAAGGGAACGGCCTACGCCGTGGTCGACGGCGTGGACGGCCGCACCCATCACATCAGGCTGCCGCATCTCGATGCCACCGGCGACAGCCCGCCGGGCTCGATCGTCGAGCTGCGCGCCTATGAGGATGCGAGAGGCGAACGCCGCGTCGCGCTCGCCGTCCGCTCCGATCTCGATCTTCAGCATCAGGTGAACGCCACCGGCGCGACCTGGCTCGACCGGCAATCCATCGCCCGCGAACCCGTCGCCATGTCGGACGGCGGTTTCGGTGCCGAGGTGCGGGACGCGATGCGGCAACGCGCGGAGTACCTGGTCGGCGAAGGTCTCGCCGAGCAGCAGGGCCGCCGCGTCATCTTCAACCGCAACCTTATCGACACACTCCGCCGCCGCGAAGTCGATGCCGTGGCCGGCAGGCTCGCGAAGGAGACCGGCCAGCCATTCAAGCCGGCCGAGAGCGGCGAATATGTCGCCGGCACCTATCGCCAGCGCCTGACGCTCGCCTCCGGCCGCTTCGCCATGATCGACGACGGCCTCGGCTTCCAGCTCGTGCCCTGGTCGCCCTCCCTCGACAAGCAGCTCGGCCGCCACGTTTCCGGCGTCGCCCGCGACGGCGGCGGCGTCGATTGGGATTTCGGGCGCAAGCGCGGGCTCGGCCTCTAGCTTCAACAGAGAAGGAACATCGCAATGTCCGCGACCAAAATCCTCTGGGGACAGATTCTGATCGTCTTCCTCATCGTCCTCTCCACCACCTGGGGCGCGACCGAATATGTCGCTTGGAGCCTCGGGTTTCAGGCGCAGCTCGGACCGCCCTGGTTCGTCCTGTTCGGCTGGCCGATCTACCATCCGCCTGCCTTCTTCTGGTGGTGGTTTTCCTACGACGCCTATGCGCCCGAGATCTTCACTGAGGGCGCGTTCATCGCCGCATCCGGCGGCTTCATCGCCATCGCCGTCGCCATCGGCATGTCGGTCTGGCGGGCACGAGAAGCCAAGAACGTCGCGACCTATGGCTCGGCGCGCTGGGCCGAGAAGGAAGAGGTGAAGGCCGCGGGACTGCTCGATCCCGATGGCGTCGTGCTCGGCCGCTACGAGCGCGAGTATCTGCGCCATGACGGGCCGGAGCATGTGCTGTGCTTCGCGCCGACGCGATCGGGCAAAGGCGTCGGCCTTGTCGTGCCCTCGCTGCTGACCTGGCCGGGCTCGGCCATCGTCCACGACATCAAGGGCGAGAACTGGACGCTGACATCCGGCTTCCGTTCACATCACGGCCGCGTTCTCCTCTTCGATCCGACCAACCCGAAATCCTCGGCCTACAATCCCTTGCTCGAGGTGCGCCGCGGCGAGTGGGAAGTGCGCGATGTGCAGAACATCGCCGATATTCTGGTCGATCCCGAAGGCAGCCTCGACAAGCGGAACCATTGGGAAAAAACCAGCCATTCCCTTCTCGTCGGCGCGATCCTCCATGTCCTCTACGCCGAGCCCGAAAAGACGCTCGCCGGCGTCGCCAACTTCCTCTCCGATCCGAAGCGCCCGGTCGAATCCACGCTGCGCGCCATGATGAAGACCGCCCATCGCGGCGAGGACGGGCCGCATCCCGTCGTCGCCAGTGCGGCGCGCGAACTCCTGAACAAATCCGACAACGAGCGCTCCGGCGTGCTGTCCACGGCCATGTCGTTCCTTGGCCTCTACCGCGATCCCGTCGTTGCCGAGGTGACGCGGCGCTGCGACTGGCGCATCAGCGACGTCGTAGGCGGCGAGCGGCCGACCACGCTCTACCTCGTCGTGCCGCCGTCCGACATCAACAGGACAAAGCCGCTGATCCGGTTGCTGCTGAACCAGATCGGCCGCCGTCTGACCGAGGATCTGCAGGCGAAGGGCGCCCGGCATCGCCTGCTCTTGATGCTGGACGAGTTTCCGGCGCTGGGGCGGCTCGACTTCTTCGAGAGCGCGCTGGCCTTCATGGCGGGCTATGGCCTCAAAGCCTTTCTGATCGCGCAGTCGCTGAACCAGATCGAAAAGGCATACGGCCCGAACAACTCGATCCTCGACAACTGCCATGTGCGTGTGAGCTTCGCCACCAACGACGAGCGCACCGCCAAGCGCGTGTCCGATGCGCTCGGCACCGCGACCGAGATGAAGGCGATGAAGAACTATGCCGGGCATCGGCTGTCGCCCTGGCTCGGCCATCTGATGGTCTCGCGCTCGGAGACCGCCCGCCAGTTGCTCACCCCCGGCGAGATCATGCAGCTCCCGCCGAGCGACGAAATCGTCATGGTCGCCGGCACCCCGCCGATCCGGGCGAAGAAGGCGCGCTACTACGAGGACGCCCGTTTCCGCGAGCGCCTCCTGCCGCCGCCAGAACTGAAACGTCCCGACAAACCTCGCCCCGACGACTGGAGCAGCCTGCCGATCCCGGCGAGGCCGGAGGCGCTGGAAGCGCAGCCTGCCGAGCTGTCCGACGACGAAGACACCACCGATTCCGAACGCCGGCTGCAACCCGAACTCAGCCGCGCCAAGCCGGTGGAGAAGAAAGAACCCATCGCCAACGAGTTCGAGATCGAGCTTCCCGACGACGCCGAGGAGGACGCCGTGCGCAACCGGCGTATGCTTCGCCAGATGCAGGGCGTGGCGCGTCAGGTCTCGCTCGACCCCAATGACGGCATGGAGCTGTGAGCCCGCCATGGCCGGTCATCGGAAAAAATCGAAGTTCACGGTCTATCTGGACCCCGACGTGACGCAGGCGCTGGCGGATTTTGCCGCGCGCCGGGATCAATCGCAGTCCATGATCGCCGAGGCCGCCATCGCATCGTTCCTGTCGCCGGACGATGCCGAGCGGCGCGAGGCCGTCGTCGCCAAGCGCCTCGACCAGATCGACCGCCGGATGACCCGCCTGGAGCGGGATGTCGGCATCGCCGTCGAAACGCTGGCGGTGTTCATCCGCTTCTGGATCACGACCACGCCGGCCTTGCCGGAGCCTGCCGCACAGGCGGCGCGCGCCAAGTCAGCCGAGCGGTATGAGGCTTTCATCACCGCGCTCGGCCGGCGCCTCGTGAAAGGACCGAAGCTGCGACAAGAGATCCCCGAGGATGTCTCCGACTCGGAGCCGTGACGATCTCGCGCGTCATCTGGTGAAGCCCCCCGACGACAACAAGATCAGGGCTCCACCGCCGTTCTCCTGTATTTGCACGCCACGCTACTACTATGACCGATACTTGTTGAACCGGCCCGATTTCGGGCTCTTTTAATCGACCCCATTCCGGGGACTGTCTGTTGCGCCTCGTGAGGAAACGGGGCCGACATGACCACTTCACACCAGAAACCGGAGGCGATCCAGCGCGGCGCGCGGATGCTGCGCACGGCGCTCGGCCCGGCCATCGCGCGCTTTCTGGAAGACCCCGCCGTCGTCGAAGTGATGCTCAATCCCGATGGCCGCATCTGGATTGATCGCCTGTCCGAAGGGCTCGCCGATACGGGCGAGAGGCTGTCGGCCGCCGATGGCGAACGCATCGTGCGCCTCGTTGCCCATCACGTTGGAGTGGAGGTTCATGCCCGATCCCCGCGCGTCTCGGCCGAGCTGCCGGAGAGCGGCGAGCGGTTCGAGGGACTTCTTCCTCCCGTTGTCGCGGCGCCCGTCTTCGCCATCCGCAAGCCCGCCGTCGCCGTCTTCACGCTCGACGATTACGTCAGCGCCGGGATCATGTCGGCAGACCAAGCCGCGACCTTGCGCGCGGCCGTCACGGCGCGCGCCAACATCCTCGTCGCGGGCGGCACCTCGACCGGTAAGACCACCCTGACCAATGCGCTGCTGGCCGAAGTCGCCAAGAGCGCCGATCGTGTCGTTATCATCGAGGACACGCGCGAGCTGCAATGCGCCGCGTCCAACCTCGTCTCCATGCGGACCAAGGAGGGCGTCGTCACGCTCTCCGATCTCGTCCGCTCGTCGCTGCGCCTGCGCCCCGACCGCATCCCTATCGGCGAGGTGCGCGGCGCGGAAGCCCTCGACCTGCTCAAAGCCTGGGGCACCGGCCATCCGGGCGGCGTCGGCACGATCCACGCCGGCACCGGCATCGGCGCGCTGCGCCGTCTCGAACAGCTCATCCAGGAAGCCGTCGTCACCGTTCCGCGCGCGCTGATCGCAGAGACGATCGACCTCGTGGCCGTTCTCTCCGGCCGCGGCTCCGCACGCCGGCTCGCCGAACTCGCCCGCGTCGAAGGTCTCGGCCCGGACGGGGACTACCGCGTCACCCCCGCAACCCTTGACCTCACAGGAGAACCTTCATGATCCGCATCCCCCTGCGCGTCCATCGCACCGTCGCGACTGTCGCCGCCGTCGCCTATGTCAATCTCGTCCTCGTCCCGGCCGCGCACGCTTCCGGCTCTTCCATGCCGTGGGAAGCGCCGCTCCAGAAAATCCTCGAATCGATCGAGGGGCCGGTCGCCAAGATCGTCGCGGTCATCATCATCATCGCCACGGGCCTAGCGCTCGCATTCGGCGACACGTCGGGCGGCTTCCGCAAACTCATCCAGATCGTGTTCGGCCTGTCGATCGCGTTTGCGGCCAGCTCGTTTTTCCTGAGCTTCTTCAGCTTCGGCGGCGGGGCGCTCGTCTGATGGCCGTCGCCTTCGAGCAACTGGATGTACCGGGATTCACGGTCCCGGTTCACCGCGCACTGACCGAGCACATCCTGCTCGGCGGGGCGCCGCGCTCCATCGCGATCCTCAACGGGACGCTGGCCGGGGCCGTGGGCCTCGGCCTGCGCCTCTGGCTGGTCGGCATCGCGATCTGGGCCATCGGCCATGTCGCAGCCGTGTGGGCCGCCAAGCGCGATCCCCAATTCGTCGAAGTCGGCCGGCGCCATCTGCGCCTCCCGGCTTTTCTCGCGGTCTGAGGGAGGCCACGCCCATGATGAACCTCGCCGAATATCGCCGCACCGCCGCCCGCCTTGCCGATTTCCTGCCCTGGGCCGCTCTGGTGGGCCCCGGCGTCGTCGTGAACAAGGACGGCTCTTTCCAGCGCACGGCGCGCTTCCGCGGCCCCGATCTCGATAGCGCCGTCGCGGCCGAGCTGGTTGCCGTCGCCGGCCGCATCAACAACGCCTTCCGCCGTCTCGGCTCCGGCTGGAGCATCTTCGTCGAGGCGCAGCGCAGCGAAGCCGCGACCTATCCCGACAACACATTCCCCGATCCAGCATCCGGCCTGGTGGAAGAGGAACGAAAGGCCGACTTCGAGGAAGCCGGTATCCACTTCGTGTCGGACTACTTCCTGACCATCCTCTATCTGCCGCCGGCCGAGGACGCCGCGCGGGCCGAGACCTGGCTCTACGAGGGCCGCGAGCAATCCGGCGTCGATCCCCAGGAAGTGATGCGCGGGTTCATCGACCGCACCGACCGCGTGCTGGCGCTTCTCGACGGCTTCATGCCCGAATGCGGCTGGCTCGATGACACCGAGACGCTGACCTATCTCCATTCCACGGTCTCGACAAAACGCCACCGCGTCCGCGTTCCCGAAACCCCGATCTATCTCGATGCGCTGCTCGCCGATCAGCCGTTGACCGGCGGGCTCGAACCGCGCCTTGGCGCCGAGCATCTGCGTGTCCTCACCGTCATCGGTTTTCCGACCGCAACGACGCCCGGCCTGCTCGATGACCTCAACCGGCTGGCGTTCCCGTATCGCTGGAGCACCCGCGCAATCCTGCTCGACAAGACCGACGCGACCAAGCTGCTGACGAAGATCAGGCGGCAATGGTTCGCCAAGCGCAAGAGCATCGCCGCGATCCTCAAGGAAGTTCTGACCAACGAAGCCTCGGCGCTGGTCGACACCGATGCGTCCAACAAGGCCGCCGACGCCGACATGGCCTTGCAGGAGCTGGGCGCCGATGTCGCCGGCATGGCCTATGTCACAGCGACGATCGTGGTGTGGGACGCCGATCCGCGTCTGGCCGACGAGAAACTGCGGCTTGTCGAGAAGGTCATCCAGGGCCGCGACTTCACGGCCATGGTCGAAGGCGTCAACGCGGTGGACGCATGGCTCGGAAGCCTGCCCGGACATGCCTACGCGAACGTCCGCCAGCCTCCCATCAGCACTTTGAATCTGGCCCACATGATCCCGCTGTCGGCGGTGTGGGCCGGGCCGGAACGGGACGAGCATTTCGGAGCGCCCCCCTTGCTTTACGGCAAGACCGAAGGCTCGACCCCGTTCCGGTTAAGCCTCCATGTCGGAGACGTTGGCCACACGCTCGTCGTCGGTCCGACCGGCACGGGCAAGTCCGTGCTGCTCGCGCTGATGGCCTTGCAGTTCCGCCGCTACGAACGTGCCCAAGTGTTCGCATTCGACTTCGGCGGCTCGATCCGCGCTGCGTCGCTCGCCATGGGCGGCGACTGGCACGATCTCGGCGGTGGGCTGACCGAGGGTGACGACTTCTCCGTCTCGCTTCAGCCGCTCGCCCGCATCCACGACACCTATGAGCGTGCCTGGGCGGCCGACTGGATCGTCGCGATCCTGACTCGCGAAGGCATCACCATCACGCCGGAGGTGAAGGAGCATATCTGGACAGCGCTGACCTCGCTCGCCTCCGCGCCCGCCGAGGAACGCACCATCACGGGCTTCGCGGTCCTGCTCCAGTCCAACGACATCAAGCAGGCGCTCCGGCCCTATTGCGTCGGCGGCGCCTATGGGCGGCTTCTGGATGTCGAGGCCGAACATCTCGGTTCCGCCGACGTGCAGGCGTTCGA
>Ga0164243_10002906_pt1 | contig 27781 bp, 23 predicted proteins | sample OricompcompostOP_FD_108781 | JGI IMG/M metagenome (GOLD analysis project Ga0164243, IMG submission 108781) | Organic Plus compost microbial communities from Emeryville, California, USA - Original compost - Organic plus compost (OP) | ecosystem: Engineered > Solid waste > Mixed feedstock >...
GAAGCAGGCCCCTGCGGCCCGACCGGCCGGACGAGCTTCGTGGTCTGGTTGGTCGGCCGGAGCACCCGCGTCTGGTTCGCCCGCTGCTGCGCGTCCTGCTGCGGACCCTGCTGCCCCTGCTGCGGCTCCCGCCGCTGCGGGTTCCCCGGCTGCATCCCGCCTCCCCGAAAGTCGATCACCGCGCACGGTAGCCGATCGTCCTTCCGGCTCCGGTCCGGACGGGGCAGCGCCGGGAACGCCGCAGCGGCCGCGGCTCACTTCTGCGGCAGCACCACCGGCTTCACCGCGTGCGGGTCGCGGGAGCCCGCGGTCAGCGCCGCCGGCACCTCGTCGAGTCCGAAGTGGTGCGTGACGAGCCGGTCCAGCGCCACCTCGCCGTTCGAGGCCAGCGCGATCGCGGTCGGCCAGGTGTTGGCGTAGCGGAACGTGCCGGTCAGCTCGATCTCGAAGTTCTGCACGTGCGACAGCGGCAGCGCCAGCTCGTCCCCGCCCATGCCGACCAGCACTACGCGACCGGCCCGCCCGACGGTGCGGACGGCCTCGGCGGCCGCGGCGGGCACCCCGGAGCACTCCAGCAGCACGTCCGGCTCGTACCCGGCTTCCGGCAGCGGCGTCTCGGCGACGTTGATCGTCGAGGTGGCGGCGAGCTCGGCGGCCAGGTCCAGCCGGTGCGCGGCCACGTCGGTGACCACGACCTCGCTGGCCCCGAAGGCGCGGGCGGTCTGCGCGGCCACCTGCCCGATCGGCCCGGCCCCGGTGATCAGCACCCGCGAGCCCGGCGCCACGCGCCCCTTGCGGCAGGCCCACACCCCGACCGACAGCGGCTCGCACAGCGCGGCCGCGTCCTCGGACATCGAGTCCGGCACCCGGTGGGCGAACTGCTCGTGCACCGTCACGTACTCGCAGAACGCTCCGTCGATCGGCGGCGTCGCGTAGAACCGCATGTCCGGGCACAGGTTGTAGCGCCCCGCCCGGCACTGCGCGCACACGAAGCACGGCACGCCCGGCTCGATCGAGACCCGGTCGCCGGGCGCGTGCAGCTGCGCCTCCGACCCGGTCGCCACGACGACCCCACCGGCTTCGTGACCGAGCACGAGCGGCTCGCGCACCACGAACGGCCCGATGCGGCCGTGCTCGTAGTAGTGCGTGTCCGAGCCGCAGGTGCCGACCGCGGTGACCCGGATCAGCACCTCGTGCGGGCCGGGCGTCGGCACGGGCCGCTCTTCGACGGCGATGTCGTGCACGTCGCGCAGCACGGAGGCGCGCATGGTGGCGGGGATCTGCGTCATCGTCCCTCCTCATCGATTCGGATTCCAGGATGCAGCGTCGGCCATGGGTTCGGGAACGGGGATCGGTGCACCCGATGTGGACGAATGGGAGGCTGGCGGACATGGCGAACCGGCTTGCAGACGCGACCAGCCCCTACCTGCTGCAGCACGCGGACAACCCGGTGGACTGGTGGCAGTGGTCGCCCGCGGCTTTCGAGGAGGCGCGCCGCCGGGACGTGCCGGTGCTGCTGTCCATCGGCTACGCCGCGTGCCACTGGTGCCACGTGATGGCGCACGAGTCCTTCGAGGACCCGCAGATCGCCGCGGTGATGAACGAGCACTTCGTCAACATCAAGGTCGACCGGGAGGAGCGTCCGGACGTCGACTCCGTCTACATGGAGGCCACCCAGGCCATGACCGGCCAGGGCGGCTGGCCGATGACCTGCTTCCTGACCCCGGACGCGGAGCCGTTCCACTGCGGCACCTACTACCCGTCCCGCCCGCTGCAGGGGATGCCGTCGTTCCCGCAGCTGCTGGAGGCGGTGGCGAAGGCGTGGAACGAGCGGGGTTCGGAGGTGCGCGCGGCCGCGACCCGCGTGGTCGAGCAGCTGTCCGAGCAGCGCTCCCCGCTCCCGGAATCCACTGTGGACAACGAGGCGCTGGCCGCCGCGGTCACCGCGCTGGCCGGGGAGTTCGACGAGAGCAACGCCGGGTTCGGTGGCGCGCCGAAGTTCCCGCCGTCGATGGTGCTGGAGTTCCTGCTGCGCCACCACGAGCGCACCGGGTCCGCCGAGGCGCTGCGGGTGGCCGAGCGGACCGCGGAGGCGATGGCCCGCGGCGGCATCTACGACCAGCTCGCCGGCGGCTTCGCGCGCTACAGCGTCGACGCGCGGTGGGTGGTGCCGCACTTCGAGAAGATGCTCTACGACAACGGGCTGCTGCTGCGCGCCTACGCGCACCTGGCCCGGCTCGGCACCGGATCCGCCGAGCTCGCCGCCCGCGTCGCGCGCGAGACCGCCGAGTTCCTGCTGCGCGACCTGCGCACCCCGGAGGGCGCGTTCGCCGCCTCGCTGGACGCCGACACCGAGGGCGTCGAAGGGCTCACCTACGTCTGGACCCCGGAGGAACTGCGCGAAGTCCTCGGCGACGCCGACGCGGAGTGGGCCGCCGAACTGCTGCGGGTCACCCCGGACGGCACGTTCGAGCACGGCGCCTCGACGCTGCAGCTGCCCGCCGACCCGGACGACCCGGCGCGCTGGCAGCGCATCCGCGAGGTACTGCTCGAGGCCCGCTCCCGGCGCCCGCAGCCGGACATCGACGACAAGGTCGTCACCGGCTGGAACGGCATGGCGCTGACCGGCCTGGTCGAGGCCGCCACCGCGCTCGGCGAACCCGAGTGGATCACCGCCGCCGAGCGCACCGCCGAGCTGCTGGTCGACCAGCACCTGGTGGGCGGGCGGCTGCGCCGCAGCTCCCGCGGCGGGGTCGTCGGCGAGGCCGCCGGTGTGCTGGAGGACCACGGCTGCCTGGCCGAAGGGCTGCTCGCGCTGCACCAGGTCACCGGCCGCGGCCGCTGGCTGCAGGTGGCCTGCGAGCTGCTGGACACCGCGCTGGAGCAGTTCGCCGACGAGGAGCACGCCGGCACCTTCCACGACACCGCCGCCGACGCCGAGGCGCTGATGCGCCGCCCGTCTGACCCGACCGACAACGCCAGCCCCGCCGGGGCCTCGGCCACCGCCGCCGCGCTGCTGACCGCCTCCGCGCTGGCCGGCCCGGACCGCGCCGCCCGCTACCGCTCCGCGGCCGAGCAGGCGCTGACCCGCGCGGGCCTGCTGGTGGAGCGGGCGCCGCGGTTCGCCGGGCACTGGCTGTCCCTCGGCGAGGCGCTCGCGCACGGCCCGCTGCAGGTCGCGATCGCCGGGGCCGACGAGCAGCAGCGCGCCGAACTCGCCGGCGCCGCCCGGCTGCACGCCCCCGGCGGCGCGGTCACCGTGGCCGGCCCGCCGGAATCCCCGGAGGCGCCGCTGCTGGCCGACCGCCCGCTGGTCGACGGCGGCCCCGCAGCCTACGTCTGCCGCGGCTACGTCTGCGACCGGCCCGTCACCAGCACCGACGACCTGGTCCGCGCGCTGGCGGGCTGAAGCGGCGAAGAGCCCGCCCGCTGCGCGCGGACGGGCTCTTCGCACCGGGGATCAGGAGTAGTACAGCGCCAGCCAGATCGACACGTGGTGGCAGATCGCCGCCGCGGACACCGCCGCGTGGAAGAACTCGTGGTAGCCGAAGGTCTCCGGCCACGGGTCCGGCCACCGCGCCGCGTAGCAGACCGCACCCAGCGTGTACAGCACGCCACCCACCACGAGCAGCACGAACGCCGCCACGCCCGCGTTCGACAGCAGCTCCGGCAGCACGAACACGGCCACCCAGCCCAGGGCCACGTACACCGGCACCCCGACCCAGCGCGGCCCGTTCGGCCAGGCCAGCTTGAGCACCACGCCGCCGAGCGCGCCGCCCCACACCACGGCCAGCACCACGGCCCCGGTCGTCGGCTGCATCGCCAGCATCGCGAACGGCGTGTAGGTGCCCGCGATGAACAGGAAGATCATCGAGTGGTCCAGCCGGCGCATCCAGGTGCGCGCGCCGACGGTCTTCCAGGTCTTGCGGTGGTACAGCGCGCTGACCCCGAACAGGCCCAGCACGGTCACCACGTAGATCGAGGTCCCCAGCGCCGCGGAAGCCGACACGGTGGCCGCGGCCAGCGAGATCAGCGTGGCTCCCGCGATGGCGGCGACCACCAGGGACCAGAAGTGGATCCAGCCGCGCATCCGCGGCTTCACGAACGCGTGCGGACGGCGGGACGTCGGAGCGTTGGTCACGCTTCGAGGTTACGACACCGTAGGTTCGGGCTCGCCGCCCGAGCCGGGTGACCTCCGTTGCACCCGTCCGCGCCCCACCGGCCCCGCCGCGGAACCTGTGCAAACGCGGGCTGAGCGGAGGGACCGCGTGGCGGCGGGAACCACCCGCGTAGTCTCAGGGAGCGTGGCGCTCAAGGTTCGGCTGCGGGAACTCATCTACGACGTCTACGAGCGGCGGCTGCGCCGCCAGCTCACCGGCGCCAGGGCGCCGCGGCACGTCGGCGTGATCCTGGACGGCAACCGCCGCTGGGCCCGGGAGGCGGGCCTGGACATCGCGCATGGCCACCGCGCCGGCGCGCGCAAGATCAGCGAGCTGCTCGGCTGGTGCCAGGAGGCCAAGGTCGAGGTCGTCACGCTCTGGCTGCTGTCCACCGACAACCTCGGCCGCAGCAGCGCCGAGCTGGACGCCCTGCTGGAGATCATCAGCGGCGTGGTGGACGAGCTCACCGCCCCGGACAACCCGTGGCGGGTGCGCATCGTCGGCGCGCTGGACATGCTGCCCACCGAGACCGCGGCCCGGCTGTCGGCGGCCGCGCTGCGCACCGAGGACCGCTCCGGGATGCAGGTCAACGTCGCGGTCGGCTACGGCGGCAGGCAGGAGATCACCGACGCGGTGCGCAAGCTGCTGCAGCAGCACGCCGAGGCGGGCACGACGATCGAGGAGCTCGCCGAGTTCCTCACCGTCGACCACATCGCCGAGCACCTCTACACCTCCGGCCAGCCGGACCCGGACCTGCTCATCCGCACCTCGGGGGAGCAGCGGCTGTCCGGTTTCATGCTGTGGCAGTCGGCGCACTCGGAGTTCTGGTTCTGCGAGGCCTACTGGCCGGCGTTCCGCCGGGTCGACTTCCTGCGCGCGCTGCGCGAGTACTCCGCCCGGCACCGCCGCTACGGCGGCTGACCAGCACCGCTGCGGCTGAGCGCGTTCCCGGCCGTTGTCCGTCCGGCCCCGGACGCGAAGAAGGCCAGGTCCGAGCGGACCTGGCCTTCCTGCTGCATCCACACGAGCGCCGTGGAAGTCAGCCCTCCTGGTGCACCGAGGCCGGGTGGTCCACGACCGGGGCGTTGGTGCAGTGGCTGACCTGCGGCGACAGCACGTTGGCCACGACGCCGATGACGGCCACGTTGTTGTTGCACAGCTGGACCGGCACCGCGCTGATGTTGTTGCCGTCCAGGGCGTTCACGCCGTCGTTGTCGGCGCTGTCGGCGTTGGCCATCGGGGCCAGGGCCATCAGACCGGCCGCCGCACCGGCGACGACCACAGCCTTCTTCAGCATGCTCTCCACTCTCCTTTTACTTGCCGCGGGATACCCCGGGGTTGCCGCACGCCGTTCTGCCGCGCGGTGGTATTCCGCCGCTCGCGAGGAATGCTCCTGAACGGCGGGGCGGGGTGGTTCGAGGATCACCGGCGAATCTGTCCGCGCCTTTCGGCACGGCCGCCGGAACGCCGGTGGTGCCCACGCGATTCACGCGGTGGCGATCACCCGGCAGCCGGGGGATCGGCGCGGGGCGCCGATCGGTGCGCGGGAATCCGAGTGCGTCGCGGCGCGAATCGCTACCGGGGCAGTGCTCAGCCGCCGTGGACGGACGACGGGTGGTCGACCATCGGAGCGTTGGTGCACTGGCTCGGCTGGGGCGACAGGATCGGCGCCACGACACCGACGACCGAGACGTTGTTGCCGCACAGCTGGACCGGCAGAACGCTCAGGTTGTTGTCGTTCAGCAGGTTGACGCCGTCGTTGTCCGCGGTGTCCGCGTTGGCGATCGGGGCGAGCGCCATCAGACCGGCCGCCGCACCGGCGACGACCACAGCCTTCTTCAGCACTTGAATGCTCCTTGTAGTTCGGATGTAGCGGGTGCGGTCCCTCTTCGCGAGCACCCCGGAAGTGGCCCAGGGAGGCACCTGTGGAAAAACCTAACCATTCCTGAAGGTGGATGCCCAGCCAGTTACCACCATCGTGTAGCCATTTTCGGGAACTCTAAAGTTGAGATGATCTCGCAATTTCGGAGATGGACATCTCGGGCAATGCTGGCCCCATATCAGACGGGTTTTCGCATTCGTCAGCGGGTTCCCACCGGCGATTCGCAGCCGTACCTTCCGACCGTGCACACCAGTCGGCCGGTGACCGAATACCTGCTGCTCGGCCTGCGGTTCGGGCGGCTCGACCGGGAGCTCGTGGAGTCGTTCACCGGCGATCCGCGGCTGCCGCGCCGGGTCGCCGCCGAGCCGCGGCCGGACCCGGGCCAGCTCGCCGCAGCGGCGCGGAGACTCCGCGACGAGCTGCTCGCGGTTCCGCGCGCGGGCGGGAACGACGGCGAGCTGTCGGCGCGCCGCACCGCCTACCTCGCCGCCCAGCTGACCGCCCTCGAACACGCCGGGCGCCGGATGGCGGGCGGGGGCGCGGGCGCGCTGGAGGACGTGGCCGCGGCCTGCTTCCAGGTGCGGCCCCGCGGCGGAGAACTCGACCACTACCGGCGCGTGCACGCCGAGCTCTCCGCGGCGCTGCCGGGCCGCGGCACCGCGGCCGAACGCCTCGACCGGCTCCGCGCCGCCGAACAGGTCTCGCCGGAGGACACCCCGCGCGCGGTCCGCGCGCTCTCCGCCGCGCTGCGCAGGAGGGCCCGCGCGGAGATCGGATTACCGGTGCAGGAATCGGTGAGCTACCTGTTCGTCCGCTCCGGCCGCTGGAGCGGGATGCAGCGCTACCAGGGCGACTTCCGCTCCCTGGTCGGCATCGACGCGCTGCGCGAGCGCTGGGCCGGGCGGCTGGCCGCGCTCGTGGCGCACGAGGCCTACCCGGGCCACCACGTCGAGAGCTGCCGCAGGCAGTGCGAGCTGGTGGACCGGCTCGACCACCAGGAGCACGCCATCGCGCTGCGGGACACCCCGCAGTCGCTGATCTCCGAGGGCTTCGCCGAGCTCGGGCCGGGCGTGCTCGGGCCGGGCTGGGGACCGCTGGTCGCCGGCGCGCTCGCGGACGTCGGGCTCCGGCTGGACGGGGCGCTGGCCGAGCGGGTGCACGGGCTGCTCGGCGAGCTGGCCGGAGTCCGCTGGGACGCCGCGCGGATGCTGCACGAGCGCCCGGGCGATCCGGACCGCGCTGTGCTCCACCTGCGCCGATGGGCGTTGATGCCGGAGTCGCGGGCGCGCGGGCTGGTCGGCTACCTGGCCGATCCGCAGCGGCGCGCGCGCCTCGCCGCCTACGTCGAAGGGCGCCGCCTGGTCGCCGGGTGGCTGGTCGCCGAACCCGGCTCGCCGGGGCGGCTCCGGCGGCTGCTGGACGAGCCGTGGACGCCGGCCGCGCTGGCCCGCGGAGCCGGTCGCTCCGACGCGGGCACCGTCCGAGGCGGGGACTGACCGGACCGGCCCCGGGCTCACTCGATCAGCCGACCTGCGCCCGCGGAGTTGATCACCGCACGTACCTGCGTCCGAGTGGCCGGAACGCGGCGGCGCCCGCCGGTTCCCGCAGCGCGAAGGGCCTTGCCCACCAGGGTTTTCGCTGGCCGCGCCGGGCGGTGCCGGGCCGGTCGGCGGCCGCGGGCGGGCGCGCGGACGTGAAAGCCGATTGACGTTTCGGCGAATCACCTGTGTGGTCGCCTGCCCAGAAGCGAATCACGCAGGTAGCGTCCGCAAGTGACGGGCCGCACCGCGTAATGGCCCGTCCGGGGAGGCCCTGACCGTGGCTGTTGGCTGGAGCGGACGGCACGACCGTCCACCGTGGTCGCTCGGGGCCGGTGCGCAGCCCCCTGCGGCCGCGTCGGATCGTAGACCCCCGGTCCGGCCGAGCTGCGAGCGGGGTATGCCCGGCCCGCCGACGAGCGGGTGTGCACGCCACGCCCGCGAGGGAGTAGCCGTGACCACACGACGTTCCCAGCCCAATCCGGATCACCCGGTGCTGACCGGGGAGACCGCCGGCGTCCCGGCTCCGGCCGAGATCCGCACCTACGTGCTGGACACCTCGGTGCTGTTGTCCGATCCGTGGGCGATGACCCGCTTCGCCGAGCACAGCGTGGTGCTCCCGCTGGTCGTGATCAGCGAGCTGGAGGGCAAGCGGCACCACCCCGAGCTCGGCTGGTTCGCCCGCGAGGCCCTGCGCGGCCTTGACGAGCTGCGGATCCGGCACGGGCGCCTGGACGCCCCGGTGCCGGTCGGCGAAGGTGGCGGTTCGCTGCACGTGGAGCTGAACCACTCCGACCCGTCCGTGCTGCCGCCGGGCTTCCGCACCGACTCCAACGACGCCCGCATCCTGGCCTGTTCGCTGAACCTGGCCGCCGACGGGCACCAGGTCACCCTGGTCACCAAGGACATGCCGCTGCGGGTCAAGGCCGCCTCGGTCGCCTTGGACGCCGAGGAGTACCGGGCGCAGGACGTCGTCTCCACCGGCTGGAACGGCATGGCCGACCTGGACGTGCCGCCCGACTCGGTGGACCAGCTGTTCAAGGAGGGCTCCGCCGACCTCGACGACGCCCGCGACATGCCCGCCAACACCGGGCTGCGGCTGCTGGCCGGCACGCAGAGCGCGCTGGGCCGGGTCACCGCCGACAAGCGGGTCAAGCTGGTGCGCGGGGACCGGGAGGCGTTCGGGCTGCACGGCCGCTCCGCCGAGCAGCGCATCGCGCTGGACCTGCTCATGGACCCGGACGTCGGGATCATCTCGCTCGGCGGCCGGGCAGGCACCGGCAAGTCCGCGCTGGCGCTGTGCGCCGGGCTGGAGGCGGTGCTGGAGCGCCAGCAGCACCGCAAGGTCGTCGTCTTCCGGCCGGTCTACGCCGTGGGCGGGCAGGAGCTCGGCTACCTGCCGGGCAGCGAGAACGACAAGATGCAGCCGTGGGCGCAGGCCGTCTACGACACCCTCGGGGCGCTGGCCAGCGAGAACGTGCTCGAGGAGGTCGCCGACCGGGGTCTGCTGGAGGTGCTGCCGCTGACCCACATCCGCGGGCGGTCGCTGCACGACTCCTTCGTGATCGTCGACGAGGCGCAGTCGCTGGAGCGCAACGTGCTGCTGACCGTGCTGTCCCGGCTCGGGGCGAACTCGCGGGTGGTGCTCACCCACGACGTCGCGCAGCGGGACAACCTGCGGGTCGGGCGGCACGACGGGGTGGCCGCGGTGATCGAGAAGCTCAAGGGCCACCCGCTGTTCGCGCACATCACGCTGACCCGCTCGGAGCGCTCGCCGGTGGCGGCGCTCGTGACGGAGATGCTGGAGGGCGAGTTCACACCCTGACCAGGCGCGGCACCCGCGAGCGGACCGGCAGGCACGGGCCGGGACGCCGAGGCGGGTGCGCGGGAGCGGGCCTGTCGTCGCGGGCGGGCCCGCTCCCGGTCCGCGCCGGGCGGCCGCTCGCGGTGCACCCCTGCGGGAGGGGTGGCCGCGGGCGGCCGGCCGATCACCAGCCGGACGGCAGCGGGCGGCCCTCGGCGAACCCGGCGGCGGACTGGATGCCGACCAGCGCGCGCTCGTGGAACTCCGCGAGGTCGCGGGCCCCGGCGTAGGTGCACGACGAGCGCAGCCCGGAGCTGATCTCGTCGAGCAGGTCCTCCACGCCCGGCCGCTGCGGGTCGATGCGCATCCGGGAGCTGGAGATGCCCTCCTCGAACAGCGCCTTGCGGGCCTGGTCGAAGGCGCTGTCGGTGCGGGTCCGGGCGGTCACGGCCCGCTTCGAGGCCATCCCGAACGACTCCTTGTAGGCCCGCCCGTGCTCGTCCCGCTGCAGGTCGCCGGGGGACTCGTAGGTCCCGGCGAACCAGGAGCCGACCATCACCGACGAGGCCCCGGCCGCCAGCGCCAGCGCCACGTCCCGCGGGTGGCGCACCCCGCCGTCGGCCCACACGTGCTTGCCGAGCTCGCGGGCGGCCGCGGCGCACTCGGCGACCGCGGAGAACTGCGGCCGGCCGACGCCGGTCATCATCCGCGTGGTGCACATGGCGCCCGGCCCGACCCCGACCTTGAGCACGTCGGCACCGGCTTCGGCCAGGTCGCGCACGCCCTCGGCGGTGACCACGTTGCCGGCCACGACCGGCACCGCCGGGTCCAGGTCGCGGACCGCGCGCAGCGCGTTGATCATCTTCTCCTGGTGGCCGTGCGCGGTGTCCACGACCAGCGCGTCCACCCCTGCCTCCAGCAGCGCGCGGGCCTTGGCGGGCACGTCGCCGTTGACGCCGACCGCGGCGGCGACGCGGAGCCGGCCCGCGGGGTCCAGCGCCGGCGCGTAGATCTCCGCGCGCAGCGAGCCGCGCTGGGTGAGCACGCCGGCCAGCCGGCCGTCCTGGTCGACCCCGACGGCCAGCTGCCTGCCCTGGCGGTGCAGCTGCTCGAAGACCTCGCGCGGCTTGGTCTCCAGCGGCAGCACCACGGGGGAGGGGTCGGCGACCTCGCCGACCCGGGCGAACCGGTCCACGCCGGTGCAGGCGGCCTCGTCGACCACCCCGACCGGGCGGCGGTCGGCGTCGACGACCACGACCGCGCCGTGCGCCCGCTTCGGCAGCAGGTTCAGCACGTCGGTGACCGCGTCCTCCGGGCGCAGCACCAGCGGGGTGTCCCAGACGGGGTGGCGGTCCTTCACCCACGCGACGATCTCGCCGACCGCGTGCGGGTCGACGTCCTGCGGCAGCACGACGAGGCCGCCGCGGCGCGCGACCGTCTCGGCCATCCGGCGGCCGGCGACCGCGGTCATGTTCGCGACCACGATCGGCAGCGTCGCGCCGGTGCCGTCGGCGGTGGCGAGGTCGACGTCGAACCGCGACTCCACGCCCGAGCGGCGCGGGGCGAGGAACACGTCGTCGTAGGTCAGGTCGGTCGTGGGCTGCTGCCCGTTCAAGAACTCCACAACCACCCACGATACGTCCCCGGACACCCCTCCCGGCCCCTCCGCGATCACCGGCCCGGGTTCGGGCGGGTCAGGTGTTGTCGGACAGGAGGGCGTCGATGTCGCGGTAGGCGGTGAGGTTGCGGAAGAAGCGGCTGAACAGCTCGGCGCCGTCGTCGAAGGTCGCGTCCTCGACCTTCTTGACGTCCACCAGCTCCTTGAACTTCCAGGTGATCAGCTCGCCGTCCTCGTTCGGGTAGCTGGCCGCCTGCTGCTTGCCGAACTCGACCGCCTTCTCCCGCGCCTCCGCGTCCGACTCGGCCTTGACCAGCACGAACGATTCCTCGTGCAGCTCGGGCTCGGTGGCGGACTCGGAACTGATCTCGATGAGCAGCAGCGCGACGTACGGCTCGGCCTCGCTGGCCGATTCCTGCAGCTGGAAGTCGCGCGGGTCGATGCTGCCGGAACCGATGTCGATCGAGCCGACCGGCGTGTCCTGCTCGTCGTCGCTGGGTGTGGTCATGGGCGCCAGCTTCTCATCCGCCCCGCGGGCCGCTGCCGAGCACGGTCCGGACGTCGTCGATGGTGTCGGCGGAGGCGGCGTCCTTGTCCGGCCGGTAGCGCACGACGCGCGCGAACCGCAGGGCGACTCCGCCGGGGTAGCGGGTGCTGGTCTGCACCACGTCCAGTTCGATCTCCACGACCAGGTCCGGGGCGAGGTGCACGGCGTGGGCGTCGCGGTGGGTCTCGTGCCGCGGGAATTCGGCGGTCTGCCAGGCCAGGAGCTCGTCGGTGAGGCCCTTGAACGTCTTGCCCACCATGATCGGCGGCCCGCCGTCCGGGTCGCGGGCGCCCAGGTGCAGGTTGGACAGCAGCCCGCTGCGGCGGCCGTGCCCCCACTCGGCGGCGAGCACGACGAGGTCGAGGGTGTGCGAGGGCTTGATCTTGCGCCAGGTGCGGCCGCGCCTGCCCGCCGCGTAGGGCGCGTCGAGCGCTTTGACGACGACCCCTTCGTGCCCGGCGTCCAGGGCCGAGTCGAGCAGCTCGGCGGCCTCGGCCTCGTCGGAGGTGCGGCGGGCGGGGATGCGGTGCCCGGCCGCGACCCGGTCGAGCGCGGCCAGCCGGTCCCGCAGCGGCTCGTCGACCAGGTCGGCGCCGTCCAGGTGCAGGCAGTCGAAGAAGTACGGCTGCAGCACCTCGTCGCGCGGGCTCTGCGCGCCGAAGCGGGCCATCGTCTCCTGGAACGGGCGAGGCCGGCCGGAGTCGGTGAGCGCGAGGGTCTCCCCGTCGAGCACGGTCGCCGAGCACGGCAGCTCGCGGACCAGCGCCACGAGTTCCGGGACCTGCCGGGTGATCTCGCGCAGCGTGCGGGTGTAGACGTGCACCTCGTCGCCGTTGCGGTGCACCTGGATGCGGGCCCCGTCGAGCTTGTGCTCGACGCTGCACGCGCCGAGCTCGCCCAGCGCCTCGGCGAGCGTCCCGGCGGGTGAGGCCAGCATCGGCCGCAGCGGGCGGCCCACTTCCAGCCGGAACGCGGCGAGGGCGGCGGAGCCGCCGGTGAGCGCGGCCGCGGCGGTCTCCGGCAGCTGACCGGAGAGCATGAAGGCGCGGCGCACGTCGGCCGCGGGCACCTCGGCGGCGGCCGCGACGGCTTCCAGCATCACGCCTTCCAGCGCGCCCTGGCGCAGCTCCCCGCCGAGCAGCCGGATCAGGAAGTGCTGCTCGTCGGCGGTGGCCCGGCCGAGCAGCGCGGCCAGCGCCGCGGCTCGCCGCCGCCCCGAGCCGGAGCCGCTGATGCCGCGCAGTTCGCCGATGGCGGCGTCGGTGTCGAGCACGGTCAGCGCGGGCTCCGCGGCCGCCGGTGCCTCCACTGTGGACAGCGTGGACCAGCCGACGCCGGCCCGGCCGCCGGGCAGCTCCCCGGCCAGCAGCGCGGTCGCCGGGCGCACCTCGGCCGGGTCGAGCCGGGACAGCAGCCCGGCGATCGCGGCCACCTTCGCGTTGCGCGAGCGCGTCGCGGCGACCTCGGCGGAGGCGGCGACGACGGCGGCGAGCAGCACCATGCGCCCATCCTGCGCGCGAATCCGGTGCGGCGGCAGTGGAACCGGCGGGCGGGCGCGCGCGTCCGAGTTCTCGCCGGGTTCGCCTCCCCGGCACCGGCCGTGCGCCCGGCGCGGGCGCACGGCCGGCCTCCGGCTCAGCGGGCCTGGGCCATGCCCAGCACGTCGAGCGCCTCGTCCAGCTGCTCCAGGGTGAGCTTGCCGGCCTCGACGTGGCCGCGCTCCAGCACGACCTCGCGGATCGTCTTGCGCTCCTTGAGCGCCTGCTTGGCGATCGAGGCGGCCTCCTCGTAGCCGATGTAGCGGTTCAGCGGCGTCACGATCGACGGCGAACCCTCGGCGTACTCCCGGGCGCGCTCGGCGTTGGCCTCCACCCCGGCGAAGACCTTGTCGGCCAGCAGCCGGGACACCGCCGCCAGCAGCCGCGCCGACTCCAGCACGTTGCGCGCGATCACCGGCAGGTTCACGTTGAGCTGGAAGTTGCCCTGCGCGCCGGCGAAGGCGACCGCCGCGTCGTTGCCGATGACCTGGGCGACGACCTGCAGGGTGGCCTCCGGGATCACCGGGTTCACCTTGCCCGGCATGATCGACGAGCCGGGCTGCAGGTCCGGCAGCGCCAGCTCGGCGAGCCCGGTGCGCGGGCCGGAGCCCAGCCAGCGCAGGTCGTTGGCGATCTTGTTCAGGCTCACCGCGACGGTGCGCAGGTTCCCGGAGGTCTCCACCACGCCGTCCTGGCTGGCCTGCGCCTCGAAGTGGTCCCGCGCCTCGGTCAGCGGCAGCCCGGTGACCCGGGCGAGCTCGGCGGCCACGGCCGCGCCGAAGCCCTCCGGCGCGTTGAGCCCGGAACCGACCGCGGTGCCGCCGATGGGCAGTTCGCCGAGCCGGTCCTGCCCGGCGCGCAGCCGCTCGATGCCGTAGCGGACCTGCGAGGCCCACGCGCCGGCCTCCTGGGCGAGCGTGATCGGCACCGCGTCCATCAGGTGCGTGCGGCCGGACTTGACGACCTCGGTCCACTCCGCCGCGCGGCCCTCGATGACCCCGGCGAGGTGCTCCAGCGCGGGGATGACGTCGGTGAGGACGGCCTCGGTGGCGGCCACGTGGATGGTGGTCGGGAAGGTGTCGTTGGACGACTGCGAGGCGTTGACGTGGTCGTTCGGGTGCACGTCGCGGCCCAGGGAGCGGGTGGCCAGGGTGGCGATGACCTCGTTGGCGTTCATGTTGGACGAGGTGCCCGAACCGGTCTGGAACACGTCGATCGGGAAGTGCTCGTCGTGCTTGCCCTCGGCGACCTCGTCCGCGGCGGCGGCGATCGCTTCGGCCATGTCGGCTTCGAGGATGCCGAGCTTGCCGTTGACCCGCGCTGCGGCGGCCTTGAGCAGCCCGAGCGCGCGGATCTGGGTGCGCTCCAGTCCCCGCCCGGAGATCGGGAAGTTCTCCACGGCGCGCTGCGTCTGGGCGCGGTAGAGGGCGTCGGCCGGCACCCTGACCTCGCCCATCGTGTCGTGTTCGATCCGGTAGTCCTGTTCAGCCATGCCCGAAGTCTCCTCCGGTCCGGCGGCCCGGGTCAGTATGGGCCGAGCCACGCGAGCCCGGTCACCTCGGCGCTGGACCGATGAAGGTGACCAAGGTGACGGCCCGCGGTTCCGAGGCTGTGCCGCGGAGTCCGCAACGTCCGAACCGCTGCCCGGGTGGCGGGAGAACATGCGCGCCGCGATCGCGAACAGCGCCTAGGCTCGGTCGCGATCGAACGGGGATCGGAGTCGGGCATGGCCGAGGCGCACGAGGTCGACGTGCTGGTGGTGGGCGCGGGCCCGGCGGGCCTGTTCGCGGCGTACTACGCGGGTTTCCGGGGCCTGTCGGTGGCGGTGGTGGATTCGCTGCCGGAGCCGGGCGGGCAGGTCACCGCGATGTACCCGGAGAAGCTCATCTTCGACGTGGCCGGGATGCCCGCGGTGCGCGGCCGGGACCTGGTCGCGGCGCTGGTGGAGCAGGCCGCGCCGTACGAGCCGGAGTACCTGCTGGGCCGCGCCGCCACCGATCTGTCCGAAGTGGACGACGGGGTGCTGGTGCGGGTCGGCGAGCAGCGGGTGCGCGCCCGCGCGGTGCTGATCACCGCCGGCATCGGGGAGTTCTCCCCGCGCCCGCTGCCCGCCGGCGGCGAGTGGCTCGGCCGCGGCCTGGTGCACTTCGTGCCCGAGCCTGCCGCGCACGAGGGGCAGGACGTGGTCGTCGTCGGCGGCGGGGATTCGGCGTTCGACTGGGCGCGGGCGCTGCACCCGATCGCCCGGACCGTGACGCTGGTGCACCGCCGCAGCAGGTTCCGCGCGCACGCGGGCCTGGTGCGCGAGGTCGCCGACCTCGGCGTCCCGCTGATCACCGACGCGCAGGTCGCCCAGGTGCGCGGGGACGAGTCCGGGGTGACCGAGGTGGAGCTCGCGGTCGGCGAGCAGCGCAGGGTGCTGCCGGCGCAGACCGTGGTGGCCGCGCTCGGGTTCACCGCCGACCTCGGGCCGATCGCGGAGTGGGGCCTGGAGCTGGACAAGCGCAGCATCCGGGTGGATTCGACGCTGCGCACCAACCGCCCGCGGATCTACGCGGCCGGGGACGTGGCGAGCTACCCGGGCAAGGTCAAGCTCATCGCGACCGGCTTCGGCGAGGCCGCCACCGCGGTCAACAACATCGCCGTGGAGCTCGACCCGGGCGCGCACCTGTTCCCGGGGCACTCCTCAGACAAGGGCTGAGAGTCCGAACAGGACGGTGGTTTTCCGGCCCGCACCGATGGAAACGGCCGCCCTCCCGTGCGGAGGAGGGCGGCCGCGCCTGGGGCCGGCTGGAGGTTCCGCCGCCCGCGCCGGCGAGCGGAGCGGCGGCCGGGATCACGCCCTGGTGCTCTGGTTCACCCAGTCCTGCAGCGCCGAGACGTCGGTGTAGATCGACGGCCCGGTCGCGCAGTTCGAGTCGTTGTTGCCCGCGCGGCTGGTCGCGCCGATCAGCTCCCACTGCCCGGGCGTGCCCTTGATCTGCGGCCCGCCGGAGTCGCCGTAGCAGGCGCCCGCGTTGCCGCCCGGGTTCGAGGTGCACACCTCGGACTGGCCGGTGATGCCGCTGCACTGGCCGTCGTCGACGATCGCGGTGTCCAGCTCCTGCAGCGTCTCCGGGGCCTCGCCGCCGGGCGCCGGGGTGGTCTGGCCCCAGCCGATGATGCGGGTCTTGGTGCCGGTCGGGCCGGACTCCGGCGCGATCTTGATCGGCTGCGCCTGGACCGGCTTGTCCAGCTTGAACACGGCGATGTCGGCGGAGTCGTGCACCTTGATGTCGCTGACGCCCGCGGTCTCGCCGCCGCTGGCGTGCTGCAGGCTGCCGACCCGCACGGTGAAGTCGGCCGGCTGGCCGTCCTGCACGCAGTGCGCGGCGGTGACCGCCCAGTCCGGCTTGATCAGCGAGGCGCCGCAGGTGTGGCTGCCGCCCTTCTGCAGCGAGATCATGAACGAGTAGGGCTCCGAGGCGTCGTGACCGCCGACGACCTGCGGGGTCGGGTCGTCCGCCGCGGCGGCGGGCAGCGCCATGGCGGCGGCCGCGCCGGCGGCGAGCACTCCGGTCAGCAGGGCACGTGTGCGCATCGCGTCGAATTCCTTCCGTCTGCCCGGCACGTCGGGGAGGCCGGGACCGGTCACCGTCGGTCCCGCACTGGGGCGGGCCGGAGTGAGCAGGACGGTAGGGATCACCGCGGGATCGAGGCACCCACTTTCGGCGGGGGCGGCCTGGCGCGCTCGCCGGAGCCCCCGCGTCGCGCCAGCTCAGCGGCGTTTTCGGGAAAATACCGGCAAAATCTCGCGCCACCGGTGGCGAGAACACGAACGGACCGCCGCCCGCGCGGGGCAGCGGTCCGTTCGCCGGGAGATCAGCGCGTCAGGGCAGCAGCCCGTGCCGCGGGGTGTCGCCGTCGAGGTCCACATCGGAGTACTCGCGCAGCTTCGCCAACCGGTGCAGGCCCTCGATCATCCGCACCGTGCCGGACTTCGAGCGCATCACGATCGACTGGGTGCTGGCCCGGTTCGCGCGGTAGTGCACGCCCTTCAGCAGCGCGCCGTCGGTGATCCCGGTGGCGCAGAAGAACACGTTGTCCCCGCGCACCAGGTCCGACGTGGTCAGCACCTGCTCCACGTCGTGCCCGGCGTCGATGACCTGCCTGCGCTCGGCGTCGTCCTTCGGCCACAGCCGGGTCTGGATCTCGCCGTCCATGCACTTGAGCGCGCAGGCGGTGATGATCCCCTCCGGCGTGCCGCCGATGCCCATCAGCATGTCCACCCCGCTGTCCGGGCGGGCCGCGGCGATCGCGCCCGCCACGTCGCCGTCGGAGATGAACTGCACCCGGGCGCCGGCCTCCCGGACCTGCGCGACGAGGTCCTGGTGCCGCGGCCGGTCCAGGATGCACACGGTCACGTCGGAGACGTCGACGTGCTTGGCCTTGGCGACCCGGCGGACGTTCTCGGCCACCGGCGCGGACAGGTCCACCACGCCCGCCGCCTCCGGGCCCACGGCCAGCTTCTCCATGTAGAACACCGCGGACGGGTCGAACATCGCGCCGCGCTCGGCGACCGCGAGCACCGCCAGCGCGTTGGGCATCCCCTTGCTCAGCAGCGTGGTGCCGTCGATCGGGTCGACCGCGACGTCGCACTCCGGCCCGTTGCCGTTGCCGACCTCCTCGCCGTTGAACAGCATCGGGGCTTCGTCCTTCTCGCCCTCGCCGATGACCACCACGCCGCGCATGGACACGGTGCCGATCAGCTTGCGCATGGCGTCCACGGCAGCGCCGTCCCCGGAGTTCTTGTCCCCGCGGCCGACCCAGCGGCCGGCGGCCATCGCGGCCGCTTCGGTGACCCGGACCAGTTCCATCGCGAGGTTGCGGTCGGGCGCCTCGCGGCGGCTCTGCGTGGTGGACGTGCTCATCGCGCCTCCCGGTGTGCGAGCGGACATCGTCGGCATCGGCGCGCGCGGACCCCGCGCGCCTCGCTCGGTTTCCCGGATCTTCCCAGATGGCGACCCCCGCAGCCGGGTCGCGTGGGCGAGCCCACGTCCCGCGCGGGGCCGCGGAGATCCCGCACCGAGGCCACATCGATTCCGCTCGTGGCGGCGCCTCCGCGGCGCCCGGCGCTCACTCCTGCTCGGCCGGTTCCTCCACCGCGGCCAGCGCGCGCTCGACGCGCTCGCGCGCGCCCGCGAGGTGCCGCTCGCACACCGTCGCCAGCGCCTCGCCGCGCTCCCACAGCGCCAGCGAGTCCTCCAGCGACAGGCCGCCGGCCTCCAGCTGCTTGACCACCTCGGCCAGCTGGTCGCGGGCCTGCTCGTAGCCGAGCTCGGCGACGTCCGGGTGGTCGGCGACCGGGTCGAAGTGCTCGTCCTGCTGTTCGTTCGTCACGGGGTGGGGCTCTCCAACCTGCCGGGCACGGACACCACGGCGGTCGCGATGGCCTGGTCGTAGCCGACGAACGCCTCCGCGAACTCGGCCCCGTCGCCTTCGCGGACCGCCTCGTTGATGCGCAACTGCGCTTCGGCGACCTTACGTCGGTGCGCAGCGCCGCGGCCCACCCACCACCGCGCGCCCGCGTAGCTCGACGTCGCGTCCGCCAGGGCGCGCAGCTTCAGCGGCAGCGCCCGGCGCTCCGAGGACTGGCAGCCGCCCAGCAGCGCGGTCCAGCAGCGGGCCGCGGCCCGGTCCGCCTCCACCGCGCAGCGGCGCACGCCCTCGGCGTCCCGCTCGGGAGAGCTGGTCGCGGCGACGGTGAGCGGGAGGAATGTGGGCTCCTGCTGTGCCGACACCACGACCTCCCCGGTCCCATCACTCCACTTCGTCGGGTACGACGGCGCGCACCGCACCGTCAACGACTCGGACCCGCAGCGCGGTTCCCGGCGGGGCGTCCTCGACCGACCGCAGCACGCCGTCCGCGCCGCCGGGCTCGACGCGCTGCACGATCGCGTACCCGCGGGCCAGAGTGGCCGCAGGCCCCAAGGTCGTCAAGCGAGATCGCGTGGCGGTCATCGCGTGCCCCTCGGCGGTGAGCACCCCGGTGATGGCCCGCCGGATCCGGTCCCGGCCCTGCTGCACCTGCTCCGACCTGCGCTGCAGCGGGCCGATCGGGTCCGCCAGCACCGGCCGGCTGCGCAGCGAGTCCAGCAGCCGCCGCTCCCGGTCCACCCAGCCGTGCAGCGCGCGGCGGGCGCGGTCGCGCAGCTGCTGCACCCGCTGGGTCTCCTCGGCCATGTCCGGCACCACCCGCTTGCCCGCGCCGGTGGGGGTGGAGCAGCGCACGTCGGCCACGTGGTCCAGCAGCGGCGAGTCCGGCTCGTGCCCGATCGCGCTGACCACCGGGGTGCGGCAGCCCGCCACCGCCCGGCACAGCGCCTCGTCGGAGAACGGCAGCAGGTCCTCCACGCTGCCGCCGCCGCGGGCGAGCACGACCACGTCGACCTCCGGGTCGCGGTCCAGCTCCTCCAGCGCGTCGAGGATCTGCGGCACCGCGGTCGACCCCTGCACCGCCACGTTGCGGATCTCGAAGCGCACCGCGGGCCAGCGCAGCCGCGCGTTGCTGAGCACGTCGTGCTCGGCGGCCGAGGCGCGCCCGGTGATCAGCCCGACCTTTGCCGGCAGGAACGGCAGCGGCCGCTTGCGCGCCGGGTCGAACAGGCCCTCGGCCTTGAGCAGCTGCCGGAGCCGCTCGATGCGGGCCAGCAGCTCGCCGATGCCCACCGCGCGGATGTCGTCGACCCGCAGGCTCAGCGTGCCGCGGCCGACGAAGAACGTCGGCTTGCCGTGCACCACCACCCGGCTGCCGTCGGTCAGCGGCGGGTCCTGCTTGCGCAGCAGCCCGGACGAGCAGGTCAGCGTCAGCGACACCTCGGCCGACGGGTCGCGCAGCGTCAGGAACGAGGTGGCCGCGCCGGGGCGCTGGTTGATCTGGGTGACCTGGCCTTCGACCCAGATGTCGCCGAGCCGGTGGATCCAGTCGGCGATCTTGCGGGCCACCGTGCGCACCGGCCACGGCTCCTCCGGGCTGGTCGGCGCCGGGCTGCTGGGGGCCACCGCGTGCTCCTCTCCGCGTCCGGGGTCGCCGCGATCATACGGCGCCGGGGCCGGCGCCCCGCCCGGCTCGGAGCCTCACTGCCGGCGCAGCCGCTCCAGCCGGTTCTCCAGCATCCGCAGGAAGTCGGGGCGCCGGGCGTGCTGGCGTTCGTGCTCCAGCAGCGCGGTCAGCTCGGCCTCGGAGAACCCGCGCAGCCGGCCGCGCAGCTGCGGCAGGCTCATCTGGTCGTACTCGGGCAGCACCGACAGGTCGTCGGCGACGGCGGGCTGCTCGCCGAGGTCGGTGATCGGGCCCGGCGGCTCGGCTTCGGCGGCGGGCCGGGTGGCCCGACCGGCACCGTCGGAGGTGGCGTCCTCGTCGGAGGGGGCGTCCTCGTCGAACGTGGCCCACGCCGGCTGCTCCTCGGTCCCGCGCAGCGCCTCCAGCGCCGCGTCGCCGCGGATGGCCAGCTCGGTCACCTGCTGCTGCACCCGCATCGAGCACTGCAGCGCCTGGCTGACCACGGTGACCGGCAGCCCGAGCAGCTGTCCCGGTAGTCGGCGGGTCTGGTCGACGGTGACGGCCGCGAGCCCGGCCGCGACCCGGATCGGGAAGGGGAAGGACGACATGGCCTCAGCCTGCCGCACCGGCTCGCCGGAAGCCATCGGCCGAGCCCGGATCTTGCACGCGCAGTGGCGGCTCCGCGGCCGCTGGATCGGCCGATCGCAGCAATCCCGCGGGGCCCGGGCGCGATCATCGGCAGGCCCTCCGAGCCCGATCACCCTCCGCGCTCGGCCTCCGGGTGAGAGTGGGTCACGCAACCGCGCCGCAGGCCGGTAGCCGGGCTGACCCTCCTCGGCCCGATCCGTACCCTTGGTGGCATGACGACCTCGCCGCAGGCCACCGAGCCCGCTGCCCAGGCAGGACCCGACACCGCGCCGGACGCGACGACCGATTCCCCCGAAGCCGGCCGTTCCAAGCGGGTGCTGCTGGCGAAACCCCGCGGCTACTGCGCCGGGGTGGACCGCGCCGTCATCACGGTCGAGAAGGCCCTGGAGACCTACGGGCCGCCCGTGTACGTGCGCAAGGAGATCGTGCACAACAAGCACGTCGTGGAGACCCTCCAGGAACGCGGCGTGATCTTCGTCGAGGAGACCTCCGAGGTCCCGGAGGGCGCGCTGGTCGTGTTCTCCGCGCACGGCGTCTCTCCCGCGGTCCACGAGGAGGCCCAGCAGCGCAACCTGCGCACCATCGACGCCACCTGCCCGCTGGTGACCAAGGTGCACAAGGAGGTCAACCGGTTCGCCCGGGACGACTACGACATCCTGCTGATCGGCCACGAGGGCCACGAGGAGGTCGAGGGCACCTCCGGCGAGGCCCCGGACCGCGTGCAGCTGGTGGACAAGCCGGAGGACGTCGACAAGGTCGAGGTCCGCGACCCGAACAAGGTCGTCTGGCTGTCCCAGACCACGCTCAGCGTCGACGAGACGATGGAGCGGGTCGACCAGATCAAGGAGCGCTTCCCGGACCTGCAGGCCCCGCCGAGCGACGACATCTGCTACGCCACCTCGAACCGGCAGGTCGCGGTCAAGGCGATGGCCGCCGAGTGCGACCTGGTGCTGGTGGTGGGCTCGCAGAACTCCTCGAACTCGAAGCGGCTGGTGGAGGTCGCGCTGCAGGCCGGCGCCACCAGCTCGCACCTGATCGACTACGCCGAGCAGATCGACGACTCCTGGCTGGACGGGGTGGACACCGTCGGCGTCACCAGCGGTGCCTCGGTGCCGGACGTGCTGGTGATGCAGGTGCTGGACCACCTGTCGAAGCTGGGCTACGGCGACGTCGAAGAGGTCACCACGGCCAACGAGAAGGTCTCCTTCGCGCTGCCGCGGGAGCTGCGCAAGGACCTCAACGAGAACCCGGACGGCCCGAAGGGCGTGCGCTGACCGCACCCCCGCGCTGACGAGAGAACGGCCCGCGCCGATGTGGCGCGGGCCGTTCTGCGTGCGGGTTCAGTTGAAGAAGTCGTCGCCCCGCTGCTGCGGTCGCCGGGGCCGGCGCGGCGGCTCACCGCCGGGCTGTCCACCGCGGCCGGGGGCCGGTCGGCCACCGCCGCCACCGCGCGGGGGCTGGCCGCGGCCGGGCGCGCCCCTGCCGGGCGGAGCTCCGCGGCCGCCGGGGGCCGGGCCGCCGCGGTCGGGCTTGGGGCCGCGTTCCGGGGGTTTCCCGCCGGGCTTGGGCCCGCGCTCCGGGCCGCCGCGCGGCTTCGCGCCCTGCTGGCCGCCGCCCTGCCCGCGCGGGCGCCCGCCGCCGGATTCGCCCGCGGGCCGCTTGCCGCCTTCCGGGCGGGGCCGCCGGCCGTCGCGGTCCTCGGGGCGGGGCCGCCGCCCGCGCTCGCCCTGCTTGGCCCCGGGCTCCTTGGCCCCGGCCTGCTTGGGGGAGTCCTTCTTGATGGGTTTGCGGATGGGCTTGCCGCTGGCGACGGTCTTCTCCAGCGCCTCCGGGTCGTCGGAGTCGGCGGCCCGCTCCAGCCAGAAGATCCGTGCCAGCCCGAGCGCCAGGCACAGCCCGCTGGTCAGCGCCATCATCGGGAAGCTGTTGATCAGCGGGTTGATCAGCCCGAGCGCCAGGCTGGAGACCCCGCTGCCGCCCGCGGTCTTGCCCAGCACCATCGCCAGCAGCGGGATCACCAGGGTGATCAGCGGCGGCTGCACCATCGGGCCGAACACGCTGCGCCGCTGCACCAGGGCGACCGAGGCGAGGCAGCCGACGAACAGCGCGGTCTTGGACATCCAGCCGCTGCTGGAGTTCAGCGCGAGGTCCGGCGCGGTGCCCAGCACCGCCAGCCCGAGCGCGAGCACCGCCGCGCCCCATAGCGGGATGCCGGGGCGCTCGCCGAAGACGGACCGGTCCGGCCATCTGGGGGCGCCGTTGTCGGATGACGGGGCGCTCTGGCGCTCGCGAGTGGTGGTCACGGGTGCCAACCGTAACGGTCCGGAGCGCCCGCAGAACGGCCTCTCCGGTACTTGCCCGCCGAGCTGGGGCGCTTCATGGGCGGGTGACCGTTATGTGATCTTCCCGTTGCCGCGCGGCGTTCCGGCCCGTTGCCACCGAGGTGTGAACCTTGACACAGCAACTGTGAACGCTTAGTTTCGAGCAATCGTTTTCTCGTGTCCGCGCGGTCACTCCGGAGCGGGCGGCGGGGGGATCGCATGAGCACAGCACCACGGGCCGAGCTGAGGAACGTCGAGCGGCACGCCGGGGTGCTGGTCCGGACCACCCGCACCGCCGGCGCGGACATCATCACCACCGAACTGCCCCGCGCGGCTACGAGCGGCTCCACCGCGCCGCGCATCGACCGCCGCGGGTCCGGAGCTCGCGCAGGACCCCTGCGACGGATCAGCGGCGCCCGCCTCGGCCCTCGGAGGGGGAGCGCGCGGCGCGTCCGAGCGGGCCTCGGAACCGGACCGCCAGGAACCGCCACCGCCCGTCGTGGTCTCGCCGGACCGCGGTTCGGGTGCCGGGCCGGTCCCGGCGGATTGCGCTGCTCCCGCCGAACCCGCCGCGCGCTCCGCGGAATTGATCACGAAGCAGAACGTGGCCGGGGTGCGCGCGCGGAATGGCCGGCGATCTCCGGGTGGCTGATCTTGATCGTGCCGGATCGGCCGCGATCTGCCGGAGCGTCGAATCCCGGTCCTCCGGCGACCCCCGACGAGGTGGCGCGCGACTCCTCGGAAGGGTTCCTGACGTGCGTCTTTCTGTTGAATGCAGCCGTTTCGTCACCGAACTGAAAGCAAATCCACCTGGATGGTGGTAGGCGTTAGCGGACACGATCGCCACCATCTTATTGAGTGAATTTGGTCCCCGGTATTAGGCGGGGTCCGCGATGTGCCTTGGAGTGGGCGGAACTCCTTCCTACGCTGCCGTTCGAAACGGGGCGTGAGATCTTGTGCGCCCTTGTTCCGGGGTCCCGAGGAATCCCAACCGCAGCACCGTCGAAAGATCAGGACACCGCTGTCCACTGTGGATAGTGATGTGGGGAGGGCGAGCTTTGATGAAAGGCCGCAGCAGATCCAGGCCCGGCACCGTCGACCGCGGGCTGCCCACGCGCGTCGGCGCCTACCTCGGCGCCGCCTCGCTGGCCGCGGCCGCGATGGTCGCCGACACCGCGCCCGCCAACGCCCAATACGAACCGACCGCGAGCAACAAGGGCACCGTCGGCTGGGACACCTACCGGTCCCCGGAGGGGCTGACCCAGCTGCGCGGCGACGAGCAGTCCGGCCAGTTCTCCAGCTTCGCCCGCGACGGCAGCAACGACGACGGGTTCAACGGGACCTACTCCTGCCTGCGCAACTCCGAGCGGGGCTGCGTCATCGCGGAGAAGTCCGGCGCCGGGGAGATCTCCTCGATGTGGTTCACCCGCGAGCCGTGGGGCGACGTCACCGGCACCGGCAACATCATCATCGAGCTGGACGGGCGCGTGGTGCTGGACGCCCCGCTCATCGACGTCGTCAACGGCAAGGTCGGCGGGCCGTTCCAGTGGCCGCTGGTGGGCAACGCCGCGGACACCTCGGGCGGGGCGGTGATCAAGGTGCCGATGCCCTACCGGGAGGGCATGCGGGTCACCGTGCAGAACAACCCGAACTTCTACCACGTCGACTACCGCAGCTTCCCCGACGCCGAGGGCGTGGAGACGTTCGACCCGAGCGATCCCGCCACCGACGTGCTGGACCGGCTGCGGCACTTCGGCGTCAGCGACCCGAAGGGGCCGGCCTCCGACGCCGAGCCGACGCGCCGGGACTTCGCCGTCGCGCCCGGCACCGCGGCTCCCGTCGCCCAGCTGCAGGGGCCGGCGCAGATCAACCAGCTGCGGCTGCGCATCCCGCAGGTCGTGCCGAGCCCGCGCGTCGTCGACGACGGCCGCGCCTTCGGCCGCGGCGGCGGCAGCAGCTTCAACGCCCGCGTGGCGCCGAACAACGAGGGCGTGCGCATCGTCCGCCGCTTCGACCCGCAGGTCGCCGACCAGGTCGGCACGCTGAGCATCGACGGCCAGCAGGCCGGGGAGTGGCGCAGCGGCCCGGCGGCTCCCGGCGGCTGGGGTGTGCAGGCGATCGACGTGCCCGCGCCGCTGACGGCCGGGCGCTCCCAGGTCGAGGTGGGCAACTCGTTCGTCTCGTCCTCGGTGGACTTCAACGAGTTCCGCTACGACGTGCAGAGCAAGGTCAACGGCGAGTGGGTGCGCACCGACGTGCTCGACCTCGGCCCCGGGCACCCGGGCGAGGAGGCCGCGCACGGCTACCGCATCAACAACCCGGTGTTCGCCCGCGAGAAGCTCGTCGGCCGCTACGGCGACCCGCCGGAGAAGGTCGCGGCCTCGGAGAGCGTGCTGGAGAACGCCCGGGTGCGGATCACCTTCGACGGGCAGACCACTGTGGACGCCCCGATCGGCGAGTTCTTCGGCTCCGGGCTCGGCGAGTACGACGTCCGCAGCATGATGAGCTCGATGGACCCGGGCGAGGGCGGCTGGTACACCTCCTGGTGGCCGATGCCGTTCAGCCGCAGCGCCACCGTCGAGATCGTCAACGGCGGCGGCGTGCCGATCGACGGGATGACCGCCGAGGTCACCACCTCCCAGCAGGACGTCGGCGCGAACACCGGCTACTTCCACGCCACGCACAAGCGCGGGGCGACGACTCCGGGGCAGGACTGGAACTTCCTGGACGCCCAGGGGGCCGGCACCTTCTACGGCGTCACGCACTCGATGCGCGGCCTGATCCCGCCGGCCAGCACCAACAAGCACCTGGAGCAGCCGCTGTCGCTGCCCAAGCAGGACGCGGCCGCCAACCAGCGCAACTACCTGGAAGGCGACGAGCGGTTCTACACCGACGGCGCGCCGAGCCCGGCCTGGCACGGCACCGGCACGGAGGACTACTACGAATCCGGCTGGTACTTCCGGGACGGCACGACCTTCACCATGCCGCTGGCGGGCAACCCGTCGCACGAGGTGGCCGGTGACGGCTGCCAGTACGACTGCACCGGGGCCTACCGGCAGCAGATCCCGGACGCGGTGCCGTTCCGCGACGGGATGGTCGCGGGCATCGAGCACGGGCCGGCCAACGACGAACCGGGCGACTACAGCTCCACGGCGTACTGGTACGGCGGCCACCCGGCCTCGCAGGGCATCGCGGACCTGCTCGACCCGGGGCAGCGGGCGCAGCGGGACGCGCACGGCTACCGGGCCGAGCGGGAGAACTCGGCGCCGCTGCGGTCCTCGTTCGAGGGCGACCGGGACGACGAGCCGCAGACCGCCCCGGTCAGCTCCAGCACCGGGCCGGTGAGCTTCCGCGTCGCGCTGGACCCGGCGAACAAGGGCGCCCGGCTGACCCGGCTGTCCGACCAGGCGCAGCCGTACCAGCAGGCGCAGGTCAAAGTGGACGGTCAGCCCGCGGGGATCTGGGTGCAGCCGCGGAGCAACGCCACCCACCGGTGGCTGGCCGACCACTTCGAGCTGCCGCCCGCGCTGACGAAGGGGAAGAACTCGGTGCAGGTCGAGCTGACCCCGCTGCCGGGCTCGCCGCCGTGGACCGCGGCCCGGTACACGGTGTTCGGGCACTGACCCGGCGAACCCCGCAGATCGTGCCCGGTGGCTTCGGCTGCCGGGCACGATTTTTTTCGCGCACCGCACGGGGTTCAGCCCGGGCACTCCCGCCGAGGCGGGTTTTCGCCAGGAGTGCGGGGATTCCGCGCTGCGCGGGCATCATGCAGCGCGTAGTTCGCGGGGAGGGCGCAGTTGATCCGGATCGAGGCGTGATGAGTGTGTGCGAGAAGGTTCCCGGCGCCCGGTGGGCGCGGCTCGGCCTGGCGGGCCTGGCGGTCGTCTCCGCGGTGGCGCTGGCCGGCTGCGGCCAGGACGTGCAGGTCGCGTCCCCGAAGGACCCGAGCAACGAGTCCCCGTGCGACCTGGTTCCCGGCCAGACCGTGCACGAGCTCGGTTTCCACCAGGAAGGCGAGGAGGCCGCGGACGGCTGCACCTGGAAGACCGGCGAGGGCGGGGTGCAGCTGTCGATCGGCGTGGCGCCGGACCGGTCCTTGCAGGACTACCGGGACGAGGCGGGGAAGTACTCCGACTTCGGCGAGCTGACCATCGGCGGGCACCCGGCGGTGCGGGCCAACTCCGGCAATCCCCGCGAGGACGGCAGGTGCGAGCTGGTCGTGGCCGCCAACGACGAGCAGGCCGTCGCGGCGAAGGCGAAGATCCCGAGCGGGGCGACCGCCGATCCGTGCGCGCTGGCGCAGCAGGCCCTGGCGGCGGGGGTGCTGTCCTGGCCCGTCGCGGAGTGATCTCCGCCCGATCGCGCCCGGTGGCTGCGGCCGCCGGGCGCGATCGCATTCCGGCGCGGGGAGTCTTGCGGAAACGCGGAAGATTCTTGCCGCGGTGCCGGCGGGTATTTCGGGAGCGGGCGGATATCGTGCTGCCGGAATGATCTCCGAGTCGATTGTCCGGCGAACTCGTCGCGCTGGTTCTGCTCCGTTCGGCCGAGTTCTCCGGGCTGCCGGGTCGAATTCTCGTGCGGGTGCCGGAGCGAATTGCGTTGTCCTCGCCGAATTCAGGGCGGTCATGATGGCGGGACCGGGGGCGAATCGAAGGCGCGGTCACGGCAGGATTGGGAAACGGC